>Ga0196958_10000206_pt1 | contig 19288 bp, 15 predicted proteins | sample S1v_10metaG_FD_148654 | JGI IMG/M metagenome (GOLD analysis project Ga0196958, IMG submission 148654) | Soil microbial communities from Anza Borrego desert, Southern California, United States - S1+v_10 | ecosystem: Environmental > Terrestrial > Soil > Desert | place: USA: California | collected...
GTGCTGCGGGGCGTCGGTGACAACGTCATGCGTGCAGCATCCGTTGTAAAGTGGCCTTCTTCAAGTGCCAATTTTCGGTTGTCCGGGGAGGCCACCGTGGTGGAGGCGGCGCTGCCGGTGTCGTTGGACCGGGCCTCGGCCGAGCCGCTGGCCGTGCAGCTGGCCGAGGCGCTGCGCACGGCCGCCGCCGACGGCCGGCTGCGCAGCGGCGACCGGCTGCCCTCGACCCGCGCGCTGGCCGCGCGGCTGGGCGTCAGCCGCACCGTCACCGCGGCGGCCTACGAGCAGCTGCACGCGGAGGGTTGGATCGCCGGGCGGCACGGGTCCGGCACGTACGTGACCACCACGCCGCCGGGCTCGCTCAAGAGCCCCGCGCGGCGGGCGCCCGCGCCCGAGCCGGTGGCGGACTTCATCGACTTCGCGCCCGGCGCGCCGTGGGCGGAGGGGCTGGACCGGGCGGCCTGGCGGCGGGCGTGGCGGGCCGCGGCGGACACCCTGCCGCTGTTCCGGCCCCAGCGCGGCGGGCTGCCGGAGTACCGGGCCGTGATCGCCGAGCACCTGCTGCGGCACCGGGGGCTGGCGGTGCGGGGCGGGCTGCGCGAGGAGCTGGTGCTGGCCACCGGCGGGACCACGGCGGCGCTGGTGGAGCTGGCCGCGGCGGTGCTGGGCCCCGACGACGTGGTGGCCCTGGAGGAGCCCGGCTACCAGCGGGCGGTGGGCGCGCTGCGGTCGGCCCGGATCAAGGTCGTGCAGACGCCGGTGGACGAGGAGGGGCTGCTGGTCGACGCCGTGCCGGCGGGCGTGCGGGTCGTCTACTGCTCGCCCGCCCACCAGTACCCGATGGGCGGCCGGATGTCGGCCGGCCGCCGCGTCGCGCTGGTCGAGCGCGCCCGCCGGGAGGGCTGGCTGGTCATCGAGGACGACTACGACGGCGAGCTGCGCTACGACATCGCGCCGCTGCCGCTGCTGGCCGCGCTGGCCCCGGACGTCGTGGTGCACCTGGGCACCACGAGCAAGATCCTCACCCCGACGCTGGGCGCGGGCTGGATGGTCGCGCCCGAGCCGATCGCGGCGGCGGTCCTCGCGCACCGGGAGCGCACCGGGACCAGCCCGTCGGCCGCCGGGCAGCGGGTGCTGGTCGAGCTGGCCCGCGCCGGGGACCTCGGCCGGCACCTGCGCAGGCTGCGGCGCGAGCTGTCCGAGCGGCGGGCGCTGGTGGTCTCGGCGCTGGCCGAGGCCGGGATCGCCGTGCTCGGCGACGACGCCGGCGCGCACGTGGTCGTGCTGCTGCGCGACGCCCAGGCCGAGCGGGACCTCCTGGCGGCGGCCGAGGCGCGCGGGCTGCGGCTGGACGGGCTCGGGCGGCACCACGCGGCGCGGCCCAGGGTGTTCGGCGTGGCCGTCGGGTACGGGGCCTGCTCGCGGGAGCAGCTCACCGCCGCCCTGCCGGTGCTGGTGGAACTGCTGCGCGCCGCGTGAGCGCCGCCGCCGCGGGCTTCGCCGCTCCCGGCTGCGCCATCCGGGTAGGGTCGCGGACCATGACACGACGCAAGACCAGGGTCGCCGTGGTGTTCGGCGGGCGCAGCAGCGAGCACCGGATCTCCTGCCTGTCCGCCGGGAGCGTCCTCGGGCACCTGGACCGGGAGCGGTTCGACGTGGTGCCGGTCGGCATCACCCACGACGGGGGCCGGTGGGTGATCGGCGCGGACGACACCAGGGCGCTGGAGGCGCGCGACCGCCGGCTGCCGTCGGTGGACGCGCTGGTGCCCGTGTCGGGCGGCGAGCTGGTCCCGGTCGCGCCGGACGAGGCGCTGGCCGAGGTCGACGTGGTGTTCCCGGTGCTGCACGGCGCGTGGGGCGAGGACGGCACGATCCAGGGCCTGCTGGAGCTGGCCGACATCCCCTACGTCGGCCCCGGTGTGCTGGCGTCGGCGGTCGCGATGGACAAGGAGTTCACCAAGCGCCTGCTGCGCGGCGCGGGGCTGCCGGTCGGCGAGTTCGCGGTGCTGCACCGCGACCGGGAGACCCTGGAGCCGGGGGAGCGGGAGCGGCTGGGCCTGCCGGTGTTCGTGAAGCCGGCCCGCGCCGGGTCGTCGGTCGGCATCTCCAAGGTGGTCGACTGGGACCACCTGGACGGCGCGATCGCGCTGGCGCGCAAGACCGACCCGAAGGTGGTCGTCGAGGCCGGGGTGGCCGGGCGCGAGGTCGAGTGCGGCGTGCTGGAGTTCCCCGACGGCCGCGTGGAGGCGTCGCTGCCGGCCGAGCTGCGCGTCGTCGGCGGCGCGGTCGACTGGTACGACTTCGACGCCAAGTACCTGGACGACGTGTGCGAGTTCGACGTGCCGGCGAAGCTCGACGAGGGGGTCGCCGACCGGGTCCGGGAGATGGCCGTCACGGCGTTCCGGGCGCTGGACTGCCAGGGCCTCGCGCGGGTGGACTTCTTCGTCACCGAGGACGGCGGGCTGGTGGTCAACGAGGTCAACACGATGCCCGGGTTCACGCCGATCTCCATGTACCCGCGGATGTGGGCGGAGACGGGGATCGACTACCCGACCCTGCTGACGACGCTGGTCGACACGGCGCTGGCCCGCGGGACCGGGCTGCGGTGACCGCGGCGGGGAGGGCGGCGCCCTCCCCGCGCCGCCGGTCAGCCCCCGGTGTCGACGGGCGTGGCGGGCAGGGTGTCGCGGATCGTGGTGGAGATGTCCTGGATCGGGCCGGTGCCCGCCTCGGCCGGGATGGTCAGCGCCACGTAGGCGGGCCGGTCCACCAGGTACCAGGTCGAGGACGAGCCCTCGGTGACCTCCAGCCACTGCACGGAGGAGACGCTGCGCAGCTGCGAGGTCGGCGTCAGCCCCGCCGGGCGGTCCAGGCCGCAGCGCAGCACGATCGGCTCGTGCCGCGCGTCGCCCCAGGCCAGCGCGCCCGCCGGCGCGGGCTCGGCCAGCTCGCGGCGGGGCAGGGTGGCGCCGTTGGAGACCAGCTGCACCGGCAGCCTGCCCAGCAGCGCCCGGCACGGCTCGCCCTCGGCGGCCGGGGCGGGCACCGGGACCAGCGCCAGCGGTCCGGAGTGGTCGGTCCGCGGCTCCGCCTGCTCGCCCGCGCCGAGGAACAGCCCGACGGCCGCGACCCCCGCCGCCAGCAGCGCGGGCAGGCCCACCGCGACGGCCAGCAGCGGTCTGGGGAGCAGGGGGGTGGGTTCCGGTGCCTGTGCCACCCCGCTATGACAGCACGCCGCTAGAGGTGGACCACCGGGCAGGTCAGTGTTCGCGTGATGCCCTCGACGTTCTGGATGCGGGCGACCACGAGCTGCCCCAGCTGGTCGACGGTCTCGGCCTCCGCGCGCACGATGACGTCGTACGGGCCGGTGACGTCCTCCGCGGTGGCGACGCCCGGGAGGCCGGAGATCTCGGCCGCGACGGCGGCTGCCTTCCCGACCTCGGTCTGGATGAGGATGTATGCGTGCACCACGGCGTGCCCCTTCGTCGCGACAGGTTAGGTCGGGGTAGGAACGTGCACAGCAACGTACCCCAGTCGGGGTTCCGAATGCTCAGAACGGGAGGCAATCTTGCGTCCGGAGCCGCCGCGGAACGCGGACACGGTCGCTGAGGTGGGTGAGTTCGGTCTCATCCGCCGGGTGACGGCAGGTCGGACGCAGCCGCCCACCACCCTGCTCGGGCCCGGTGACGACGCGGCCGTCGTGGCCGCGCCCGACGGGCGGGTCGTCGTCTCGACCGACGTGCTCGTCGAGGGCGTCCACTTCCGGCTCGACTGGTCGTCCCCGGAGCAGGTGGGCCGCAAGGCGGCGGCCGTGAACCTGGCCGACGTGGCGGCCATGGGCGCGCTGCCGACCGCCCTGCTCATCGGCCTGGCCTGCCCGCCGGGCACGCCGACCGCGCTGGTGGAGGGGCTCACCGCCGGGCTGTGGCAGGAGGCCGCGGTCGCGGGCGCCGGCGTGGTGGGCGGCGACATGGTCTCCTCCGCGACGCTGGTGATCTCCGTCACGGCGCTGGGCGACATGAACGGCCTGGAGCCGGTCACCCGTTCGGGAGCCCAGGTAGGTGATGTCGTGGCGGTGTGCGGGCGGCTGGGCTGGGCGGCCGGCGGGCTGGCGGTGCTCGGGCGCGGTTTCCGGTCGCCGGTGGCGGTCGTCGGGGCGCAGCGGAACCCCGAACCCCCTTACGCGGCCGGGCCGCAGGCCGCCGAGGCCGGCGCGACGGCGATGATCGACGTGTCGGACGGGCTGCTGGCCGACCTGGGGCACATCGCCGACGAGTCGGGCATCGGCATCGACATCCACACCGAGCTGCTGGAGGTCCACCCGCGGCTGCTGGACGTGGCCTCCGCGCTGGGCGCCGACGCGCGGCACTGGGTGCTGACCGGCGGCGAGGACCACGCGCTGGCGGCGACCTTCCCGGAGCCGGCCGCCGTGCCGGAGGGGTGGCGCACCATCGGCACCGTCCGGCACGGCAGCGGCGTGACGGTGGACGGGCGCGCCTACGAGAAGCCCCCTGGCTGGGAGCACTGGCGGTAGGTAGCCTGGTCGGTGTGGAACTATGCACGCGGGCGTATGATCATCCAGACGCGGCGGCGCTGGTCGCCGAGCTGCAGCAGGTGTTCGTGGTGCGCTACGGCGACCAGGACGTCACGCCGGTCGACCCGGCCCAGTTCTCCGCGCCGCTGGGGCACTTTGTGGTCGGCTACCTGGACGGCGTCGCGGTGGCCTGCGGCGGGTGGCGGGCGCACGACGTCGCCGCCGACCCGATCCGGCCCGGCGACGCCGAGATCAAGCGGATGTACACGGTGGACTCGGTGCGCGGCAAGGGGCTCGCGCGCGTCGTGCTCGCCGAGCTGGAATCATCGGCCCGGGCCGTCGGCCGGTCCCGCATGGTGCTGGAGACCGGGACGCGCCAACCGGAGGCGATCGGGCTGTACGAGTCGAGCGGGTACCGGCGCATGGCCAACTTCGGCGTCTACCGCGACCACCCCGGCAGCCTCTGCTACGCCAAGCAGCTCTAGGAGGACGGCAGTGGCGATCTACGCGTTGGGCGACCGCGAACCGGTGATCCACCCGGACGCCTACGTGCACCCGGACGCCACGGTGATCGGCGACGTGCGCCTGCACGCCGGGGCCTCGGTCTGGCCGCGGGCCGTGCTGCGCGGCGACTACGGGCGCATCGAGATCGGCGCGCGCACGTCGGTCCAGGACGGCACGGTCGTCCACTGCACCGAAGCGCACCCCGCGCTCGTCGGCGAGGAGTGCGTGATCGGTCACAACGCCCACATCGAGGGCGCGACCATCGCCGACCGCTGCCTCATCGCCTCCGGCTCGGTGGTGCTCAACGGCTCGGTGGTGGAGGCCGGCGCGGTGGTCGGCGCCGGCGCGGTCGTGTCGTTCAACGGCCGCGTGCCGGCCCGCTCGATGGCGCTGGGCGTGCCCGCGCGCGTCCGCGAGGGCTACGAGGTGCCGGAAGGCGCGTGGCGGGCCGCGGTCGACAAGTACGTCGCCAACATCGCGACCTACCGCGCCGATCTTCGCCGGCTCGACTGAGATAGGGTCCACCGCCGTGGCGCGACCGCTTGAGGAAATCGTGGAAGAGGGCTGGGCGAGGGCACTGGCCCCGGTGGCCGACCGGATCGCCGGGATGGGCGAGTTCCTGCGGTCGGAGGTGGCCGCCGGGCGCACCTACCTGCCCGCCGGGGAGAACGTGCTGCGGGCGTTCCAGCAGCCGTTCCGCGACGTGCGGGTGCTCATCGTCGGCCAGGACCCGTACCCGACGCCCGGTCACGCGGTGGGCCTGAGCTTCTCGGTGTCGCCGGAGACCCGGCCGATCCCCAAGAGCCTGGTCAACATCTACAAGGAGTACGTCGAGGACCTGGGCCACCCCACCCCGGCCAACGGCGACCTGACGCCGTGGACCGAGCAGGGCGTGCTGCTGCTCAACAGGGCGCTGACGGTGCAGCCCGGCAAGTCCAACTCGCACCAGGGCAAGGGCTGGGAGCCGGTCACCGAGCAGGCGATCAAGGCGCTCGCGGCGCGCGAGGAGCCGCTGGTGGCGATCCTGTGGGGCCGCAACGCCCGCAACCTCAAGCCGCTGCTGGCGCCGTTCCCGTGCGTCGAGTCGGCCCACCCCTCGCCGCTGTCGGCCTCGGCGGGCTTCTTCGGCTCGCGCCCGTTCAGCCGGGCCAACGAGCTGCTGGTCGAGCAGGGCGCGGAGCCGGTGGACTGGAAGCTGCCCTGAGGAGCCGGTCCTGAGGAACCGGTCCTGAGGAACCGACCCGACCGCCCGCCGGGGGATCCCGGCGGGCGGCCCCGAACCCCCTCGAAGAACCCCCGAAGACGCCCGAAGGCCCCCGGACCGATCGGTCCGGGGGCCTTCGCGACAACGCTCGGACGCGGTCGTCAGCCGCGAACCACCTTGCCCGCCTTGAGGCAGGAGGTGCACACGTTCAGCCGCTGCCGCGTCGAAGACGAGACCTTCGCGCGCACGGTCTGGATGTTCGGGTTCCACCGGCGGTTGGTGCGCCGGTGGGAGTGCGAGACCGACTTGCCGAAGCCCGGCCCCTTGCCACAGACGTCGCACACGGCAGCCACGTCAGCCACTCCTTAAGGTTTATCCAGCGGTACTCACGCCCCGGCGGGCGCGCAAGCGTGCACAAGCCTCAGCCGGGCATGGCAACCCAGACAGGGTAGCAATGGCGGGCGTCGGCACCAAACCGGGTCGAATACCCTCCTCGCCATGCAGGCTCTCGACGCGGTCGCGGTGCGCCAGTGGGCGGAAGCCTGCGTCCGGTCGCTGGACGCGAACCGCGACGACATCGACCGCATCAACGTCTTCCCGGTCCCCGACGGCGACACCGGCACCAACCTCTCGCAGACCATGCGCTCCGCGCAGGACTCCCTGCTGCGGACACCCGCCGACTCGGTCGGCCAGGCGCTGGCGGCGCTCGCGCGCGGCGCGCTGGCGGGCGCGCGGGGCAACTCGGGCGTGATCCTGTCCCAGGTGCTCCGCGGCCTGGCCGAAGCCGCGCAGGGCGCCTCCACGGCCGGCGGCCAGGCCCTGCGCGCCGCGCTGCACCGGGCCGACGAGCTGGCCACCGCCGCGGTGTCCCGACCCGTGCCCGGCACGGTCCTGACCGTGCTGCACGCCGCCGCCGAGGCCGCCCGCGACTGCCCCTCCGACGGCCTGGGCGAGGTGGTCACGGCCGCCGCCGAGGCCGGCGCGCTGGCGCTGGCCGAGACGCCGCGCCAGCTCGCCGTGCTGGCCAGGGCGGGCGTGGTGGACGCGGGCGCGAAGGGCCTGGTGGTGCTGCTGGACGCGCTGGCCGCCGTGATCACCGGCCGGCCGCTGGAGGTGCCGTTCGCCGCCGCGCCGCCGCGCACCCCCGAGTCGCTGACCACCGGGCGCGAGGCGGGCTCCGCCGAGTACGAGTACGAGGTCATGTACCTGCTCGACGGCGCGCCCGACACCGACCGCCTCGAACAGCGGCTGACCGCGCTGGGCGACTGCGTCTCGGTCGTCGGCGACGGCGCCGGCCTGTGGACCGTGCACGTGCACTGCAACGACATCGGCGCGGCCGTCGAGGCGGGCGTCGAGGCGGGCCGCCCGCACCGGATCACCGTGGCCCGCTTCGCCGACCAGATCGCCGCCCAGGCGCCCCGGTTCGTGCGCGACCGCGCCGTCGTCGCGCTGGTCGAGGGCGAGGGCGCGCGCGAGCTGTTCCGGTCCGCGGGCGCGGTGGTGGCCGAGCCCACCGGCGACACCGCCGACCTGCTCGCCCTCGTCGCGGGCACGCGCGCCCGGCACGTGGCGCTGCTGCCCGGCGACCCGGCGCTGTGCGAGCCGCTGGAGGGGGCCGTCGCCCAGGCCGTCGAGGCGGGGCAGGACGTGGTCGTGGTGCCGACCTTCTCCCCGGTGCAGGCGCTGTCCGCGCTGGCCGTGCACGACCCGGCCCGGCGCGCCGGCGACGACGTGGTGGCCATGGCCGAGGCCGCCGCCGCCACCCGGCGCGGCGAGGTCCGCCTCGCCGAGCGCGAGGCGATCACCTGGGTGGGCCGGTGCCGGCCGGGCGACCTGCTCGCGATGCTGGACGGGGAGGTCGTGCGGGTCGAGCCGGGCCCGGCGGACGTGGCGGCGCTGTCGTGCCGGCTGGTGGACCGGATGCTCGCCGGCGGCGGGGAACTGGTCACCCTGCTGCTCGGCGAGGACGCCCCCGAAGGCTTGGCCGAAGCGGTGGAGGACCACCTCCGGGCCGCCCACCCGGAGGTCGAGGCGGTGGCCTACCGAGGCGGACAACCCGGTGCCGTCCTGGCCGTCGGGGTGGAGTAGTTGAATAGGCCGGGATGACGACCTTCGACGAGAAGCTGGTGTCGGTGCTCGGGAAGAAGAGCGCCGACGCGCTGGCGGGCGGACTCGGCCTGACCACGGTCGGCGAGCTGCTGCGGCACTACCCGCGCCGCTACGACGAGCGCGGGAAGCTCACCGAGATCAAGGGCCTGGAGCTGGGCGAGCACGCCACCGTGCAGGCGCGCGTGAAGAGCGCCCGCCAGCGCCGGATGAAGAGCCGCAGCGGCGAGCTGCTGGAGGCGGTGATCACCGACGGCTCGTCCGACCTGCACCTGGTGTTCTTCGGGCGCGGCTCGCGCAAGGTGGAGCGGGAGCTGCTGCCCGGCCGCGAGGCGATGTTCGCGGGCAAGGTCGGGATGTTCAACGGCAAGCTCCAGCTCGCCCACCCCGACTACCAGGTGCTCGACGACGTGGACCCCGGGTCGGCGGCGAAGTTCGCCGGCGCGTTCATCCCGGTCTACCCGGCGGCGCAGGGCATCCAGTCGTGGAACGTCTCCAACTGCGTCGAGCAGGTGCTCGCGGTGTGGGACGGCGTGGCGGAGGACCCGCTGCCGGCCGACCTGCGCGCGGAGCGCGGCCTGGTGCCGCTGGAGAAGGCGCTGCGCGACATCCACCGCCCCGACGGGTGGGCGGCGATCGCCGTGGCGCAGCAGCGGCTCAAGTGGGACGAGGCGATGGCCGTGCAGCTCGCCCTGGCGCAGCGCCGCAGGTCCGCGACGGCCCGCCCCGCGCCCGCGTGCCCGCCCCGGGCCGGCCTGGTCGGCGACGCCTTCGACGCGCGGCTGCCGTTCCGGCTCACCGACGGGCAGCGCGAGGTCGGCGAGCGGATCGCCCGCGACCTGTCCGGCGAGCACCCGATGAACCGGCTGCTGCAGGGCGAGGTCGGCTCGGGCAAGGCGCAGCCGCTGGACGCGCTGGTGCTCACGCCCGGCGGGTTCGTCCCGATGGGCGAGATCCAGCCCGGCGACGAGGTCATCTCGGCGGACGGCTCGCCGACGCCGGTGACCGGCGTGTACCCGCAGGGCGAGCGCGAGGTGTTCCGGGTGGTGCTCTCGGACGGCAAGTCCGTCGAGTGCGACCTGGAGCACCTGTGGGCCACGCGCGGCGGCGAGGTCGTGACGCTGCGGGAGATCAGGGAGGACCTGCTCGGCGGCGGCGACCCGGCGCGCTGGCGGCTGCCGCTGGTCGTCGCGCCGGACCTGGACTGCGTGGACCTCGCGCCGGTCAAGGAGCGGCACGAGCTGCTGCAGGGCCTGCTGACCACCGGCGGGTCGTGCGACGGGGCGGACGCGGTGTTCCGCACCGAGTCGGCGCACCTGGCCGAGTACGTCAGCGAGCTGGCCGAGTCGCTGGGCGGCACGGGCGTCGTGCGCCTCGGGTACGAGCAGCACGAGGTGCTCGTCCGGCTGCCGGAGGGGTTCCCGCCGTTCCGGGACGCGCTGGACCGCACGGCGCCGCCCGCCCGGTACGTCGAGCGGGTCGAGTTCGTGGGCGTGAAGCCGGTGCAGTGCATCTCGGTGGCGCACCCGTCCCACCTGTACGTGACCGACCACTTCATCGTCACGCACAACACGATGGTGGCGCTGCGCGCCATGCTCCAGGTCGTGGACGCCGGGCGGCAGGCCGCGATGCTCGCGCCGACGGAGGTGCTGGCCGCGCAGCACGCGCGGTCGCTGCGGGAGCTGCTCGGCGACCTGGGCCGGGCGGGCGAGCTGGGCGCCGCCGAGCACGCCACCCGGGTCACGCTGCTGACCGGCTCGATGCCGGCCGCGCAGCGCAAGAAGGCGCTGCTGGAGATCGTGACCGGCGAGGCGGGCATCGTCGTGGGCACGCACGCGCTGATCCAGGACAGGGTGGAGTTCGCCGACCTGGGGCTGGTCGTGGTGGACGAGCAGCACCGGTTCGGCGTCGAGCAGCGGGCGGCGCTCAGCGGCCGGTCCGGCGGCTCGACCCCGCACGTGCTGGTGATGACGGCGACGCCCATCCCGCGCACGGTGGCGATGACGGTCTACGGCGACCTGGAGGTCTCCGCGCTGCGCGAGCTGCCGCAGGGGCGTTCGCCGATCAGCACGTCGGTCGTGCCGATGGCGGAGAAGCCCGCGTGGCTGGACCGGGCGTGGCAGCGGATCCGCGAGGAGGTCGGCAAGGGCCACCAGGTGTACGTGGTGTGCCCGCGCATCGGCGACGGCGAGGAGGAGGGGGCGGAGCCGCCGAAGGAGGACGCGTCGGACCGCCGGCCGCCGCTGGCGGTCGTGGACGTGGCGCAGCGCCTGGCCCAGGGGCCGCTGAAGGGCCTGCGGGTGGACGTGCTGCACGGCCGGATGCCGCCGGAGGACAAGGACGCCGTGATGCGGGCGTTCGCGGCGAACGAGGTCCAGGTCCTGGTCGCGACGACGGTGGTCGAGGTCGGCGTGAACGTCCCGAACGCGACCGTCATGGTGATCATGGACGCGGACCGCTTCGGCGTGAGCCAGCTGCACCAGCTGCGCGGCCGGGTGGGGCGGGGCAGCGCGCCGGGCCTGTGCCTGCTGGTGACCGAGGTGCCGGAGGGCACCTCGACCATGGGGCGGCTGCGCGCGGTGGAGTCCACCCTGGACGGCTTCGAGCTCGCCCAGCTGGACCTGGAGCTGCGCCGCGAGGGCGACATCCTGGGCGCGGCGCAGTCGGGCAAGCGGTCGGGCCTGAAGATGCTGTCCCTGCTGCGCGACGAGGACGTGATCACCGAAGCCCGCCTGGTGGCGACCCGGGTGGTCGACGCCGACCCGGAGCTGACCGCCCACCCCGGCCTGGCCGGCCTGGTGGCCGGCCTGCTGGACGAGGAACGGGCGGAGTACCTGGAGAAGGCTTGACCACCGCCCACTCCGCCCTCACCCGCCCCTTGCCCGTCGCCCTTGTCCGCTGCTCACGCCGCTCGCCCGTCGCTTTAGCCTGCCGTCCGCCGCCTTATCAGCCGGGCTTGCCCGCCAGGCTTGCCCACCGCTCGCCGTCCGCCGTCCGCCGATTCCACCCGTCGCACACCGCATCGCCAGTCGCGCACCGCATCGCCCGTCGCCCGCCGACTCCGCCCGCCCGGTCGTCCGGGGCGCCTGCCGGAGGTGATCCGAAGCGGTTCCCGGGATTTCGCGGTGGCGCCCGAGGCGGGGGCGTCGCATGATCGTGTGGTGGCTGGCACCCAAGCCGAACGGCGTGATCCCGCGACGGTCTCCGACGAGGCCGGCTCGCGCGACTTCGCGGTGGCGTCCGCCGAGGCCGACGCGCACGACCTCGCGGCGGCTCGGGCCCGGGCCGAGGCCCGGGAGCTGACAGCGGGGCGGCCCGAGGTGCGCGAGATGGTCGTGCGGTCGTTGCTGCCGCCCTGGCTGTCCACGCGGTACCTGGGATCGCTCAAGGCGTCCGGCGCGCTGATGCTGGTGGGCGCCGCCGGCTCGCTGGTGGCCAACCTGGGCGCGCCCTGGTACTTCCACCTGATCGACCTGCTGCTGCTCGCGCTCGGCGCCGGCACGGTCCGGTCGGTGGTCGGCCACGTCTCGGTGCGCCGCGTGGAGGCGACCCGGCTGCGGGTCCACGGCCCGGACGAGTGCGACACCCTCGCCGACGCCGGCGTGCGGATCACGACGCGCCCTCGGTGGCGGGAGGCGGTGGCCGCCCTGTTCGACCTCCTGGTGCTCACGCTGCCCGTGGTGGTGGCGGTGCGGGCGTGGTCGGAAGGCGGTTGGCCGGCGCGGGTGGCGGCGGTGCTCGCCGTCGGGTGCGTCATCGCCGGGTCGGTGCTGATCGTGCACTCCGCGCGCACCGCCGGCCAGTGGCGGCGCGACTTCCTGGCGGAGGAGGGCCTGGAGCTGCCGCCCGTGCGGGACGGCTGGGACGTGCTGCTGCGCTGACCGGCCCGTGGCGGCTGGGGTATCGTCGCCGCACTGTGCGCCGTTTCCCGCTCGCCCTGTTGCCGTTCGCGCTGGCCGCGTCCCTGCTGGCCGGGTGCTCGTCCGGCGAGCCGTCGGCGCCGGTGACGTCGTCACCGCCCAAGGGGGACCTGGCGGTGCTCGCGGAACGCATCGACCAGCGCCGCGCCGAGCTGAAGACGGCCCGCTTCCGCACCGAGGGCTTCGCCTCCGACGGTGAGGCGACCGAGGTGCGCAACACCGTGGACGGCGTGGTCCGCCGGGAGCCCGACGGCGTGACGGCGTCGATGGCGATGCAGATGTCGACGGGCGGCCAGGCCCGCAAGATGGACATGGTCATGACCCGCGACGGGCTCTACGTGCACGTGGACGGCGCCCCGATGCCCGAGGGCAAGAAGTGGGGCTTCTACACCCGTGAGACCAGCGGTGAGGTCGACGCCCTGCTGCGCGGCTTCGGCCCCAGCGCGACCGTGGGCGCGGAGCTGGACTACGTGCAGCCCCGCGCGGCGCTCATCATCCGCCGGGGCGAGGAGCAGCTGGACGACGTGCGGACGACCCGGTACGAGCTCGTGGTCGACCCGATGAAGATGGCCAAGGTCATCGAGGACCCCGACATCCAGCTCCAGCACACCCAGCTGGCCGAGCACGGAGTGACCATCGCGTCCGCGGTGTGGGTCGACCCGACCGGCGCACCGCTCAAGGCCGAGTACCGCTTCGAGCTGAACGGCAAGGTCGTCAAGCAGTCCACCACCCGCTTCACCGACTGGGGCGCACCGGTCGACACCGCCGCGCCCCCGGCCGCCGAAGTCGTGCCGGCCGACCAGCTCCCCCGGTAGATCGAACTCCCCGGTGGTCGGGAACCTCCGGTGAGCCGGCTTCCCCGGTGGCCGGAACCCCCGGGTAGGCCGACTTCCCCCGGCGAACAGGCCCCGGCCGGGAAACCTCCCGAGCAGGGACCTGCCCGGCCGGTGCCTTCCCGGGCAACGCGCGGGAACGCGGCAGCGGCGGGCGCTAGCTGTTCCTGCGCGGCCGGGTGAGCTGTTTGGTCGGCTGCTCGGAGTCCGGCAGGCGCTTCGGCGCGGTCTTCTGCGTGGTCTTCGACGCGGCCTTCTGCGCGACCCCGGACGCAGCCCCAGCCGCAGGCCCGGACTCGGACGCAGCTCCCGTCGCAGACCCGGATCCGGGCGCAGCTCCCGTCGCAGACCCGGATCCGGACGCAGCCCCCGTCGCGGAGCCGGACGCGGGTGGTGCGGCCTCGGGCGCGGATTCCGCCGTATGCCCGGACGTGGGTCCGGACGCGGCCTCAGATGCGGACTGCTCTGGCGCGGACTGCCCGGAGGTGGACTGCTTAGGCGTGGACTGCTCAGGCGCGGACTGCTCAGGCGCGGGCTCCACGTCCAGCGGGGTCAGCGTCGACACCGCCTGCGTGACGGCGACCTGGGCCGCGGCGAACTGCTCGGCCAGCGCCTTGTGCACGGCGTGCAGTTCGGTGATCTTCCGGTCGGCGGCGGCCCGGCGGAGGTCGGCCTCGGCGATCGTCTTCTCCGCCCGGGCAGCCGCCTCGGCGGTCGTCTTCTCGGCCGCGGCCTTGGCCTCGGCAAGCGCCTTCTCCGCCCGCGCGTCGGCGTCGGCGAGCATCCCCTGCGCCTTGGCGTCGGCGTCGGCGATGGTCCGCTCGGCCTTCGCGTCGGCTTCGGCGGTCGTCTTCTCGGCGTAGGCGTTCGCGTCGGCGATCGACTTCTCGGCCTTGGTCAGCGCCTCGGACTCCAGCTCGGCGATCTGCTTCTGCGACTCGGCGCGCAGCGCGCCGACCTCGGCCCGCGCCTCCTCCAGCAGGCGGGCGGCCTCGGCCTTGGCCTCCTCGAGGTGCGACTCGTGCTCCTTGCGGAGCGTCGTGCGCAGCTCGTCGTACTCCTTGTCCAGCTCGTCGTGGTAGTCCTTGTACTTCGCGTCGAGTTCGACGCGACGGGCGTCCAGCGCCTGGCTCTTGGCGTCGTACTCCGCCACGACGCGGTCGTGGTCCGCTCGCGTCTCGGCGAGCAGCGCCTCGTGCTCGGCGGTCAGCTTGGCCCGCAGCTCCTCGTGCGACCGCTCCAGCTCGGCCCGGCGCTCCTGGTACTGCTGCTCCAGCTCGGCCGTGCGCTGCTGGTGGGCGGCCTCCAACTGCGTGCGCCGCTCCTCGAGGTCGGCCATCGCCCGCTGGTGCGCGGCGCGCCCCTCGGCGGCGAAGCGCTCCGCCTCGGCGCGGGTCGCGTTGGCCTGGTCGACCGCGGCCTGGCGGATGTCGGCGATCTCCTCCTCGGCCAGCGTCATCATCACGCGGACGCGCTCGGTGACGTTCGAGGCGTTGACCGGGCTGTTGGCGAGGTTGCCGAGCTGCGCCTTGACCTTGTCCAGCTCGGCGCGGGTGGCCCCGAGCACCTTGCTCAGCTCGGCGACCTGGGCCACCGCGTGATCACGTGCCCTGGTGGAGTTCTTGAGGTCGTACTCCAGACGTGTCACGCGTTCGTTGACCTGCCGCTGGTTGTAACCGCGCAGAACAACGTCGAAGTGGGTGCGGGCAGCAGGCTGCCCAGTCCCTTCAGGCCCGGCCATATGCCCAACCCTACCGAGAAGTCGACACCGCCCATCACCCGATGCAGTGGACGGACTGTGACGGCCCGGTCGTCGAGCCGGTCGTCGAGCGCTGACCGCGGCAGGTCGCCACCGGCGCAGAACCGCAGGTCCGCGCGCTGCCGGCGGCCCTGTGCCGCGCTCTCACCGACGGTGACGCAGCGCGTGTCCTCCGCCGCCGGCCACGAGACCGAACACAGGGGTCGAGCACGGGGTCCGACGCCCGTGATCCTCCTCGCGGTGTGGCGCAGGCGCCGCGCCTGCGACCGGCACGCCCTGACCGGTCGTCGGCGCGGCGGCAGGCCCACCAACCGTGGTCGGTCGGGCACCCCGGCCCGAGGGTCGGCTCAGCGGGGCGGCGGACGAACCCGGGGCGTTCGAGCACGTCGCCGCCGCTCTGGCACCACTTGGCATACGCGCTCCTCTCGACTCTCCGGTCCGTTGTGGCCAGTGGGCTTGCGGGTTAATTGTCGAACGCGCGTTCGAGGTGGGTCAAGATCACTATCGGGTGATGTGGCGGGGAGCGCCCGGATGGCGACCGCCCGGAGTGTGAGCCATCCGGCAGGAGGCTGCGCGCGGCCGTTCCGCAAGGGACAATCCTCGGGCCGTGACGCCGGGGCGGGAGCCCTTGACCGAGTGGGTGAACGATCACGATGACGTCCGTCACGTGGGATGGAACTCCCGAGTGGCGGGACGTGCACGGTAGCTTTCCTTGAATGACCGCCGAGTGACCTGGGAGGGAACGCCGAATGTTCCGCAAGGTTCTTGTCGCCAACCGCGGCGAGATCGCGATCCGGGCTTTTCGCGCTGCCTACGAGCTGGGCGCCGGGACGGTTGCCGTCTTCCCCCACGAGGACCGCAATTCACTGCACCGGCTCAAGGCCGACGAGTCCTACGAGATCGGTGATCCCGGTCACCCCGTGCGGGCCTACCTCTCCGTCGAGGAGATCATCAAGGCGGCCCGCAAGGCGGGCGCCGACGCGGTCTACCCCGGCTACGGCTTCCTCTCGGAGAACCCCGAGCTGGCCAAGGCGTGCGCGGAGGCCGGCATCACCTTCGTCGGCCCGCCCTCGGACGTGCTGGAGCTGACCGGCAACAAGGCCCGGGCCATCGCCGCGGCCCGCGAGGCCGGCCTGCCCGTGCTCAAGTCCAGCCAACCGTCCAGCGACGTCGAGGCCCTGCTGAAGGCCGCCGAGGACATCGACTTCCCGGTGTTCGTGAAGGCCGTCGCGGGCGGCGGCGGGCGCGGGATGCGCAAGGTGGACGAGCCGGAGGCGCTGCGCGAAGCCCTGGAGGCCGCGTCCCGCGAGGCCGAGTCCGCGTTCGGCGACCCGACGGTGTTCCTCGAGCAGGCCGTCGTGGAGCCCCGGCACATCGAGGTGCAGATCCTCGCCGACGGCGAGGGCAACGTCATGCACCTGTTCGAGCGGGACTGCTCGGTGCAGCGGCGCCACCAGAAGGTGATCGAGATCGCGCCCGCCCCGAACCTCGACCCGGAGCTGCGGGAGCGCATCTGCGCCGACGCCGTGCGCTTCGCGCGCCACATCGGCTACCGCAACGCGGGCACCGTCGAGTTCCTGCTCGACCCCCACGGCAAGTACGTGTTCATCGAGATGAACCCGCGCATCCAGGTGGAGCACACGGTCACCGAGGAGGTCACCGACGTCGACCTGGTGCAGTCGCAGATGCGCATCGCGTCCGGCGAGTCCCTCGACGACCTCGGGCTCAGCCAGGACACGGTGAAGCTGCGCGGCGCGGCCCTGCAGTGCCGCATCACCACCGAGGACCCCGCCAACGGGTTCCGCCCGGACACCGGCATGATCAGCGCCTACCGCTCGCCGGGCGGCTCCGGCATCCGGCTGGACGGCGGCACGACCGGCGCGGGCACGGCCATCGGCGCGCACTTCGACTCCATGCTCGTGAAGCTCACGTGCCGCGGCCGCACGTTCTCCGCCGCCGTGGCGCGCGCACGGCGCGCGGTGGCCGAGTTCCGCATCCGCGGCGTCTCCACGAACATCCCGTTCCTCCAGGCGGTGCTGGACGACGAGGACTTCTACGAGGGCCGCGTCACCACGTCGTTCATCGAGAAGCGCCCGCACCTGCTCACGGCGCGGCACTCCGCCGACCGCGGCACGCGCCTGCTGACCTACCTGGCCGACGTGACGGTGAACCTGCCCAACGGCCCGCGCCCGTCCGCCGTGGACCCGAAGGACAAGCTGCCGCGGCTCGACCTGGCGGCCGAGCCGCCGGCCGGGTCCAAGCAGAAGCTGACCGAGCTGGGCCCGGAGGGCTTCGCCCGCTGGCTGCGGGAGAGCAAGGCGCTGGCGGTCACCGACACGACGTTCCGCGACGCGCACCAGTCGCTGCTGGCGACGAGGGTGCGCACCAAGGACCTGCTCGCCGTAGCGCCGCACGTGGCGCGCATGACGCCGCAGCTGCTGTCCCTGGAGGCGTGGGGCGGCGCCACCTACGACGTCGCGCTGCGCTTCCTGGCGGAGGACCCTTGGGAGCGCCTGGCGGCGTTGCGCGAGGCCGTCCCGAACATCACGCTCCAGATGCTCCTGCGCGGCCGCAACACGGTCGGCTACACGCCCTACCCCGAAGCGGTGACCACCGCCTTCGTCGAAGAGGCGACCAGGACCGGCATCGACATCTTCCGCATCTTCGACGCCCTCAACGACGTCGAGCAGATGCGCCCGGCGATCGAGGCCGTGCGGGAGACCGGCACGGCGGTGGCCGAGGTAGCCCTCTGCTACACGGCGGACCTGTCCAACCCGGACGAGCGCCTCTACACGCTCGACTACTACCTCAAGCTGGCCGAGCAGATCGTCGGCGCCGGTGCGCACGTGCTCGCCGTGAAGGACATGGCGGGGCTCCTGAGGCCGCCCGCCGCCGCACGGCTCGTGACCGCGTTGCGCAAGGAGTTCGACCTCCCCGTGCACCTGCACACGCACGACACGGCAGGCGGTCAGCTGGCGACGTACCTGGCCGCCATCCAGGCCGGCGTGGACGCGGTGGACGGCGCGGCGGCGTCGATGGCCGGCACCACGTCCCAGCCGCCGCTGTCGGCGATCGTCGCGGCCACGGACTACACCGAGCACTCCACGGGCCTGGACCTCCAGGCGGTGTGCGACATCGAGCCGTACTGGGAGGCCGTGCGCAAGGTGTACGCGCCGTTCGAGTCCGGCATCCCCGGCCCGACGGGCCGCGTGTACCGCCACGAGATCCCCGGCGGCCAGCTCTCGAACCTGCGCACCCAGGCGGTGGCGCTCGGCCTCGGCCAGAAGTTCGAGGAGATCGAGTCCATGTACGCGGCGGCGGACCGGATCCTGGGGCGCCTGGTCAAGGTGACGCCGTCGTCCAAGGTGGTGGGCGACCTGGCCCTGCACCTGGTCGGCGCGGGCGTGTCGCCGGAGGACTTCGAGGCCGAGCCGAACAAGTACGACATCCCGGCGTCGGTGATCGGCTTCCTGTCCGGCGAGCTGGGCGACCCGCCCGGCGGCTGGCCGGAGCCGTTCCGCAGCAAGGCCCTCCAGGGCCGGGCCGCGCCCAAGGGCGTGGCCGAGCTGACCGACGAGGACCGCGAGGGCCTGGCGGGCGACCGCCGGCAGACGCTGAACCGCCTGCTGTTCCCCGCGCCCACGAGGGAGTTCCAGGCGCACCGGGACGCCTACGGCGACACGAGCGTGCTGCGCAGCAAGGACTTCTTCTACGGCCTGCGCCCGGGCGAGGAGTACTCGGTCGACCTGGAGCCGGGCGTGCGGCTGCTGATCGGGCTCGAAGCGATCGGCGAGGCGGACGAGCGCGGCATGCGCACGGTGATGGCGACGCTGAACGGCCAGCTCCGCCCGATCCAGGTGCGGGACCGGTCGATCGCGGCCGAGGTCCCGGCGGCGGAGAAGGCCGACCGGGCCAACCCCGACCACGTGGCCGCGCCGTTCGCCGGCGTGGTGACGCCCTCGGTGGCCGAGGGCGACGAGGTCGAGGCGGGCGGCACCGTGGCCACGATCGAGGCCATGAAGATGGAGGCGGCCATCACCGCCCCGAAGTCGGGCCGCGTCAAGCGGCTGGCGGTGCGGGGCGTGCAGCAGGTGGAGGGCGGCGACCTGCTGATCGTGCTGGAGTAGCGCCGGACCCCGGGCGGGCCGGGCGCCTTGGCGGCGCCCGGCCCGTTCCTCGTTCGACACGATCACCTGTTCGGTGCACGCACGCAACGACCGTTCCGTGCTAGCCTCAGGCAACTCCGGAAGCGCGGCCCCGGTCGGGGGGTCGTGGCCCGCGTCGACGTCCGTGGCCAGGTGAGTGCGGCTCGGGTGCTCCCGGGGTCCGTCCGCCTGGCTCCGCCGGTCCGGTTGGCCTTCCCGCGCAGGGGAACCCGAAGCTCGGGACGGTCGTTGGAGGAGCCATGAAGAAGGTCACCGCAGCGCT
>Ga0196958_10000207_pt1 | contig 19245 bp, 17 predicted proteins | sample S1v_10metaG_FD_148654 | JGI IMG/M metagenome (GOLD analysis project Ga0196958, IMG submission 148654) | Soil microbial communities from Anza Borrego desert, Southern California, United States - S1+v_10 | ecosystem: Environmental > Terrestrial > Soil > Desert | place: USA: California | collected...
TTGACGTGGTCGCGCACGGCGTCCGCGTCGACCTTCGCCCCGTCCTCCAGGACGAGGTAGGCGGCCAGGCGCTGGCCGTACTCGTCGTCGTCGACGCCGACGACCGCGGCCTCCTTCACCCCGTCCATGTCGGCGAGCAGGTTCTCGACCTCGCCGGCGTGGATGTTCTCGCCACCCGAGACGATCATGTCGTCGGCGCGGCCGGAGATGAACAGCAGGCCGTGGCGGTCGAAGTAGCCGAGGTCGCCGGTGCCCAGCATCCCGTCGACGGTCTCGGTCTCGCCGCGGCCGCCCGTGTAGCCGGTGAACAGCATCTCGTTGCCGACGAAGATGCGCCCGGTCTCGCCCGCGGGCAGCTCCTGGTCGTCGTCACCGAGGATCTTGACGACGGTCCCGGCGGGCGGGCGGCCGGCGGTGCCGGGCTCGCTGCGCAGCTCCTCGGGCTTGGCGATCGAGGCCCAGGAGACCTCGGTGGAGCCGTAGAGCATGTAGAGCTTGTCGCCGAAGGTGTCGAGGAACTCGGTGACCTTGGCCGGCGGCATCGCCGAGCCGGTGGCGGTGACGGTGGTCAGGCACGAGACGTCGTAGCGCGCCTTGACGTCGTCGTCGAGCTCCAGGATGCGCTGCAGCATCACCGGCACCGCGTACATCGACGTGCACCGGTGGTGGGCGATCGCGGCCAGCGCGTCCTCGGGGTCGAACTTGCGGCGCAGCACCAGCGTCGAGCCCATCAACGAGCCGATCTGGAACGCCGCGAAGCCCCACGTGTGGAACAGCGGCGCGGACACCAGCGCCGGCTCGCGGGCCGTCAGCGGGATGCGCGAGAGGATCGCGTTGACCGGCCCGATCCCGCTGATCGACGGCCGCTCGGCACCCTTCGGCGTCCCCGTGGTGCCCGAGGTCAGCACGATCGTCTTGCCGATCGGCGGCTTGGTCGGCAGGGCCTGCGAGCCGTCGGCGCTGATGAGGCCCTCGAGCGTGTCGTCGCCCCAGCAGCCGCTGCCCTCGGTCCACGCCCACACGCGTTGCACGTCGGAGGGCACCTCGTCGAGGCGGTCGGCGAGGTCGGCGTCGGCGACCACCGTGGTGATCTCCTGCTCCTGCGCCACGGCCTTCATCTGCGCGGGGGAGAGGCCGGTGTTGAGCAGCACGACGTCGGCGCCGAGCTTGCTCGTGGCGAGCATCGTCTCGATCGGCCCGCGGTGGTTGCGGCAGAGCACCGCGACGCGCGAGCCGGGGCCGATGCGCCGGTCGGCGAGTGCGCGGGCCAGCCGGTCGGTGCGCTCGTGGACCTCGCGGAACGTCACCGTGCCGCGGTCGTCGATGATCGCGACGCGGTCCGGGTGGCGCCAGCGCGAGACGACGTAGGCGGTGGTCGGCGTGAACCCGTAGCGGTAGAGCGCCTGCGGGAACATGGCGAGCCGGTGCGGCGGGATCGGGGCGACGACGCCCGCTCCGGTCAGCAGCCGCACCCCGGTGGCGAGCTCGGTGGGTGTGCCGAACGGGGTCTTCACCAGTGCACTCCAGGGAGAAGTCGGGCCATGGCCTGGGCACCGCGGGAGAGCGGGCCCGTGTCGAGGGTCCGGGCGTCGTCGTGGCTCGTCGGATCACTACCCTCACGCGCCGCCGCGGATTCCGGGAACACCCGGTAGGCGACGTGCATGACGGCGTCCTTGAGCCGCGGCGTCAGCGCGGCCGACACCGCGCCGAACGTGCCCAACAGGGTGCCGACGTGCTTGGGGCGGTCGATCAGCGCGTGCAGCACCTTGTCGGCCGCCTCGGCGGGCGAGTCGGTGGGGAACGCGTCGTAGATGCGGGTGGGCGCGATCATCGGCGTGCGCACCAGCGGCATGTGCACCGTCGTGAACGTGACGCCGTCGCCCAGCACCTCCGCGGCCACGATCTCGGCCCACGCGTCGAGCGCGGCCTTGCTGGCGACGTAGGCCGAGAACCGCGGCGGGCCCGTCTGCACGCCGATGGACGAGATGTTGACGACGTGTCCGAAGCGCCGCTCCAACATGTGGGGGAGCAACGCGAGCGTGAGCCGGACGGCGCCGAAGTAGTTGATCGCCATCGTGCGCTCGAAGTCGTGGAAGCGTTCGACCTCGAGGCGCACGCCACGGCGGATGGAGCGGCCGGCGTTGTTGACCAGCATGTCGATGCCGGTGTCCGGCCCGCCGTGGTCGTTGATCATCGTCTTGACCAGCGCGTCCACCGACTCGCCGTCGGTGATGTCGCACGAGTAGACCCAGGCCTGGCCCCCGTCGCGCTCGATCTGGCCCTTGACCTCCTCGAGCTCCTCGGTGCGCCGCGCCACCAGCAGCGGCACGCCGCCGGCCCGGGCCACCTTGAACGCGGTCTCGCGCCCGATCCCCGAGGAGGCGCCGGTGATCACCACGCGGCGGCCCTGCAGCGCCCCGCCCTCGCGTGGGCGGCGGTGCCGGTTGGGGTCGAGGTGCTCGCGCCACCAGTCGACGAGCACCGGCGCGTAGTCGGTGATCTCGGGGAACTCGACGCCGCTGCCCTCGAGCGCGCGAAGGGTGTCGTCGGTGGCGAACCGCGCGCCGAAGGTGAGGTGGGGGAGCACCTCGGGCGGGATGTCCAGCTCGGCCAGCGCGATGTCGCGCGCCGCCGCCACCGGCGCCAGCTGCTGCGCCGCGGCGGCGCCGCGACGCACCAGGGACCCGACCGCCGACGGCATCGTCGCCTGCACCTGGGGCGCCCCGAGCGCGCGGGCGAACGCGTTGTAGACCTCGGAGAGCGGCTGCGGGCGCGGGTGCACGAGGTGGAACGCCCGGTGGTCGAGGTCGGGCCGGTGGACGAGGTGGACCATCGCGTCGGCGACGACGTCGACCGGGACGATGTTGGTGGCGCCCAGCTCGGGCACGGCGATGCGCAGCGGCGCCATCGAGCCCGCCCACCCGAGCCGCCCGAGCAGGGAGATCGCGGTGAGCAGGTAGTACGGCCCGTCGATCTTGTCCATCTCGCCGGTCCGTGAGTCCCCGACGACGACCGCCGGCCGGTAGACCCGCCACGGCACCGTGGACTCCTCGCGGACGATGCGTTCCGCGGCGTACTTCGTCTCGTGGTACGGGTTGCCGAAGGTCTGTCCGACGTCGAGGTCGTCCTCGGTGAAGGTGCCCTCGTACTCGCCGGCCACCGCGACCGACGAGACGTGGTGCAGGCACGAGGCGCCGATCCGCGCGGCGACCTCGACGACCCCGCGCGTGCCGTCGACGTTGGCCGCGCGGTTGGACTCGTCGTCGGCGGTGATGTCGTAGATCGCTCCGAGGTGCAGGACGTGGTCGACGCGGCCGGCGAGCCCGTCGACCTCGGCGTCGTGCAGGCCGAGGCGCGGGCGTGTCAGGTCGCCGACGACGGGGACGACCTTCTCGTGGCCCGGGGTGTCGGCCAGACGCCTGAGCAGCCGATCGCGAGAGCCCGCCCGCACCAGGGCGTACACGGCCTCGCAGTCGTCGCGGGCGAGCAGCCGCGCGAGCACCTTGCGTCCCAAGAACCCGGTACCGCCGGTCACCAGATACCGCATGGCGGAGGATCGTGGCACAGGCCACGGTCCCTCGCCACGGGCCGGTTACCGACGGGTCATCGAGGTCAGCGTTCCGGGTCGGCCATCTCCTCGACGTCCTCGTCGACGCGGTCGCCGCTCGCGGCGACCTCCTCGGTGGTCTTCTGCTCGCGGGGCTTCGCCGGGTCGAGGCCCTCGACGAGCGCCTCCTGCTCGTTGTACTCGGCGACGTAGCGCTGCTCGATCCCGGCGGCGTCCTCGCGCTGCTCGCTCATGGCCGCGACGGTAGGGCATCGGCGCGCGTCGGGTCGGGTAGGAGGGCGAGGTGCCCGACGGCGTCTGGGACCTCCCGCCCGAGCAGCGACGTGCGCTGCGCCGGGCCGAGGACGCCGGGTTCCGGGCGCCGATGCTCGCGACACTGTCCAAGGAGCACCCGCCGGGGCAGGGCTGGGTGTTCGAGCGCAAGCTCGACGGCGTCCGCGTCGTCGCCACACGCGAGCGGGGCGGGGCGCCGCGGCTGTGGTCGCGCAACGAGAAGCCGATGGACGCGAGCTACCCGGAGATCGTGGAGGCGCTCGCGGAGCACGGTCCCGAGCGGTTCGTGCTCGACGGCGAGATCGTCGCCGCCGACGGGACGTTCTCCAGCCTGCAGGCACGCATGCACGTGGCCGACCCGCAGCGCGCGCGGCGCACCGGCGTGGAGGTGCACTGCCACCTCTTCGACGCGCTCGTGCTCGACGACGTCGACCTCACCGCGCTGCCGCAGGGCACGCGGCACCGGATCCTCGACGAGGTCGTCGACGCCTCGCCGCCGCTGTACCGCTCGCCGGTACTGGCGGGGGACCCGTCGGACCTGCTGGCCGAGGCGTGCGCCGAGGGTTGGGAGGGGCTGATCGCGAAGCGCTCCGACGCGCCGTACGTGGTCGGCGGACGCAGCCGCGACTGGCTCAAGCTCAAGTGCGTCCGCGACCAGGAGTTCGTCGTCGGCGGCTGGACCGACCCGTCGGGCGCGCGGCGCGGGCTGGGAGCGCTGCTCGTCGGCTACCACGACGGCTCCGGGGCGCTGCGCTACGCCGGCAAGGTCGGCACGGGTTACGACGCGGCGACACTGACGATGCTGCGGGACCGGCTGGACCCCCTGGCTGCTCCCGGGTCCCCCTTCGTCGATCCCGTGCGGGAGAAGGGCGCGCACTGGGTGCGCCCGGAGCTGGTGTGCGCGGTGGGCTTCAGCGAGTGGACCGGTGACGGGCGGCTGCGCCACCCGCGCTACCAGGGCCTGCGCGCCGACAAGGACCCGGCGGACGTCGTGCGGGAACAGTGAGCGAGCCGGAGGACTTCCTCGGGCGCTGGTCGGCGGCGCACGGTGGGATCACGCCGCACGGGCTGGTGCTCGGGTGGCTGCGGATCGTGCACCGGGTCGCGCGGCCGCTGGCCCGGCGTCGGGTGCCGCCGTGGGTGCTGACGGGCGCGTCGGCCGTGCTCGGTGTCGCGGTCCCGCTGGCCGTGCTGGCCGGGCGCTGGGGCGCGCTGGCCGGGGCCGTGCTGGCCGTCGCGTGCGCGCTGCTCGACGGGCTGGACGGCGCGGTCGCGGTGCTCACCGACACGGCGTCGGCGTGGGGACGGGTGCTCGACCCGCTGGTGGACCGGATCGGCGACGTCGCGTTCCTCGTCGCGCTGGTGCTCGCGGGCGCGCCCGGCGAGCTCGCCGTCGGGGTGGGGGTGCTGACGCTGCTGCAGGAGTCGGTGCGCGCGTCGGCGGGGCTGCCCGACGTCGGCGTCGTCAGCGTGTGGGAGCGGCCCTCGCGGGTGATCGTGACGTCGCTGGGCCTGCTCGGGACGGTCGTGAGCCCCGGGCTCCCCGCGGCGACGATCGCGGTGTCCATCGCCGCGGTGCTCGCGGTCGTCGGCTTCACCCAGGTCGTCGTGACGGTCTACCGGCGCCTCCACACGTGAGCGATCTCTGGGCCTATAGGCCCAGAGATCGCTCACGTAGGACGAGGCGGGCGGTGATCTCGGCGGAGAGGGTGACGAGCGGGAGGCCGCCGCCGGGGTGGGACGAGCCGCCGACGAGGTACAGGCCGTCGATCGGCGACCGGTTGGCGGGGCGCAGGAACGCGGCCAGCGCGCCGTCGGACGAGGTGCCGTAGATCGAGCCGCCGGGGGAGAGGGTCTCGCGCTCGAGGTCGGCCGGGGTGCGCACGACGCAGCGCCGGACGCGGTGGCGCACGTCGACCCCGCGGTCGGCCATCAGCGCCAGGACGCGCTCGGCGTAGCGCTGCGCGAGCCCGGGGGCGTCCCAGTCGACGCCGTGCCCGGGGTCGTGCCGCGGCGCGGTGACCAACACGAACCACGCCTCGCTGTCCTCGTCGGGACGCAGCGCCGGGTCGTCGGGGGCGTGCACGTAGACCGTCGGCGCCGCCGCCGGCGCGGTGCCCCGGTAGGCGTCGAACTCCGCGTCGTACGCCGCCCGCGACGGCGGGAAGAGCACGCGGTGGTGCGGGGTCGCGGGACCGGCGGGTCGAGCTCCGCTGCGCTGCGTCTCCCGGTCACGGCCGTCGAGCCCGAGCAGCAGCACGAACCCCGAGGACGACGGCGTCGTGCGGGCCAGCCGCCAGCGTGCCGCCCGAGCGACCCCGGACGGCAGCAGTTCCCCGTACACCGTCGCCGCGTCGGCGTTGGCGACCACGACGCCGGCCGGCACCGGCCCGTCGGCGGTCCGCACCCCGCGCACGCGCCCGCCCGTGACGTCGATGCCGGTCACCCGCGTCCCGGTCCGGATGTCCACGCCCAGTGCCCGGCACCGGTCGGCGACGGCGTCGGCGAGCCGGCGCAGGCCCCCGCGTACGTACCAGGACCCGAACTGCTGCTCGACGTAGGGCACGACGGCCAGCGCGGCGGGCGCGCGGCGGGGGTCGGAGCCCGAGTAGGTGGCGTAGCGGTCGAGCAGCATCCCGAGCCGCTCGTCGCGCAGGTACCGCGCGCCCACCCCGCGCAGGCTGCGCCAGGGGGCGACGGCGGCGAGGTCGCGCACCCGCAGGGACAGCCGCGCGAGCCCGGCCGGCGACACCGGGGACTCGAGGAAGTGCTCGTGCGTCGCGTGCCAGACGCGCTCGGCGTGGGCCAGGAACGCCTCCCACTGCGCGCCCGCCCCGCCGCCGAGGGCGTCGTCGAGCGCCGGGCCGGTCGCGGCGCGGTCCCCGGGCAGGTCGAGCTGCACGCCGTCACCGAAGCGGTAGCGGGTGGCGACGGCGAGACGTTGCAGGTCGAGCACGTCGCGCAGGGGCGCGCCGGTGTCGGCGAAGAGCCGTTCGAGCACCGGGGGCATGGTCACCAGCGACGGCCCGGTGTCGAAGCGGAACCCGTCGACCTCGACCGTCCCGAGCTTGCCCCCGACCCGGTCGGCCTGCTCGAGCAGCGTCACCGGGCGCCCGTCGGCGGCGAGCCGCGCGGCCGTGGCCAGCCCGCCGAGCCCGCCGCCCACCACGACGACGCGAGGGTCGGTCACGCGGCCGGCGGGTGCTCGGACGCGGCCACCACCGGGCGCCCCCGCCAGCGCAGCGTGCCGGCGCGGCGGCGGCGCCAGGAGTCGACGGTGAGCGCGGCGACGGCGAGCACGGAGACGGGGTGGGCGACGGCGTCGCCGGCGCGGGCCCCGGTGCGCCGCGCCGCCAGCACCCGGCTCGCCACGCCCGCGAGGTAGCCGACGAGCCCGACCCGCGACCCACCCAGCGCCGCGACCGCGGGCACGACGTGCACGAGCCCGAGGAGCGCGACCACGCCGGCCGCCCCGACCCGCGAGCCGAACGCCGCCCACAGCGACTTCGCGTAGCCCTCGCGCAGCTCGGCCGCGCCGCGGTACATCCGGCAGGCCGCGACGGCCGTGCCGTCGGCGATGACCCCGCGCCGCCCCGCCGCCTTGAGGGCGCGCAGCAGGGCGATGTCGTCGAGCACCTCGCCGCGCGGGTGCCCGCCGGCGGCCCGGTACGCGCCGGCGTCGACGGCCAGCAGCTGCCCGTTCGCCGCGCTCAGCGCCGGCCGCAGCGAGCGTTCGGCGACCCCGAGCGGCAGCGTCGCGAGCCACGACCACGCCAGCACCGGCTGCACGAGCCGTTCGGCGGGGCCCTCGGCGAGCTGGCGGGGGTGCGGCGAGACGAGGTCGAGCCCGGTGCGGCGCACCAGGTCCACCGTCGCCGCGAGGCCGTGGGGCGCGACGTGCACGTCGGCGTCGACGAAGACGAGCACACCGGTGGCGGGGTGCGCGGCGTGCGCGAGCTGGTGGCACGCCCACGGCTTGGCCAGCCACCCGGGCGGGGGCGGCGTCCCGTCGAGCACGCGCACCCGCGGGTCGCCCAGCTCGCGCACCCGCGCGCCGGTGCCGTCGGTGGAGCCGTCGTCGAGGACGAGCAGCTCCACCGGTGCGGCCCAGCCGTCGAGGGCGGCCAGCAGCGCACGGACGCAGTCGCGGATGCCGGCGGCCTCGTCGCGGGCCGGCACGAGGACCGCGACGCGCTCGGCCGGCGGGGGCGCGGCCGGGTCGGGCGTCCGCAGGCGCCGCAGGTTGTCCACGGTGAGGCCCAGGGAGCCGACGGCGAGGGCGGTGCCGGCGCCGACGAGGGCCGTCCCGGTCCTCACGTCCCGGCCCGCGGGGTGGCGCCGTGGTGGCGCAGCACGACCAGCAGCGGCACGCCGACCAGCCCCATGAGCAGGCCGCCGACCAGCGCGACCGACGGGCGTCCGAAGAACACCGCGGCGGCCATCGTCGAGGACAGGAACGTCCAGACCCACAGCGCGAGGGGCAGCCGATCGTCGCCGTCGTGCGGGCCGGGCACGACGCGGTCGAGCGCGGCGACCATGAGCAGGGCGACGAGCAGCCAGCCGGCGAAGTTGGACACCGGGATCCCCGGCACCCCGGGCAGGGCGGGCGTCGGGTCGAGCCAGTACCAGTGCCCGGCGGCCACCATCTGCGGATCGAGGAACAGGTCCCACGTGGCCAGCGCCCAGGCCCCGAGCGCCGTCGTCGCGAGGCGCGGGTGCCGGGTGCGCAGCGCGGCGGTCAGGCGGCGCCCGACGATCAGCGAGGGGTAGGCCATCATCGTCCACGCCGCGGGGACCACGGCCGGGACGCCGAGCACGGCGAGGCCCAGCGAGTCGGTGTAGCGGTACTCCCCGAACGGCAGGCCCGTGGCGAGGCCGACGGACTCGACGAGCAGCCCCCCGCCGCCGGCGACGAGGACGAGGCCGGCCGCGGCGCCCGGACCGCGGGTCAGCAGGGCGTGGGCGACCGAGGCGAGCGCGAAGAGCGCCACCGTCAGCACGGTCAGCGTCGGGGTGCCGCCCCCGGTGAGGGGGAAGCTGATCTGTACACCGACGACCCCGGCGCCGAGCGCCCAGGGCACGGCGTGCAGCGTCGCGCGGCCCGTGCCGGCACCGAGGAACGCCGGACGGATGTGGGTCGCGGGGTTCACCGGCTCGCCCCGGCGGTCACCGCCGCGGGCGCGGGGCTCGGGCCGTCCGGCTCGGGACCGCCGTCGGGTGCGTCGGGTGCGTCGGGTGCGTCGGGCGCCGGCTCGCCGCCGGCGCGGGCCGCCCGGTGGCGTCGGTCGAGCGCGTCCGTGGCGGCCCAGCCGGTCAGCAGCACCACGTGCAGCACGAACATCCACAGCGCGATCGCGACGGTCGCGCCGACGACGTCCAGCCCGCCGAACGGGATGCCGAGGTCGATGGGGATGGCGAGGAAGAGCAGGAAGCCCTGGAGGAACCCCGAGAGCACCGCGGAGGTCCCGAAGGCCCCGAGCATGGTGGCGAACCATCCCGGCCCGCCGGGGGCGACGACGCGGAACCCCCAGGCCAGCACGAGGCCGACCGCGACGAACGAGACGTGGAAGGCGACGACCACCTGGCCCACGGTGCCCGCGACCCCGCCGATCCGGGCCAGGTGCGCCAGCAACGGCGCGCTGGTGAACACCCCGAGCGCGAGCACGGGCACCGCGAGCACCAGCGGCAGCAGGCTCAGCCGGGCGCGCCAGCCGGTGAACCGGTCGCGGCGCGGGGACAGGCGCAGGCACGCGCGGCGCAGTCCCTCGCCGTAGAAGGTGGCCGGGAGGACGGTGACGAGCGCGCCCCAGGGGCCGAGCTCGAGCCCGGCGCGCACGAGACCGTCGTAGACCGGGCGGGCCCCCATCTCGGGCGGTACGAGCATCCGCAGGTCGGCGAGGTAGACGGCCACCTGCTCGGGCGAGCTGATGAGCGCCGCGCCCCAGACCGCGAGCAGCAGCCACGGCACGACGCCCAGGCCGGCGAAGTAGGTCAGGCCGGCGGCGACGGCGGCCAGGTCCCGTCCGCGCAGCGTCGCCGCGACCGCGCGGGCGAGCTCGGCCGGCGCGGACGTCGACAGGGGACGGCTCGGCACCGGGCGGGCGTACCCGCCGCCCGAGTCGTGCAACCGGTGGCCGGGTCGGCCGGGCTCAGGGGTACCGCGCGCGACGTCAGCGGGCGGACAGCCGTTCGGTGCCCGGACCCGCGCGCTCCACCGCCGGCCAGCCGGTGTCGTGCGCCCGCTCGGCTCCCTCGGCGCGCCCGCCGCCGCGCAGCCCGAACAGCCGCTTGGCCACGAGCAGGTAGGCGACGACGGCGAGGTTGACGACCAGCGCGACGATCTTCGTCGGCGTCGGGCCGTGGGCCAGTTCCCAGACCTCGGGCACGAGCAGGACGGTGGTGGCGACGAACGTCAGGTATTCGGCCCAGCGCCGGGCGTACCAGAGCCCGACGGCCTCGACGGCCTCGAGCACCGCGTAGGCGAGCAGGACCAGCGCGAGCCACCGCAGGGTGCTGACCGGGACCTCGAAGGCGCGCTGGACCTCGACGAGCAGTGTCGGGCCGCCGTGGCCGACCGGCCCGCCGAGCCCGCCCTGGAGCACGGCGACGACCCGCCCGGCCAGGGGCCCCCACGCCTCGCGGTAGGCCGCGAAGAGGAGCACCAGGGTGCCCAGCAGGCCGAGGCCGACGACGTGCACCGCGCGGTCGAGGGCGATCAGCCGCAGCACGTAGCGGTCCCGCAGGGGCCGTCCCCGCAGCGGCACCACGACCTCGTCCGGGCCCGGCACGGTCTCGCGGCCGGGCCGCTCGGGAGCGTGGCGCGGCACCCACGCGTCGCAGCGCAGGCAGCGGTGCCACCGCAGACCGTCGGCGTCCTCCCGCACGAGGAGCGCGTCCTGCGCCCGGACCGTGGCCGCGTCGGTGCCGGTGAGCGCGTGGCCGTGCAGCGCACAGCCGAGCAGCTCGTAGCGCACCCTCACGCGAGGTGATGCTAGTTCGTCGCGCCAGGGCGCCGCGGCTACGCGCGGACGACCCCGGGCAGGGAGGGGATCGCGGCGAGCACGTCGTCCGGGGTGACCGCGAGCAGCGCCGGATCGGGGTCGTCGACGAAGCGGGCGCCGCGGCGCACGGCGTCCTCGCCCAGCACCACGTGCGGCCCGCCGGGCGGGGGACCCCACTGGGTCGGGGGCACCGGCCCGAACAGCGTCACCGAGGGCGTGCCGAACGCGGTGGCGACGTGGCTGATGCCGGTGTCGCCCGCGAGGACGAGCGTCGCGGCGGCGACGAGGTCGAGCAGGCCGGCGAGGTCGGTGCGCCCGCCGAGGTCCGCGTCGGGCGGCAGGCCGGCGCGGGCGACCACCTCGGCGGTGAGCGCCCGCTCGCCCTCGGCGCCGGTGACGACGACGGGGTGGCCCTGACGGCTCAGCGCCGCGGCGCAGGCCGCGAAGCGTGCCGCCGGCCAGCGCTTCGCCCCGAAGGCGGCGCCGGGATGGACCACCACGGGCCCGCCGGGCACGGCGCGGCGCCCGGGCAGGCGCAGGTCGTCGGCGCCCGCGGCCGCGGCCGCCTCGTCGACCAGGCCCGTGGCGGCGAGCAGGTCGCACCAGCGGCGCCGCTCCGGGCGGGTGGGGTCGTCGGTCCACTCCGGTCCGTCCCAGCCGGGGGCGGCGTGGCCGATGCGCCGGCGCGGGGCGAGCGCGTCGAGGCGGGCGTGGCTCTCGGGACCGCGGCCGTGCAGGTTGACGGCGACGTCGACGGGGCCGTCCGGCACGTCGTCCACGTGCCGGTCCACGGCCTCGATCCGCCCGACGAGCGGCTCGAGCGCGGCGGGGGCGACGAGGACGACCTCGTGGCCGGGCAGGGCCCGGCGCAGCAGACGCAGCGCCGGGACGGCGACGAGCAGGTCCCCGAGACCGAGGTCGCGCAGGACGAGGGCGGTCGGGGGTGGAGGTTGCACGTCTGCGTGCTTGCCCGTGTCGGGGCACGTCCAACACCAGCACGAGGCCGGGGGCCGGAGGCTCAGCGGGCGTCGCCGAGTCCGTCGCGCAGCTGGACGAGGGTCTTGGCGAGCAGGCGCGAGACGTGCATCTGGGAGATGCCCACGCGCTCGGCGATCTGCGACTGCGTCATGTTCTTGAAGAACCGCAGCATGATGATCGTCCGCTCGCGCTGGGGCAGCTTCTCGAGCAGCGGGGCGAGCGACTGCTGGTACTCGACCTGCTCGAGGGCCGCGTCGGCCTCGCCGAGCAGGTCCGAGACGGTGCCCGAGTCGGGGTCGTCGACGAGCATCTCGTCCAGCGAGCCGCTGCGGTAGGCGTTGGACGCCTCGAGGGCCTCGAGGACCTCCTCCTTGGCGATGCCCAGGTGCTCGGCCAGCTCGGCGGCGTTGGGCGCGCGCCCCAGCGACTGCGACATCTGCGACATCGCCGAGGACAGGGTGACGTTGAGGTCCTTGAGCCGGCGCGGCACGCGCATCGACCAGGCCTGGTCGCGGAAGTGCCGCCGGACCTCGCCGGTGATGGTCGGCACGGCGTAGGAGAGGAAGTCCGTACCGCGCGCCGGGTCGTAGCGGTCGACGGCGTTGATCAGCCCGAGGGTGGCGACCTGCTCGAGGTCCTCCTCCGGCTCGCCGCGACGCGCGAAGCGCCGGGCGATGTGCTGTGCCACCGGCAGGTGGCCGCGGACCAGCTCGTCGCGCAGGCGCTGGCGCTCGGGGGTCCCCGGCTCCAGCGACGCGTGCTCGGCGAGCTTCGGCATGAGGTGGTCGTACTCGCCCCGCGAGGAGCTGCGGCGGCCGGTGCGGGCCGACGCGGTGCGCTCCCGACGGTCCTGCTGCCCGTCCTGCTGCCCGTCCTGTGCGACGTCGGTGGTCGTGACGGTCTCGGTCATGGTGTCGATGGAGCTCACGTCCGTGGGGTCGGGGGAGGGCGGGCGCCGGGAGGCGGACGCCGTGCTGGGGGAGCCGGCGTGCGGACCGGTGTCCGCGGCGGCGTGGGGCGACGTCACGACCCCGAGGTCCCGGGACGGTCGTGCATGGACGTGACGGCGGCGTCGCGACCGGGGGCGTCGCGACCGCCGGCGCGGGCGCGGGGCCCGTCGCCGGGACGGCTCGTGTCCGGGCGTCGGACGGTCATGCGCAGGGCCAGCCGGTGCGCCTCGCCGGGCGCGGTCGGGGCCTCGGCCAGCACGCGGACGTCGTCGGCCAGCACCGTGAGCACGCGCCACGCGAACGTGTCGGTCGGCAGCCGGGTGGGACCGGTGGTGGACACCGACGCCGTCATGCTGATCCGTTCGTCGTCGACGGCGAACGTGCCCGTGAGCTTCGTGCCGGGGCGGGCGAGCTCGGCGAGGCAGGTGCACGCCTCGTCGACGGCGAGACGCAGGTCGTCCACCGTGTCGAGGGGGAACTCGGCGCGCAGTGCCAGGTCGCCGGCGACGGTCCGCACGGTGACGAGCGCCTCCGGGACGGCCAGCACGCGCACTTCCACGTCACGCGGCGCACCCGGTCCCCGGTCCTCGGGTGGCTGGGGGCGGATCAACGGGGTTCCTCCCGATCGGTCACGTCCGCCGCGGGGCGGACAGACCGGTGAGGCTCCGGCCTCCCGGCGTGTACCCGGGCCCCTTTCCCACAAACCGGGGCGGGGTGCGGCGCGGGACGCCCGCGTGGTGTGCTCCCGGCCCGTGAGCGCCCCACCCCGCGCCGTGCTCTTCGACCGCGACGGCACCCTCGTGGTCGACGTCCCCTACAACGGGGATCCCGCCGCGGTACGGCCCGTCCCGGCGGCCGCGGCGGCGCTGGACCGGGTGCGCGCCGCGGGGGTCCCGGTCGGGGTGGTCAGCAACCAGTCCGGCGTCGCGCGGGGCCTGCTCGACGCCGGGCAGGTCGAGGCGGTCAACGTTCGCATCGCGGAGCTGCTCGGCCCGTTCGCGGTGTGGCGGTGGTGCCCGCACGGCGCCGGCGACGGCTGCGCATGCCGCAAGCCCGCCCCGGGGATGGTGCTCGACGCGGCGGCCGCGCTGGGCGTCGCGCCCGCCGACGTCGCCGTCGTCGGCGACATCGCCGCGGACGTCGGGGCGGCCGACGCGGCGGGCGCCCGCGCCGTGCTCGTGCCCACCGCCGCGACCCGCCCCGAGGAGGTCGCGGCGGCCGCGGCGCGGGGCATCCTCGCCGACGACCTGCTCGCGGCCGTGGCACTGCTGGGGTTCCGGTCGTGACCCGCGTCCTCGTCGTACGCCTGGACAGCGACGGCGACGTCCTCCTCTCCGGCCCCGCGATCCGCGCGGTGGCCGCGGGCGCCGACGAGGTCGTCGCGGTCGTGGGGCCCAAGGGGCGCCAGGCCGCGGGCCTGCTGCCCGGCGTCGACGCGGTGGCCGTGTGGCGCTGCGCGTGGGTGGACGGCGAGCCGCCGCCGGTGACGCGGGAGGACACCGACGCGCTGGTCGACGCGCTCGCGGCCCTGCGCGCCGACGAGGCCGTGGTGCTGACGTCGTTCCACCAGTCCCCGCTGCCCACCGCGCTCGTGCTGCGCCTGGCCGGGGTCCGGCGCATCACCGCGGCCTCGGTCGACTACGCCGGGAGCCTGCTCGACGTCCGCCTGCGCCCCGGCGACCCGGCACTGGACCCGACGGTGGACCTGCCCGACGACCTGCCCGAGGCCGAACGGGCCCTGGCCGTGGCCGCTCGTGCCGGCTACGCGCTGCCCGAGGGGGACGACGGCCGCCTCGCCGTGACCGTCGACCCGGACGCCCGCCGCGAGGCGGCCGAGCTGCTCGCCGCGGCGGGCGTGGACGGCGACGCCGAGCCGTACGTGGTGCTGCACCCGGGCGCCTCGGTGCCCGCGCGGGCGTGGTCGCCGCACCGCGCGGCCGAGGGCGCCGCCGCGCTGGCCGCCGCCGGGCACCGTGTGGTCGTCACGGGCGCGCCGGGGGAGCGGGCGCTGACGGCGGAGGTCGCCGCGGCCGTCCCCGACGGCCGCGGTGTCGATCTCGGCGGGCGGACGTCGTTCGGGTCGCTGGCCGCCGTCCTCGCGGGCGCGCGCGCGGTGGTGGTGGGCAACACGGGCCCGGCGCACCTGGCCGCCGCGGTGGGTGTGCCGGTGGTCTCGCTCTTCGCTCCGGTGGTGCCACCGGAGCGCTGGGCCCCCTACGGAGTGCGACGGATCCTGCTCGGGGATCAGGGCGCGCCGTGCCGCGGGACGAGGGCGCGGATGTGCCCTGTGCCTGGTCACCCGTGTCTGGACTCGGTCCGGGGTGCACATATCGTCGATGCGGTCGCCGCGTTGCTATACGGAGAGTAGTAGTTCGCTGGGCGGAGTTTATGCGTTCGACGCACAACCAATACCTCGCCAGTGACCTTCCCGCCGCTCCGTACGCCGACCCCGGAAGCAGCCCGGGGACCGGCGCGGACCGTCCTGCACTGGCACGTCCACGGCTCCTGGAGCACGGCCTTCGTCCAGGGCCGTCACACGTGCCTGCTGCCGGTGCTGCCCGAGGGCGGTCCGTGGGGCGGCGGGCGGCCCGCGGCCTGGGACTGGCCCGCGCGGGCCGAGGAGGCCACGCCCGACCAGCTGCGCGAGCGGGCCGACGAGATCGACGTCGTGGTGCTGCAGCGCCCCGAGGAGATCGAGCTCACCGAGCGCTGGACCGGACGGCGCCCGGGACGCGACCTGCCCGCGCTGTTCGTCGAGCACAACACCCCCAAGGGCGACGTGCCGACGACCCGGCACCCGCTCGCCGACCGCGACGACATCCCCGTCGTGCACGTGACGCACTTCAACGCCCTCATGTGGGACACGGGCCGGGCGCCGGTCCGCGTGGTCGAGCACGGCGTGCTCGACCCGGGCGACCGCTACACCGGCGAGCTGGACCGGGCGGCGGTCGTGGTCAACGAGCCGGTGCGCCGCGGGCGCGTCACCGGCACCGACCTGCTGGCCGGGTTCGCCGACACCGTCGGTCTCGACGTGTACGGGATCGGCAGCGAGCGCCTGTCCGAGGCGGTCACCCATCCCGGCATCACCATCGGGGGGGACCTGCCGCAGGACCGGCTGCACACGGAGATGGCCCGTCACCGCGTCTACCTGCACCCCGTGCGGTGGACGTCGCTGGGCCTGTCGCTGATCGAGGCGATGATGCTGGGGATGCCGGTGGTGGCGCTGGCCACCACCGAGGCCGCGGTCGACGTCCCCGCCGAGGCGGGCGTCGTCGCCACCGACCTGGGGGTGCTGCGCGAGGGCCTGCGGGCCTACCGGGACGATCCGGAGCTGGCCCGCGCCGCCGGCGCCGCGGGCCGGGCCTCCGCGCTGGCCCGGCACGGGATGGACCGGTTCCTCGCCGACTGGGACCGCCTGCTGGACGAGGCGGTCGCGGGGTCCTCCGGCGCGTCCGCGCCGGGCCGGGCCGGCGTCGTGGAGGATGCGGCCGCCGGCTCGGTCCGATCACCGGGCCGACTGGAGCCCGTCGTCTGACGCGCGGGCCGGGCCGCCGCGCCCGTGTGTGGCGCCCCCAGGCCGCGCTCGACGTCCCGGTGCTCCAGCCGCCCCGATCGACAACCCGGTCCCCCGCGGGACCGAGGGAGGAGTGCGCATGCGGATCGCCATGGTGTCCGAGCACGCCAGCCCGCTGGCCGCGTCCAGCGGGCTCGGCGGGGTCGACGCCGGCGGCCAGAACGTCGCCGTGCGCGCGCTGGCGCTGGCCCTGGCCGACGCCGGCCACGAGGTCGTCGTGCACACCCGCCGGACCGACCCCGCCACGCCGCGGCGGGTGCCGCTGGCCGCGGGCGTGGTGGTCGACCACGTCGACGCCGGCCCGGCCCGCGAGGTGCCCAAGGACGCCCTCGTCGACCACATGGACGTCTTCTCCGACGAGCTCGCCGCCCGGTGGCGCGCGGACCGCCCCGACGTCGTGCACGCGCACTTCTGGATGTCCGGGATGGCGGCGCTGCCCGCCGCCCGCGCGCTCGGGGTGCCGATCGTGCAGACGTTCCACGCCCTCGGCTCCGTGAAACGGCGCCACCAGGGCGCCGAGGACACCAGCCCGCCGCGCCGCGTCGCGGTCGAGAGCGACCTCGGCGCCTCGGTCGACCGCGTGCTGGCCACCTGCCGCGAGGAGGTCGACGAGCTCCTCGCGCTGGGCGTCGGCGCCGACCAGACCACGGTCGTGCCGTGCGGGGTCGACGTCGCGCACTTCAGTCCGGGAGACGCAGCGCAGCGGAGCTCGACCATGGTCGCGGGAGACGCAGCGCAGCGGAGCTCGACCTGCAACGCGGGAGATCGCTTCCGTGTCCTCACCGTGAGCCGGCTCGTGCCGCGCAAGGGCGTGGACACCGTCATCGCCGCGCTCGGTCGGCTGCCCGACGACGTCGAGCTCGTCGTCGCCGGCGGCCCGCCCGCCGCGGGGCTCGACGACGACCCCGAGGTCGCGCGGCTGCGCGCCCGGGCCCGGGCCGAGGGCGTCGCCGACCGGGTGCACTTCGTCGGTGCCGTCGGCCAGGACGCGCTGCCCGCGCTGTACCGCTCCGCGGACGTCGTGGCCTGCGTGCCGGTCTACGAACCGTTCGGCCTCGTGCCGCTCGAGGCCATGGCGTGCGCGCGGCCCGTGGTCGCCGCCGCCGTCGGGGGGCTCGCCGACACCGTCGTCGACGGCGTCACCGGCCACCACGTGCGGGCGGGCGACCCCGCCGCGGTGGCCGCGGCGCTGGACGCCCTGCGCACCGACCCCGCCCGGGCCCGCGCGCAGGGCCGCGCCGGGCGCCGCCGGGCCGTCGCCGAGTACGGCTGGGACCGCGTCGCCGCGGCGCACGAGCGCGTCTACGCCGAGGTCGTGGCCGAGGTCGCGGCACCGTCGACCGCGCCCCGGGTCGGGGCCCTGACCACGGGGAGCCCGGCGTGAGCCCCGCGGGGACGACGGGTCCGGTCGAGGACGTCGTGCACGCCCACCTCGGCGGGCTGCGGGCCACCCTCGACGGGCTGGCCGGGGAATCCCGGCGCCTCGAGCGCTGGGGCACCGAGCTCGCGACGCGGCTGCGTCGCGGTGGGCGCCTGCTGGCCGCGGGCAACGGGGGCAGCGCGGCCGAGGCGCAGCACCTCACCGCCGAGCTCGTGGGTCGCTACCGCGGGGAGCGCGAGCCGCTGTCGGCCATCGCGCTGCACGCCGACACGTCCACGATCACCGCGCTGGGCAACGACTACGGGTACGAGGAGGTCTTCGCCCGCCAGGTGCGGGCGCACGGCCGCCCCGGCGACGTGCTGGTCCTGCTCTCGACCAGCGGGCGCAGCCGCAACCTGGTCGCGGCCGCCGAGGCGGGGCGCTCGCTCGGGCTCAGCGTGTGGGCGCTGACCGGGCCGGGCCCGAACCCGCTGGCCGCGGCGAGCAGCGAGGCCCTCTGCCTGCCCGGGGCCACACCGTCGGTGCAGGAGGCGCACCTCGTGACGGTGCACCTGCTGTGCGAGGTGGTGGACCGGACGCTGGCGCGCACGCTCGGCGCGCCGGCCGCCTCGCCCGCGCCGAAGGCCGCCGAGGAGCTCGTGCCGTGAGCCCCCGCACCCGTGACTCGATCGTGGTGGTCGGCGACTGCCTGCGCGACGTCGACGTGTTCGGCGCCGTCGAGCGGCTCTGCCCCGACGCGCCGGCCCCGGTGCTCGCCGCCGGCCGGCGCCGCGAGCGCCCCGGCGGCGCGGGCCTGACCGCCCTGCTCGCGGCGGGCAGCACGCGCCGGCCGGTGCGGCTGGTCACGGCGCTGGGTGAGGACGCCGACCACGTGCGCGCGCTGCTCGCCGGCGTCGACGTCGTCGCGGTGGGCGCCGGCGGCACCACGCCGACCAAGACGCGCATGCTCGCCGACGACCGCGTCCTGCTGCGCGTCGACGAGGGCGGGCTCGAGCCGGTCGCCGTGGACCGCGGCAGCGCGGTGCTCGACGCGATCGCCGGCGCCGGGGTCGTGCTGGTGTCCGACTACGGCCGCGGGCTGACCGCCGACCCCGTGATCCGCGAGGCCCTCGAGACCGCCGCGACGCGCGTGCCGCTGGTCTGGGACCCGCACCCGCAGGGCGCCCCGCCGGTCCCCGGCGCCACCGTCGTCACCCCGAACCTGTCCGAGGCCCGCGGCTACGTGAGCGAACTCGGGGCCCATAGCACCGAGGATCGCGCACGAGGGTTCCCGCACGAGCCCGCCGAACTCGGCGAGGCGCTGCGGGAGCACTGGGGCGTCGGCACCGTCGCCGTCACCGCCGGCCGCGACGGGGCGGTGCTGCGCAGCGCCACCGGAACGTCGGTGACGCCCGCGCACCCCGCGCGCGGCGGCGACCCGTGCGGCGCCGGCGACCGCTTCGCCGCCTCCGTCGCGGTCGCGCTCGCCGAGGGCGCCGCGGTCGACGACGCGGTGCGCGCCGCCGTGGCCGCCGCCGCCG
>Ga0196958_10000208_pt1 | contig 19232 bp, 30 predicted proteins | sample S1v_10metaG_FD_148654 | JGI IMG/M metagenome (GOLD analysis project Ga0196958, IMG submission 148654) | Soil microbial communities from Anza Borrego desert, Southern California, United States - S1+v_10 | ecosystem: Environmental > Terrestrial > Soil > Desert | place: USA: California | collected...
TTCGACAGAAGGCTAAGGAGCGGGACCAACTGGCTGCACAGCTTGCAGAGCGGGAACGAGAGTTGGCATTTGCGAAGTCCGGTTTGGACTTCAACGATCCGAAGCTCAAGTACTTCGTCAAGGGGTACGACGGCGACCTCTCACCTGAAGCGATCCGGGCGCAAGCGCAAGCGGATGGCTTCCTCCCTGCACCTCCTCCCCAGAACCCAGCAGAGGTAGACGCTTACGGGCGTATCGCCAACGCTTCGAGTGGGGCTAGCGAGACTCCTACTCCTGATCTTTCCGATCTCATCCGTCAGGCTAATTCCCCAGAGGAAGTGATGCAGTTGGTGGCCAAGGCTGGCCTTCCCACTGCATACAACAGACCTGAATAGGAGATAGCTAGGGGATGGACGCCTATACCAGCACGGCATCCGTTACGTATGACCAGACGGCATACGACCGGATGGTCTACTTTGCCCTCCGGCCTGAACTCTACTTTGACCGTGTTGCATCCGTTCAGCCGACTCGGCAGAACATGCCTGGTGCTTCGGTCGTCTTCAGCCTGGCTACGGAGCTTGCTCCTGCGGTCGCTCCGCTCAGCGAGGTTGACGACATTGACGCCGTTGCGATGGCGAACACTCAGCTCACGCTGACGCTTCAGGAGTACGGCAACGCTCTTATCACCACGGCTAAGCTGCGTGCTACGTCGATGGTGGAGATTGACCCCATCGTTGCGAACCTCGTCGGTTACAACGCTGGTATCTCGCAGGACACTCTGGCCATCAACACCATTACGGCTCAGGCCACCAACGTCACTGCTGCCGGTGCGCCTCTGACTGCGGAAGATGTTCGTCGTCAGCTTGCTCGTCTGCGTGCCGCCAACGTCCCGACTATCGACGGGTCCTACGTGGCATTCGTCCACCCGGACGTGTCCTTCGACTTCCGTGCGGAGACTACGCCGGGTTGGCGTACCCCTCACGAGAACGGGTCGCAGGATGCGATCTGGAACGGCGAGATTGGCAAGTTCGAGGGCTTCCGCTTCATTGAAACTCCTCGGGCTCCTGTCGCCGCTGGCGTCTACACGAACCTGTTCCTGGGTGGTCAGGCTGTCGCTAAGGCTTACTCGACTAGCGATGGCAATGGACCGAATCCTCGGGTCGTTATGGGTCCGGTTGTTGACAAGCTGCGCCGGTTCGTGCCCATTGGTTGGTACTGGCTCGGTGGCTACGGCGTCTTCCGTCAGGAAGCTGTCCGGGTAGTCACCACTACGTCCACCATTGACGTTCCGTAATGCCCGATGAGATAACAGGTACAAGGAGTAGTGGTATGGCTAATGGTGCCGAAGAACTGAACCGCATCCTTGACCAGGCTCGGGATGCAATGGTGGCCAACGGGATGGACGAGGCTACGGCTGAAGCCACCCTGTTTGGCGCTCGTCCGGCCACGGTCGAGCTTCGTGGCAACCTGCGTGACCTTCAGCAGATGGGAGCCAGGTCTGTCGTTGTGGACGCTACTGCTGCGACTGTCACTGGCGAAGGCGAAGTCCTTGAGCCGGGTGAGGTCATGGGAGCCGAGACCCTTCAGGCGGCGTCTACTGAAGACGGTGGTGATGACTCCAGCCCAAAAGCTGAAGTCTCTGACTCAATGACGAAGCAGGCTCTGCTTGACGAAGCTGCTCGTCGTGGCGTCAGGGCCGACGACTCGATGACCAAGGCTGAGATCGTCCAGGCGATCAACAATGCCTAAGAAGATGCATGACGCCCTTGAGAAGGAGGCCCGCAAGAAGGGTCTCAAGGGTGAAGCCAAGGACCGATACGTTTACGGCGCACTCCAAAAGTACGAAAAGAAAAAGGGAAGGTAACGGGCGGCGCTTATGCCGAAGTTCGTACCTCCTGTCGTGCGTGACAACCCGGCAATCTTGCCAGAGAGTACCGGGGTGGCATACCGACTCTTCAGGCACTACGGCCCCTATCGACGGGGCCGTAGTGTTCTGAGGATTGATGGCGTCTACCGTACGTTCGATACTCCGACCGACCAAGACCTCGCCGCCGCCACTGAGGTCTATCTCGGTGGTCACGTCTATGACGTAACTCCTGAGGTGGCCGATGCGTTAACAGCAGCCGGGTATCAAGTTTGGGCTGAATTTACCTGGGGCGACTATCAACTCGATGAGTGGGGTGAGATAGAGGGAACGCCCTGGGGAGAGTTGTGAAGCAGACTCCGCATCTAAGCTTACTCCAGCCCGAAGATCAGGATACGGTAGAAGTAGATGTTCTCTCTGAGAACATGGCCAAGATTGACGCAGCACAAGCTGAGGATGCTGCGCATAAAGCTGCTACGACCAATGTTCATGGCATTGATGATGTAGCGCTGCTAGCTCGGGTAGGTCACACCCATGAGGGTCTTCAAGGCCCTCCTGGGATACAGGGTCCATCGGGTCCACCAGGGGCGGAGGGACCAGTTGGGCCTATTGGACCGGAGGGGCCGCTTGGACCCCAGGGCATCCCTGGCCCTCCGGGTGATCCCGGTCCCCCCGGTCCACAAGGCGATCCTGGTCCGCAAGGCCCTCAAGGTGTGCAGGGCACGCAGGGTCCGGTAGGTCCTACTGGTCCGACTGGCATTCAAGGTCCAACTGGTCCGAAGGGTGACCAGGGTGACGTTGGACCTCCTGGCCCGCAAGGACTTACTGGCCCTGCTGGTCCTGCCGGTCCCACTGGGCTGACTGGTCCGAAGGGCGACAAGGGCGATCCGGGCGACACCGGACCGGCTGGCGCTACAGGCCCCGCAGGCCCCGCAGGACCGACCGGACTGACCGGACCCAAGGGTGACAAGGGAGACACCGGAGCGACCGGTCCAGCCGGTCCTCAGGGCATCCAGGGGCCGCAAGGCATCCAGGGACCGAAGGGCGACACCGGGGACACCGGACCCATCGGACAGACTGGACCGCAAGGCATACAGGGACCAGTTGGGCCAGAAGGACCTGCGGGAGCTAACGGCAAGACTGTACTTTCCGGTACTGGGACACCGGCTAGTGGATTAGGCGTTGCGGGTGACTTCTACATCAACACGTCGAACTGGACCATTCATGGTCCGAAGACCACGACCTGGCCAGCGGCAGTAAGCATCGTCGGTCCTCAGGGTATCCAGGGTGTCGCCGGTCTCACCGTACGTTCTGGGGCTGGGGCACCTGCTGCGGGGCTCGGTGTCAATGGTGACTTCTACATCAACACCACGAACTGGACTATCTACGGACCGAAGGCGGGGGGTGCCTGGCCCGCACCAACCTCGCTCATTGGACCGACTGGGCAAACTGGTACAGCGGGCACTACAGGAGCTACTGGTCCTCAGGGTAACCCTGGGTCGCCAGGTGCATTGGCTTATCAAGAGTGGGTCATCGCAGGCACTACACCTATCCCTGCGGGCGAGTTGCGGCTCACGGCACTAGACGCCACGATCACCGTTCCGGCAGGGCGGCGGTTAAAGATCACCGCATTCATCTGTGCTGCGATGGGTGCCACGAACGAGATCAAGCTCTATCGTGGCGACCTTCAACTCAACCGGTCACACTTCAGCAGTACGGCTCCGGGGATTAGCTCGCACACCTTCTCTGTCGTGGACACGCCTGCGGCGGGTACTCACACGTACAACGTACGAACCTGGGCCGCTACTGCGGGTACGCTCTATAACGACGGACTCAACGAGTCGTATCTGCTGGTTGAGGACATTACGTATAACGCACCTGCGGTCGCTGATCCGAGCGTGCCAGTTGGTGTGTTGGCTCGGGCCGAACAGCCCTCCTCGCTTACTGGGCTGACGACCGCCTTGACTGACATTACTGGGTTGTCTGTCAATGTTGTCGTTCCTGCTGGTCGAACCATACGAATCCGGGGAACGGTCATTGCCCTCCAAGGTACGGCTGTCGAGAACAAGGCATCCGTCTACATCATGGAGGGGACCACAAGACTCGGGTTTGCTGAAGAAGCGCTCAATCCGACCGTAGGCACCAGTTCCACGGTTCACCCAGAAACCATTATCAGTCCTACAGCGGGTTCGCACACCTACAAGCTGGCGGGACAGTTCGCTGCGGGCTCCGGTAATCAGTTTTATCGTGACCCAACCAATGGGCAGGTCTGCTACATCACCGTAGAAGACATAACGCCTACGCCTCATGCTGCGAGTACGTCGCCATCTTCAACGCTGGCGTATGCGCAGACAATTACGAATTCGGCTTCGCTGACTGCTGAGGCCGCTATCCCCGGTCTTACTGCAACGGTCACCGTCGCTGCTGGTCGTCGCCTGCGCATCGTGGCCGACTTGCAGATGAATGGAAGCGTGGCCGGTAATCGTGCCAAGGTTCACCTCAAGAGGCAGGCTGACGGCGCATATCTGCAAGAGCGGGAAGTCTATATGGCGCAAGCCAACGTAGCGAACCCCTTGCATATTGAGTACATCATCTCACCAACAGCGGGTACACATACTTTCTTCTTAACAGGGATGCTCGCTGCCGGTACGGGCAATGTGTGGCAGAGCGCTGCGGCCAGCGAACCTTCGTTCCTTCTGATCGAAGACATTACGGGCAGCGGCATCTCTGGCCATACGCACACCCAGCTTGACGATAGTGGTTGGCTCGATCTCACACCCCTACTTCAGAACGGGTGGGTTAGTTATGACAACACGTATGGCCCACCCAGGTATCGCAAGAAGAATGGAGTTGTGTACCTTCAGGGGCTGGTCAGGAGCGGGGCGCTCGGTTCGGTCATCTGCACTCTGCCCGTAGGGTTCAGGCATTCAGGCAACCCGCCGAAGCTACTTTTCGCCACCATCTCCAACCCCAACACGGCAGCCCGTATTGATGTTGACTGGATGGGGCAGGTCATTCAGGCATGGGGTGGCGACAACGGATGGACTTCGCTCTCGCCAGTCATGTATCCGGTGGACTAGTAAAACCGCAGGTCGCAGAAATTGTCATAAAAGATTTCGGAAGGAGCCTGGACCATGACACCGGCCAGATTCATGCTCAGCCAGAGCTTTGTGATCGCAACGATGATCCTGTTGGCAGCGTGTGACGATGATGGCCGTGGGGCCGACAACGACAACATCTGGACTGGACTGTCGGGACTGGTTATTGCGATCATCCTTGGAGTCATCCTTCTTCGTGCGTTCAAGAAGAGGAGTTGAGATGGGCTCCGACAAATTTGTCGCAGGCTGTTCTAAGGGTTGTTGCCCCAGTCAGGCGGAACACTTCCGTTCGGTTCTCATTAACAAGCCAACGCCTCAGGCGCAGTTAGAGTCAGCCTTCGCTAAGGATCGAGAGGCGTATCGGCGTTTGAGGCAGAATGGACTCCAGCCGCCCCGGATTGATGGCTGCGCTGTTCTTGAGAAGCACGCTAGGACTAAGGCGGAAATCGAGACTGGCTCAGTCATCTGGAAGAAGGGTGAGGTATGCCGCCCCTCGCAAATGACCTCGTAGAGAGCACGAAGCGCTACCTCTACTCTGGCTATCAAGATGAGTTGAATCGGCTGAACGGTGCGACTGACGCCACGGCCACGACACTGAACCTTGCGTTCGACCCGAAGGGTCTATCTCGGGGCACGCTCATTGCCATCGACCTGGAAGAGATGTTCGTCTGGGATATCAACCAGCGAGCCGTCACAGTCCAGCGTGGCATGAACGGTTCTGTCGCTACTGGGCATAACGACAGTGCCCTCGTTCACATCAAGCCGAAGTTCTCCTCCTTCCGAATCATGCAGGAGTTGAACAACGAGCTACGTGATTTGTCCAGCCCAGAGAATGGGCTGTTCCGTGTATTGACCGTAGACCTGACGTACAACGCTGCGTACTCAGGCTACGACCTGCCAGGCGATATCCTCTCAATCCACGAGGTGCGCTATGCCGGATACACCGGAAGGGACTACCACAAGCTCGGACTCTTCGAGTTCGTCAGAGATATGCCGACCGGGGACTTTGGGTCAGGTAACGCTCTCCTTCTCAAAGAAGCTGCGGCTCCAGGTAGGGGAATCCGAGTCAAGTACCGGGCTCCTTTCGGAACAATCGGAGCGTTGACCGATGACGTTCCTGCTGTTACTGGCTTGCCTGCTACAGCTGTCGATATACCTCCTATGGGTGCAGCATTACGGCTAACGGTGCCCAGAGAGATTAAGCGGAACTTTACGGAAGGACAGCCTGAACCTCGGCGGGCAGAGGAAGTGCCGCCTGGTGCCGTGGCGTCCAGCCCGAGAGGTCTTGTCGCCCTACGGATGCAGCGCATCTTGGCGGAAGCGGCACGACTCGCCGCTCAGTACCCGATCACTCACGGCTAAGGCACAGTGTGGAGAAGTCGTACGAGACTGGATGGGAGTTCGACGAGGTAGCCCAGACTTGGCTACCTGCTGCGCAACGTCCAGCCCCGCACGACCCATACGGCCTAGCGATGGACGTTCTGCCTGCTGGCATGACGATGCCATTCGCAGGTGCTGCGGTGCCTAAGGGCTGGCTCTTGTGCGATGGCTCTGCGGTCAGTCGAGCGTCGTACCCTCGGCTCTATGCGGCCATCGGTACGACCTACGGTGCCGGTGATGGGTCCACGACATTCAACGTGCCCAACCTGAAGGGTCGGGTCGTGGCGATGGTGGACCCTGCGGTCGTGGCGGTGAACACGCTCGGCAAGACTGGCGGTAGTCGTGACTCATCGCTAGTGTCGCACTCGCACACGGTGAACAGCCACGGTCACGGCTTCACTACGCAGGGTCATCATGGTCATGGTTTTGTGGCTGAAGCTCCTGCTACGGACAGCCGGGACATTAACCATTACCACGATCTGTGGACTAACGGTGTGAATGCTAACCATGAACATAACGTCAATAGTGTTGTGTTCATGAACTGTTCAGCGACTCACGGTCATGGTGGTGGTTGTGGGCAGCTTGCTGAGTCGCCCAGTTATGGCGGCTGTACTGGCTTCGGGTGTACCGGTGGTACAGCGGGACAGAACCGAGATCACGCTCACTACGCCGTCAGTAGCTGGATGCATCAGAATGTCACTCATGCTCATACAGTGAACAACCATGGGCATGGCTTCGTGGCTGAGGGTAATCACAATCACGCTTTCGTGGCTGAGTCACCTGGTACGAACTCGCAGGGTACTGCCGCTGCTGATGCGAACATGCCACCGTTCATGGCAATGAACTATCTGATCAAGGCTTAGGAGGGTCTATGGCTACTACCACGGTTTGTGACTCCTGTGGGGCCACAGTCCCACACTATGAGCGACTTACTCTGTCGGTCCCTATTACTCCTGATAATCCGCAGGGCGGGACTATTGACTTGTGTAAGACCTGTCAAGCTGCTGTCTACAATGACACCAACGTAAAGAAGGCGATGGGGAAGAAGCGGTGATTACGGCAGTCATCCAAACCTGCGATTGGTGTGGCAAGGAGGAACGCTCGAAGGGTATGCACGTCCCTCCGGGTTGGTTCATCATTGACACTCGGGCAGGCGCTGAACCTGGTGTTAATGGGTTCGGTTGGAACATGTGTACCATCGACTGCCTGCTTGATATGTTGGACGAGTGGAGCGCAGGGAAGAACCCTATGCCGCACGGTATGAGTGAGAAGTCGCAGGTCATCCACAAGCATGACCATGAAGAAGACGTTGCAATGATTGCGAGGGCGTCCGCTAATCGGAGGCGTTAATGTCTGGCATCAGCGCCGGATTAGATCAAGGGTTCTTCCAGGGTGGTGGGCTCAGTCAACTGGTGCCCAACCTCTATCCTGTTGCCATCGACGGACGACCTTATCTCGTTGATCTGAAGTCAGGTCAGTTCAAGCGTCAGTCGATTCAATTGCTGCGTCAACAGGCTGACACGTCGAACCTTCCAGGTGAGGCTTCCATCAACCCGGAAGACTTGTGGCGTCGGTCGCAAGAGACCTGGCATCACGGCGCTGGCCAGATTCATTACGACCGGCCCGACTCGAACCCTGCACGCTTCCGTGCGAGTAAGGGGATAGACGTATGGACGAAGTGGCAGCTAAGCCTTCTGAACGACACGCAACGGAAGACCCCAGCCACTACGAATGTCAATCAACACCTAGTGGTTGCAGGCTCGTTTCTATACTGGGCAGACGGTGCTACCCTACGCCGCACAGCGGACCCGACTGTTGGTTCGCCAACGTGGACGACTATTACGGGTTTGAACACCAATCCAATTGTTGGGTTGGCTAGTGATGGCTACAACGTCTGGATCGCACAGGGCGGGCAGGGCCTTTACGTAACGAACAACTCCACGACGGTTGCGACCCAGATGGTCACAGGCAACGTCGGCGGTGTCGCCTTCATGAAGGGCGAGCGCTTGATGATCGTGGGGAGCGGTGTGGACAAGCACCGCATCTGGAACGTCACGACGGCCAACAACACGAACACGACGCTCACGACCGGTACTACGGCGCTATTCCCTGACCCGCTCAAGTCGCATCGGAACACGGACTTCACCTGGGTCGGCTTCGCAGAAGGACAGGGGGTCATCTATGCAGCCGGATACTCCGGAGACAAGTCCTACATCTACAGAACAACCGTTAGACCTGAGGGAACGGGTCTGGACATTCCTGTCGTGGCTGCCGAGTTTCCTGACGGTGAGATCGTACGATCTATGCAGGGATATCTGGGCTTTGTGGTCGCAGGGACCGACCAAGGCGTTCGATTCGCCACCTCCGACCAAGTCGGAAACCTCACCCTCGGTTCACTCATTAGAACTAATGTGTCCGTACTGTGCTTTGAGCCTCAAGATCGCTTCGTATGGTTCGGATGGACGAATTACGACAGCCAATCAACAGGTCTCGGACGCTTGGACCTCCAGAGCTTCGTTGCTCCCCTCACCCCAGCCTATGCGTCTGACCTCATGGTCCAAGCAGCAGGCACAGTCACAGCCATTGTTACCTTCGGGTCCCGACGATACTTCACAGTCTCCGGGTACGGACTCGTAGGAGAGATTAACGTTCCGGTGCCGAGTGGAGTCTTGGAGTCTGGGCGCATTCATTACGGCATGCCCGACACCAAGGTGGCGATGTACGTCAATGCTCGGCATCAGCCTCTGGCCGGGAACGTCGTCCTGTCCATCGCAGTTGACGGCGAGTCGTACGTAACGTTGGGTCAGAACTCGGTTGAGCTATCCACTCTCACTAGCCTTCCTGTCGGCCAGCGATCCGGTGGATACTTCGAGTTGCGACTTGGACTCCTCCCGGGGGGTGGAGGAGTGAGTCCATTCGTTACCCGGTTGACTCTACGTGCGTACCCTGGACCGGCCAGAGGCGAAATCTTCATCGTCCCGTTGATGCTGTACGAAATCATTCAGGTGGGTGGGCAGGAAGAGTTCCTTGACCCCCTGTCTGAATTGAACGCCATTCGATCTATGGTCACAGACCATCGACTAGTTGCATACCAAGAGGCTGGGGTGCAGCGTGCCGTGTTCGTGGAGGACTACGAGTGGACGCCTCATAGCGAGACTATGGATGGGACGTTCTGGAACGGTACGTGCGTTGTCAAGCTGAAGTCAGTGTCCGAGGTTTAAGGAGGAGCTATGCCGCCGGGTGAGCGCAGAGAGTATGCGGGTAACGCACCTCCGAGGACGCTGACCAGTGGGATCGACAACGCCACCCTGACCATTGGTATTAGCAATGGTGACGGCTGGCCTACCGGTGTTACTGGTCCCTTCTTCGCTGTCATCGACAAGGGGTTGACGACAGAAGAGAAGATCAAGTGTGCAAGCCGTACTGGTGCTGTTCTCACTGTCGCTTCGGGCGGGCGAGGTGTAGACGGCACTAGTGCGGCTTCACATGCTGGCGGTGCATCCATCGAGCATGTGATCGCTGCCATTGATATGGACCAGGCCAACCAGCACTACTCCGATCCTACGCTGGATCATCACACCCAGTACCTGACCATAGGACGCCACGACACGCCGACGAGGCACGGACTGGCAATCCTCGACGTGCCCGCTCTCACGGCGTCATTAATTCCTCCAGGCGTCATGTGGGAGTTCGCAGGGGCAGTGGCTCCGACCGGCTGGCTGCTGTGCGACGGCAGCGCCGTGAGCCGCACGATCTACGCCAACCTGTATGCCGCTCTCGGCACAACCTATGGAGCAGGCGATGGTACGACAACGTTCAACCTTCCCGACGCTCGTAGTCGGTCTACGGTTGGTTCCAATAGTCAGAACGCTGTTGGCGGCGGTATCGTTGCGAATGTTGGGTTGGGTGCTGGGCTTACTGCTAGAGCGAGAGCTGCAACATTCGGGGTGGAGAGTCATTCGCAGACTCTAACCTCAAGCCACCTGCCGTCGCACGCTCACACGATCAATGAACACACCCACGGTGGAGCGACTGACTGGCGAGCGCACAGCCACGGTACGGACGGCGCTGGGACGCACAGTCACAAGTCGACTAGGGACGATCATTTCCCCATCCTGATCGGTGCCGGTTCTACCGTAGGACTCTCCGGTACGAACGTGGGTGTTCAGGGTACGTCGGACGCAGCCCACACCCAACGGACCAGTGATGACGGTTGGCACAGCCATGGAGTCACTGGTGACGGCAACCACCAGCACGGCTTCACGACTGGCGGTGCTAGTGATCGTGGTACAAATGCCATTGGTAACGGCACGGCATTCACAGTCCCCACCCTGTCGCCCAGCCTGGCGGTCCATAAGATCATCAAGACGTAGGAGGCCCGCATGCAGATCGTGGCCAGCATGATTACTGACCCTCGCAAGATGATCGAGTTCCCCATCGTGCTTGGGGAGATGGTGATGAAGTTCGCTAGTACCATCATGCAGCAGTCGTTCGAGTTCGCCTCTTCGATCATGCGACTGATGGTCTAGATGGAGTTCATCAAAGCTCGATATTACACAGCCACTAGCGGCAGGAAGATCGACCTCGTTGTCATCCACACGATGGAGGCACCCGAGAAGGTCACGACTGCTGAAGCAGTAGCTCGCTACTTCGCTAGTGGCAGCGTCAGAGCCAGCGCCCATTACTGCATTGATAACGACACAGTCGTCCAGTGTGTGAGGGATAAAGACGTAGCCTGGCATGCTCCAGGGGTTAACCATAACTCCATCGGACTGGAGCATGCGGGCTACGCTAAGCAAGGGACTCCGGAGTGGAACGACGCATACTCACGACAAATGCTTGCCCTCTCAAGCGCCCTCACTGCACAGCTATGTACTCGGTATTCGATCCCTGTCCAATTCGTCGATGCTCTTGGTCTGACAAGAGGTCAACGAGGGATTACAACGCATCGGGCCGTGTCCGACGCCTTCAGGAAGTCGTCACACTGGGACCCTGGACCGGGGTTCCCTATGTCGGACTACCTGGCAATGGTGAGGAACATTCTCAACCCTACGCAACCAGCACCAGCCAGAGAAGGAGTGATTGTGGTCAACCGCCCTCCGGTCAAGATGCTGACGCATTCGTCGTGGAATGGTGGCTACATCATCGTGACGGATGACGGAGGTGTGTTCGCCTTTGAAGCTCCGTTCTACGGCTCCCTCGGTGGTGTTCAACTGAGTGGGCCTATCGTGGATGCTGAGGTTACACCGTCCGGTCAGGGTTACCTGATGATGGGTTCAGATGGTGCCATCTATGCATTCGGGGATGCGGCTTTTAAGGGTCGGGTCGAATATACGGGGTAAGCATGGTACCTGAAGGAAACGGACCCTCAGTGACAGAGCTAGCACGAAGACTCCAAAGAGTCGAGGGCCTTCTGGATGAACGAATCGTGACTACCGATATGCTCCGGGCAACCGAGAAACTGTTTGAAGCCAGAGAGATTGCACACCATGCATCTACGCAAGTGTTGGAGAAGCGAGTCGAGAAGTTGGAAGCAGCGAATCAGAAGTTAACCTTCATGCTGGTCGGTACGTTCTTAGCATTGCTGGTGCAGTTCTTAGTGTTCATACTGAATCTGTCTGGGAGGGCTGCTGGATGACTGATGAACTGCCGTACGCTGGACCGGAGCGTAGGGTGGAACCTAGTGGTGGCAATGGAGGGACTTACCACGATCCGGAAGACCTAGTGGAGAAGACCTTGGAACGAGCCGCTCAGAAGGTCGCTACTGCAAGCGTGCCCGCCACTACTCCAATTCTCAGTAGAACTGAAGCAATAGTTGCCATCGCTATCTTGTCGATTATGAACATAGCGATCTTCTTTGTCGTCAACGAGAACCGCCAAGACACACGAGCCCACCGGACGGACTTTAAGGCAGCGTGTCAAGTCATCGTCGCCGCAGCGCCTCCTGAAAACGTTCAGGAATTCACTCGTCGCCTGGCTGAGTGCCTCGACTAGGAGGGCTCCATGAAACTTCTACGTAGGGAGCCAGCTCTCATAGGAGGCATACTCGAAGCAGCGGTACTCTGCTTGTCGGTCTTCGTGTTCCACTGGAGCGAGGAGCAGATCGCAGCAATCACCGGCCTTGTCATTGCGATCACAGCGCTGTTTGTGCGCCAATCGGTCATACCTGTCGTGACCGTGGTGGAGAAGGCCGCTGAGGTGGGGACGAAGGTTGCAGAGGGCCTTACTACCACCACGGTCGGAAAGGTCGGTACGGTGACTGGGGCTGCGGTCAATGTGATCGACCAGGTTGTCAATGATACCCTGGGAGGCTTAGGTGTTGGCAGACGCTCTAGTAATTGATAGCGGATTCATCGTTGGCGTACTCTTGGTGATAGCGCTCATCCTCCTCATCGTATTCCTCGCACGACGGGTCTGAGAACAAGCCCTCACCGATCAACCACATAACTAGGCTAGCGGAGTCCATCTCTACCATTCGGGAGATGGACTCTGTTACGTTCTCAACCAAACAGTCTAAGCTGCTGGTCCCGTTCGTCGACGAAAAGCTCCTGTTGAAGCAACTCACGATCAGCCCCCTTGTGCATGCGGCCAGTACAGCCCAACGTCATGATGCAGGGTGCGCCCTCGGTAGCCCAACGTTCTTGTTGACATTGATCGCATCGCAACCATTTGATAGACATTCATCCCCCGTAGCAAGTTGCAGTATCAGTAGGGCAATGGAGTGTTGCACTACATGCCTGGTACGAGCATCGTTAGGAGGGACAGAAGCATGCTCGCAAGAGAACGTGCCGTCCTCCTCATATCGAAGCTCGCCATTAGCGCAAGTAATTGGGTGATGCGGAGAGACAATCTCGGGTGTCTGACTTGATGCTGCCAGTGTTGCTTGGAGTCCGACTTGTCCCATGTAAATCTCAGAAATATTCGTTAGAGGGAACTGACTCGGCACGAGACTTCCTCTTAACTGGCTCAGGTTCCGCCCATATCTCCACCAGCACACCAATGCGGTCACCTACTTCGTAGAGCTTCATAGCATCGACGTGGCAGACCTGGCTGTCGTCCTTGTAGAACACGCCAGTCAACGCATCGAGTACGGAACGGATCAGCTTGTCGAGGTCAGGTCGCTTGGTCATGGTGATGACCTTCTTGGGCGCTGACTTCGGCTTCGGCATGACGAACGTGAGCCGTAGCTTGATGCCCTGGGTGTGAAGCTCTGCATGCTCCTGGGCTACGTCAGCGACCAGCCGCCGCCAGGTGTGCAGGTTCTTGTTCGTCGTGGTGATGTGCGCCCTGCCGTTCACCACGAACGCTCGACTGGAGCCCTGCTGCTCGGGAACACCATGCACAAAGAAGGAGTGGTGGGGAGTTGCCTCCCCACCACCGTTAAGCACTTTTCTCCTGAATCGTGGTGTCCTCCCCGAGGAAGAACTGGAACACGTCATCATGCATTGTTAGCGCTACGTCCACGATCACCTTCGCTAGCCAGGTGGCCGCTTCCTCTCTACCCTTGCTCTTGTTGATATCGAAGTACTGACCCCAGAGAACTGTGTGCTGATTCTCCAGGTACTTGATACAACCAAGATGCAGAGCGTCCAGTGTCGGTGTGCTGTCCGGAGTCGATGTATCGCCAGAGTCTACGTTGGGCGGCATTTATCTCACGCTCCCCCACCTCTTGCATCGCCGTTGATAAGGATGCCTGGCGCTCCTTTAGCGCTCGTAAATCCTCCTGCATAGCTTGGATCACTTTGATCCTTACGCTCACGCTCGTCCTCCTCCGTTAAGACACACGACCAGCCACAAGCTGCGTAGCCAGCGATATCGAGCCAGCTATCCCGGTTGCCGGGGCTATGGGTCAGCCTCGACAACTTGAGACAGATCATGTACATCGCCACGTCGTGAGGCTGATACTGGAAGGCATTCCAACGACGCATTCCGTTCCACATTGCAGCGATACGTTTGAAGTCATCAATCGGTGTGCCGTACTGGTCGCCACGCTGACCGACAGTAGACGCTGCGTCAGCCAGCAGGTCTTGCATCGGACCTGTAGTCATTCAGTGTCCTTACTCTCAGGACTACCAGTCCAGAGAAGGTGCTTGAACACCCATGCCGCCACGATGATCTGCAACATCTCCGACTGGTTGTTCTCGAATGTGTCCTTGGCGAACTCAATCCAGAACTGCCGGTACTCGAATGCCTGCTGGTGCTCTATGGCCTCTTGGAAGGCCAGGTGATATGCGAACACTCCATGCAAGACCCAGAAGATAAGCCATAGAGCAACCAGCAGGTAGGCAGCGCTGTAGTTCGGACGCTTCACTTAACGGACTCGTTTCCCAGCCCTCTCAAGGAACAGGTTGCCGTTCTCGTCGTACCGGATATCCGCCTTACCACGACGAATCTCCATGAACATCTTCCAGACCTCGTCAGCCTGCTTATCGTCAAGGTCCTTACTACTGCGTGTCTCTCCAAACGTGTACCAATGGATGAAGTCGCCACGCATTTCATCGTCCAGCCCTGCGTCCTTCGCTGCGATGGCCAGGCGGCGGGCACGGACCAGGCGGGCCTCAGTGTCCCCGACAGGCCCCTCTACGGGGCCTTGCGAAAATCCTCGCCACCACCACCGTTCCCGACCGGGAGGGGCTGAGAGGGAAGCTCAGGGGCTCCCTGGCGGCCCTTGGACCAGAGGGCGTACTCGATCATCTTCCGACCGCCACCCAGCGGGATTTCCTCGCCGGTCATCTTGATCTTGACCAACTCACCGTTACGCCCTTCGAGCAGACGGTTGAGGTGGGTCTTGCCCCACACCTTGATAGGCACACCGTCGCAGTCGAACTTGTGAAGTCGGCTCTCGCCCAGGTCATTCATCACAGTCTCGAAGCCACGGTAGACACCGACCAGCGGACCCTGTTCCTTCAGGTCGTGGATTTGATCCTTGATGGGTTCGCCCCAGTCGTCCTCGTCGTAAGGCATTACTCTTCTCCCTTCGGTGCGGGGTTAGCTTGACGGAGTGCTTCGGTGATAACGGGAATACCTGCTTCGCCAGCCGGAATAAAGATGACGCTGGAGTTGCTACCCGACCTGGCGATTTCCTTCATAGCCTCGACCATCTCAAACTGCACATACAGAGGGGTGAGGGTCTTGGCGATTTCGTCTTGGGCGCTACGCACACCCTTTGACTGTTCGAGTCGAATCTCTGCTTCCTGTTGTGCGATCTTGACTCGCTGCTCCTGATTGCGAATCTCAATCTCACTGACCTTCACTCGGTTCATGGCGTCTTGGCGCTTCTGGTACCGGCCCATAGACTTGATGCCCATATACAGACCGACCAGCAGACCAAGCACGACGATGACAGCCACGATTCCACCTGTCACCACCGGCCATACCGGTCTAGGTTCACTGTCACTTCTGTAACTCATCAGCCCTCCATTATCGTTTACCATTCTGTATTACGTTGCGTGACAGGTATCGCTGCCACCTGTAGGCTTCCTTGATGTATCTAAAGGAAGTCCACACCTCGTCGCTAATATCGACCGGCACAAACTTATACCCGTTAGGGCGTATATGCAAGACCGCACCTTTGCGGACGTGAGGCACCTCGCACTCACGATTGTCTTTACCGATGAACTCGCCCCGGCTATAAGCGGCAAGCTGAAGTGCGACCTCGGGGTAGATGCTCTTCCCGGTCTTCACGTCCACGATTGTCCACTCGCCGTCGATGACAGCCATGAAGTCCATCGTTCCGGCGTAGCCTTCAGTCCGGTTGTAAACGGTCGACTCGCACAACTTGAAGTCGGGCTTGTGGACCATACAGAAGGCGTCGAAGAACTTCATGTGCGGCGGCTCTCCACCTTCCGGTGGACGCTCCCCTTTGATCCTGGCTTCGATCCAGGCGTGAGCGTCAGTGCCTACGTCCGACGCCTTCTCCGTCATCCGGGTATGAGCAGTCTTGACGTAGTCGATAGCGTCAACTTGCCTCCCCGCCTGACACAGCTTGTTGATTAGGTCCAGTTCCGCTACGGCGCACTGGGCGGCCTCCTTTGCGGCCCATTTCACCAAGAAGGGCTTCGAGAGTACGCTCAATATCGTAGTCACTGAGGTGAACTGTTCGCCGGTCGGAGGCCAGACGTACGTGCGACCGTCGGCGTCGGTTTGCGAATTCAACGGCTGAGTCAATTACCTCTCTCCTCTTCCTAGCTCGCTTCCGTGCCGACTCGGTGAGTCCGCCCCATATTCCGTAGTTGATGTTGTGCCTGAGCGCATAAGCCAAGCAATCCATCCGGACCAGGCAACCACGACAAATCTCGACGGCGGCTGTCTTAACTTCGCCTGCATCCGGGAACCACTCGTTCGTATCCATGCCCTGACACGCTGCCCATAGCCGCCAGCGTTCATCATCGAAATCTATACGGACAACCATATTGAGGGACGCCCCCTCCCACCATCTGCTTTCTTGCTGGTGGTCATGGTCAACATCTTCCGTTGACACAGTTTGGCGGCGACCATCTTCACCTTGGCCCCATTCCAGTGCAGCATCTTCGACACGTCACTAGTGATCTTCGGCCCCTCCTTTTCGAGTAGAGCGTAAAGACGCTCCTCCTCAGCCGTAAGACCAGTGACGTTCTTCCCAAGCATGAACTCAACCGATGAACGGGAGTAGTCGAACAGCCGGGACGCCTGCTCCAGGTGACGAGCATCAATGTCCTTCTCGCAGTCAGCCAATGCGAGGATCATGGCCATGCGGAGAATCTGTGCCGGTGCCCGAGACAGGAAGGCCAGAGTCTGCTCGTCCAGGTCAGCCATCTCTCGGTTGAGAGCGCTGTAGATTTCCTTCCAGTACTTCTCGCCCTCTTCAGTCAGACGCATACGACTCGTCTTCCTGGCCGAGTCCAACGCCTTACGCATCTTCGTAGCAACGAGCCGCAGTTCTTCTTCCGGAGGGTCTGTCTGCACAGCGATCTCCTTTGACCGGGTAACCACGAAGTACAAGAAGCGGTTAGCCGTACCTCCAGCAATGTCCTCCGGTCGAATCACCGACAGGAGTTCCTTCAGAGTCGTGTGACCCATGACACTGATATGAGGATTCGTGGCCCGGTCGTCGTTCTGCTTCGTCGCCACGTTCAGGTTCGAGCAGTCCCATGCCTGCCGAAGTACAGCAGAGAGAGTCGAGCCCTCACGTTTCATTGCTACAAATGTCCGACCAGCCAATTCGGACTCGAAGAACAGACGGCGCTTATCCGATACGCCGTCGTCCAGTATCTCAACCTCGCCCTTCTTATTGGTGCGAGTCTTAGGGTCTCTTACTTGGTGGATGACACCTTCCCCACTAGCCAACCCACCAATAATGCAAGTATCAACATAATAAGGATCAATCTGACGAAGAAGGTCAACAGCCCAGTCGTGGGCTGAACCCTTTCTCGCCGTGGCCGTCTGCCCGCATATGGCGACAAAGAGATTCCCCCTGTGTCGAGTGCGTCCAATTTGGTAGTGAGGGCTGGAGCCGATTGCGTTACCGAAGTGAACCATCAACTCCATAAAGATGGCGAGAGAGTCGGCTTCCGTGTGCGGTTCAACAAGTCGGCAGATTTCACCGAAGAGTCCATACTCGGTGGGCTTGTCGGGCCAGATGAAGATTTCATCTTCGACCTCTGACCTCGCCCGCTCTTCCTTGATCGTGGACCAGAGCGGAGCGGTCTCAACAAGCTGGGCGAATTCGGACGGATCATTGGCCAGGAACCATTCGGTAGCGTCCTTCGCTCCGAACAGGTAAATCATCCGGACGGTGGCGACTTCTTCTAAGGAGTCAGCAACCTTCTCAGCATGGTCACGTCCCGCCTCATCGGCGTCGGGGATGACGTAGACCTCTCGGCCAGTGAAGAAGTGCGCCCACGACGCATCCCACTTGCCTGCACCGCCTGCGTTCGTCGTGGCGGTGTAACCGTGGACTTCCAGAAGGTGAACGTCCTTCTCACCTTCGACAATGAATACAGGACCAGTTGAGTCCAACAATTGAGGCAGCCGGTAGGGGACCTTGCGGACTCCTTTAACCGACCACGACCACTCACCATTCTCGTCGGGGCGGCGCTGTCGAAAGTCCTTCGGCTCATAACGCACGACTTGAAAGAGCAGGCGGCCCTGCTCGTCCTTGTAGTCGTACTCAGCGATGATCTCTCGCTTAGTCCCGTTGCGTCCGACAAACTTGTCGGAGCCGTTATCGGAGAAGAGGTCGCTGAATTGGAGGTCAAGCTCCGCTAATACCTCGGCTGTCTCGCAGCCAGCGTGACACTTAACCCCGATGCCCCTTGCGGAGGTCGCTACGTGGAGCGATGCCTTCGCATCTTCATGTGCAGGGCAAAGAGCCTGATAACCCGTCCCGACTTTCTTCACGCCAGAGAGGCGATTCAGGAAGTCGGTCAACTCCATCGGTTAGCCCTCCGTAATGCTTATCGTAATAACACGCCAGAGCGGCTTTGATGAGGTTGGAGTATGACCGATGCTCTACCTCGGCCATCATCAACGCTTTGTCAAGTGGCTCACCCTTAAGGCGTACCCAGAACGTCTTGCCGTCGTCGCTCACAGGATCGAAAAGCTACAAAACTGCCTTGCAACTGTCAAGGCCCTTCAAGGGAAATTCGTCCGGGCATGAAAAAACCCCCGACCCAATGGGCCGGGGGTTCTGTGTGCCGTTTGCTGACGAATTTCTGACTAACGCAAATCCACCTCCTGGGGTGTTCCATCGTCCTTCTCGTCCATCATGGCGATCCCTTCGAGGAGCAACTGAAACTCAAGTAGAACTTCACGTATACCTCGCACTTCAGATGCCATACGGCGACCGGCAAAGCTGTCTGCCTCCATGTACCACCGAAGCGTCTCTTGGATTACCTCATCCACCCTCTCCCTAAGTCCAATGAGAAGCTCTA
>Ga0196958_10000209_pt1 | contig 19191 bp, 16 predicted proteins | sample S1v_10metaG_FD_148654 | JGI IMG/M metagenome (GOLD analysis project Ga0196958, IMG submission 148654) | Soil microbial communities from Anza Borrego desert, Southern California, United States - S1+v_10 | ecosystem: Environmental > Terrestrial > Soil > Desert | place: USA: California | collected...
TGGACGGCGGCCTGGTAGCCGCGCTCGGCCAGGGCATCGCCCAGCAGCGCGACGAACGCGTCGTCGGCGAGCTTCGTCTCCTGCAGGCAGACCACGTCAGGGGCCCGCTGGTCCAACCACGGCAACAACCGCGCCATCCGCTGCTTGGCCGAGTTGACGTTCCACGTAACCACCCGCATCCGGCCACGGTAGCTTGATTCCGTGGGGACTTCCGGGTGAGCACCCGCTCCGTGGAGCCACGTACTGCGGCCTTGGCCCACCGGATGATGACATCACGCGCCAAGTCGACGAGGTCATGTGGTCGGTGGCTTCAAGGTTTCACGCGGCAATCTTTGCTTATGGTCGGTCCCTAGGCACCAAGCCCGGACCCCAACTCGAGTGCCGGCGGTCGTCGGGGCTCGATCCCTCCAGAAACCAAGATCCATTGCGGCTCGGTTCCGTTGGCCGCGGCCGACTATCGATCAACAACTGCACTTTGCCGGCGACATATACCCCTATCGAGTTAGTCGGAGCCTTCGACTAAGATCCCACAGCTTTGACTGACCATCCCCGAGCCACTTGAAGCGGCACCTCATCCGGTGCGCGCACTTCGAGTGGGTGGAGTCGTGGACGAGTGAGCGACACCTGGAACAGCGAACGCCGGTTGACGGCGATCGGGCGCGCCGCCCTGTCCGTTCCGGCAAGGCAAGCCCTGGCGGACCGGCAACTCCTGCCCGAGCAAACCGTCCTCGACTACGGGTGCGGCCGAGGTGGTGATGTCCTTGCCCTGCAGCGACTGACCTGCCGCGTCACGGGCTGGGATCCGTACTACACCCCCGGCACCGCGCTCGAGCCGGCCGATGTCGTCCTGCTGACCTACGTCATCAACGTGATCGAAGACCCGGAGGAGAGACGACTCACCCTCGCCAGGGCTTGGGATCTCGCAACCACCGTGCTGGTCGTGTCGGCACGCCTGACGTGGGAGAAGGCCAAGGTCCGCGGGAGCACGTTCGGTGATGGGGTGCTCACCAGCAGACGGACCTTCCAGCACCTGTTCCGTCCCGGAGAACTCCGCGACTACGTCGAAGAGGTCACCGGCCGGCGCTGCGTCGCTGCAGCGCCGGGAATCGTCTACGCCTTCAAGGACGACTCCGCGAGACTCCGCTTCCTCGCCCACCGCATCGTGCCGGACGATGCATGGCTCGCTTCGGAGGACGCCGCGTCAGCGCTCGCTGCCGTGGTGGACCAGTTCGAACGGCGAGGACGCGTGCCGAAGATCGAGGAGGCGCCTGCGCCGCTCGCGCGGCTGCTCGCCCACCTCCGCCCCAGTGAGATCAAGCGGCTTGTGCAGGGGTCGGCGGATCCGGGCAAGGTCGCCGATGGCGCCAAGCGCACCACGCTGCAAACCCTTCTCTTCCTCGCGGTGGAACTGTTCAACGGCCGAGGACCGTTCAGCGGGCTTCCGCTCGGGGTGCAACTGGATGTGCGGGCGTTCTTCTCATCGTACAAAGAAGCATGTTGGAGAGCGGACCGCCTCCTGCTCAAACTGCGCGACGACCAGTACGTCCGGGGCGCCATGAACGCCTCGCGCACGGGAAAGCTGACGCCTACGGCCCTGTACGTCCATCGGCGAGCCGTGGAAAGCCTGCCGACGGTGCTGCGGTTGTACGAGCACTGCGCATCGATTGCAGCCGGCCGACCGCATCAGTGGACGGTCGCCAAGCTCAACCACCAGGGACGAGCGGTGAGCTGGTTGGACTACCCGGACTTCGACAAGGACCCCCACCCGCGCATCCACTCGTCCTACCACGTGGACCTGAAAACTCTCGAGGCGTCGAGGACGTCCTACGCAGCCTCGACGAACCGCCCGCTGTTGCACCGCAAGCACGAGTTCCTCGCACCCGACGACCCGGACTACACCCGGTACGAGCGACTGACGAAGTCCGAGATGAGAGCCGGCCTGTACGAGAACCCCCACCTGATCGGCACCGAGGCAGGCTGGGAAGCCGAGCTCATCCGGTGCGGTCGAGAGTTGCGCGGGCATCGCTTGGTACGACGTGCCCACCCCTGACCGTCAAGCCATACCGGACTGCATGGCCGCGATCGTCTCTGCCAGCCGGTCCACGTCCAGGTCCATCACCTGACCGGGGTGCCAGGAGAGCCTCAACCCGTTGGTGACGACCTCGTCCGGCAACTTCATGGCCGTCAACACGTGGCTGGCGGTGTAGGAAGCGCTCGTGCAGGCGGAGCCCGTAGCAACCGCCACCTGGTCCTTCAAGCGGACGATCAGCCGCTCCGCGTCCACGTCCTGGAACGACAGGTTGATGATGTGGGGCACTGCGTGCGCCTGGTCCCCGTTGAGGTGGAAACGGGTCTTGCCGAGCGCCGACAGCAGCTTCTCACGGACTCGACGGCTTTCCCGCAACCACCGGTCGTGCTCTGCCACGGCCACCTTGGCCGCTTCCGCGAAGCCCATGATGAGCGGAACCGGCAACGTGCCGGGCCGCAACTTCCGTTCCTGCCCTCCACCGAACATGATGGGCCGCAACGGGTTCCGGTCCCAGCCCCGACGACGGATCACCAAGGCACCCACGCCCTTCGGTGCACCCACCTTGTGCCCGCTGATGCTGATGAGATCAATGGGGGCCCGCAGGTCCTCCGGCACCTTCCCATAGCCCTGGGCCGCATCCACGTGGAGGAAGGTCGAGGTCTTGCGCAAGCGCTCGGCCAGCTCGGCAACGGGTTGGATGATCCCCGTCTCGTTGTTCACGTGCATCAGCGACACCAGCAAGGTGTCCGGGCGGACCCGCTCCATCACGGCCTCCGCCGACACCCGGCCGCGCGGGCCCGGCTCCAGGTAGTCGACTTCGAATCCGCGTCCCTCCAAGTGCTCGAGCGGCTCCAACACGGCCTTGTGCTCTATGGCAGAGGTCACGATGTGTCGCCGACCGGTCTCCTCGCCGTGAGCGGCTAGCCCGAGCAGGGCGATGTTGTTGGACTCGGTCGCACCGCTGGTGAAGATCAACTCGTCGCTCTTCGCCTTCACCGTGCCGGCGATGAACTCCCGCGCCTCGTGCACCGCCTTCTTGGCACGAGCGCCGTACTCGTGGGTCCGACTGCCCGCGTTGCCGAACTCGACGGTCATCCAGTGGAGGACGACATCAGCCACTCGGCGCTCCACGCGGGTGGTCGCAGCTACATCGAGGTACGTCGCCACAGCGTGCCCACCCTCACCCATGTCCGATCCGACCGTTACGTCGCCTGGTTGACGTACGTACGTACTTGAACCATGCCAGATGTACACCCAGATGACGTGGATGCCACACCGTGGTCTGACGAACTGCACTTGCCCACCACTCGACCGGGGCGCGCCTACCTCGATCAGGCAGGTCTCGACACCAGGGAGTTTGTCTTCTGGATCACGTGATGACGTGTGGATCACGCGAGTGGCGTCGGCTGGAGTGCACTACACTTGCGCTAGAGTCTCCGGGGTGGGGACCTCAGCCGCATCCGCCTCTCGCGCACGGGCATCGACCGGCTTCGAGTACAGCTTCCCAGCCATCCGCGGCATCCAGGCGGGGCGGGAGTTCTACGTGTCGATGTGCCCCCTCCGCCTCATCCCGAAGATCTTCCTCTTCGACGAGGACGAGTTGACACCCGAGGTTCGAGCCCAGCGGGTCCTCAACAAGGGCCGTCTCCCGGCGCTCACGAAGTACATCCTCGACAACCCTGACGGCTACGTGTTCAGCGCGTTGACGGCGTCGGTCGACGGTGACATGTTCTTCGACAGCGCCAGCGAGACCGGTCCCGGTATGCGGACCGGTCAGCTCCGCATACCGATGGACGCGCGCTTCCTGATCAACGACGGCCAGCACCGCCGCGCCGCCATCGAGGCGGCGCTCAAGGAGAACCCCACCCTCGGCGAGGAGACCATCGCGGTCGTCTTCTTCCACGATGCCGGGCTCGAGCGCTGTCAGCAGATGTTCGCCGACCTCAACCGGCACGCCGTGCGGCCGGCCCGGTCCATCGGCGTCCTCTACGACCACCGGGACGAGGAAGCCGGACTCGCCCGACTGCTGTCGATGCGGTCAACCGTGTTCAAGGGGTGCGTGGAGATGGAGCGCAGCACGCTGTCGGCTCGCTCCCGCAAGCTCTTCACCCTGAGCGCGCTGTACTACGGGTGCCACGCGCTGCTCCAAGGTCTCGACCTGAAAACGGACGTCGCCACCAAGCTGGCCCAGGCGTTCTGGGAGGAAGTCGACCACACGATCCCTGAGTGGCGGTCAGTGCGCAACGGCTCCTTGTCCGCACCGGAGATCAGGCGGGACTACATCCACAGCCACGGCATCGCACTCCACTCCCTGGGCAGGATCGGCAACTCGCTGCTCCGGGAGTCGACCTCGTCCACCAAGTGGAAGAAACGCCTGGCACCTTTGGCGAAAGTCGACTGGACGCGTTCGAACACCGATTGGGAGGGACGCGCGATAGTGGGCGGCCGTGTCTCCAAGAGCCACCAGAACCTGACCCTGACTGTGAACTACCTCCGTCAACACCTCGGCTTGCCCCTCAGCCCAGAGGAACAGCGGGTTGAAGACGCATACCTGCGAGGTGACGCATGACGCTGCAATTGCCGCTGTCCATCACACCGGTCCGACGCAAGCCCTTCGGCGGGCGTTCGCTCGCCGACGTAGTCGCCGAGCTCACGTCGGAGGTGCGCGAGCTCTACACGGCGGACCAGGTCCCGTGGGTCGTCGGGTACAGCGGAGGGAAGGACTCCACCGCTGTCCTGCAGCTGATCTGGTTGGCGTTGCAGGATCTCCCCGCTGACCAGCGCAGCAAGCCCGTCCACGTGATCAGCACCGACACGCTCGTGGAGAACCCCGTCGTCGCGGCCTGGGTCACCCAGTCGCTGGAGACCATGCGCAGCGCGGCAGCGGAACAGGGCCTGCCCATCGAGCCGCACCGGTTGACCCCCGAGGTCAAGGACTCCTTCTGGGTCAACCTGATCGGCCGCGGCTACCCCGCTCCCCGGCCGAAGTTCCGGTGGTGCACCGAACGCCTGAAGATCAAGCCGTCGAACAAGTTCATCCGTGACGTGGTGGCGTCGCACGGGGAGACCATCCTCGTGCTCGGCATCCGGAAGGCCGAGAGCCAAGCTCGGGCCAGGACCATGGCCAAGCACGAGGAGCGGCGGGTCCGGGACCGCCTGTCCCCCAATGGGAACCTGCCCAACTCCCTCGTCTACAGCCCGGTCGAGGACTGGACGAATGACGACGTCTGGGAGTTCCTCATGCAGGTACCCAACCCGTGGGGTTACAACAACAAGGACCTGCTGACGATGTACCAGGGCGCATCCTCCGACGGGGAGTGCCCGCTGGTGGTCGACTCGACCACCCCTTCGTGCGGTTCGAGCCGGTTCGGCTGCTGGACCTGCACGTTGGTCGAGGAAGACAAGTCCATGGCCGCGATGATCCAGAACGACGAGGAGAAGGAGTGGATGTACCCGCTCCTGGAGCTCCGGAACAAGCTCGACTCCCCCTTCGGCCGGTACGAGGAAGGCGATGAGATTCCCGCCGGCAAGTCGGTCGGTGACAAGCGCCCCGACCAGCCCGCCCGGGATTTCCGCAAGATGAACGGCAAGATCCAGCTGTTCAACGACGACGCCGTGCACGGCCCCTACCGGCAGCAGTACCGCGAGGACTGGCTGCGCGAACTGCTGCGCGCCCAGACGTGGATCCGGAGGAACGCTCCGAAGAACCTCCACGAGATCGAGCTGATCACCCTGGACGAACTCCACGAGATCCGCCGGCTGTGGGTGTTCGACAAGCACGAGGTCGAGGATTCGCTTCCCCGCATCTACGAGGACGAGGTGGGGGAAGCCTTCCCGGGTGAGCCGCTGGACTCCCAGCTCGTGCTGGGCTCCGACGAGATGGAGCTCCTCGCAGAAGCGTGTGGAGGCGACGAGCTGCACTTCGAGACCGTGCGGGAACTGCTCGCCGTCGAGCGCCAGTACCGCACGATGACCCGACGCTCGGGGCTCTTCAAGGCCCTGGAAGAAGCCGTGGTCAAGGGCTACTACGAGAACCGCGACGATGCGGTGGACTTCGCGAAGCGGCGCAAGCAGTGGCGCGAAGAAGCCCTGACCTTGGTCGAACTCTTCGAAGAGGGCGTCGACGGTGCTCCTGCATAAGGTTTCGCTCGAGGAGTTCGGGGCTTACCGGGGGAAGCAGTCGCTCAACCTCCTCACCAAGAAGAACCGGCCGATCATCTTGATCGGGGGGCTGAACGGGTGCGGCAAGACGACCCTCCTGGACGCCATCCAGCTGACCCTTTACGGCCCGCGGGCCCGGTGCAGCGGCCGCGGCAACCGAACGTACGAGACCTACCTTCGGGAGAGCATCAACCGCCGAGCCGACCCGGCCGGTGGTGCCTCGGTCGGCCTCGAGTTCACGGTGCCCGTCGAGGGGCGGATGCACTACTACAAGGTCGTCCGCAGCTGGCACCTCAGCGGCAAGTCGGTCAGGGAGTACCTGAACGTCTACCTCGACGAGGACTACGGCGCCAAGCAGACCGCAACCGGCCGCCGCAAGCAGCCCGAGCTCCAGTACAGCAAGGTGCTCAGTGAGACCTGGCCCGACTACATTGAAGACCTGCTGCCGCTCGAGGTCGCCTCGTTGTTCTTCTTCGACGGCGAGAAGATCGAGTCGTTGGCCGACCCCGATCGCGCGGCGTCGGTCATCGAGTCCGCTGTCCACTCCCTGCTCGGGGTCAACACCGTCGAACAGCTGCGGGCCGACCTGTTGGCGTTGCAACGGCGGCAACGACTCTCCGACGAGCACGAGGAAGCGCTGGCCGGAATCGGGGACCTCGAGCGCGAGCTGGAGTCCGCGAACGACCTCGTCACGGCGACCGAGCAGGAACTCGCGGAGTCGCAGGTCCGCCTCGACCGGGCCGAGAGGGAACGAGAAGCCGTCGACACGGCCTTCCGCAAGGCCGGGGGGTCGCTGTACGAGCGCAGGAGTCAGCTCGAGGCCGACCGCGATCGGCTCGCAGGAGAGCTGAAATCCTCCCGTGAATCCCTAGTGGGGTTGGCCTCCGGCGCCCTTCCGCTGGCCATGCTCAAGGACAAGCTCGACGACCTCGCGCGCCAGGCGGAACGTGAGCGGGCCGCTCGCCAGGCGGGCCAAGTCCTCGACGTGCTGGAGGAACGGGACCGGTGGTTGCTCGAGACCCTGGCGCAATCCGTGAAGAAGTCAGCGCAGGCGTCGTTGGAGGAAGCACTGCGCGCCAATCGCGCCCAGTGGTCGGAGGCCGCCGTGCTGCCGATCGACCTCGACCTGCCCGCGGACTTCGCCGCACAACTAGCCGCTCTCGACCAGTCGTTGACCGCGGAATCGAAGCGGGGACGCGAACTGCTGATCACCACCATCAACGCGAGTGATCAGCTCACGCAGTTGGAACGCCAGCTCGCCGGTGTCCCCGCCGAGAGCAAGATCGAAGCTCTTCAGCGGAACCAGGAGGAGAAGCGCACGGCCGTCGCTCTCGCGAAGGCGAGGATCGGGCAGGTCCGGGAAAGGCTGGAGGAGGTCGAGCGCAGGCGTGACACAGCGGCCGCCGCGCTCACCCGCCTGCACCAGGAACGGGTACAGAGCCTGGTCAAGGCCGAAGAGGTCAAGCGCATCCTCTCGTACTCCGAGAAGGCCCGTGCCACCCTCGAACGCTTCGGTGAGGCCCTCCTCAAACGCCACATCAACCGGCTCGAAGTCGCAGTCCTCCAGAGCTTCACCACGTTGATGCGGAAGCGGGGGCTCGTCCGCGACCTCCGCATCGACGTCGACAAGTTCACCTTGACCCTGTCGAACGACGAGGGTGACAGGATCGATCCGAACCAGCTCAGCGCCGGAGAACGACAGCTGCTGGCCGTTTCGCTGCTCTGGGGCTTGGTGAAGGTCGCCGGCAACCGGCTGCCGAGCGTTATCGACACCCCGTTGGGACGGCTCGACAGCCGTCACAGGCAGCACCTGGTCGAACGGTACTTCCCGCACGCGAGTCACCAAGTCCTCCTGCTCTCCACCGACGAGGAGATCGACGAGCACCTCATGCGCAGACTGGTGAAGTCGATCGCCCACACCTACACGCTGGTGCACGACGACACCACGTTCACCACCACTGTCGAGCCGGGTTACTGGTGGGGAAGCGGGGATGACAATGTCGCTTGAGGTGATCCGGCTGTCGCGGCCCGCCCGCGACCGCCTGGTGCGGTTGAAGCGAACGACCGGCATCACCCAGTGGAACGTGCTGTGCCGCTGGGCGCTGGCCCTGTCCTTGAAGGACATGTCGACACCGCTGGTCAAGGACATCGTCACGGACTCGAACGTGGAGATGTCCTGGCGGACGTTCGCGGGCCAGCACGGTGACATCTACCTGTCGCTGCTGAAGCAGAGGTGTGTCCAGGACGGCGAGGAACCCACTGATGAAGCCGTGTCACGCACCTTGCTCATCCACCTCCACCGGGGAATCGGGTACCTGGGCGGAAACAAGGACATGACGTCCATCCAGGGGATGATCGCAAGCGTTATCGAGTGAGCGGGTGCAGGGGCGACCGGTCCGCGACCGGTCCGCGACCGGTACCGGTGCCACCTGAGTTCGCACGTGAACCGACGGCGCGGGAACGCGGAGCGGGCCGACCCAAGAACCTGCGCTGCCGTCCTTCACTGCTCGGGCCTGCCAGGATGCCGATCATGACGGCTCGGAGCCGGGTGGCGGATCGACCGCCGGTCGGCCCGAGCGGCCGTAGGCTCGCACCGGGTCGGAACGGCGTACGGGTACGTGGGTGGCAGAAGCTCGCTCCGAGCGGAGGCAGGACCCGGTCCAGTCCGTTCTCCGCGATCGCCCCCTTCAGCACGGGGCAAAGCGGGCTTCGTCGTCGGAGCCAGGGCCTTCCAGGCGAAGATCAGTCACCTGCAGCGACCTACGGGCTCCGACAGCTCAGCGGGGCAGCGGCGATCGACGCCGCCTGGTCTTCTCGTGTCATCTCGTGCTCGTGCCCCCGGACCTGCGAAGCGCTTTTGCCTCCGCAGCCAGAGCCCGGTAGGACTCCGCCCGCTCATAGTTGAAGTCCAGCTCTTCCGCCAAGACCTTGAGCTCGTAGAACGTGGGGATCTTGTCACCTGTGAGGGAGAAGATCCCGTATGCCTTGCTCCGGCACATACCCGCTCGCGCCCCCAGGTACTGCACCTTGTAGTGGGACTTGTCCTTGGCTCGCCTGAGCAGCTCGACCAGCCGGTCTCGCGGATGGGCGCTCCGGCGCGGCCTCGTCGGATCCCGTGGACTCGAAGAGACTTCCGTGGACACCGACTCGCGCTCCTCCTCCACCCCCAGGCGAAGCAGCGCGACCGTCCTGCTCAGTGCCTCGGGTCTGCCGAGGGCTGAGACGATGGCCTCGACCACGCGCTCGGACGGCATCTTCGGCCCGACCAAAGCCTTGTAAACCGTCTGATGGGAGAAGCGGCACTTGCTCGCTACAGCGGATACTGGCAGGTCACCCGCCTCTAGGACGAGCCCTCGCAGGCACGCGAAGAAGTTGGAGCGGTCACCCGGAGGCACTTCCGGCTGTCGCAGTGGCTTCTTGGCCACAGGGAGCCCCCTCCCCACGCAGAGCCCCGAAAGCTCGACTCGAAACGTAAACCTAGGTGAGATTATCACCTGCCATCAACCTCATTCCTGTCACGACAGATCTCCAAGAGCCGCTCGATCGGTGCTAGCGTTCCCGCATCCCAGCCCGAGCACAGCGGCAACCGCACCCGGGCTCTGGGGCGAACACGGCATCAACACCACCCTCCTCCCGCAATCCGCAAAAATGAGGAAAGGTCACCAATGGACGAGACGGACGGTGCCTTCGTCACACCCCCTTCCAGGCCGCCGAAGGACGGTGAGGGGTCGACCGGGGACGACTGCAGCCAACCTGCCTCGCTCGAACCGGGAGACGCGAGCAGCCGAACCGCCCGCACTCGGGAACCGGACCGGCTCGCACTCCACTCCCGTGCGACCAACCACAACAACGGCCGCATGGCACTCGAACTGGGCGTGCTGCTGCTGACACTGCTGACCCTGATCGTTCTGACGAGGACGGGAGACAGCCAACCGGCCACGATCATCACAGCCGCGACATCCGTTGTGATGATCCTGAAAGTCTGGCAGCGTGGTGCACGCGATCGCCGCAGCAGCGGCACGGGTGACCGGCAGCAGTCGCGGCAGGAGAAGGGGGAAATCAGGTGAGGTCGGTGAACCACCCCGATCACCTGCGAACAACGGGCCAGTACCGGCAGCAGGCACGACCTGGATCGCACCGGTTGCGAGGAGAGACGCCCACTGCAGCTTCCGCGCAAAAAACCGAGGATAGCTCGAAAATCGGGGTCGGCTCCGCGCTGCTCCCACTCGGTGTGCGCTTCGGGCTCTCCGCTTCGAGGGTCGCAGTGGAGGTCGGGAACGGTGACCCGACGACGTGCCCCATGCACGCCCGAACCCGCAACTTCCTCCGCGGTCACGGGATCACGTCGTGGAACGCGCTGCTCGCCCTCTCCGAAGCCCAGTTGCTCGGGTATCGCCAGGGCAGTCAAGCGGTCGTGGATGACCTGGTTCGAATCATAGAGTCCGTAGAGCAGGTAAACAAGCGGGCGGACGAAAGGGCGGCAGCGCCGAGCCGACCGCACCGCGGAAGCAGGTCCACGACACCCGCTCCCACTCCGGACCGCACTCGGCGCTGTTTCCTCCACAAGGGACTGTGGTGGTTCCGCGTAGACGTGGATCGCGAAGTCCTGCGAGGGTCCGGGCGCAAGGTGCCGGTCGGAGCTGTGAACCTGTTCCAGGTTCACAAGGGAACACGAAGCCGGTTCGCCGTCACGAACGCTTCGGGCAACTTGCACGAATGGGTTACAATTTCCTGGGAAGCGCGCCAACCGGAGATGGGCAGCATCAGGCGCATCAGCCGGCAGCTGGAAGCCACTGAATCCGACGCATTGTGGTTCACCCCCCTGCCGGCACCCGGAACGATCGCAGTTCGCCTGACGCGCCGGGTCGGGTCCACTGCTGACGGTATCGCTCGAGCCCGCTTCCTGTGCGGTGTCAGCGCGGCGGACCAGCGGACGGCGACCGTTGACCTGGCCATCGCACTGGGACTGCCACCGACCAACAGCTTGGAGAACGTGGCGATCGCAGCACGGAGCAGAGGGGACGCGGATGTGGCGATCGCCTTGGAGGAACACCTGAACAGCACGATCGGTAAAAATGGTTACGACTTCGAGGATTTCTCGGAGTTGCTCGCCGGCAAACGGCCGGGGTGGTGACGGGGCATGCGCCACAAGAATGCTATTCTTGATGTCGCCGCGCAACCTCCAGGACGGTTGCGGAACACGGTGGCGGCGACGTGGGCCAGCATCGTGATCAATGATTCCACTGGAGACGAATCTTTCGGAGAAATGTTCGGAGTCGACAGTGTGGAACGCGTGGACGTGTCAGCGCACTGCCGGACGACACGAGCCGTGAAAGCCCTGCGGACCAGTGGGCTGACTGAGTCCGTCGCCCTGCTCGAACAGGGGTTGGACGATTTGCGAAGCATAAGCTCGTGCGGTCCCAGGACAATTCTCGACATCGTCCAGGCGCTGCTGCTGACTATCGCCTGCTCGCCGTTCACCTCCACCGAGCCCGCCACGGGTGGGGCCGGTTCCCTGTTCGAGATCCAGCCCGCCCAGGACACCTGCGACGGCCCCGAGGGCGGACGTGGTTCGGACGTGTTCCCTGCTCTGGAACGATTCGCCGCCGGCCTCGACGGCCGGGAGTTGGCCGTCCTCCGCCATCGGATCATCCTCGCGGATCGCAAGCTGAGCGAGTTCACGAAGACGCACAACGTCACTGGTGAGCGCATTCGACAAATCGAGTCCGAACTGCGCTTGCGGTTGGCGGCCTGGCGCAGATCCGCCACCGCGTGCCCGGCACTCGCAGCCCTGGAGCGCGAGGTCAAGGGGGCTGTACGCGTCCTGATCGACCGTCACCGGCTGCGCGAAGCGCTGCCGGTGCTCGAGCAGGTGGTGAGCCACCTCTCGCTGCCCCTGGCGGACCTTCTCCCGATCCTGCTGACCGACGTTCATTTCACTCCCCGATGGGTGTCCCTCCGACCACTCGCAGACTTGAGGGAGGAAGTGCGGCAGAAGTTCGCCATCGACCGGATGACTGGGGGTGAAAATCCTGAAGCGGTCCGCCGCTCCCTGTCCCTCACCGAAGGGGAATGGGTGGATTGGCTCGCCTTCTGCGCTTTGGAGCAGATGGCTGACGGCACGATCACACCGGTGGACGCCACGATGGCCGAGCGCGCGGGCATCGTGCTCCGCCGAGCCGGAGGGCCGATGACAGCGGAGCAGTTGGCCGAGCGCATTGGTTCGGCATCCTCCCGTAACATGCGCGGCTACTTGCAGGCGGACAGTCGGATCGCGCGTCTCGGGCCGCAGCTCTACGGCCTGGCGGAGTGGAACCTGGAGACGTACGAGGGGATCAAGGAGGAGATCGTTCAGCGCATCACCCGGGCGGGCGGCCGGGCCCTCCTGAACGACCTGATCGAGGAACTGGTCGTTCAATTCCGCGTCGAACGGGGAAGCGTCCGGGCGTATACGTATGGGCGGGAGTTCGTACGCCAGGGGCCCTGGTTGATGCTGAACAGCAAGCCCGGTGGCAAGCGTGCCCGCGCCAAGGCGGACGTTCCCGGCCCGGAGAGCACACGACGCACGTTCTACCGCGGTGGAACGTGGTGGCACCGCGTCGACGTCAAGCCCGACATGCTGCGAGGCTCCGGCTTCCCGGTGCCGATCGGGGTAGCGGCCCTCTTCGGGGTCCTGGAGGGGGCAGAGCGCGTCATGCAGTCGCCGGCAGGACCGCTACGCCTGTCCTGGACTCGCACCCAACCGACGATGGGCTCGGTGCGAGCCATCCTGCTGTCCGCACGTGCGGAGGTCGGCCACGCCCTGTGGGTGGCCCCAGGCAGCGGGAGCGACGTTCTCACCCGGCTCGCCGGACCGGCGCAGAAGACCGCTCGGAGCAGGCTGGCGCACCTTTGCGGCATCGACGAGAACCTGAACGACGACGCACTGGCCCGTGCCGTCAGCATGGCGGTCGGAAGGGACATCGCACTCGAGTGGTCCGATCTGGCCAGTGTTCTCCGCGCACGAGGTGACAGCGACGTCGTGAAGGAGATCGAAGGGCTGGCTGGGCTCGACACGGAGCAACCGACGGATGTGGACGACTTCCTGCGTGCGCTCAGGGGGAGGTGATGAGCCCGGTGCGCTTGCCGGCGTTGGGTATCGTGGATCGCTACCGGACCGATCGCAACGATGTCCTCCAGGACTTCTACCTCCCCTGTCTGAGGACAGCGATCCGGTACGACCGCGCTGTCGGCTACTTCACGGGTGATGCGTTGCGCCTTCTCGCACGTGGGCTTGACGCGTTCGAGCGCAGCGGCGGGCGGATCCGGCTGATCGCCGGTCCGCACCTCACCGAGTCGGACGTCGAGCAGATCCGGAACGGCTACGCGTACCGCGAGGTCGTGGACAGGGCGATCCTGCGCGAACTCGACCCCGATCGGCAGCGTTCGACGGTGGAGGCCGCTGCGCTCGGCTTGTTGGGCCGTTTGGTGGCGAACGGCAGCCTGGACATCAAGATCGCCTTGGTGCGCACCTCGTCGGGGATGGCCCTCTACCACGAGAAGATCGGTGTCTTCGTTGACGCCGACGACAACACGGTGGCGTTCAACGGTTCGTTGAACGAGACCGCTTCGGCCTTCCTGTCGAACTTCGAGTCGATCGAGGTCTTCGCCTCGTGGCGGAACGACGACCGGGCGCGGTCGTTGCGGATCAGGCGGGATTTCGACGACCTGTGGAACAACCGGGCCGACAACGTGGAGGTGCTGGACTTCCCGGACGCGGCCAGGGACCGGCTGCTGTCGCTCGCTCACCACGAGAGGACGGCCGGGGTCGCGGCGGCGCCGACCGAACCGGTCCGCAGCCCCACCGAGTGGGCGCGGACACCTCCGGACATCCAACTGCGCGACTACCAACGGGATGCTGTCGACGCGTGGCTGACCTCCGGGGGCAGGGGGATCTTCCGGATGGCCACAGGCACGGGCAAGACGGTGACCGCGTTGGCGGCGCTCGACCAGCTCGGACGCCAACTCAGGCGAAAAGCCATGCCCCTGTTGACAGTGGTGGTGGTGCCGCTGCTCGACCTGGTCGAGCAGTGGTCGGACACCCTCGAGCGGTTCGGCATTCGTCCCGTCAAGTGTCGTGACTCGGTCGCGAACTGGCTGCCAGTGGTCCAGGACGTCCTTCTCCTGCTCGACGAACGCCAGGTCGAAACAGCCACCTTGGTCGTCACGAACAGCACGTTCGGGCAGGAAGCGTTCCAACAGGTCTTGAGCCGGGTCCGGCACCCGCTGCTCTTGATCGCCGATGAAGCGCACCACCTGGGCTCCGAGCACCTGCGGGCCAAACTCCCGGAACAGGCGCACTTCCGCTTGGCGCTGTCCGCCACGCCCGAGCGCTGGTTGGACGACGAAGGGACCGAAGTGCTCACCGAGTACTTCGGTCCCATCCTGGTCGACCTCGGGATGGCGGAAGCCATCGAGCGGGGAGCGCTGATCCACTACCGCTACACACCGGTCCTCGTACCGCTGGCAGCTGACGAGAACGAGTACTACGCGGCGTTGACCTACCGGATCGGGGCGCTGCTCGGGGGCGCCGACGCAGACCTGGTAACAGCGGACAGCAGAACAGCGCTCGGGGAGCTGCTCCGCAAGCGAGCCCAGGTCCTGGGTCACGCCAGTGCGAAGCTCTCCTTCCTGGAAAGCGAGTTGCGGACTCGCCGGAACAGCTGGTACCAGCTCATCTACTGCGCGGAAGGGGCCCCTCCCGCGGAGGAGGCGCCCGTCGAGAAGGAGCGCCAGGTCGAGGCCGTCCTCGACCTGGTGGGCAACAAGTTGGGCCTGTCCGCCCATCCGTTCACGTCCCGAGAGGACAAACGAACCAGGGCGCGGCTGCTCCGGCGCTTCAGCTCCGGAGACGATCTGCGCTTCCTCGTTTCGATGCGCTGCCTCGATGAGGGGGTGGACATCCCCGAGGCCCGTGTGGCGTACATGCTGGCGAGCAGCAGCAACCCCCGGCAATTCGTCCAGCGGCGAGGGCGGATACTTCGCAGAGCCCCCGGCAAGGAACGGGCGGAGATCATCGACTTCGTGGCCGTCCCACCCCGGAACCAAAGCCTTTACAACGTCGAGCGGAGCCTCTTCCGTCGCGAGCTCATCCGTTGTCTCGAGTTCGCCCGGCACTCCGACAACTACGGCCAAGCGCTTGCGGTTCTTCGAGAACTGCGCGACTACTACGGACTCGTGGACATGAGAGGAACACCCTACAAGTGAACGACCAGGGCGACGAGCGCAGTCAGATAGCTCGTATCTACAACTCACTCAGCGAAGAGGCCCGCGCGCTCATAGTCGAGGTCCTCCGGATCGAAAACGCGAGTTTGCACCTCCAGCTCCCGTCCGGCCTGACGGACGAGGTGCTCCGCAAGGTGGAAGGTGTGGTGAAGTGAGACTCCGATACATCGAGCTGGAGAACTTCCGCCAATACCACGGAGTGCAGACGGTCCAGTTCGCCCAGCGGGAAAACCGCAATGTGACGTTGCTGTACGGCGCGAACGGCTCCGGCAAGACCACGTTTCTCAACGCCTTCATGTGGGCTCTTTACGGAAATTTGACGGAGGATGTCGAGGAAAGTGATCGACTGGTCAGCGACCACGCCTGGGAAGCCGCCTCGGACGGCGATCGGATCACCGTATCGGTTACCGTCGAGTTCGAGCACGATTCCAAGAAGTACTTGGTGAAGCGTTCCGTCGAGGCACAGAAGCAAGGCACCGAGCAAAACCTCCCGAAGTCGAAGCTGATGATGTGGTACCAAGACGAAAGTGGTGCTCGGAAGGAGGTCGACAGTGCACGCAGCCAGATCGACAGAATTCTTCCCGAGCGGCTGAGCAGGTTCTTCTTCGTCAATGGCGAAAGAATCGAACACCTAGTCAGGAAGGACGCTTACGAAGAAATCCAGGGGGCCATCAAGACCCTCTTGGGGCTGGAGACCCTGGACCGCGCCGTCGATCGACTCCCCAAGGTGGCGCAGAAGCTCCGCCGCAAGTTGAAGTCGAACGACGACAGCAAGGGAATCGATTCCCTCACCGACTCCATCGACGAGATCGATCAGCAGGTGCAGGAGGCGACAGCCACCTACGGTGAGCTGCGCACCAGCGAGCAGAGCTTCCGCGACGAAATCACCCTGATCAACAACCGACTTGCCGCTGCGGCCGAGACGAAGGCGTTGCAGAAAGAGCGGACGGAGCTCGAAGCCCAGCAGGAGAAGGTCCTCGAAGCTCAGCGCAACCACCAGAAGGCACGCGACAGCCTCGTGGGGCACCACGGGTACCTCGCCTTCCTGGGTGGACTCGCGGCCCAGGTGCACCGCATCTCGGACCACCATCGCGAGCGCGGGGACCTCCCCGCCCCGCTGAAGGCCACTTTCATCGCGGATCTGCTAGAGGCAGGTCGGTGCATCTGCGGAACCGAGCTCGTGGAGGGCACCGACGCGTGGTCAGCTCTTGAGGGATGGCGTACACGCATCGGTCAGGCGGACGTGGACGAGGCATGGCACTCGCTGCACGGTGTCATGGGCACGTTCGAAGAGGGGCGGAACGACGCGCTGGAACGGCTTCGTGAAGTGGACGTGGACATCGCCAAGTCGGCGCAGGAGAGACGCGCGCTCGACGGTCGGATCAGCGAGATCTCCGCAGCCATCAAAGCGGTCTCCACCGAGGAGAACCAGGAATCACTCGAGTCTGCGCGCGAGGAGTTCATCGACCGGTTGGCCAAGACCAGCAGGGAGATCGGCCGGATCAAGGACCGGATAGACGCACTGACGGCCGAACGGGCAAAGAAGGAACGGGAGATCGAGCAGCTCAACATCAAGGGGGAGGCGAACAACCGGGTACAGCACCGGATCGCCGTGGTGAAGGAAGTCGAGCACGCACTGCGCCAAGTCCGGGACATCGCCTCCGACACCACGCGCAGGCGTCTGGAGCAGCGGATCCGGGACATCTTCATCCCCGTCTCGCTGAAGAAGTACGAGCCCCGGCTCACCGAGCAGTTCCAGCTGGAGTACTGGCAGCAGATGAAGAACGGCGAGAAGATCCCCGCGCCGAAATCGACGGGTGAGAACATGCTGCTGTCCCTGTCCTTCGTCGCCGCGGTCGCAGCCGAGTGCCGAGAGGGAGCCGACCGCGGAGCACTGTTCCCCGGCGTCGGCGGCGAGTTCCCGATCGTCATGGACGCCGCCTTCGGCAACCTCGATGACGACTACCGACGGCACATCGCCCGGTTCCTGCCCGGCATGACGTCGCAGGTTGTCGTGCTGACCAGCAAGGCACAGGCGTCCGGAGTCGTGGAGAACGAACTCCAGAACAGGGTCGGCGAGCAGTACGTGATCACCACTCACACCACCAAGACGAACCTCAAAGAAGTAACCGAGAAGATCAGCGTCGCAGGCCGCGACTACCACTACCAAGTGATCGGGTCCCATTGGGACGGTGCCGAGCTGACGGGGGTGCAGCCATGAGTGATAATTCAGCCGATCGGCGCGTTCGACAGCCCAAGGACAAGGCGGCGCTCTTCGACCAGCTCCTGCACGACGGAGACGGCCCGTTCTCCACCAAAGCCGATGTCATGATCTTCGCAGCCGCACTGGGCTGGTCGAAGCAGCGTCGAGTCGGTTTCGAGGAATCACTCGAACCGATCCGGTACCAAGTCGTCAGGAGGTCATCCACCGTCGAAGGCTTCATCAACGCGCTGAGCGTCCTGGAGCACGCGGACGACCCTCAGATCATGAGTGATGACCGCCTCGCAGACCGGATCACCGTGTTCGAGGAATATGCCAACGGTGGACTCATCGAAATCCAGAGCGAGTTGAACACGAGCCGCGCCACGGTGAAGGAGGTGCTGGCCGAGCTCGTCCGCAGCGCAGGCAGGGAACCGGCCGACGACCTGCCGTCGGAGTTGCAGAAGCTCCTCGGACCAGGCGAGTGGCGGTGACTCTGCATTTGGACACAAAATTACCGGTCCTGCCAATAACAAACGGAATCACTCCCGAAGCAATCGGCAATTTTCGCTCCACCGCCCTCTCCCGGTGCAGTGCGCACGAACAAGCCTTGATCAACACCGAGAACGAGCATCCGGCCAACCTCACTGCCCCAGACCCGTACCGAACTGGATCAGTCGGCCCGCGGCGCATTACGCCGTGCCCGACACTACTCCACCCTGCTCATCAACCACCTCACCCATACCAGACAGTGGCTGAGCAGGGGTTCCGGTCGTGGGACACGGTCGACACCGGCCGGAAGCAGTCAAAGGGATCAGGCTTCCGGAGTCCGTCGACTTGCGGATGGATGAAGTACCGGTACAGATTCCGGTCGCGCTGCGCAAGAAGGGGCGTGACAGGCTCAGCGCGAGTTCAGCCGGGACCGCCCAGAGCGTTCTCAGTCGGCTTTGCGCCTACGCGGTGCAACATGAGCGTTGGAGTTCAACCCCATCGGCCAGAACAGCCGGTGGGAGTCCGAGCGGTCGAAGGACAAGCCCACCAAGTCCACGGCGTTGACCGGGACGAGGTGGCGGACCTGCTCGGCAAACCGAATGTCGATGAGCAATCCGGCGGCCAGTCGGTGGGGGCCATGCCGGTGCAGCAGCGGTCGGAGCCGTGGACTCGGCGGCTCCACCTTCCCCTGCTCAACCGGCACCGTCCGCGAAGCCACCAACGTCCGCGGCCGAGCCCAGAAGCCCTTCCTCCAGCGCGCCGGCTACGACTGGATCACCTTCCGGACCTTCCGGCACCCGGTCGCGATGCTGCTCGAGAGCGGCGGCCGACGCACTCGGTGCTGCGATCAGGGAAGATCCACCGAAAACAGGGATAAGTCAGGACCACGATCTTGAGATGCCGAAGCCCCAGGCCGCTGACCTGGGGCTTTGGTGGGCCTAACGCATCAGCATACGAACCGCTCGGTGCTGGTCGAAGGACCTGAGATCACGATCCGCCCTGTGGGCACCCGTCGTCTGGTGACGGGTGGTTCCCGATGAGCGGC
>Ga0196958_10000210_pt1 | contig 19151 bp, 11 predicted proteins | sample S1v_10metaG_FD_148654 | JGI IMG/M metagenome (GOLD analysis project Ga0196958, IMG submission 148654) | Soil microbial communities from Anza Borrego desert, Southern California, United States - S1+v_10 | ecosystem: Environmental > Terrestrial > Soil > Desert | place: USA: California | collected...
CGTACATGTCGAGGTCGGTGTAGTCGTCGGTGGGTTCGGTCTCCCGCGCGCGGCGCGTGCCCTGCTGGAACGCGGCGAGCCGGTTCCTGGCCAGCTCGGGGGTGTCCTCGCGGACCTCCTCGTGCTGGGCCGCGGGCCGGTCCTCCCTGAGCTGGGGAACCAGGTTCGCCTGACGGCGGCGCTGCGGCAGCGGTGGCCTGCCGGGCGCCTCGGGGCCGGGCCGCCGGGTCTGCGGCGGGCGGCCGTCCTGGGGACGGATGTCCTGCGGCCGGGCGTCCGCGGGCGGCCACGCCGGCGGCTGCCCCGGCTGCGGACGGCCCTCGGCGCGAGCGGGCTCGGGGCGGATCGGCTCAGGCCGCGGCGTCTCCGGCCGGGGCACTCGCGGCGGCCGCGGGGGCAGCGGCGGCAACGTGCCGCCGGGCTGCTCCGGCCCCTGCTGCGCTTGCGGCTGGGGCGCGACCGGCATCGGCACGGGCAGTTCGGGCCGTTCCGCGGGGAACTCGGTGCGGTGGCGGGCACGACGGCCCGGGAGCACCGGCGCGGCTTCCGGCACCTCTGTGCTCTCGGGGTCCACCTCGTCCTCCGGCTGATCAGACGGGACCGGCGCGAGCAGGTCGGTGCGGACGAGCACGATGGCCCTGGTGCCGCCGTACGCCGACTCGCGCAGGTGCACGGAGATCCCGTGCCGCGCGGCGAGGCGAGCGACCACGAACAGGCCCAGCCGTGGCTCTGTCGACAAGGCCATGATGCCGAAGTCCGGCGGATCGGCCAACATCGCGTTCAGCTCGGCGGCCTGTTCGGGCTCGATACCGAGACCCTGGTCCTCGACCTCGATCACGACACCCTTGCCGACCACGTTCCCTCGCAGCTCGACGCGCGACTGCGGCGGTGAGAAGGAGGTCGCGTTGTCGATCAGCTCCGCGAGCAGGTGCACGAGGTCGCCGACGACCGGGCCCTGCACCGCCATCGCGGGCATCTTCGCCGTCTTCACCCTGGCGAAGTCCTCGGTCTCGGCCGAGGCACCACGGGTCAGCTCGGCCAGTGTCACCGGCTTGCGCCACTGACGGCCGGGCTGGCCGCCACCGAGGATGATCAGGTTCTCCGCGTTGCGCCGGGCACGCGTGGAGAGGTGGTCGAGCTGGAAGAGCGTCTCCAGCTGCTCCGGGTCCTCCTGTTTGCGCTCGGCCTGGTCGAGCACCTTGAGCTGGCGGTGCACGATGACCTGGCTGCGGTGTGCGATGTTCAGGAACACCGTCTTCGTGCCCTCACGCGTCCTGGCCTCTTCCACCGCGGCCGCGATGGCGGTCTGCTGCGCCTTGTTGAAGGCCTCGGCGACCTGGCCGATCTCGTCGTCGCCGTGGTCGAGGAAGTGCCCCTTGTCGTCGAGGTCGACGGGTTCGCCCGCCCGCACCCGGTCCACCAGTTCCGGCAGCCGGATCTCGGCGACGTCGAGGGTGTCCTCGCGCAGCCGCGCGAGCCTGCCGATGAGCCGGTTGGACAGCCGCAGGGCGATGACGAACACGCCGATCGCCACCAGCAGCGCGATGGCCGCGGCGATGGCCGAGGTGATCAGGGTCCGGTCGGCGTCGTCGACCGCCTGCGTCGTGGCCGTACCACTCTGCTCGACGAAGCCGCGCATCATGGCGTCGCTGACGCCGCGCGCGGCCTGCAGCCACGTCTGCTCGGGGATGGGGAGCGTGGCCTTGCTGTTCTGCAGGAAGGTGTTCTCGACCGTGTTGACGGCCTTCCACGGATCGCTGGCGACGAGCTGGTCGAACTTCGCCTTGACGTCCGGCAGCATCCGCGAGACCGACGACTCCAGCTGCGAGCGGTACGAACCGACCTCGGTGACGTACGCGCGATAGGTCTCGTCGGTGAAGCCGCCGCCCGCGACCGCCGCGGCGGCGAGGGCGTTCGCGCGCTGCATCTGGTCGATGGCGGTGAACAGCGGCACCGCGGTGATCCGCTGGTAGGCGTTTTCGGCGTTCGGCGCGTCCTGGGCCAGCCCGGTGAGACCTTCGACGAACTGGTCGAGGATCTGGTTGTAGAAGGTGAAGGCGTCCAGCAGCGGGAGCTGACCGGAGTCGGCCGACTGCCGGATCTGCGGCAACTTCTGGAAGAGCCCATTCACCGTGGCGATGTTGCGTTGCACGCCGTCGGGTGAGTCGCCGATGAACTTCTGGAGGTGGGCGACGACGCCCTGGGTGGCGGCGTCGGTCTTCGCGCGCTGCTCGGCGAGCGTGGCGTGCTGCGACCGGTCCCCGGCGAGTTCGCGCAGCGTCAGGCGCCGCTCTTCCTGCACCTGGACGAAGAAGGGGAGAGAGGGGGCTTCCGAGTCACGGATCCGCTGCGCGTAGTCACGGCCATTGACCGCGTCGAAGATCAGGTACCCGCCGATCGCCAGACCGACCAGCATCAGCGCGACGCTCGGAATGAGCGCGATCGTCAGAACGCGCGAACGAATCGAAGAGCCGCGGCCTCGTCGAAGGGTAATTTGCTTCACCGTGGTCCGTTTTCCTTCCGGCAGTTTCAGGTGTCGGGTCGCCGGGGATTCATATCCGCGGGATCCGATAGCCGGATCAACACAGCGTGGTCCGCTCCGCCCGCGAAGACGCTAGGAGACCCAAACGGGTGAGTCAAGTCCAGACGCGAAGGATAGTCGCGTATGGCCGTGACCAGCTCACGAGAGGTCGGCAGACCTCGAAAGTCCACCACGTGGACCAGCGCGTCCCGCCAAGTGACTCAGCAGTAGGTCACCTGGCGATTTACCGCGGGCAGCGGCACGATCGACGCTCTTCGGATTCGATCAAGTCATCGCTCGCCGTGTTCGCTTCGCGGCGAAAAAACCGGCGAAATCACTCGCCGTGATGTCGCTCACGCTTTCGGATCGGCACTCCACATACCGTTCGGTTTGCGAACGACATCACCGCGGAGGAACGCCGTTCGCGCCCCGGAATCGAGAATTACGGACACTTATCGCCGCCGATTCGGCGCGATGACCTTCGTCGGCGCGGCCGGCCTGGTCGAGGAGCGCGTCGACCTTGCCCGAGGCGTCCCGGAGCATCCGGGCGCCCGCCCAGCCGAGGGTCGCCACCCCGCGGATCAGGATCGCGACGAGCACCGTCTCGACCGGGTATCGGGAGCCGAACTCGGTGAGCAGAAACCCGGAGGCGACACCGGTCACGGCGACGGCGGTATAGGTGAACGCCACGATTCCCTCCTTCTCCAGGCGCCGGGCCCGCGCCTCGACGGCGCGGTGCGGGTTTCCCTTACGCCACAGGGAAAGGATCTACGTCACACGCGCGACGAGAGCGCTACCGAGATCAACAGCGGATGCGCGAAAGAGCGCCCGCTCTCCCCCACCGGGGCGAGACGATCACCTATTTGCCACCGATTCCCGAAGGAAATTCCTTGTTTCCGTGCCGGAGCGCGCGAAGCGTCGTGACGGCGCGGAGCACCTCGCCGTAGGTGGTGTAGAGCGGAGCCAGCCCGAATCTCAGCACGTCGGGTGGGCGGAAGTCACCGATCACCCCGCGTTCGATCAGGGCCGCCATCGTCTTGGCCGCGTCTTCGTCGACGACCGAGATCTGATGCCCCCGGTCTTCGCCGCGCGGGGTCGCGATCGTCGCGCCGTCGAGGAGTTCGTCCGCGCACCGGAAGAAGAACTCGCCGAGCGCGAGCCCCTTCGCCCGCAGCAGCCCGCGATCCACGCCGTCCCAGACGTCGAGGGCCGCGTCCAGCGCGAGCAGCGAAAGGATGTCGGGAGTGCCCGCGCGGCCGCGCGCGATGCCGTCGTTCGCCTCGTACGCACCGCGCATCGCGAACGGGTCGCGGTCACCCGCCCAGCCTGCCAGCGGCTGCTCGAAACTTTCCAGCCATTTCGTTGCCACATAGAGGAAAGCCGGTGCACCGGGGCCGCCGTTGAGGAACTTGTAGGTGCAGCCGACAGCGAGGTCCACGCCCGCCGCGTCCAGCTCGACCGGGAGCGCGCCGACGCTGTGGCAGAGATCCCAGAGCACCAGCGCGCCCGCCCGGTGCAGCGCGCTGGTCAGCATGGCCATGTCATGGGCGCGGCCGGTGACGTAGTCGACGTGGTTGATCAGCGCGACGGCCGTCCGTTCGCTCACCTCGCGCGGCATGTCCTCGACGACGACGCGGCGCACCGTGCGCCCGGTCAGCCGGGCGACCTCGTCGGCGATGTAGCCGTCGGTCGGGAACGTGTCCGCGTCGACGAGGATCTCGTCGCGGCCCGGCCCGAGACGGGTGGCCGCGACCAGCGCCTTGAAGAGGTTCACGCTGGTCGAATCCGCCACGACGAGCTGCCCCGGCGCGGCACCGACCAGCGGCGCGATCCGCTCGCCGACCCGCACCGGCGCCTCCCACCAGCCCTCCGACCAGGACCGGATGAGCCGTCCGCCCCATTGCTCGCGGACGACCGCGGCGACCCGGTCCGCCACGTGTTTCGGCGGGGCGCCCAGCGAGTTGCCGTCGAAGTAGGCGACCTCGACGTCGAGGTCGAATTCGTTTCGCTTGTGCGCCAAGGGATCGGCCGCGTCCAGGGCGGCGGCCTCCGCTACGAGATCAGTCACGGTGGTCATCGTCGGCGAGAGTGTTCCAGAAGTCCAGCTCGTACGCCTGGAACAACCGCGCGTGGGTCCGGGCGTCCTTTTCGGACAATTCCCCGGCGTCGAGCGCGGCCTGCACGGCGCGTACGGCGAGTTCCTCGAGCTCCGGTGACGGCGTGCCGAAGAAATCGAAGAAGGCACACGCCTCGTCGTCGAAGCCGTAGCGCTCACGCATCGCGGCGGCGATCGCGGCGCAGTACCGGCCGAAGGCGGCGAAGTTCGCGACGATCGCCACGATGACGTCCGCCGGTTCGCCGTTGAGCGCCAGCCAGGCGACGAACGCCGGATACGCCTGGCATCCCGCGCGCGGCTCGAAGCCGGGCGGCTCCTCGGCGAGCGCCGGCAGTTTGCCGAGCGCCAGCCCTTCCCCGGCGGCCAAGGCCGCGAAGAACTCCCGCGCGTTCCGCTCCCGCGCACGGGACGCGAGATGCAGGAAACCGCGCCGATCACTGCGGACGATCCGGTACTCCTCCGCGGCGATCGCCGCGAAGATCCCCCGTGCCGCCTCACCCGCCGCGACCGACGGGACGAGCCGATTGTCGTCGTCGTGCGGTGCCAGTTCCGCCTGCACCGCGTCGATCAACTCGCGTGCCGAACCGATCATCGTCGAGGCTCCTCCATGTTCGGGACTGTTCGGGACTGACGCGGTGAAAACGGAAAAGGTGGACATTTCGCGGGCCGCGACCGTGGCCGCGATTCTCTATTCAGCACTGCTGACAGCCCTTACAGTGTGCCTGATCAGGCAGCACTGAGGAGGCCAGCGTTGACCACCCAGCCGACCGTCGCCGAGCAGATCGAAGGCCAGACCATCCCCGCCCTGCTTCACCGCAACGCCAGGGAGTTCGGTGAGCTGCCGGCGGTCACGTCACTCGACGAAGAGGGCAAGCCGACCCTGAACTGGGCCCGATTCCGCACCGCCATCGCGGAGGTGTCGCACGGGCTCGCCGCCCTCGGGGTCGGCGTGCGCGACCGGATGCTGATCATGGCGCCGAGCAGTCCCGAACACCTGATCGCCGACCTCGCCGCGGCCCATCTCGGCGCGATCCCCTGCACCGCTTACGCGACGCTCAGCCCGGAGCAGATCGGGTTCGTCGCCCGGCACAGCGCCGCCGGCGTCGTCGTTCTGGGTGGCGCCGACGAACTCGGTCGCTGGTCGCAGATCCTCGACGACCTGCCCGCGCTGCGGCACATCGTCGTGTTCGACGCGTCCGCGATCCCTCCGGGCGACAAGCGGTTCCGGTCGTTCGCCGAACTTCGCGCGGCGGGCGCGGAGGCGCACGCGGCCGACCCGCAGGCTTTCGAGACGGTGTGGTCCTCGATCGCCCCGGACGACCCGCTGGCGATGATCTACACCTCCGGAACCACCGGCGACCCCAAAGGTGTCGTGCTGTCGCACCGCAACGCGATCTACCAGGCCGTCGCCGTCCAGAAGCGGCACGGCTCCCCGATGCACGCCACGAATATCGCGTACCTGCCGCTCGCGCACATCGCCGAACGCGAACTGTCGATCTACATGCCGATCGTGTGGGCCGGGCACGTGCACACCGTCGGCGACCCGACGGGCGTCGTCGGCGCGCTGGGCGAAGTGCGCCCGCAGAGCTTCTTCGGCGTCCCACGGGTGTGGGAAAAGATGGCGGCAGGCTTGAAGAACCTGCTCGGCTCGCTGCCGGAGGAGAAACGGAACGGGCTGCTCGGCGCGAACGAATTGCTGCGACAGGGCTACAAACTGCGCAGTGACGGCAAGGAGGTGCCGCCGGAACTCGCGGAGAAGATCGCGCGAACCGACGCCGCCGCGCTCGCCCCGGTGCGGGCGATGCTGGGCCTCGACCAGATCGAGATCGCCTCCGGCGGCGCCGCCGCGCTGCCGGTGGAGGTCCTGTATTTCCTTGCCGGGCTCGGCGTCGAGATCCAGGAGGTCTGGGGACTGTCGGAGACCACCGGCGCGGTCACCTCGAACACGCCGTCGGCGTTCAAGGCCGGTTCGGTCGGCCGTCCGCTGGAGGGCATCGAGGTGAAGGTCGCCGAAGACGGCGAACTCCTCGTCCGCGGCGCCATCGTGTTCCTCGGCTACCTGCAGGAGGACGGCACGATCAAGCCGGACGTCGACGCCGACGGCTGGCTCGCCACCGGTGACATCGGGACGATCGACGACCGCGGCTTCGTCACGATCACCGACCGCAAGAAGGAATTGATCATCACTTCGAGCGGCAAGAACATCGCGCCGACGAAGATCGAAGGACTGCTCAAGGAACACCCGCTGATCGGGCAGGCCGTCGCGATCGGCGAGAAACGGCCGTACGTCACCGCGCTGATCGTCATCGACGACGAGATCGCACCGGGTTGGGCGGCCGCGAACGGTATCCAACTCGCCGAAGGCGAAGCGCTCGCCGACAACGCGGAGGTCCGCGCGGAGATCGAGAGGGCCGTCGAGGCGGCGAACGCGCGGCTGGCCAGGATCGAGCAGATCAAGCGGTACCACGTGCTCCCCCGGGCATGGACGCCCGACAGCGGCGAGGTGACCCCGACCTTGAAGCTGAAGCGGCGGGTCATCAACGACCGCTACGCGCCCGCGATCGCGGACCTGTACCCGGCCTCCGCTCCGGAACCCGCCCCCGGCTCCTGAAGTACATGAAGGCCCCCTTCCTTGCGCCTAGGTACAGGAAGGGGGCCTTCATGTACCTGGGCGAGGTGGCGTCGGGTGTGCGCGGCAAGTCGTATGACGCGTGTCTGGAGCCGGAAGACTCGGTGCGGGTCCGGCCCCGGCGAGTTTCGTCTCCAAGCACGCGAGTTTCGTCTCCAAGCACGCGAGTTCCGCGTCTGGACACGCGAATCACGCCCACGGCCCCGTGAGGGGCGGCGGGGAGAGCGCGTTCCGGTCGTCTCGGCGCCGAAAGGGGTCGCCACCGGCGAGTGACCGCTGCTAACTTGCCGCCGTGGATCTCTTCTCCCGCTCCTGGGCGGTGCTGCTCGCCGCCGTCGCCGCAACCCCCGACGAAGACTTCGCCAAGCCGTCCGGTTGTGCCGGCTGGCTGGTGCAGGATCTGGTGTGTCACCTGGTGATCGACGCGCAGGACGTCCTGATCACCCTCGCCACTCCCACCGACACCGAACCCACGCGCGACGCCGTCACCTACTGGGAGCTCGCCGACAAGCCGCCGACCGGCGAGGACGACCTCGACGCGCTGATCGTGCGTCTCGCCGCCGCCTACCGGGAACCCCGGCTGCTCAAGTTCCATCTCGACGACGTCGGTTCCGCCGCGGGCCGGGCCGCCGACCTCGCCGACCCGGGGACGCGGGTCGCCACGCGCGGCATCGTCCTGTCGGCCGGTGACTTCCTGGCCGCGTATGTCCTGGAATGGACGCTGCACCACCTCGACCTGGTCGCGCATCTGCCGCATGTCGACGGACCCGCCGCCGACAGTCTCGCCAGGACACGGCAGCTCCTCGAGCAGCGTACCGGCGAGAAGTTCCCGGCGTCGTTCTCCGACACGGACGCGCTGCTGGTCGGCACCGGCCGCCGCAAGCCGACCGACGCCGAGAAGGCCGAACTCGGCGACCTGTCCGCGAAGCTGCCCTTCGTCGTCGGCTAGGCCTCAGGTCGGCGGCACGTGCCAGTGGCCTTGCCTATCTGACGCCCCGCCGGCGGACGGCTCACGTGATCAGGCGGACGACTCGCGTGACTGGACGGACGACACTCGCGCGCGGGCGTGTCGTCCGTCGGATCACGCGAGCTAGGCCGTCCGGGTCGACTCCGTCCACTTCCGCAGCCGGGGTGGGACACGCTTTTCGAGGCCGTAGTTCTCCAAGTGCGCGTTGAAGACTTCGTCGAAGGCGCGCTGCACGGTCTCGGTGTCCCACACCGGCCGCTCGAGAATGGGCTGCTTCAGGTACGGCTGCCCCATGACGTGCAGTTGCGGCCCGTTGCAGCGGATCATCTGCCCGGTGATCCCGTCGGAGCCGGGACCCAGCAGGAAGAGCACGACCGGCGCGATCCGCGACGGTGTCCGGTCCGGCGGGCAGGCCCGCAGCGACCGTTCGGACTTCCACACCATCCGGGTGTGCGCGAGCGGGCAGACCGCGTTCACCCGGATCCCGCTTTCCTCCAGGTCCAGCGCCCAGGAGTAGGTCAGCGAAGCGACGGCGCCCTTGCTGGCGGCGTACACACCGAGCTTGCGCTGCCCGAGCGACGCCCCGGAGGAGATGTTGACGATCGACCCCGGCCTGCCCCTTTCGACCATCGTCTTGATCGCGGCGAGCCCCGTGTACATGACGCCGAGGACGTTCACCTCCACCAGCTCGCGTGCCTGTTCGACGTCGTCCTCCCAGGGCAACGCCTCGTAGTTCAGGCCCGCGTTGTTGACCAGCCCGTCGATCGCGCCGAACTCGGCGAGGCACAGGTCGACGATCTCCTGCGCCTGCTTCGGATCAGCGACGCTGTGCCCGCTGGCGACCGCCCTGCCACCGAACCGGCGGATGTTCTCCGTCGTCCGTTCGGCCAGCTCGGCGTCGATGTCGTTGACCACGACGGACCCGCCCGCCCTCGCCACGTGCACCGCGAACGCCTCACCGAGTCTCCGCCCGGCCCCGGTCACGACGACGGCCCTGTCGTCGAGCAAACCGTTCATCGCCTTCACCCCTTTGACCCAGCCGGCCCCCACCTCCAGGCCGGTCTCCACTCAGTGTTGGCCCATTCGGCCCAGCCGGGGCGCGAACGGCGGCGAACGGCGGCCCGGCTGCGCCGAGCGAGGGCCCGGCGATCGGCGCGCGGATACCCCGCCGGTGAGTCAGGCCGACGTCACCCACCGGTCGGACGGCGTAGCCCGATCGGTCCAACAGGCGAAGGAATCACCGTACTTCGGTTCGTCTCCCTGTAGCCGGAGGCATACTGAACGTTGTCCGGCGGGACATCGACTGTGACTCCCTCGTCGACCACGTGACACGGCAGGCAAGAATGCGAGGGAAGCAAGTTCACCCGATCGGGGGGAGGTGGTCACGCAGTGACGACGAACGCGGCGCCGCGGATGACCGCCGCCCTGGCGAACCGCGAGTTCCGCGCACTCTGGCTCGCCGAGGTGCAGTCCCTCATCGGGGATCAGCTCACCATCGTCGCGCTGGCGATCCTCGTCTACGACCGGACAGGCTCCGCGCTGCTCTCCGCGGTGGTCTACTCCTTGACCTTCCTGCCCGCGCTGGCCGGCGGTCTCGGCCTCTCCCAGCTGGCCGACCGCTACCCGCGGCGCACCGTCCTCGTCGTCTCGTCCCTGGTCCAGGGGCTGCTGATCGCGATCATGGCGATCCCCGGTACCCCGCTCGCCCTGTTGTGCGGGCTGGTGGTGCTGGCACGGCTGGTGAACGCGCCCGGCAACGCGGCGCAGAACGCGCTGACGCGCGAGGTGTTCACCGACGACGACCTCTATCTCAAGAGCCAGGACATCCGCGGCATCTCGACCAACACCGCCATGCTGCTCGGCCTGGCGGGCGGCGGCCTGCTGGTTTCGCAGGTCGGGGTGAGCTGGGCGCTGGCGCTGGACGCCGCGACCTTCCTGATGAGCGCGGCCGTGGTCCGCTTCTCCGTGTCCCGGCGGGCGGCGGCGTCCGACGGCAGCGGCAGCTGGTTCGGCGCGGTGAAGCAGGTGTTCGGCAACCGTCACCTGCGGGTGCTGGTCTGGTTCTCGTGGCTGGTGGGCCTGGCCGTCGTTCCCGAGGGGCTCGCGGCCCCGCTCGCCGCGGAGATGGGCGTGGGGAAGCAGGCCGTCGGCTGGCTGCTGGCCGCCGATCCGCTGGGTTTCGTGGTCGGGGCGTTCCTGCTGTCCCGGTTCGTCTCCGCGGGACAACGGCGGAAACTGCTCGGCGTCCTGGCGGCACTGCCGATGGTCGCCCTGATCGCCTTCGCATTCGAACCGGGGCTGATCCCGGCGTTGCTGCTGCTGGCGGCGGCGGGGGCGGCGGGGGCGTACCTGATCACGGTGAGCGCCACGTTCATCACCTGGGTCCCGAACGAACTCCGGGGCGGTGCGGGCGGGGTGTACCGCACGGGGTTGCGGGTGGCTCAAGGAATAGGGGCGGGACTCGGCGGGCTCGCCGCCGATCGGCTCGGGGCGGCGACCTCGGCCATCGCGCTGGCGGGCGTGGTCGGCCTGCTGCTGGCCGTACTGGTCGCGCTCAGCTGGCGGCACATCAACGGAACCAGCCCGGAACCGTTGCCGTCATGACGAATCCACACTGGACGACCCTTGGGGCGGCTCGGCCGCCCGACGGGTTCGTACTCGGAAATCTCGACGACGGAACACTGACACCGGACCTTGGTCTTCGGCACGGGAACGAAAAGAAACGACTCGCGATCAGAAGTCACGGCTCGACATGGTCGGACACCTCCCGGGAACCTCGCAGCGAGCTAATACCTTGTCCGGGCTCAGAAGTCACGACTGGACACTATCGGTCACCCCTTCCTCGTCACATCTTGAAAAATATTCAGTCACCAAGATCAGAAATCACGGGACACGATTGCCACCTCCGGTCCGTGTCGGCGGGCACCCTTGCCGCTGTCGGACAACTGATGCGATGGGATGATACCGGCCGTGGAATACGAACGGTGTATCAGTCGGTACCGGTGAGATTACTCAGCCGTGCCGTCCGCGCGGAAAAGAGGTAGCAATTGCCAGCCGAGACCGGTGACCGCCGCCAGTACGGTGACGGCACCGGCGACCTTGACGATGCGACGGCGACGGCCGCCGCCGACAGCGGCGTACCGGTGACCGAACGCGGGCAGGCGATCCCGGAAGGTGATCAGGCCGAACCGCCGGAGCGCCACCCCTACGATCCCCGGGCGTGGGCGCTGTGGCAGCGGCCGAAACGGTTCATCGCGTTCCTCTTCGCCATGGAGGCGATCGGAATCGCGATCATGGTCGTCGCGACGATGGATTCCACGAATCCGGGAAGAACGGATTGGGTTCGTTTCGCGGTTCTCGCCGTCGGCGCCACCGCGCATATTCAGCTTACCCAGCGACAAGAGGAAAGACGGCGTGATCGCAGCCGTACCGTACTCATCGACCTCACCGCGGTATGGACATTTCCGGCCGCGGTCATCCTGCCGCTTTCCTTGACGCTTTCCATCATCGCCATCGTCCGGATCCAGCATTGGTTCATCGCCCGGCGGCCCGCGCACAACTTCGTGTTCTCTTCGGTCACCCACGGCGTTTCGGTGACACTGGCCTCGCTCACCTTCGCCGCGTTCGGCCCGCATGAATGGGGACGGATTTCCGGCTGGGACACCCTCGGTGAATTCGGTGTCCTGATCCTCACCGGGATGGTCTTCGAAGCGGTGCAGATCGCCTACATCGGCGGCATCCTCACGATCGGCTCGCCGAAGCGGCCCTCGCCGTCCACCGTGCTCGGCAATACGGCCGACAACCTGCTGGAGGCCATCACGATCGGCCTCGGCGCGGTCACCGCGGTACTGCTGTTGATCATGCCGCCGATGGTGATCGTGATGGCCGTGGTGACGGTGGTGTTCAATCGCCTCGCCGAGATCGACCAACTGCAAAACGACGCACGGACGGACCCGAAAACCGGCGTGCTGAACATGCGCGGATGGTCCGAGTCGGCCGACCGCGCGCTGGGAAGGACTGCCCGATCGGACGACGGCCTTGCGCTTCTGATGATTGATCTCGATCACTTCAAGTGGATTAACGACACATATGGACATCCGGCGGGTGACGACGTCCTCCGCGACGTGGCCCGGAAATTGGACGAGGTCACCAGGCCCGCCGACGTCATCGGCCGGTTCGGCGGCGAGGAATTCCTCGTACTCCTGCCGGATATCGACGAAACGGGGGCGAAACTCGCCGCCGAGCGAGTGCTCAGCGCTATCGCGGAACTGCATATAGTGACTACCGACAAAAGAGGCAGCCGGGTGGCGATCTCGGGCCGCACCACCTCGATCGGGGCGGCGTTGTTCCCTCGCCACGGTGCCTCCCTGAAGGAATTGCTGCACGCCTCCGACGCCGCCGTCTACGTGGCCAAGGAGAACGGCCGGAACCAGGTGCGGTTCGCCCAGGACAGGGACCGGCCCCCCACCGAAGGCTGAGGGTGGTCGTCCCCGTCCACCAGGCCGGCCGACACGCGTGACTGGATGGCCGACACGCGCGCGGTCGGGTCACCTGGTGTGTCGCCCCGCTGGACACGCGTGTCGGCCATCCAGTCACGCGAAACCGCCATCCGCGCACCCCAGTGGGCACCTGACACACCCTTACCCCTCACCCGAAACGCCACTGATGACCCGCTGGACGACCGCTTCCAGAGGACCGAACGCGTTCGGCCGCGTCACACCATCAGGCGGCCCCCACGGAAACCCCGGGGGTTATCCGGATGTCGGCCTTCCTCGGCGGATGGCACCCTGGACGCCATGCCAGTGACAGCCCAAGCCGCCGCGCGTCCTACCCGGATCCGGCGCCCCTGGTCGACTTCGGGCTGGTTGCTGCTGGTCACCCTGCTGGTGTTCGGATTCGGCCTGATCGCGTCGCGGCCCGCCTCGCCACCGGACCAGGGCCCACCGACGGGTGATCTCCTCGCCGCGCGGAACGCGGTCGACGCGCTGGTGCGGCCGGGCCCGGTCGAGAACGTCATCGCCGAACTGCCCGCCGACTTCACCGCGGTCAGCGGAATCACCCCGGGCGTGCTGAAGGCACGGGACGGTACCGTGCGCGCCGTCCACACCGACGGGGGCTGCTCGGCGCCCTGGGGCGACGACAACACCAAATGGGACTACGCGGTCCCCTGCAAGGCCCACGACCTGGGCTACGACATCCTCCGCTACGCCGAGCGCAAAGGTCACCCGCTCGGCCAGGAGGCCAGGGCCGCGCTCGACGACCGGCTTTCGGCCGACATGCACCACGCCTGCGTCCTCAACCCGATGGACTCGCGCGGCACCTGCGACGTCGTCGCCTCCCTCTACACCGCCGGTCTGGTGCTCAACTCCTGGCATCAGCGCTGGGGACCACCGGTCGGGGACCCGCTCGGCCCGATGATCGTCGGCGTGCTGGTGATCGGCGCGCTGCTGGTGTTCCGCCTCCGCGGCTGGGTGCGCACCCGCCGGACCGTCGTCACGCTCCCCCGCGAGCCGCGACCGGTGGCCCCGGTCGGCCGGTGGGCGTTGCTCGGGGTCGCCGGTGTCGTGCTGATGCTGCTCGGCGAGTCCGCCGTCGCGCTGGCGCACTGGGCGGGGGCGCCCGAGCGGTCGTTGTGGCCGTTCACCTGGCTCGCCCAGCTCTGTCCGCTCGTCTTCTTCGCGGTGGGCCGGATCAACGAGGCGGGCTGGCGGTCGATCCGCGCGACCGGCGGCCGCTACCCGCAGTATCTCGCCGACCGGGCGAGCCCGCTGTTGCGCCCGGCGCTGCTCTTCGCCGTCGTCGCGCTGGTCGTCCCGCTCGCGCTGGAGGTGCTGGGTATCCCGACGGGGACGAACGCCACCGTCATGCGGATCGCGCTGCATCCGCTCTGGCTGCTCGGCGTCTTCCTGCTGACCGTCGTGCTCGCGCCGGCGCTGCTGGCGCTGTATCGCCGGACGCGGACCGTCTCCGTCGCCGGGCTGCTGGCCTTGACCTTGGCGAGCGAGGCCGCCGCGCACTGGTCCGGCTCGGCCCTCCCGCGCTACGCGGAGACGTTGTTCCTCGCCCTGTTCGTCCAGCAGCTGGCGTTCGCCCACGCCGACGGAGCCCGCCTGCCGCGTGGCGCCCTCCTGGCGACGGCGTTCACCGGCGCCGCCGGGCTCGGCCTCGCGGTCGCCGTCCGCGGCGAGGGGCCGATGCTGCTCGGCGGCCCCGGCGCCCCGGCCGCGTTGTCCGGTCCGCCGTGGGGGGTGCTCCTGCTCGGCCTGGTCCAGCTCGCGCTCCTCGGTCTGCTCGCGCGGCCGCTGGCCCGGCTCGGCGAACGTCCCGCGGTCGCCGCCACCGCCCGCCTCGTCCTCCGCGCCCCGATGAGCCTGTACCTCGGTTTCCTGGCCGCGATGCTGCTGCTCGTCGCGGTCGTCTACCTGCCGGAACCGTTCGTCGACGGGCTCAGCTGGCTGGCGCGCCCGCGGGTCCTGCTCGCGACGGCCCTGCTGGCCGTGCCCGCCGTACTCGTCTTCTGGTGGTTCGAACGTCATTCCGGGCCGCCACAGCGGGTGGTCGACGAGCCGGGGCTGCGCGCCGCGGTGTTCTGCCGAGCGGCGGCGACGGTCGGGATGGCATACGCGATGCTCGGCGTGTTCGGCTTCGCGCTCACCCGATTCGGTGACGCGTCCGCCGACGCCGATCTCCTCGGGCTCCGGTTCGGCCCGGTACAGAGCCTGGTCAACCTGTTGCTCGGGGTGTACCTGCTGCACACCGTGCGGAACGGCACCAGCCGGATGACGGGCCCCTGGCTGGTCTGTGCGGTCGCGTGCGCGCCGCCCCTGATGAATGCCCTCGACGGCGAGCGGGTGAGCGCCGCCTCGGTCGCGCTGCCGGTCGCGACGATCGTCGTCGCGACGCTCGCCGCGGCCGCCACACTGGTCCCGGCCCGCGCCGCCCGGCGTGTCCTGCCGTGAGTCACACAGCGCTGACCAGGGGTTCTTCGTACCATAGTGAGGAAACCGATGGTGCGTGCCACATCTCCGGGGGGATGTGTAATCCTGCGACAACCCTCAACAGGCACCATGCGTCCCTTGAGAAGACCGTCGACGGGTAGCGAACAGAAGGAGCAGACCGCGTGGAGTATCCGCCTCGGAATGGGCATGGGGACCGACGTCCCGCCCGGCCTGGGCAGGACGCGCCCGGCCGCGTTCCTTGCCGCCCGGCCCCGCCCCGTGGAGACCGGCAGGTACCCGCCCGCCAGGCCGCCGGCGTGCCGGTCCGCCATCCGGACCCGCGCCGTGCTCCGCGACGGTCGTTCCGCGGCCCCAAGATCGCGCTGGGCCTGGTCTCCCTGCTGGTGATGGGCCTGACCGGGTACGCGTGGGCCGCGATGGACGGTTTGACGTTCGCGAACGTCGGCATCGGCGCCGACGAGGGCGACAAACCCGCCGACGGCGCCCGCGACATCCTGCTCGTCGGTCTCGACAGCCGCACGGACGCGCAGGGCAACCCGCTGTCCAAAGAAGTCCTGGCCCAACTGCGCGCCGGACAGGCGGACGGCGAGCTGAACACCGACTCGCTGATCTTCGTGCACATCCCCAACGACGGTTCCAAGGCCGTCGCGATCTCGCTGCCGCGCGACTCCTACGTCGACATTCCCGGTGGCCACGGAAAGCACAAGATCAATTCGGCGTACGCCCGCGCGATGCTCGACGAGCGCAGGAAGCAACAGGAGGACGGCGTCTCCGACCCGAAGGTGATCGACCAGAAGGCCAACGAGGCCGGGGCGAAGACCCTGATCAAGACCGTCGAGCAGCTGACCGGCTCCACCATCGACAACTACGCCGCCATCAACCTGCTGGGCTTCAGCGAGATCACCCAGGCCATCGGCGGGGTCGACGTCTGCCTCAACGCCAACGTCAGCGACCAGTTCTCCGGCGCGAAGTTCACCAAGGGCCTGCACACCATCTCCGGGGTGGAGGCGCTCGGCTTCGTCCGGCAGCGCCACGGCCTGCCGCGCGGGGACCTCGACCGGGTCGTCCGGCAGCAGGTGTTCATGGCCGGGATGGCGCGGAAGGTGCTCTCGGCGGGCACCCTCGCGAATCCCGGCAAGCTCGACGACCTGATCACGGCCATCAAGAAGTCGGTCGTGCTCAACCAGAACTGGGACGTCTTCGGGTTCGCGCAACAGATGAAGAGCCTGACCGGCGGTCAGCTCGAGTTCCGGACGATCCCGATCGTCAACATCGAGTACAAGACCCCGAACGACGGCGTCGCCATCCAGGTCGACCCGAGGCAGGTCAAGGACTTCGTCCAGGGGCTCGCGGGCCCGCAGCCCGGCGAGCAGCAGCAGGCGCCGCCCACCGAGTCGCCCAACAAGGCGACCACGGTCGACGTCCGCAACTCCACGAACCGGGACGGCCTGGCCTCGACGGTGCTGAAGCATCTCGTCGACAAGGGCTTCACCGCCGGCGACACGGCCACCGCGAGCGCGCGCAGGAAGACGGTGGTCTGGGTCGCCAAGGGACAGAAGGCGGCGGGTCAGGCCGTCGCCGACGAACTCGGCGGCGACCCGACCGTCCAAGAGGACAAGAGTGTCGAAGCCGGGCACGTGATGGTGTTCCTCGGCTCGGACTTCAAGACGCCGAGCGGCACCGAAGGCTCCGGCTCCTCGCAGAACGTCGCCGGTTCGTCGGCGGTGGCACCCCCGCCTGAGCAGTCCGCCGAGCAACCGATCACGGCCGAAGGCGTGCCCTGCGTCAACTGACGCGCACTTCTCCTTCACGCGGGCTCGGATCCCTTCCTGCGAGCAGGCTGAGTCGTCGCGGAGTCACTTTCGCGACACCGCTGCACCCAGGTGGCGAAGAGCCTGGGGAGCCATGAAAGTCACCGAAAATGCCTCTGCGAGCCGGTTTCTTCACCCGTTCGGCCCAGCGGACCACAAGCGAGAGAAAAACCACCCCCGAAATCGCGTAAGAGCGGGCGTCCTGCCGACTTTCACCCACGTGAGCGCGCTCGTCCCCGGTTTTGTCACACGGGCGAGCGGTGGAGAAGGTGGGCAAGGCAGGGGATGGGGAGTGCTGATCGACGCTGAGAGCTATCAGCGGATACTCGGAGACGAGCTCCGCAAGCTCCGCCGTGAACGTGGCTGGACACGCAAGGAACTGAACCAGCATCTGCAGAGCGAAATCTCGCTCCAGACGCTGGCCACCTACGAGCTGGGCACCCGGCACTGTTCCGTGGTGCGGCTGGTCGAACTGTGCGTCGCGATGGACGAGCTGCCGCAGGATCTGCTGGCCAAGGTGCATCGCCGGGTGTTCGTGGACGAGCCGGGCCGCGTCCGGGTCGACCTGCGCCTGGTGGTCAAGGACGACCAGGAGGAACTGCTCCCCCTGCGACGGTGGGCGGACGACCGGCTCAACCGGTCGGGGGACGCCGGCAGCGCCGAGGTCCACCTCGGCTTCGCGGCGCTGGAACGAATGGCCGAGCTCTGCGGCATCCCCACCGTCGATCTCATCGGAAGACTTCGCCGGCTCAACCCCTCATGAGCGCGGCATTCCCCGGTCCGTGAAGGCCATGCCCCCCGTCTTGGCTTTCACGGACCCTCCCTCTTTCCTCCTCAGCCGAGGAGTTCGTAGTCCTCGCGCCGTACCTTGCGGGTGTCGAGCCAGTACCGCCAGGTGAAGCCCGGCCAGATCGTGCGATTGACGCCCTTCGCGTCCAGATACCAGCTTTTGCAGCCGCCCTGGGTCCAGATGCCCTTGGCGAGTTTGCGCTGGATCTCGGCGTTGAACCGCTCCTGCGCCTCCGGCCGCGGGTCGAGCGCCTTGCCACGCGCGAGCCGCAGCGCCTGCGCGACGTAGGAGATCTGCGCTTCGATCATGAACACCACGGAGTTGTGTCCCAGTCCGGTGTTCGGGCCGAGCAGGAAGAACAGGTTCGGGAAGCCGGACACGGTGATGCCTTGATACGTCCGCATTCCCCCGGTCGCCCATTCCTTGCCGAGATTGCGCCCGTCCCGGCCGATGATCTCCAGGTCGTCGAAGGCGTCGGTGACGTGGAAGCCGGTGCCGTAGATGATCGCGTCGACCTCGTGTTCGACACCGGCGCCGTCGACGACGCTGTGCTCGCGGACCTCTTTCACGCCCTCGGTGACGACGTCGACGTTGTCCCGCGCGAGCGCCGGGTAGTAGTCGTTGGAGACCAGGACACGCTTGCAGCCCATGGTGTAGTCCGGGGTCAGCTTGCGGCGCAGTTCCGGATCCTTGACGCTCTTGAAGATGTTGCGCTGCGCGATGCGCTGGCCGATCTTCATCACCCACGGCTGCCCGTTGAAGCCGATGGCGCGGGCCTCGAGCCCCCAGTAGAGGACGTCGCGGAAGGCACGTTGCAGCAGCGGGACCGAGCTGAACGCCTTCCGCAGCGCTTCGGGCATTTCGCGATCCGGCTTCGGCATGATCCACGGCGGCGTGCGCTGGAAGAGCGTCAGTTCGGCGACGTCCTTCGCGATCCGCGGCACGAACTGGATGGCGCTCGCGCCGGTGCCGATCACGGCGACCCGCTTGCCCTCGAGGTCGTAGTCGTGTTCCCACTGGGCGGAGTGGAACGCCCGGCCCTGGAAGCGCTCGATGCCGGGCAACCGCGGGATCTGCGGCAGATGCAGCGCGCCGACCCCGGCGACCAGCGCGGGTGCGACGAACTCGTCGCCCGACTTCGACGCGACGTGCCAGCGGTTCTCGTCGGCGTCCCAGCGGGCGCCGGTCATCTCCTGGCCGAAGCGGATGAAGCGGTGCAGGTCGTACTTCGCGGCGACGTCGCGCATGTACTGCCAGATCTCGGGCTGCGGCGAGTACGCGCGAGACCAGCCTGGGTTCTGCTCGAACGAGAACGAGTACATGTGCGAGGGGATGTCGCAGGCGCAGCCGGGGTAGGT
>Ga0196958_10000211_pt1 | contig 19119 bp, 20 predicted proteins | sample S1v_10metaG_FD_148654 | JGI IMG/M metagenome (GOLD analysis project Ga0196958, IMG submission 148654) | Soil microbial communities from Anza Borrego desert, Southern California, United States - S1+v_10 | ecosystem: Environmental > Terrestrial > Soil > Desert | place: USA: California | collected...
GCCGGTCCCGGCCCCCGCGCGCCCGGTCGTGCGCGCCCCCGCGCGCCGCGCCGTGCCGTCCGCGCCCGTGGCCTGAGCGCGCACGGGCGCCCCGGCCCGACCGACCCCCGGCGAGGCCTCCGCCGGCGGGCTCACAGCTCCTCGACGAGCTCGAAGGCGTCGTCGCCGATCCAGACGCGAAGGCCCTCGCCGTCGTCGGAGATCGCGCCCTCCTCCTCCTCGGAGAGCTCGCGCGCCGCACCCAGCGACCGCTCGTCGTAGGCCACGCGGCCGTCGCCGAGGTCACGCGGTCGGTACTCCGACGCGAGCACCGCCGTGCGACTCTGCGTCGCCAGGAACGCCGCGTTCTCCGGTCCGACCTCCGCGACCCACCGCTGCGCCCGCATGGAGATCGGTCTACCCGACCCGCCGCGGTCGCACAATCCGCTGGACCCGCTCCCGGGTGGAGGTCCCAGCGTCGGCGGGCCGGGCCCCGGCGGAGGTCGAGATGCCCGCGCCTGTCGGTCCCGTGGGGCGAGGTCGTGCGCGGAGCTGTGGACGCCGCCCCGGGCCCCACGGGTCGATCCCGGGCATCCCGCCGGGTGTTCCGTTCTGAGATGCCCTGCACTGGGACGTGACGGGGGCTGCAGAAGCGGGAACGCTGAGATGGTGATCGGTCCCATCCTGCGTTCGCGGCGTGTGCGCTCGGTGGTGCGCCTCGCCCTGGGCGTGTTGTCGGTGGGCGTGCTCGTGGTCTCGGCGCTCGGCTGGGTCCAACTGCGGGCACTGGATCGATCCACGCCGTCGGCGGCGGTCATCGACAGCACCCAGACGCTGGCGGCCGGCGAGCAGAACATCCTGCTGGTCGGCCTCGACACCCGCACCGACGCGCAGGGCAACCGCCTCCCCGAGGAGGTCCTCGCCGCGCTCAACGCCGGCGACAGCTCGTCCGGCGGCGGCACCGCCGACTCGCTGACCGTCGTGCACGTCCCCGCCGGCGGTGGGCGCGCGACCGCGATCTCCGTGCCGCGCGACGCCTACGTCGACCTCGGGCAGGGCCTGGGTCGACACAAGATCAATTCTGCGTGGTCGCGGGCGGCGAGCCAGGCCACCGAGGCGATGACCGGCGCCGGGCCCACCGGCAGCACCAGCCTCTTCGCCGCCGAGGCCTCCGCGCCCCCGGCCCCCGACGACCCGGCGGTCGTCCGCGCCGCGTCCGCCGCGGGCGCGCGGGCCACGATCGGCGCGGTGCAGCAGCTCACCGGGCTGCCGATCTCGCACTTCGCGGCGGTCAACCTCGCCGGCTTCTCCGACCTCAGCAGCGCGATCGGTGGGGTGCCGGTGTGCCTGCGGGCGCCGACCGAGGACCCCTACACCGGGCTGGCGCTCCCCGCCGGGCCGCAGGAGGTCAGCGGCGCCCAGGCCCTCGCGTTCGTCCGCCAGCGCCACGGGCTGCCGAACGGCGACCTCGACCGCATCGCCCGGCAGCAGGTGTTCCTCGCGGGGGCCACCGAGCGGCTGCTCTCGGCCGGGACACTCGCCGACCCCTTCGCGCTCGCCCGGATCACCCAGGCGGTCTCGCGATCGGTCACCCTCGACGCCGGGTGGGACGTGCTGGGCTTCGCGCGCCAGATGCAGGGGCTGTCGGCGGGCGCGGTCACCTTCCGCACCATCCCCACCGGCTCCACCGAGATGAGCACGCCCTACGACGGCACCGCGGTCGAGGTCGACCCCGCCGCCGTGCGGATGTTCGTCGCCACGGCGATCGCCGCCGACGCGGGCAACCCGGCGGCGCTCGCGGCCCTCACGCCCCCGCCGCCGGTCGGCGCCACCGACGCCTCCGTGAGCGCCGGGCAGGACCGGCTCGACCCGTCGGTCACCGAGGACGACGCCTCCCGCGAGGACGGCGAGGACGGCGAGTACGGCGAGGAGGCGAGCGGGGAGTACGGCGAGGAGGCGAGCGGGGAGTACGGCGAGGAGACCAGCGGGGAGTACGACGAGGAGACCAGCGGGGAGTACGGGGAGCCGACCGGGGAGCCCGGGACGGGCGACGCCACCGCGGGCCCCGCGGCCCCGCCGGTGTCCCCGACCCCGCCGATCACCGCGGCCGCCCCGGGCTGCATCAACTGACGGCCCGACTCAGCCCGAGCGCTCCGAGCCCAGGGTCACCGGCACCTCGCGGGGCTGGGCACCGGGCGAGGTGACCGTCAGCGTCACCGACGCCCCCGGCGGCTGCGAACGGATCGCCGCGACCAGGCTGTCGGCGTCCTGGACGAGGCGGTCGTTCACGCGGGTGACGACGTCGCCCTGCGCGAGACCGGCCGCCGCGGCCGGACCGCCCGGCGTGATCTGTTCGAGCACCGCGCCGTCGGGGCCGTCGGTGACGCCGACCCCGAGGACGGCGCGGGTCGCGAAGCCCTGGGTGACCAGCTCGTTGCCGATGCGCGCGGCCTGGTCGATCGGGATGGCGAAGCCGAGGCCGATGGAGCCGGACGGGCCGCCCGAGGACTGCCCGAGCGACGCGATCGCCGAGGTGATGCCGACGACGCGCCCCTGCATGTCCACCAGCGCGCCGCCGGAGTTGCCGGGGTTGATGGCGGCGTCGGTCTGGATCGCGTCGAGCACCGTGGCCTGCCCGCTCTGGGCCCCGCCGGTGGCGACGGGCCGCTGCAGGGCGCTGACGATGCCGGTGGTCACCGTGCCCGACAGGCCCAGCGGGGAGCCGACGGCCACGACCTCCTGGCCGACCTGCAGCTGCGACGAGCTCCCGAGGGTCGCCGGGGTGAGCCCGGCGACGCCCTGGGCGCGCACGACGGCGAGGTCGGCGCCGGGGTCCGTGCCCACCACCTGCACGGGCGCGCGGTTCCCGTCCTGGAACACCGCGGTCAGGCCCTGGAGCCCACCGCTCCCGCCGCCTCCCGGCGCCGGCTCGAGGCCGCCGAGCGGCGGCCGCTGCTGCGCCGCCTGCCCGGCCTCGAGGACGTGGGCGTTGGTGAGGATGAGGCCGTCGGCGGAGATGATGACGCCCGAGCCCTCGCCCGACGGGCCCGTGAGCTGGACGACGCTGGGCAGGACCGTGGCGGCGACCTGCTCGACCGAGCCGGCGGGCGTCGGGGCGGCCGGGGCGCCCGGACCGGTGGGCGCCGACGCCAGCACCGAGCTGCCGCCGCCGCCGGAGGACGCCGCCTCGTAGCCCACCGCCCCGCCCACGCCGCCCGCGACGAGCATCGCCACCAGGGCGCCCGCGACGACGGCGACCGGGCGACGGCGCCGCGGCGGGTCCGGCGGCCGCACCGCGGGGCCGGGTGCGGTGGGTGGGGGGCCGGGCGGGCCGGCCGGGACGTCGCGGCGAACCCAGGGATCGCCGAGCCGTCCGGGGTGGCCGTGCCCGCCCCCCGCCGGGAGACCGGAGCCGGGGGGCGCGGTCGGGTAGCCGCCGGGCCGCTCCCCGGCCGGACCGCCGAGGGGCGAGCTCCGCTGCGCTGCGTCGCCGGTGCCGAGGGGCGAGCTCCGCTGCGCTGCGTCGCCGGTGCCGAGGGGCGAGCTCCGCTGCGCTGCGTCGCCCGGGGGCAGCGTGCCGGTGCCGGACCCCGCGGGACGCGCCGGCGGCTCCGGGGGCCAGGTGGGGGAGGAGGGGCTCGTGTCGCTCACGCGACCCAGGGTCGGCGCACGTCCTGTGCCGACCCTGGATCGTCCCTGCGGACTCGCTGAGAGAACGCCGCGAACTCGCCGGTGGAACCGGACGACGGTCAGCGCACCACCCGGTACCAGTGCTCGGTCTCGCCGGGTCGCCGCTCGAGGAGCACCCGCTCGCCGCCCGGCCGCCGGAACAGCGGCGTCCCGTCGCCGAGGAGCACCGGCGCGACGAACACCAGCACCTCGTCCAGCAGGCCGGCGTCGAGGCACTGCGCGGCCACCGAGGCGCCGAAGATGCTGACGTACCGGTCGCCGGCGGCTCCCTGCGCGCGCGCCACCGCGTCGTGCAGGTCCCCGACGAAGGTGACCCCGGCCGGCGCCTCGTGCGCCGGGCGGTGGGTGAGCACGAAGAACGGCCCGTCGTACTGCCCGCCGAACGCCCCTTCCGCGTCGGTGCCGGCGTTCGGGTCGTCGCCGGTGAAGGTGGTGTGTCCGCAGAGGACCGCCCCGACGCCGGCCAGCAGGCGCTCGGCGGTCGGGTTCGGCTCGCCGACGTGCTCGCTCAACCAGGACATGTCCCCGCCCGGCCCGGCGATGTAGCCGTCGAGCGAGGCGGTGGCGGAGTACAGCATCGTGGCCATCGGTTCCTCCGGGATCAGTGCTCGAGCACGGCGTCGACGAACCGGTCCCACGCGGGCTCCGGCGGCAGCTGGTGGCCCATGCCCTCGATCTCCAGCAGTCGCGCGCCGGGGATCGCCGCGGCCAGCGCCCGCCCGTGCTCGACGGGGAGGAGCGGGTCGTCGGTGCCGTGGACGACCAGCACCGGCAGGCCGGCGAGGTCGCGCAGCGCGGTGGGGCCGGGCGGCCCGGACGGGACCACGAAGGGATTGGTGGTGCTGGCCGCGAGGTCGCGGCTGCGGGCGACGACGCGCTCGGCGATCGCCCGGATCCGCTCCTCGTCGAACGCTCCCGGCCCGGCGAAGGGACGCTCGCCCTCGACCAACGCGGTGACCGCGGCGTCGTGGTCCGACCAGTCCGGCCCCGGGCCCTCGCCGGCGAAGGCCGCCGCGATCGCCGGGGTCGGGCCCGGGAGGTCGCCGACCGTCGGGTCGACGGGGCTGGTGGCCACGAGCGTGAGCGACGCGACCCGGTCGCGGTGCTCGAGGCCGAGGTACTGGACGATCCCGCCGCCCGACGACAGCCCGACGACGTGCGCGCGGTCGACCCCGACGGCGTCGAGCACCGCCAGGACGTCGGTGACCAGCTCCTCGCCGGTGTACCCGGGCGCGCCCGGGGGCCAGGACGTCGACGCCCCCGTGTCGCGCTGGTCGTAGCGGATCACCCGTCGGCCGCGGGCGACGAGGCGCGCGCACAGGTCGTCGTCCCACCAGTCCCGCGACCAGCCCGCGCCCCCGATGAGCAGCACCGCCGGCGCGCCCTCGTCCCCGAGCACCTCCACGTCGAGCTGCACGCCCGCGTCGACGTCGACCAGCACGGCGGGCTCCTTCCGGTTGCGTTCTGCAAGCACTACCCAAGCGACCCGTCGGGGTGCTCGTCAAGTGCGATCGGCGGGCGGCCCGCAGCGCAGCGGAGTTGCCGCGCAGATCGCGGCGCGGCGTGCACCGACGAGCACGCTCCGCGTGCAAGCCGTGCGTCCTCGCTTGCACTCAACGCCAGGAAATCCGCTTCGATCTTGAGCCGGGCGAACCGATGACCACCGCGCCCGCCCCTGACGTCGCCGCCGCCGCGCCCCGCCCCGCCGAGCCCGTCGACGGGCACTCCGGGGTGCGGCGCGCGTGGCGCGGGCGGACCGAGGCCCGCACGATCGTGCGCCCTGGGTCGGCTCGCCCCGGCTCGGCGCCGCCGGCGTCGCCGCGGCCACGGACAGTGCGCAGGTTCGGCGTCGCTCCGGCACGCGAGCGGCGTGCCGGTGATGGCGCTCGGCGGCTCCACGAGCAGCGGCCCGCGCCGGGCCAGTTCGAAGCCGGTCGCGTCCGAGCAGGCGCGCTGCGACGTCGAGGGCGACGCGCGCGGCGGCGGACCGGGCGGTGCCGCCGGCGGTGCGCCGGGGGCCGGTGACGACGTGCGACGCGGGGGCGGGCCGGGCGGCCGGGGCACGCCGGGGGAGATCGGCACGTGGGTGGCGGCGCACTTCACACCGATCGACGTCGCCGGGGCGCACCGTGGACGACCTGGGCGTTCCGCGCGCCTGAGGGTCGCCCGGCGCCCCTCGAGACCACCGGCTGTGCCGGTGCCCGCGGGGGCCGTGCGGACCCTCCCCCCGGGTCCGCGCGGCCCTCGCCCGGGCCGCGACGCCGACCTCGGTGACGAACCCCGCGCTCGGCGCGGATCGGTCACCGCGGTCCGTCAGGCCGGGCGGTAGGCGTCGACGAGGTGGCCGTACGCGACGATGTTGTCCTCGTAGCTGCGGGTGCTCTCGTTGAACACGCCCCCGCAGGTGATCAGCCGGAGCTGGGCGTCGTCGGTCGGCCCGTACACCGCCTCGGTCGGGAACGCGTCCTTGGCGTACTGCTCGACGCGGTCGACGACGAAGACGGCCGTCGTGTCGTCGTCGCGGTGCACCTCGACGGTGTCGCCGGGGCGCATGTCCTTGAGGCGCGCGAAGGCGCCGGTCTCGCCGCGGAAGTCGACGTGCGCGGCGAGCACGCTCGGGCCGACCTCGCCGGGGCTCGCGCTGCGCTGGTACCAGCCGACCGTCGACGCGCTGCGGGGCACGTCGAGCGAGTTGTCGTCGCGCAGGCCGAGCCCGGTGGTGTCCGCGGTGGCGAGACCGATCGACGGCGCATCGAGCCCCGTGATCTGCGCGGCCGGCAACGGCGTCGGCACGGCGACGCGCTCGGCGACCGGCAGCGACCGGGCGCGCGGGCCCTCCTCGCCGCCGTCCTGGACGAACGCCACGACGACGCCGACGGCGAGCAGGGCGAGGACGAATGCGGTGATGCGGCCGGACACCCCGCCGAATATGCCCCCACCCCGTGGCGACGTCTCCGGCGGTGCCTCGAGCGGCGCCTCGGGGGCCGCCACGTCAGCCGGCCGCCCGGCGCGCGGCCACGAGCTGCCGGCCGCGGACGGCCGCGGCGCCCGTGCCGATGCCCGCGATCGCCAGGAACACGACCTCGCCGGCGTTCGGGCCGGAGTCCGACCCGTCGCCCGCGGCGATCCCGCCCACCGGGTAGCCGGTGTGGTCCACGCCGCCGACGCCGCGGTCGCACGCCTGGCCGTCGTTGTCCCCGTCGAGGTTGTGGGGGTCCGACGGGTCGGCGATCAGCACCGCCTGCGCGTCGGCGGTGTCGGCGAAGTCGATGCAGTTGAGGTCGTTCGCGGGGACGGCCGGTGCGAGGTACTGGTAGTTGCTGCTACCCGGCCCGTAGACCGCCGGCGGCACGACGATGATGTTGGTCGTGTCGGGGTGGTGCGACGTCGTCGGCGACGAGGAGGTGGTCGACGACGTGGTCGTCGTGGTCGCGGGACCCGGCAGCGGGGGGAGCGACGGCACCCCGCCGCCACCGCTCAGCGCGCCGGTGAGCGTGTCGACGATGCCGCCGACGAGGTCACCGACGCCGCCCGGGTCCGGCAGGTCGATCGGTCCCGCCGCCGACGCCACCCCGGCCGTGGAGATCATGCCCGCCGCCACCAGCCCGACCAGCGCGGTCACCCCGCGCCGACGTCCGTTCGTCATACCCCGACCTGCCCGTCCTCGACCGGATGTCTCCTCAGGGATCGACCGGCGTCGACTCCCCCGATCGACCTAACGCGGCGGGCACGCGGAGGGTACGGACGAGTACGAGCAGTGGTCAGGACTGGGCCGGACGGCCGGCGGCATCCAGTCGGGCGAGGGTCTCGTCGGGCAGGCGCAGCGAGCCGGCGGCGACGTTCTCCTCGAGGTGCGCGGGGTCACCGGTGCCCGGGATCGGCAGCATGGTCGACGACCGGTGCAGCAGCCACGCCAACGCGACCTGGGCCGGCGCGACCCCGAGCTCGGAGGCGACGTCGGCCACCGCCCCCGGGTCGGCCACCGCCCCGACGGCGAGCGGGAAGAAGGGCAGGTAGGGGATGCCGACGGCGTCGCAGTGGTCGACGAGCGGGTCGTCGTCGCGCTGCAGCGGGCTGTAGAGGTTCGAGACGGTCGCGACGTCGGTGCTCCGCTGCGCGCTGCGCACCTGGTCGAGGTCGACGTTGCTCAGCCCGATCGCGCCGATCTTGCCCTCGTCGCGCAGCTCGACCATCGTGCCGAGCGCGTCCTCGAACGGCACGACGTCGGCGCCGCCGTCGTCGATCCAGCGCAGGTGCGCCACCGGCACGGACTCGACGCCGAGCACCCGCAGGTCGCGCTCGCAGCCCTCGCGCAGCTGCTCGGGGCGCAGCGCCGCCGCCCACCCGGCGTCGTCGGTGCGGCGCCCGCCGAGCTTGGTGACGAACACCAGGTCGTCCGGGTAGGGCCGCAGCGCCTCGGCGAGGACCTCGTTGGCGACGTCCCGGTCGGGTGTGCCGTAGTACCAGGCGGTGTCGATGACCCGGACGCCGAGCTCGACGGCCCGCCGGCACACCGCGACCGCGCGGTCCCGGTCCGGCGGCGGACCCCACACGCCGGGTCCGGGCAGGCGCATGGCCCCGAACCCCAGGCGGGGCACCTCCCGGCCCGCGAGGCGCACGGTGCCGGCGTCGGTCGCGCTGACGGTCGTCATGCGATCCACCCCAGCACACGGGGCCGCGACCGGCAGATCGGGCGATCACTCGGCTGATCGGGTGTTCTCAGTCTCGTCTCAGACGCGGCGACCAGGAGCCGGTAACGACCGTCACTCTCCGTACGACGAGTCGGCGGGACGGCCGAAGGACTTCGGCCGCGAGGACCCGATGAGGAGCAAGGATGAGGGGTCGACGGAGCAGCCGCAGCGCCGCGGTCGTGCTGGCCGGCTGCGTGGGGCTGGCGGTGATGGCGCCGGGCCTGGCGCTCGCGACGCCGGCGTCGGGCGTGACGACGGAGGTCGACTGCGAGGCGGCCGGCTACACGTGGACCGCTGCCGGCTGCGACGACGGCACGACCGCCACCGAGGCCACCACCCCGAGCTCGGCGACCGAGGACCCCGCCGGCGGCACGACCACGACCCCGCGGACCGTCGACACGACCACGCCGTCCTCCGAGGCGCCGGCGACCGTCGTCGTGCCGTCGCCCGACGAGGCGACCTCGCGGACCGCCCCCGCCGGGACGGGACGGAGCGGCGGTGAGGAGACCACGCCCCCCCCGCGGGACGACCCGTCGTCGGTGGCGCGGACCGTCCCCGCCGTGCCCGCGACGGCGCAGACGTTGGCCGCCGGTGGCGACCAGCTCGTCGCCGAGCTCGCCGCCCTGCCGATCGATCTGCCGGAGACGTTCGTGCCCGGCAGCGGCAACATCCCGCTCGACCTGCCCTTCGAGATCCCGACCGAGGTGCCCGAGGGCGGCTTCACCAACCCGCAGGAGGCGTGCGCCTTCCTCGTCGGTGGTCTGAACGCGGCGCCCGACCAGTCGGAGAGCCTGGGCACGGCCTTCTCCCAGTTCTGCGGCGCGCTGCCCCAGGAGTTCGGTGCGTTCGATCCGAACACCCTGATCGAGGACCTGCTCGGTCTGCTCGAGGGCCTGATCAACGCGTTCCCGACCCCGGGCGCCGGCCACATCCCGAACATCCCGCCGTCCTACGTGCCGGTGGACTACTGGGGCTACTGGCACGAGCAGTACGACGTCGACTGCCCGGAGCTGACCTACGAGGAGGCCAACGCCATCCTGGCCTGGGACCGCTCCGACCCGTTCGACCTCGACCGGGACAAGGACGGCGAGGCCTGCGAGCGCAACGCCCACGGCGACCGCGTCGAGTACATCGAGTACGTCGAGTACGACAGCTACCCGGTCGGTGGCGTGGCGACGGGTGACGGCAGCACGGACCCCGGCGCGTCGGACCTCGAGGTCGCGCTGGCGGCCGGCGCCCTCTCGGGCCTCGGGGTGACGGGCCTGGTCCTCGTCCGACGCTTCGCGCGGCAGGGCTGAGGTCATGGCCACGACCACCGAGCACAAGAGCACCGGCACCACCGGCACCACCGGCACCACCCGCGCGACGATCGGCATCCTCGTGGTCCTCGCGCTGCTCGCGGTGGGGGCCTACCTGTCCGGCGACCCGTCGCAGCGCGTCGGGCCGTCCGCGGCGGACCTGCCGGCCGAGCGGACCGCGGTGGCGCTCCCGCTGGAGCCCGCCACCACGACGAACCTGCGCATCCCGTCGATCGGGGTGGACACCCGGCAGCTGACGGAGCTCGGTCAGACCGAGGACCGTCGTCTCGAGGTGCCGCGGGACGCCGCGACCGTCGGCCACTACGCCGGCGGCGCGGCGCCCGGCGAGCGCGGCCCGGCGATCTACGCCTCGCACGTGAACTACCGCGGCGTCGACGGCGGCTTCGCCCGCCTGGCCGACGTCGAGGCCGGCGACCAGGTGCTCGTCGAGCGCGCGGACGGGGTCACGGTGGTCTACGCCGTCGACCGCGTCGAGGAGGTCGACAAGGACGCGTTCCCGACGGCCCAGGTCTACGGGCCGACCGTCGGCGCCGAGCTGCGGCTCATCACCTGCGGCGGCGCGTTCGACCCCGACGTGCGCAGCTACGAGGACAACGTGATCGTCTTCGGGCACGCCGTGGAGGCCTACCGCGCGTAGGTCCCACGCACCCTCCGACGGCCGGGCCCCGGGCAGGGGACCCGGCCGTCGGCGTTCGAGCGTGTGGCGTTACGGACGTCCAGTGTCTGCGGTGGCCCACGGCTGACACTTCTCAGCCCCCGCACAGGTCCGGGCCAGGCGCACCACACGAGGCGGGCGGAGCGTCGCGGCCATGACCACCCTCGCCACGGCGCCGACGGTGCCCCTGTTCGACGCGCCGCCGCGACGGCACCGGCCCGGCGGGGCCGTCGCGGCGGCGCTCGCCGTCGTCCTCGGGGCGGGCGCCGTCGCCGGCTCCTACGTCCTCGCGGTGCTCGACCCGGCTGGCCGCGCCCTCGACGACGCGCTGCTGCGCGCCGCCACCGGCCTCGGGCTGCGCCACGAGGGCCGCACGCTGCTCGAGCTCGTCGGCGTCCCGTCGGTGGCGCTGGCGGTGGTGGCGCTCGCGGGGGTCGCCCTCGCCCGCGGCCGCCGTGGGCGCGCCCTGACGGTCGTGGCCCTCGTGCTCGGCGCGCAGGTCGTGGCGCAGCTGCTCAAGGCCGGGCTGGTGCGCCCCGACTCCGCCGAGGGCAACTCGCTGCCCAGCGGACACGTCACCCTCGTGGCCTCGCTCGGGCTGGCCCTCGTGCTGGTCGTCCCCCGCGTGCTGCGCCCGCTCGCCGCCCTGGCCGCGGTGGCGGGGACGGGCCTCGCCGGGGTGGCGACCATGGTCGCCGGCTGGCACCGCCCCAGCGACGTCGTCGCCGCGCTCGGTGTGGTGGCGGCGACGGCGGGAGTGCTCACCCTCGCGGAGGCGCGGCTCCCGGGGCGACGGCGTCGACGATCTGCATGACCGACTCCCGCAGCGTGCGCACCCGCACGAAACCGTGGCACACGAGGGCGTCGGCGAGCTCGCCGCGACCGAACACCCGCATCTGCCCCGCGCGGGCGAACGCCGCGGTCGCCCACCGCGCCGGCCCGGGGGCGTGACCGGGTACCGCGACGGCGAGGCGCCCGCCCGGGCGCAGCACCCGCGCGATCTGCGCCAGCGCCGTGTCGAGGTCGGGCACGAGGTGCAGGCACAACGAGCACGAGACGGCGTCGACGGTGCCGTCCCGCAGGGGCAGCGCCATCGCGTCGGCACGGACGAAGACGGTGTTGGCGGCGCGGACGGCGCGGGTGGCCCGGTCGAGCATCGGGGGCGAGAGGTCCGCGCCCACGACCAGGCCCGACGGGCCGACGGCCTCGGCGAGACGACGGGTGAGCGTGCCCTGCCCGCAGGCGAGGTCGAGGACGGTCTCCCCGCCGACGAGGTCCAGCCGGCGGTCGACGGCGTAGAAGTCGCGGACCAGGCCACCGGCGACGAACGACGGGAGCCGGTCGCGCAGACGCTCGCCGGTGGCGAGGACGAGGTCGTAGACGCGGGCGCCGCCGCTGGACTCCCACAGGTCCTGGACGCGGCCGCGCCGACCGGGCCGGCCCTCGACGAGGTCGAGCCACGCCGCGCCGGTGTCCACGGGCAGCGGCACCGCGAGCAGCGGGGCGAGCCGGTCGACCGCGCTCACTCGCCGCCCCTGACCGCGGCGCGCAGCGCGTCGAACTCGCCGAGCATCGCGTCGGCGAGGTCGTCGAGGTCGGGGAGGAGCTCGGCGCAGGCCAGCAGGCCGATGTCGAGCTGGTCGACGTAGCTCTGCACCGTGACGTTGAGGCCCACGGGGTCGGCCACGGCCGAGACCGGGACGTAGTGGGTCATCCGGGCGCCACCGAGGTAGAGCGGCTCCCTGGGCCCGGGCACGTTGGACACCACGAGGTTGAACGGCGCCGGGGCCACCGTGCTCCACCGGGTCACCGCACGGCTCACCGCGGTCACGGTGGCGGGGACACCCAGCCCCGCCGCCTCCGGGCTGAGCTCCCCGGGCAGCGCGGCGAAGACCTGCTTCGCGATGCGGAGCGCTTCGTGCGCCGCGCCCAGCCGCTCCAGCGGGTCCTCGACGTCGGTGGGCAGCGCGGCCACCGTGGCCGAGACCCGGTTCGTCCACTGCTCGTCCTCGCCGCCCTCGCGCAGCGACACCGGGATCATCGCGGTCAGGGGCTGGTCGGGCAGCTCCCCGCGGTCGAGCAGCCAGTGCCGCAGCCCGCCGCTGCAGAGGGCCACCACGACGTCGTTGATCGTCGCGCCGGCCTCCTTGCCGACGGCCTTGACCTCGGGGAGGGGCAGCGCGCGGTGCGCGAAGCGGCGGTACCGGCTGACCGGGGCGTTGAACGGGGTGCGCGGCGTGACCAGCGGGGGCAGGCGTGGCAGGTCCTGCTCGGGGTCGCGGTCGCGGCCGATGTTGAGCACCGATCCCACCCGGCCCCGCAGCGTCCCGCGCACCTTGTCGGCGAGGTCGATCACCGCCGGGTTGCGGGAGGCGCGCGCCAGGCTCTGGCCCGCCCGGGCCGCCAGCAGCAGGCCCCGCGCCGGGCGACGCACCCCGTTGACCGCCGCGCGGGCGAGGACCCCGACGGTGGACGGCGGCACCTCGGGGGTCCACTCGCCGGCGTGGCTGGGCGGTTCGGCGTCCGGGACGTCGTCGAGCATCAGCTCGAGCAGGTCCGCGCCGGCGGCCCCGTCCACCGTGCTGTGGTGGATCATGGTCAGGATCGCGAACCGGTCGGCTCCGCCCTCCTCCCCGGCAAGGCCCTCGATGACGTGCGAGACCCACAGCGGGTGATCGCGGTCCATGGGCGCGGCGATGAGGCGCCCGACGAGCTCGTCGAGCTGGGCGTCGGTGCCGGGCGGTGGCACGGCGCTGTGCCGGACGTGGAAGTCGAGGTCGAAGTCGGGGTCGGCGATCCAGTAGGGGTGGTCCAGGCCGAACGGCACCTGGACCAGCCGCCGACGCAGGGGCTCGAGCTGGTGCAGCCGGTCGGCGAGCTGGCGACGCCACACCGGGTAGGGCGCGAAGTCCGGGTCGTCCGGCCGCTCGAGGATCAGCAGCTGGCTGACGTGCAGGAACTGGTGGTCGTCCTCGAGATCCAGGAAGGCCGAGTCCAGGCCGGACAGCTGCTTCACGGTTGACCTCCTCGTCGACGCCGGGCTTGTACCCGGTGCGGGGGCATCCTGCTCCGACGATCGGTGGGGCGCGCGGAAGCATCCGGGGCTGCTCGGGTTCACCTCATCGACGGACTCAAGTCCGCTCCGCCGGCGTCCGTAACCTCCGGCCGTCACGTCCGTTGAGCGTTGCGTCGGAGCAGTCACCCGATCGGCGGCGCACTCCCTGACCGCGGACGGACGGAGAGCCAGGCCATGGGCAGGCACCAGACGGCGTCCTCCTCGGCCCGGGCCCGGGTCGCGCTGGGCGCGCTCCCGCTGGTCGCCACCGTCGGGGCCATCGGCGTCGGCTCCGTGGTGATGAGCCCGGTGGCCACCGACACTCCCCTGGAGCCCCCGGCCGCCGGGGGCGGGACCGCCGGGCCGGCGGCCGCCCCGGCCCTCGCCCCGGCACCGCCGCGCGCCCCGGTCACCGTCCTCGACCTCGCCGCCACCGGTGGGCCCGTCGCCGCGGACCCGATCGTCCCCGGGCGCGCGCTGGGCACCGGGCGTGCCGGTGCGGGGGACGACGCCGCCACGGTGGGACGCGGCGCCCGGGCCGGGTCGGCCGCCTCCGGCGCCACTCGCGACACGTCCCGCGCCGTGAGCGCCCGGGACGCCGACGCCCCGGCGCGCGGGTCGTCGGGCGGCGGGACCGGCGGGGGCTCCGTCGACCGGGACGACGCGGGCTCCGGGAGCACCGGGAGCACCGGGAGCTCCGTGGGCTCCGGCGGGTCCTCGGGCGACGGCTCCGGCGGGACGTCGGGCAGCTCCAGCTCCGGTGACGCCAGCAGCTCGGGCGGGTCGGGGGGCTCGCGCGGCGGGCTGCTCGGCGGCGTCGTCGGCGGTCTGGACCAGACGGTCTCCGGCACGACCTCGCTGCTGTCGTTCGGGGAGTCGAGCTCCCCGTCGCTGCTCTCCTTCGGCTCCTGAGCCGCCGTGTCCCCGGTGGGGGATGCACGTCGGGCGAGATACATAGTTAGCTGATACAACGGCCTGGTGACGGCACCGACCGGGGCGCGCCTGGCCACCGCGGCCGCGCTGGACACCTTCGCGACGTGGGCCATCCGCGCCACCGCGCGTCGAGGCCTCAGCCTGACCACCGCGTCGACGCTCGCGACGCTCGACCGCGACGGACCGCAGCGGCTCTCCGACCTCGCGACGCGCGAGGGCGTGACGCAGCCGAGCATGACCGCGCTGGTCAGTCGCCTCGAGCGCGACGGCCTCGCCACCCGTGGCGACGACCCGACCGACCGGCGGGCGGTCGTGGTGACGCTGACCGACGCCGGCCGGGCGGTGCTCGCCGACCGCCGGAGGCGCCGCGCCGCGCAGCTGGCCGCGCTGCTCGACGAGCTCGACCCCGACGACCGGGCCGCGATCGAGGCCGCCGCCGGCGCCCTGTCCCGCCTGACCACGTCCCACCCGACCCCGTCCCGAGGAGAGTCGTGAGCACGGACACGCAGCGCAGCGGAACGGGACCGGTGCGCGCCGCACCCGCCGGGTCGCCCACCGGCAGCCCGTTCCGCCAGCCGAAGGCCGTCTGGGCCGTGGCCTTCGCGTGCGTCATCAGCTTCATGGGCATCGGCCTGGTCGACCCGATCCTGCCCGCGCTGGCCGAGCAGCTCGCGGCGACGCCGGCGCAGGTCTCCCTGCTGTTCACCAGCTACCTGCTCATCACCGCGGTCGCCATGCTCGTCACCGGCTGGGTCTCCAGCCGGATCGGCGCCAAGGCCACGCTGCTCACCGGCCTGGTGATCATCGTCGGGTTCGCCGCGCTCGCGGGCGCCTCGGGCTCCATCGGCGAGATCGTCGGCTTCCGCGCCGGCTGGGGCCTGGGCAACGCGCTGTTCATCGCCACCTCGCTGGCGGTGATCGTCGCGTCCGCCAGCGGCGGCTTCGCCGGCGCGATCATCCTCTACGAGACCGCACTGGGCGTCGGGATCGCGCTCGGCCCGCTGGTCGGCGGCCTGCTCGGGTCGGTGAGCTGGCGGGCGCCGTTCTTCGGCGTCGCCGTCCTCATGGCCGTCGCCCTGATCGCCACACTGGTGCTGCTGGACAGGACCCCGAAGCCGGCGACGAAGATCGGCCTGCTGGACCCGGTCCGCGCCCTGCGCCACCGCGGCCTCGCGACGATCGCCGTCACCGCGTTCGCCTACAACTGGGGCTTCTTCACCCTGCTCGCCTACTCGCCCTACTCGATGGGCGGGCTCTCCGAGCTCGGGCTCGGCGGCGTCTTCACCGCGTGGGGCGTGCTCGTGGCGATCTTCGCGGTGTTCGTCGCGCCTGCCGTCGAGCGGCGCTTCGGCACCGTGCGGGTGCTCTACGCCGTGCTCGGCCTGCTGGCCGCCGACCTTCTCGTCATCGCCCTCTGGCAGGACACCCCGGCCCTGGTCATCGCGGCGGTGATCGTCGCCGGCGCGATGATCGGGCTCAACAACACGCTGGTCACGCAGGCCGTCATGTCGGTCGCACCCGTCGCGCGACCCGTGGCGTCGGCGTCCTACAGCTTCGTGCGCTTCCTCGGCGGCGGGCTCGCGCCGTGGATCGCGGGCCTCCTCGCCGACGCCTTCCTGCCGAGCACCCCGTTCTGGGTCGGTGCCGTCGTCGTCGCCGTCGGCGGGCTCGTGCTCGCCACCGCGCACCGGTTGCTGCGCGCGGTGGAGACGGGGGAGACGGAGGTGGTGCCCGCACCCGCGACCGCGGACGGGCCCGCCGCCGACCGCCCCGTCCTCGTCGCCGTCGACGCCACCCCGCACGCGCCGTCGGTCGCGGCGACCGGTGGCCGCCTGGCCGCCCTCGTGGGCGCCCCGGTGGTCATCGTGCACGTGCCCGAGAGCGCGGCCGTGGACGGCGCGACCGCGGACGACGCCGACCGCACAGACCCCGGCCTCGACCGCTCGGTGGCCGCCGCCCGCGAGGCCCTCGGGCGGGACGGGACGGTGCGCACCGAGCTCCTCGTCCCCGTCGGGGACCACGGCGACGTCGGCGCCGAGCTGGCCGACCTCGCCCGCCGCCGCGGTGCACGCGCGGTCGTCGTCGGCCCGCCACGCCGCGGCGCGCTCGCCACCCTCGCCGCCCCCGGCGCGGACCGGGCGCTGGGGACGGAGGGACCGTGCCCGGTGGTGGTCGTGCCGGAGGGGACGGCGCTCGAGGACGAGGTCGTCCACGACGTCGTCCTCGCCGACGCGCCGGTGCGCGCCGCACGCTGAGCCCCACACGCGAACGGGGCCCCACACCCGAACGGGGCCCCACACCCGAACGGGCCCGGTCCACCGCGAGGGTGGACCGGGCCCGTGGCGTTCGTGCGGTGTCTGCGCTCAGATGCCGGGGACGGCGAACTGGCTGGGCAGCTCCGGGAGGAACTCGCTGAACCCGGGGAAGTCCGGCAGCGGGGGTGCGTCCGGGAAGCCGGGAGCCTCGACGCCGTTGAAGGTGTTCCCCTGGCCGTTGCCCTGGCCGACGACGTTGCAGCGCTGGACGCCCTCGTTGTTGCCCTCGGAGGTGACGTTGCAGTCGCCGTCGTGCGACTGCTGGGCGGAGGCGAGCGGCGCGGCGGCCATGAGGCCGGCGGTGACGCCGACCGTGACGAGGCCCAGCTTCTTCAGCACGTGAACTCCTGTGGGATGTCGGGGGAGCGGGTCGGCGTGGGCCGGGGGGATGAGCAGTGCGGCTCCGACGCCTCGGACGGTCCAACGAGGACGTGGCATCCGCGTGACGTCCGTCGGGGATCCGCCCCGAACGGGGGATCAAGATCGGACGCCGGACGCACGAAGGCCCGGCCACCGATCGGATGGCCGGGCCTTCGCGTGGAGCGTGGGGTCGAGGGCGCCGTCGGCCGGCGTCCTCGACACGTCCTGGGACTAGGCTTCCGCGCCGCCCAGCACGCTGATCGCGACGTCGTTGTCGCTCAGGTTGTCGTTGAGGATCGAGTTGCAGGTGAGGTTGCCGACGTTGTTCCCGCCGACCGGGACCTGGGCCAGGACGTTGCCGAGGATCGCGTCGCCCTCGATGCCGCCGTTGGCCTCGGCCTCGCCGCCGGTGACGTTGCAGTCGTCGCCGGCGCCGGCGCCCGAGGTCGAACCGTGGTCGTCGTCGTGGTGGCTGTTCTTCTTGTGGTCGTCGCCGTGGTGGTCGTGGGCCTCACCGGCCGAGGCGAGGGGTGCGGCGGCGAGCAGACCCGCGGTGACGCCGACGGTGACCATGCCGAGCTTCTTGAACACGTGTTCTCCCGGAGGGTGATTCGAGGTTGCTGGAGGTTCCTGCACGGCGGCAGCCCGTCGGGGCGGACCACCGCCGCGGGCGGGCCGTCCCGAGGACGACCCGCCCGCGTGGTGTCGGAGCTCGCGGTGTCGGAGCTCCCCCTGTCGGACCTAGTCGACGACGGCGTCGCCCAGGACGCTGACGGCCACCTCGTTGTCGCTGAGGTTGTCGTTGAGGATCTCGTTGCAGGTCAGGTTGAGGATGTTGTTGCCGCCGATCGGGGCCTGCGCGAGCAGGTTGCCGAGGACCGCGTCGCCCTCGATGCCGCCGTTGGCCTCGGCCTCGCCGCCGGTGACGTTGCAGTCGTCGCCGGCGCCGGCGCCCGAGCTCGAGCCGTGGTCGTCGCCGTGGTGCGACTCGGTGGCCGACGCGAAGGGGGCGGCGGCCATGAGGCCGGCGGCGACGCCGATGGTCACGACGCCCAGCTTCTTGATCACATGAACTCCTCGGAGAGCGTGTCGGGGGAGCGGGGCGCACCGGATGGTCCGCCCGCCTGCTGCGGGCACGGACAAGGACGGTGTGTCCCCGAGGAGCCACCGCCCCGGGCTGGATCGGCCCGCGGGGTGACGTCGAGGGACCCAACGAGACGGTCACGGCGCGGTTACGCACGGGCTCAGATTCGGCCTAGCCCGTGACGATGAGTGATTGCTGAGGGCTGAATGCTCGCGCTTCGTATCCCTCGTCCGGGCGGTGGGGTCGCCCCCCGTTCGGCGCAGTGCCTCTCGCTGATCGTCGAGCAGGACGGGGCCGCGGGACCGGATCGGGGGGTTCGGTGTCACGGGATCCACCGACGCGCGGATACCCCCGTCCGGCGCCGGCTGCACCGGGCGTGCGGGACGATGAGCGCCTCCCGGGACGAGAGGCGGTGCGTGTGGGGCAGGCCCTGCGTGAGCTGGTCGACGACGTGCTCGACCTGGAGCGCATCGAGCGCGACATCTTCCGGGGCCGCAGCCCGCGGGAGTCGCTGCTGCGTGTCTTCGGCGGCCAGGTGGCCGGTCAGGCGATGGTCGCGGCCGGGCGCACCGTCGACGAGGACCGCGGGGTGCACTCCCTGCACGGGTACTTCCTGCGCCCCGGCGACCCCTTCGCGCCGATCGTCTACGAGGTCGACCGCACCCGCGACGGGCGGTCGTTCACCACGCGGCGCGTCACCGCCGTCCAGCACGGCGAGACGATCTTCACGATGTCGGCGTCGTTCCAGCGGCCCGAGGACGGCGTGGAGCACCAGGCCCCGATGCCGGAGACGCCCGGGCCCGAGGGCCTGCACCGGCGCGACATGCCGCCGGTGCCACAGGACGCGCCGGCCTTCACCACGACGGGCCGCGCGCTGACGTGGCCGCTCGACGTGCGCTACGTCGACCACGCACCCTGGGACGAGACCGAGGACCGCGACCCGCGCAACCGCGTGTGGCTGCGCGCGGACGGCGAGCTCCCCGCCCCGGAGGCGCCCGGGGGCCGCCTGCTGCACGTCTGCGTGCTCACCTACGCCAG
>Ga0196958_10000212_pt1 | contig 19108 bp, 16 predicted proteins | sample S1v_10metaG_FD_148654 | JGI IMG/M metagenome (GOLD analysis project Ga0196958, IMG submission 148654) | Soil microbial communities from Anza Borrego desert, Southern California, United States - S1+v_10 | ecosystem: Environmental > Terrestrial > Soil > Desert | place: USA: California | collected...
AGTGGAGTTTGAAGAACAGCCTCGTCTTGGCGATGGGGCTGCGGGGGATGACACCCGGCGAAAGGTCCCCGGTCACTTCTGTCGCCTTTGTCATGCGGAACATCTTCCCTGCTCCAGGTCACGAGACGGGCATTCGGGGTCGAAAATCGGGGTTCACCCGTAGGGGTGGCGGATTTGCGGTCGGCGGGCGGAGCAGGGCAAGGTGTGCCGCCATGATGCCGAAACGACTCGTCGCGGCGGTCCTCGTCGCCGCGCTGGTGCTGGCCGGTGCGGGCGTTCTCGGGAGCCTGTTCTTCTAGTCATAATGTTGCGTACGCCGCCGAGAGGGAGCGCCCGATATGAAGTCTCCGTCGGGCGCGGGGCGCCCTTGAGGACACGGGTCGGCACAATGGCCCGTATGACGAACCTCCTCGGCCCCCAGCCGACGCATCTCCCCGAGCACACCGCCGCGCAGGCGGCGCTGGACGCCGGGACCGACCCGACCGCCGTCGCCGCCGAACACCCCGACTACAGCGAGGCGTGGGCCGCCCTCGCCGAGAAGGCGTTCGACGCCGGCGAAACAGTCGCCGCGTACGCGTACGCCCGCACCGGTTACCACCGCGGCCTCGACCAGCTCCGCCGCGCTGGCTGGAAGGGACACGGACCGGTGCCGTGGTCGCACCGCCCGAACCAGGGCTTCCTGCGTTCCCTCGCCGTTCTCGGCAAGGCCGCCGGCAAGATCGGCGAGACCGAGGAGTACGACCGGTGCCGGACGTTCCTCAGTGACTCGGATCCCGCCGCCGCGGAAGCCACCGGCCTCAAGTAGCGCGCTATGAAGGACGCTTTCATGGCGAAATCTGCAATGAAAGCGTCCTTCATAGCACTTGGTGACCCCTAGAACAGGCCGCAGTTCCCTACGGCCGGCAGTCCCGCGAAGCGTCCCTCAAGCCAAGCGAAAGCCTCCGGGAAAGCCCGGATGGCCCCGCCGACGTGCGTCGGAACCAGCGAAGTCGAGAACTGCACCTTCGCGCCCTTCGCACACCACGAGCGCGCCATGGTCCGCCCCTGCGCGTAGGGGACGATGTCGTCGAGGGCACTGTGGACGACCAGCGTCGGAGCCCCCGGCTTCCGCGCCCCGATGAGCTGTTCGCCGACACGCGTCTTGAACGGCTCTTCGCCGAGGTACGCGGTCAGCGGCCTGCCGTCCTTGGTCAGATTCTTCGACTGGGTGAACGCGTGCGCGAAGATCGCGTCCCCGGTGCACTCCTGCTTGACCTTCTCGAACGCCTCGACGCCTCTCGCGTTCAGCAGGGCGGGGATGTTCAGCTCCGGATAGGCCGCGTCCAGGCTGACCAGCGTGAAGCCGAGAAATCCGAAGGCGTAGTGCCCGTCGATGTTCTTGCCGACCTCGGCCAGGTCAGCCGGGACGGCGCCCGCGTACGAACCTTTCACCTTGAGTTCGGGTGCGTACGACGGCTGCAACTCGGCGGCCGACGCCGACGCGCCGCCGCCCTGCGAGTAACCAGCGGTCGCGACGGGGCCGTTGTCCGGCAGGTTCGCTTCGGGCAGGCGCTGCGCCGCGCGGATCGAGTCGAGGACGGCGTTGCCTTCGGCGACGCGGTTGACGTACGTGTGGACGCCAGGAGTACCGAGGCCTTCGTAGTCGGTGACGACGACGCCGTAGCCGCGAAGCAGCAGTCCGGCGATGAAGGGGCCTTCGTACTCCATGCCCGCGGCGAGGGCTTTCGACGGCGCGCACTGGTCGCCGACGCCCTGCGTCCCGGCCGCGTAGCCGATGACCGGCCGCTCGCCCGCGCCGGTCCACGCCTTCTTCGGGGTCAGGACGGTGCCGGTCACGGCGTTGGCTTCACCGTGCGTGTCGGTGCTGCGGTACATGATCCGCTGGACGTCGGCGTCGGCCTTGACGAGTTTCACGGGATCGACGTAGAAGGTGGACGGTTCGTGCCGGATGATGTCGCCGGGAGCACCCGCGGGCAGTGGCGACGGGGGATCGTAGAAGGACGGGGCGGCGTTGGCCTGCTGTGCCCCGAAGGTCAGCAGGGCCGCGATGGTGGCCGCTGCGACGGCGGCGGACACACCGCGCCGGGATCCTGGACGCATGCTTGCTCCTCGTTGAGCACAAACATTTTCGACAGAGTTGTCGAAAAAGAGAGTCAGTGAGGTGGCGCACAATGTCAAGCCCGGCGAGAGGGCGACCCCGCAAACTCCCGCTCGATGAGCAACGCGCGCGGGTGCTGAACTCGGCGGCCGGGGTCTTCGCGGTGCACGGCGCGCAGGCCGCGACGATCGAGCAGATCGCCCGGCGCGCGGGGGTTTCCCGGCAGGCCGTCTACGAGCAGTTCGGCGACCGCATGACGTTGTTCGCCCAGGTCGTGGCGGATGTCGAGGAGCGGGCCTTCGCGGCGATCGGCGCGCCCGCGCTCGATCTCTCGCAGCCCGAGCTCCGTACTTGGGCGCGCGGAAACTACGCCAACATGTTCGCCTTCGTCGCGGCGAATCCCGAGGCGTTCCCCGTGTTGCGCGAGGCCGAGCGCATGGGCGATCCGGCCCTCACCCGGCTCCGTGAGCGGCTCGCGGGGGTCTACACCGAGGCGAGCAGGCAGCGCTGGGCCAGCCACGGCGTCGATTCCGGCCGCGCGGACAAGGCCCTGGTCACGCTGTTCTTCGCGATGACCGAGGCGCTCGTCCAGGCGAGCTGGGACGGTGAGCCGCCCGACGCGGACGCGCTCATCGACCTGCTCACCGAATTCACCGTCGGAGGCGTTGTCCGCCTTCGGACCGCGGCCGTCGACGTGATGGAGCGTTTGCGCTAGGCCGCGACGGTCTCCAAAGACTTTCCAGCCTCTTCGGCGACCGTCGCGAGGTCCGGCGACGAGACCACCCGGTTCCGGCCGTTGCGTTTGGCCGCGTAGACGGAAGCGTCGGCCGAGGCCATGACCTCGTCCATCGTCCGGCCGTCGAGTGGGAAGGTCGCGACGCCGACCGAAGCCGTCCGCTGCTCGATGACCACGGGGTTGCCCTCGTTGTCCCGGGTCTTGATGATCATTTCGCTGATCCGCTGTCGGATCCGCTCGGCGACCGCGACGGACTCCTGCTTCGACGACGAGGTCAGGAGCACGACGAACTCCTCACCACCGAAGCGGCCGGCGAGGTCCTGCGTGCGCGTTTCGGCCTTGACCAGCGCCGCGACGCCCTTGAGCACGTCGTCGCCCGCCAAGTGGCCGTAGGTGTCGTTGATGCTCTTGAAGTGGTCGAGGTCGATCATCAGCGTCCCGAACTGACCGTTTTCGCGCTCGGCACGGGCGATCTCGCGGACGGCGCCCTGCTGCCAGGTCGTGGCGTTGAGCAGCTGGGTCTTCTGGTCGGTGGTGGCGAGTTCTTCCAGCTGCTTGATCAGCACCGAGCGCTGCAGCACGTACAGCGGCAGGAAGATCAGCAGGACGAGCGCGGGCTGGTACGGAAGGGCCGCGATGACCAGGCCGCCGAGGCACACCGTGGAGAGTTCGAGGATGTTGTCGTCCCAGGTGCCGAGGCAGTTGGGGACGGAAGCCTTGCCGGGGGCGGCCAGGTAGAGCCCGATTCCCGTGAGAGCGGTGTTGATGACGAAGAAGGCGAAGCCAGCGAAGCAGATCGAAGAGACCGTCGCCGAAGTATCGCCCACGAGCTGCACGGCCCCCCAGCCGGCGAACGCGGACATCGTCATGGTTGTGGCGTTCGCCACAGTCCGATGGGGATTCACGTGGCGAATTCCCGACCAGCTGCGGAAACCAAGGTGAAGATAGATCACCGCGACGAGAAGCGCGGAGAGCTGCGGCGGCAGAATGAACGCGCCGGGGAAGACCCAGACCGACGTCATGCTGACGTGCGGGGTGATGCTCAGACTGCGCCGCTGGTGCTCGATCCGCCGGGTCGCCTCGGCCTGCACGATCGCCAGTGTCGCGAGCAGCAGACACGTCATGACCTGCGACGTTTCGACCGTGACGGTCATGGTGAAGATCCCGGTCAGCGCGAGCATCGCCGCGACCGTCAGCCCCGTGAACGTGATCCAGTTCGTGGGCCGCTTCCAGAGCTCCCACGCCCTTACCGTGAGAGCCGAACGATGTCCAGCGCGTTCCTCCGATGTGAGCATCTTTCCCCCTGACTGTTGCGTCATTCTCCGAAACCCCCTACTTACCGACAGCTTCCACTGACTTGCGGGCTGTCGACAAGCTCCCTAGGTGTGTACTTTTCTCTGAGAGACCGAGGGAAAGGTGCCAGCGATGGCCGGTAAGGAGCAGTGACACAGGGCGTCAGTCGCACGGCTGCGCAGGATTGACCACGCGTGGAGCACCTCAATGTTCCACGCGTGCGTCGTCGCGCTCGATCCACTTTTCCGGGGTCGCCCTGAGCGTCTTCCCCCACGCCATCGCCAGCGGAACGGTCAGCGCCAGTCCGGCAAGACCGAAGAATCCGACCGTCGATCGTGCCCCGGCCTGGTCGGCCAGGATGCCGCCGATCAGGGGGCTCACACCCATGGTCGTGGTCAGTCCGGTGTTCGACAGGCCCATCACCTGAGCGCGGCTTTCGTCGGGGACCGCGAGGGTCAGTGACGCCGTCGCCTGCATGAGCGCGACCGTGCCGAGCCCGCCGGACACGACGAACAGCGCGATCGACGCCCACGGCCCCGGCTGCAGGAAGCACAGCAGCAGGGGGAGCGCCGTCAGCGCGGAAAGCGGGCCGATCAGTTTCGGTCTGACGTGTGCCGGCACCCAGCGCGAGTAGATGAACGCGCCGATCACGCTGCCGATCGGGTCGGCCGCCAGCAGCAGGCCGATGACCTCGGGGCCGCCGCCGGACGAGGCGACGTAGGGCGCCGCGATGCCCTCGTACACCGGCAACAGGCCCATCAGCCAGGTGAACAGCAGCAGCGAACGCAGCCCTGAACTGGCGAAGACGATCTTCCCGCCCGAGCCGATCGACGCGAAGAAGGACTTGCGCTTCTCCCCGGACGCCGCGGCCGGCCGCGACGCCAGCCCGAACCGGACGAACAGTGCCGAGATCACGAAGGTGATCGCGTCCATCGCCAGTGCGATATGGGGCTCGAGCGCGGTCAGCAGGAGACCACCGCCGGCGAATCCGGCCAGCTGTGCCGATTGGACGGTCATGCTGCGGATCGCCATGCCGACGACGAACCGGTCGCCTTCGAGGATCTGCGGCAGCAGGGCCAGTTGGGCCGCCTTGAACGGCGGATTCAGCAGCGAGACGGCGCCGACGAGGACACACAGCACCCAGAACGGCAGTACGGGGACCGCGACCAGCGCGATCAGCAGTGCCCGTAACAGGTCGACGACCATCATCACGGTCCGCCGGGGGAACCGGTCCGCGAACCCGGTGAGGAAGATGCCGCCGAGCAGCGACGGGGCGTAGGTCAGCGCGTAGGTGAGACCGGTCAGGGTGGCGGAGCGGGTTTCGGTGAAGACAAGGACGGAGAGGGCAACCCTGGCGAGTTGATCACCGAAGATCGAGAACAGCTCGGCGAACCAGAGCGAACGGAACTCGGCTACCCCGAACACCTCTCGGTAAGTGACCCGTCCGGCCGAAGCCATGCTGCCCCCAATAGGGTCCTTATCACGCGACAAACTCGTGACCGAGAGTAACGCGGTCACGAGCTCGTCACGAAGCGTCATTCGTTCACGTAAGTGTCTCCTGACTGTTGGTGATTGGCTAGGTTCTTTCGCCGGGTTTCTGGGGTTGGAGATCTTTTTCGTGAATGAGCGACCGTTCGCGAAGATGTCCCGCTGGGCGGTCCGCCGCCCAGACCTGCGGCTTTCGGCTCTGTTGGGCTTCTCGCCGGGAAAGCCGCGCTGGATCGGGGTCGCCCGGCCCGGGATGCGACACGCCGTGCGTCTCCCGAACGGCCTGTGTTCGCACGGGCCGCGAACGCGTTTCGACTCCGCTCCGCGACCCTGAGGTCTCTCCGGCGGCACCGACGCGGTGCCCCGAAGGGGATGGCCGATACGCCATTCGGGGGTGACGACTCAGCCGTCGACCGCGAGCACCTCGCGGGCCGAACCCGCCCTCTCCGCGTCGCGTTTGGCGACCTCTTCGCGCACGATCGGGATGACGTGCCGGCCGAAGTCGATCGTGTCGCCGAGCATGTCGTAGCCGCGCGCGGAGAGGATGTCGACGCCGAGGTCGTAGTAGTCGAGCAGGGCCTGTGCGACGGTTTCGGGCGTACCTACCAGCGCGGTGGAGTTCCCGGCGCCGCCGGTCGCGGCCGCGGTGGGGGTCCACAGTGCCCGGTCGAACCGTTCCCCTTCGGCCGCGACCGCGAGGAGCCGTTGCGAGCCGGTGTTCTCCGGGCTCGTGAGCGAATGCCGCCGGGTCAGTTGCTTGCCCCCGCTCGTCCGCGCCCTGATGGCGTCGACCGTGCGATAGGCCTTCTCCCAGGCGAGTTCCTCGGTCGGCGCGATGATCGGACGGAAGGCGACCTGGATCCGCGGGACGTCGGTCCGCCCGGCGGCCTTCGCCGCGGCCTTGACGGACTCGATCTGTTCGGCGGTCTGCGCGAGGGGCTCACCCCATAGGCAGAAGATGTCCGCTTCGGCCCCGCCCGCCGCGTACGCCGCCGGAGACGAGCCGCCGAACGAGATTCCCGGGCGCGGCTGCTGCACGGGGCGGGCGTCGAGGACGAAGTCGGCGAAGCGGTAGTGCTCGCCTTCGTGGTCGAAGGGCTCTTCGGACGTCCAGGCCCGCTTGACGATCTGGATGTACTCGCGCGTGCGTGAGTAGCGCTCGTCCTTGGTGAGGTAGTCGCCTTCGCGCTGCTGTTCGTGGTCGCTGCCGCCGGTGATGAAGTGGACCGTGAGTTTTCCGTCCGAAAGCTGGTCCAGCGTGGCGAACGTCTTCGCCGCGAAGGTCGGGTACGAGACGTTCGGCCGGTGCGCCAGCAGGATCTGGAGCTCGTCGAGTTTCGACGCGACGTACGCGGCCGCCTGCGCCGGATCGGGCCCGCTGGAGCCGTAGGCGAACAACACCCGGTCCCAGCCGAATTCCTCGTGCGCCCGTGCGAGGCGCAGCGTGTAGTCCTTGTCGAAGACGCCACCCGATCGCGGCTGGGTCTCCGAACCGTCGTTGGTGCCTCCGATACCCAGGAATTCGACCGGCATCGCGCGTTCCTCTCGTCCGTGTCCCACTGTTCGACGAGTACGCGCCGGTTCTTCGCCATGGCAACGGGTTCCGCTCCTTGAGAACCCGCACGCGGCCCGAAATCCCGGCGTAGCTTCGGCTTCGTGAGTACCGCAGACCCTTCTTACGTGCTCGCGGTGGTCGGTGCCGGTCCACGTGGGGTGGGCGTGCTCGAGCGGCTCGGCGCCAACGCCGCCGAACTGCTCGGCGGACGGCGGCTGGTGGTGCATCTCGTCGATCCCTTTCCCGCCGGAGCGGGGCGGGTCTGGCGGTACGAGCAGTCGCCGTTGCTGCGGATGAACTCCATGCCCGAGGACGTCACGGTGTTCACCGACGACACAGTGCGGATGGACGGACCGGTTCGCGCCGGGCCTTCGCTGATCGAGTGGGCGCGGCTGGTCCGCTCGGGCAAGCTCGACGCAGAAGTCGACGACAACCTGCGTGCCGAACTCGAGGCACTGCAAAGCGATCACTTCCCGACGCGACGACTGCAGAGCGCGTATCTCGCCTGGTTCCACCGCAAGGTTCGCGCCGAACTCCCCACCGGGATCAAGGTCGTCGAGCACCGGACCCGCGCGGTGCGGCTCGAAGACGGCGAACCGCAGTCGCTCTGGCTGGAAGACCGGGCGGAACCGCTCGAAGTGGACGCGGTCCTGTTCACCGTCGGGCACCTCGACGCAGAACCGGACGAACGGGTGGCCGAATTCGCGGACTTCGCCGCGCGCCACGACCTCGCCTACTATCCGGCCGGCTACACCGCCGACGTGGACTATTCGGCGATCGGGCCGGGGGAAACCGTGCTGGTGCGCGGATTCGGCCTCGCGTTCGTCGATCTGATGCTGCTGCTGACCGAAGGCCGCGGTGGCCGGTTCGAAGAGCAGGTGTGCGGCGGGCTGAAGTATCACCCCAGCGGCGCCGAGCCCGTACTGCACGTCGGTTCGCGGCGTGGCGTGCCGTATCACGCGAAGATCGGCTATCGCCTGCGCGGGAAACCGTTGCGGTTGCCCAAGTTCTTCGACGCCTACGCCATCGAAAAGCTGAGTGCCGCACCCGGGCGGATCGACTTCCGCCGCGATGTCTGGCCGCTGATCTCGAAGGAGATCGCGTGGGCCTACTACAGCGAGCTGTTCACCGCTCATCCCGAGCGGGTGCGCATGGATTTCGCCGTCTTCGCCGACGCCTTCGCGGACGCCGCGCCCGGCGAGCTCGACGCGCTGGTGGCGCGCGCGGTTCCGGCGCCGGACGACCGGCTCGATCTGGACCGCCTGGACCGGCCGATGGCGGGCGCTCGATTCGGCACCGCCGAGGAGTACGGCAAGGAACTGCGCGAGTACGTCGAAGCGGACTTGAACCGCTGCGCGGACGCCGAGTACAGCGCGGATCTCGGGGCGTTCACGGCACTGCTGTCCGTGATGGGGCACCTTCCCGCGCTGGTGCAGACCGGGCGGCTCGACGCGACGTCGCAAGTGTCCGATTTGGACGGCTGGTTCCTCGGTTTCTTCTCCTGCTTCGCCAGCGGGCCGCCTCCGCGACGGCTCGAAGAACTCCTTGCTCTCCAGGACGTCGGCCTCGTTTCCTTCTTGGGTGCCGAAATGCGTGTGTCGACGGACGAGGAACGCCGCGCCTTCGTCGCTTCCGGCGCCAGCTTCCCCGGCGAGACCGAGGCACGGACGCTCGTCGAGGCGCGACTGCCCGAGCCGAGCATCACCAGGGCGTCAGACGTCCTTTTGCGACAGTTGCACGACAGTGGCGCGCTCGGCGAGGAGGCCCTCGTCGACACGGTGACCGGCGACAGGCTGCTCGCAGGCCGCATCCACACCCGCGTCTCCGACGGCCGGATGCTCGACGGTGAGGGCCGCCCGCATCCGCGCCGGTTCGCGCTCGGACCGCATACGTCGGCGCGGTCGGCCGGGGCGTTCACCCGGCCGCGGACGAACGCGCTCCCGTTCCGGCAGAACGACGTCGTCGCACGGGAGATCCTGAAGCTGATCCCTTGACGCGCGGCGAACTCCGCCAACCGTCGGACGACCTCCGACGGCGCGGGCATGGCGGCGATTTCGTGACGGGCCTTCGCCGCCACCTCGCGCCGGCGTCGTTCATCTCGTGAACGACCGGATCCGGCCGGAGCGCGGGGAGCGGCGATGTCAGGTCGGCGATCGTCACCTGCGGCAGGATGTCGGCGAAGGCGGTGAGGATGACCTTCAGTTCGTCCCCTTCGGCCTGGTCGACGGCGTCCGCAATGCCCCGAACGTACTAGCTTCCCCAAACCCGCGACGGCAGTTCTTTCCGCACGATCGGGACGACGTCGGAGGCGAAGAGCTCCAGCACCTCTCGTGCCTCCCCGGGGGCCAGGCCGTCGACCGACACCGCCTGCACCTCGTGCCCGAACGACGAGTGGTGGTCGCCGATCTTGTCGATCACCTGCTCCGGGCTCCCGACCAGCGCGGAACCCTTGGCGATCTTGTCCTCCAGCGTGGTGAACTCGGACTTGTTGTGCCGATACGCGGGTGTCTTCATCAACGCCTCGAAATAGGGCCGGTAGCCGTCCAGCGCCTCCTGCGAGGTCTTGGCGACGTACAGACCGCCCGCGCCCGAACCGACGAGCGCGTCCGCCGGATCGTGGCCGTGGTCCACCCACCGCCGACGGTAGTGGTCGATCAGGTCGGCGTACTTCTTCTTGGGGTGGAAGCCGTTCGCGGTGAACAGCGGATCGCCGAACTTCGCCGCCAGCTCGGTCGATTCGGTGCTCGACGCGCTCCCGTGCCAGATCCGCGGCCGCGCGTGGAACGGCCGCGGTTGCGTCGTGACGCCGGTCAGCGGCGCGCGGAACTCGCCCTCCCACCGCACGTCCTCCTCCAGGAACAGCCTGCGCAGGAGGGCGAACTTCTCCGCCTGGTACTCCCACTGCCGGTCCTCTTCGAGGCCGAACAGCGGGAAGTGCCGGGGGTCGTTGCCCTTCCCGATCATGAGGTCCAGCCGCCCGCCGGAAAGCTGGTCGAGCGTCGCGTAGTCCTCGGCGACGCGGACCGGGTCCAGCACGCTGATCACGGTCAAGGTGGTCAGCAGCCGGACGCGCCGGGTGCGTTCGGCCACCGCCGCCAGGATCACCGGCGGCGCCGAGGAGAGGAACGGCTCACCGTGCCGCTCGCCGACGCCGTACGCGTCGAAGCCCAGTTCCTCGGCGAAGATCGCTTCGTCGACGACACGGCGCAGTCGTTCGTGCTGGGTCGGCGTCCCCCCGGTCGCCGGGTCGGGGTGATTGGCGACGAGTGAGAAGAGCGTGAACTTCATCTTGTCTCCAACGGTTTCCGGCCGGGAATCGCGGCGAGCAGCTCGCGGGTGTAGTCGGCACCCGGTCGTTCGAGGACGTCCTGAGCGGGGCCGAGTTCGACGAGTTCGCCGCCGCGCAGCACGCCGACGGTGTCCGCGATCTGCCGGACCACGGCGAGGTCGTGCGAGATGAACAGGTACGTCAGGCCGAGTTCGTCCTGCAGGTCGGCGAACAACCGCAGGATCTGCGCCTGCACCGAGACGTCCAGCGCGGACACGGGTTCGTCGGCGACGATCAGCTCCGGGCGCAGGGCGAGCGCCCGCGCGATGGCCACGCGTTGCCGTTGCCCACCGGACAGTTCGGCGGGTTTGCGCTTCAGCACCGAAGACGGCAGTGCGACCTGGTCGACCAGCTCCGCCGCCCGCGCCCGGCGTTCCGCCTTCGTGCCGGCACCGAAGGCCCGCAGCGGCTCGGAGACGACGTCCTCGATGCTGAACTTCGGGTTCAGCGACGCGTACGGGTTCTGGTACACCAGCTGGAACCGGCGCCGCAGCCGTCGCAGTTCCTCACCGCGCAGCGAGGTGATGTCCTTGCCGTCGAACTCGACGACGCCGTCGGTGGGCGTCTCCAGTCGCAGGATCATGCGCGCGGTGGTCGACTTGCCCGAACCGGACTCGCCGACCAGCGCGAGCGTCCGGCCGCGGGCGATGTCGAACGAAACGCCGTCAACACCTCCGACGGCGCGGACGGCCCCGAAGGTCTTGCCGAGGTCGCGGACCGAGACCAGCACGTCGGGCGATGGCGGCTTCGGTGCCCGCAGCGGGGTGTCGGACAGGCTCGGCGCGGCGAAGAGCAGATCTCGCGTGTACTTCTGGGTGGGCGCCGCGAGGAGCTCGCCGGTCGTTCCTTCCTCGACCACGGTTCCCTGGGACAGCACCACGATCCGTGACGCACGGTCGGACGCGACGCCGAGGTCGTGGGTGATCAGCAGGACGGCGGTGCCCCCGTCGGCGGCGAGTTCTTCGAGGTGGTCGAGGATCTGCCGTTGCACGGTGACGTCGAGCGCGCTGGTCGGCTCGTCGGCGATGACGAGTTTCGGCCGCCCGGCCAGCGCGGCGGCGATCAGCGCGCGCTGACGGAGCCCGCCGGACAACTCGTGCGGATACTGCCGTGCCCGCGCCTCCGGGTCCGAGATCCCCGCCTTGCGCAGCAGTTTCACCGCCTCCACGCCGGCGGTGCGCTTGTTCGCCAGGCCGTGGATCAGCAGCACTTCCGCGACCTGATCGCCGATCCGGTGCACGGGGTTGAGCGAAACCGTCGGGTCTTGGGGGACCAGCGCGATCTCGCGACCGCGCACCGAACGCCAAGCGCGGTCCGAGAGTTTCGTGAGGTCACGGCCGTCGAAGACGATCTCGCCGCGGTCGATCCGCCCTCCCCGCGGCAACAGCCCGATCGCCGCGTGCGCCGTGGTGCTCTTGCCGGAACCGGACTCGCCGACCACGGCGACAATTTGTCCCTTGTGGACAGACAAGTCCACGCCGTCCACGGCCGGGGCGGTTTGGTAGGAAACCGCGAGATCGCGGATGGTCAGCAGTGCGCTCACCGCACGTCTCCTTCGATCGCTCTGGACAACCGATTCGCGGACAGCACCACGGCCGCGACGGTGAGGCCGGGGAAGGTCGTCATCCACCACGCGGTGGCGAGGAAGCCGCGGCCGTCCGCCACCAGCGAGCCCCATTCCGGGGTCGGCGGGGTGGCGCCGTAGCCGAGGAAGCTCAACGCGGACACCTCCAGCACCGCCGTGCCGAAGGTGAGTGTCGCGAGCGCGAGCACCGGGCCGAGTGCGTTGGGCAGCACATGCCGTCCGAGCACCCCGGTCCAGCGCACGCCCGCCGCGCGAGCGGCCTCGACGAACACGCCACTGCGGACACGCAGCACTTCGGCGCGCATCAACCGGGCGAACTGCGCGAGATTCGCGACCCCGACCGCGATCGCGACGTTGGTCGTGCCGAAACCGAGCGCGGTGACCAGCGCCAATGACAACAGGATGGACGGGATCGCCAGCAGGACGTCGACGCAGCGCATGATCGCCGAATCGAGGGCGCCGCCCCGGAACCCGGCGAGCAGGCCGAGCGCGGAACCGGCGGCGAGCGCGACCACGACGGCGATCACGGTCGCCTGCGACGAAAGCGCGGCGCCGTGTACCACCCGCGCGAAAATGTCCCGTCCGGTTTCGTCGGTACCGAACAGATGCCAGGGCGACGGCCCCCGCATCTTCTCGGCGGGGACGCCGGCGAGCGGGTCCTGTCCGGTGAAGAGGCCGGGGGCGACCGCCGCCAGCAGGGCGAACGCCAGGACGGCGATCGCGAGGATCAGGCCTGGCTTCCGCCGGGTGCGCACGAGAACGTCAGGCATCGGCGGTCTCCCGGTGTCGGATCCGCGGGTCCAGCAGGGGACAGACGAGGTCGACGAGCAGGTTGATCACGACGAACACCAGCGCGGCGAGCACGATCACCGCCTGCACCACCGGGATGTCCTGCGCGGTGACCGCCGACGACGTCACGCGGCCGAGGCCGTCACGGGAGAACACCGTCTCGGTGATCACCGAACCCGCGATCAGGTTTCCCGCGACCACTCCCGCGATGGTCAGCGACGGCACCGCCGCGTTGCGCAGCAAGTGTCCGAAGTGGACTCTCGACCGGCTGGCCCCTTTGGCCAGCGCGATCTCGGCGTAAGGCTCGGCGAGTTGCGTGCGGAGGCTCTTCGCCAGAACTTGCCCGATGATCGCGCCGGTCGGGATGGCGAGGGTGATCGCGGGCAGGATCAGCGACTCGAAGCCGTTCGAGCCCAGCGCGGGCACCAGCTTGAGCTGGAACGAGAAGAACTGGATGAGCAGCAGCCCGACCCAGAACGGCGGCAGTGAGATCCCCAGCGGCGGCAACGCGAGCAGAAGGTCGCCCAGCCGGCGATGCCGGGTGACGGTGCCGGCGATCGCGATCCCACCGCCGAACAGGAGCGCCAGGACCAGAGCGAATCCGGTCACCGCGAGGGTCGGTGGCAGAGCCGAGACGACCATGTTCGTGGCGTCGTCCCCGGTGGCGATCGAACGGCCGAAGTCGCCCTGTACCGCCGCGACCAGACGCTTTCCGTACTGAAGCGGCAAGGGATCGTCGAGTCCGTACTCCGCCTTCGCGGCGGCCAGTTGCTCCGGCGTGACCGAAAGACCGGCCTCGCCTCCACCGAGCTTCGCGCTGACCGCGTCGCCCGGCAGGAGGTAGAGGATCACGAAGGACACGGTGAACGCGGCCCACAGGACGAAGACCGCCTGGAGGACCCGCCGGAGCAGATACCGCCTCACGAGCCGGACACCCAGGCGTCGAACAGCTGAAGCCGGGACGACGCCTCGAACCCGATACCGTGCGCGTTCGGTCCGTGCGCCAGCACCTGCGTCAGCTCGAACACGGGCGCCGAGTAGCCGTGCTCGATGATCGCGCGCTGCGCCTCCTCGGCGGCGGGTTTCCGTTTCGCCGGGTCCACAGTGGACGACTGCGCGTCGAGCGGCGCGTCGACCGGATTGTCCGCGGGCAGCTTGCTGCGGTTGTTCGCCTTGGTGGAGAACAGGTTGCGCAGGATGTCCGGATCCGCGCGGGTGGTGTTGTACCAGAGATATTCGTAGTCCCCGCTCTGCGTGATCTGCACGCTCTCGGCCGTCGTGCGCTGCTCGATCCGGAGGTCGAAGCCGATCTTGCGCAGCTGCTGCTGGACGAGTTCGAGCACGCTCTTGTTCTGGTTGAACACCAGGGAGAAGACGACCTTCGCGGTCAGCCGCTGCCCGTTCTTGGTGCGAATCCCTTCGGGGCCGGGCAGCCAGCCCGCACTTTCCAGCAGCGCGCTCGCGCCTGCCGGGTCGTAGGCGAGCAGCGGGGAAAGGTCGGTGTGGAACGGTGTCGCCGAGCCGAGAATGCTGGTGGCGGGCTTGTAGTTCGGCGTCAGTACGGTGTTCGTGACTTCGGGCCGGTTGATGCCCTTGACCACCGCCTGGCGGACCTTCTCGTCGGTGAGCACGCCTTTCGTGACGTTGGCGTGCAGGTTGAACACGACACCGGGATTCGGGCGGATGGGCTCGGTGAAGCCATTGCCGGTGAACTGCGGTTCGTCGACCGGCTGGACGTCGGTGATGGCGTCGAGCTGCGCGGAAGCGAGACTTCCGGTGCGCACACCGGGTTCCGGCACGATCTTGTAGGCGATCTTGTCGAGGTACGCCTCACCCTGGTGCTCGAACAGCGACGAACCCCAATTGTAGCCCTTGCGTTTGGCGAGAACGATTTCCTGGTTCTGTTTCAGGCTCTCGAAAACGAACGGTCCCGAGCCGATCAGGCCGTCGCCCTGGCAACGTTGGTCGGCGGTCTTCCGGTAAGCGGCGGGCGCGAGGACACCGAGCGACATCGTCGAGCTGGCCTGCAGGAACTGGGCGCTGGGAACGGAGAACTCGATCTTGACCGTCTTCGGGTCGACGACCGTCGTTCCCTTGTACACGGCCAGGTAACCCGAGCCGAGCTGCGATTTCGGGCCTAGGGCCTTGATCGCGTCGAAGCTGGTCTTGACCGCGACGGCGTCGACGGGACTGCCGTCGGAGAAGGTCGCGCCGTCACGCAGCCGGAAGGTGAACGCGGTCGAATCCGCGTTGATCTCCCACTTTTCGGCCAGCCACGGTTTGCTCTCGCCGGTGGCCGGATCCTGGTCGGTCAGCGAATCGACCAGCTGGCGGCCGACGTTGAGCGAAGCGTTGGTGCCGACCTGTTGCGGGTCCACGCAGTCGGGGCTCGACGAGATCCCGAGGCGCAGTGTGCCACCGGGTTTGGGCGGCCCGGCGTCGGCACCCGTCGAGCCGCCCGCGGAGGAGCAGGCGGTGACGACAAGTGCTGTGAGGGCGATCAAGGACGTGACGGCGGTACGGGACACCGGGTGGCCTCCAGCGGGGAACGGGGCGCGTTTTCACTTGCGCCGACCCGATTCACGCTAACCACGCCCTTGAGGCCCGCCCACATACCGAGTCCGGCTCCCAGTCCGCGAAACGTCCCACGTTTCCGCTTGACAGCACTGAAAGTACGTGAAGGCCCCCTTCCTGTACCCAGGCGCAAGGAAGGGGGCCTTCATGTACTTGAGGGATAGTCGAACCTATTCGCCACGCACGACCTCGGTACCGACCTCACGCCGGTCACACCCGCGCCATCCGGAGAGGGCTGGCTCTCGGTCGCACCGCCCAGGTCGCGTCGGTAACGACAGGAGGCAAGGGCTTCATGATCAACTCGGGCTGCGCGGCAAGGAGCGTTCTGACGCGTCGGCTGGTCCGAAGCCACGCCACCTTTGCCATACCTCTCGCAAAGGTCTAGCAGCGGTTGAGCATGTCCGTCAGCGCGGTCTTCTCCGCGGACTTGATGGAGAGCTTGTACTTGTACTTCACCGTGGTCCACATCTTCGCGTAGGTGCACCAGTAGCCGACGGTCGGCGGCTTCCAGGCGTCCGGCGACTTGTCGCCCTTCTCCTGGTTGACGTTGTCGGTGACGGCGATCAGCTGCGGCGCGCTGAGGTCGTTCGCGAACGCCTGCCGCTGCGAGGTGGTCCACGACGACGCTCCGGTGCGCCACGCGGCAGCGAGCGGGACGACGTGATCGATGTCCACATCGGACGCCGCGGTCCAGGTGGCGCCGTCATAGGGGCTGGACCAGCTGCCGGAGACGGCGGCGCAGCTGCTGTCCTGCTGCACGTTCGTGCCGTCCCGCTTCAGCACGACCTCGCGGGTGTTGCAGCTGTTGCCCTGGTCGGACCAGTGCGGGAACTTGTCGCGGCTGTACCCGGTCGGCGAACCGTCCGGTTTGACGGTCAGCGCGGCGAGCTGGGTCTTGGCGGTGTCGGCCGAGGGGATGCCCGGGGGTGTCGCTTCGGCGACGCCGACGACGCCCGCCGAGACGATCGCCGAGACGGCGAGAACGGTGAAGGAGCGACGAACAGCAAGCGCGGTTGGCATATTGCCGCCTTCGTGTCAGGTGTGGGGACCTGGTCACCATGCGGGACGGATATGACCCACGCAACACCATCGGATGACACTCTGCTGGCTATTCGTGAACGGAGGGTGTCACGAGCAGGTGGGACCCGGTGTACGTCGCCGGAAAGTTTTCGGGAAGTCCCACCGATGGTTCCGGGCCGAACGGCCCAGCGTCTAGTCCAGACCGCGGACCAGCCGGAGGTCCTCGGTGTGCCGGTACCAGGTCCAGCGGCTCATCGCACGCGGATGGACGACGCCGTCGCTGCTGGGCCGGGTCGGGATGCAGCCGAGCTGGAAGGCCCGTGCGAACCGCGTCGAAGGTCGTTTGAACAGCGTCCCCTTGGTCACCCGGACCATCAGCCCCGGCCCGCTCGCGTCCGGTTCGACCTCGATCGACCGCGCGGGCCCGCGCAGGACGGTGTGCTCGTCGCAGTAGGCCACTCCGCGGACCATCCCGATCACCCCGCGGCCGACGAGCACGCCTCCGGTGTCGTCGCGGATCAGCGGCACCGGATCGACTTCACCACGCAGGGCGAGCGAGAGGGCACGCAGCGGCTGCGTCGGCAAGCTCCAGACGCGGGCCACGTCGGAGTCCGGCGAGGACGGCACGAAACCGAGCGACACGCCCGAGAGCTGTTCTTTTCGTAACAACCGCAGCGCGACGGCCGCGAGGTCCGCGTCGGTGCCCGCGACCACCAGGTGATCGTGTTCCCCCAGCAAGGGGTCGATATCCGCCTTGCCGGGGCGGCTCGGAACACGCACCATATCGACGTCGTCGATCTCCGGGAGGGTGGACTCGCCCTCGGGACAGACCACCACTATTCCGCGCACCCGAAGGCCCTCCGTTACGCTCATGCACCGGCATTTACCAGCGCCAAACCACCAGTCGCCGAACACCTGGAGTGTCACATGCCGGCCATCGTGCTGATCGGGGCCCAATGGGGGGACGAGGGCAAGGGCAAGGCCACCGACCTGCTCGGCGACCGCGTCCAGTGGATCGTGCGTTACCAAGGCGGTAACAACGCGGGCCACACCGTAGTCCTTCCCGACGGGCAGAACTTCGCCCTCCACCTCATCCCGTCCGGGATCCTCACGCCGGGCGTCACCAACGTCATCGGCAACGGCGTCGTCATCGACCCCGCCGTGCTGCTCGACGAACTCGCCGGGCTCGAAGAACGCGACGTCGACACCAGCAAACTGCTGATTTCCGCCGACGCGCACTTGATCATGCCCTACCACGTCGAGATCGATAAGGTCACCGAGCGGTACCTCGGCAGCCGCAAGATCGGTACCACCGGCCGCGGCATCGGCCCCTGCTACCAGGACAAGATCGCCCGCGTCGGCGTCCGGGTGCAGGACCTGCTCGACGAGAAGATCTTCCGGCAGAAGGTCGAGTCGGCACTGGAGTTCAAGAACCAGGTGCTGGTCAAGGTCTACAACCGGAAGGCGCTCGACGCGGACCAGGTCGCCGACGAGGTGCTGGCCGCGGGCGAGAAGTTCGCGCACCGCATCGCCGACACGCGCCTCCAGCTCAACCAGGCCCTCGAACGCGGCGAGACCGTGCTGCTCGAAGGCTCGCAGGGCACCCTGCTCGACGTCGACCACGGCACCTACCCGTTCGTGACGTCGTCGAACCCGACCTCCGGCGGCGCGAGCGCGGGTTCGGGCATCGGCCCCGGCAAGATCGACACCGTGCTGGGCATCCTCAAGGCCTACACCACGCGCGTCGGCTCCGGCCCGTTCCCGACCGAGCTGGACGACGAGTCCGGCGAGTACCTGCGCAAACAGGGCGGCGAGTTCGGCGTCACCACCGGCCGCTCGCGGCGCACCGGCTGGTTCGACGCCGTCATCGCGCGCTACGCGGTGCGGGTCAACGGCATCACCGACTACTTCCTCACCAAACTGGACGTGCTGTCCGGGCTGGAGAAGGTGCCGGTGTGCGTCGGCTACGAGGTCGACGGCTTCCGTACCCACGACATGCCGATGACGCAGACCGACGTGCACCACGCGCTGCCGATCTACGAAGAGCTGCCGGGCTGGTTCGAGGACATCTCGGGCTGCCGCACCTTCGAAGAGCTGCCGGCGAACGCGCGGGCCTACGTCGAGCGGCTCGAAGAGCTCTCGGGCGCGCGGGTCTCGGCGATCGGCGTCGGCCCGGGCCGGGAGCAGACGATCGTGCGGCACGAGTTCGTCTGACGTCCACGCGTGCCAGGAACGGTCCGTTACTCGCGAAATTCGCGAGTAACGGACCGTTCACGGCGTCTCAGGCGAGCGAAGTCTTCACCGGCGTCGGGTTCCGGAACAGGTCCAGCACCGGGCAGTGCTCGTCCACCTGCCGTTTCAGGTCCTCATAAGCCTCCGTCCCCGCGGGCCCGCTGAGCTCCACCGAGACCCGCACATCGCCGAAACCGGGGCGAGTCTCCGAGAATCCGAAGAACCCGTGCAGGTCGATATCGCCGTCCACGGTCACCTGTACGCCTTCGAGCGGCACACCGAGCTCGCCGCCCAGAACTGGTACGTGATCACCTGGCACGAGCCCAGCGCGGCGAGCGCGTATTCGACCGGGTTCGCCGCGGTGTCGGTGCCGCCGAGCGCGGCGGGCTCGTCGACGGCGAACGAGTGGT
>Ga0196958_10000213_pt1 | contig 19076 bp, 13 predicted proteins | sample S1v_10metaG_FD_148654 | JGI IMG/M metagenome (GOLD analysis project Ga0196958, IMG submission 148654) | Soil microbial communities from Anza Borrego desert, Southern California, United States - S1+v_10 | ecosystem: Environmental > Terrestrial > Soil > Desert | place: USA: California | collected...
CCACTTGCCGGCGATCTTCTTCGGGAACGTGGTGATGGAATTGTCGACCGACTGCATCACCAGCGCGATCACGACCCGCTCGGACCAGTGCCTGAGGTCGTAGAAGTCCCCGATCCTGCTCTTCTGCTTCCAGAGCTCCTTGAGCCAGGTCTGCCAGCGCGGCACCGGGCCGTCGCCGTCGGTGAGCACGGTCTGCATCAGCGACATCGCGTTGCTGCCCTTGCCGTAGCGCACCGGCTCGATGTGGGTGTGCTCGTCGGGGTGCCACGAGGACGTGATCGCCACTCCCCGGCTGTAGTCGACGCCGCTGCCCGCCGGCGCGATGGCGCCGAGGATGGACTCGGAGTTGGTACGGGTCAGGTAGCCGAGACGGTCGGACAGCTCGGGCAGGTCGCCCTCGGCCTTCAGCTGGTGCAGCAGCTTCTGGGTGCCGAGCGCGGCGGCGGAGAAGACGACCTGCTCGGCGGTGAAGGACTTCACGGCCTTGCGGCGGGACAGCTTCGCCTTCGTCCAGCGGGCCTCGACCCGGTAGCCCCCGTCCTCCAGCGGGACCACCCGGGTCACCGTGGTGAGCGGGTGGACCACGGCCCCGAGCTTCTCGGCCAGGTAGAGGTAGTTCTTGACCAGCGTGTTCTTGGCGTTGTGGCGGCACCCGGTCATGCACTCGCCGCACTCGATGCAGGTGTTGCGTCGGGGGCCGGCCCCACCGAAGTACGGGTCGTCGACCTCGGTGCCCGGCTCCTGCCCCGGCGCGCCGAAGAACACCCCGACCGGGGTCGGGTGGAAGGTGTCGCTCGCGCCCATCTCGGCGGCGACCTTCTGCATCACCTCGTCGGAGGGCGTGACCTTCGCGTACTCCACCACGCCGAGCATCCGCTTGGCCTGGTCGTAGTAGGGCGCCAGCTCGGCCTTCCAGTCGGTGATGTGCGCCCAGGACGGGTCCTTGTAGAACGGGTCCAGCGGCTCGTAGAGGGTGTTGGCGAAGACCAGCGAGCCGCCCCCGACACCGGCGCCGGCCAGGATCATGCAGTCGCGGACCATGTCGATCCGCTGGATGCCGTAGCAGCCGGCCGGCGGGGCGAAGAGGTACCTCTTGAGGTCCCACGAGCTGTCGGCGAAGTCGGCGTCGGTGAACCGGGCACCCGCCTCCAGCACGCCGACCTTGTAGCCCTTCTCGGTCAGCCGCAGCGCGCTGACCGAACCGCCGAAGCCCGACCCGATGACCAGGACGTCGTAGTCGAACCCCACCTCATGCCCTTCCGAGCTTGTTCATCACCCGAAGGCTGGCCGTCATCACCTTCGCGTAGGTCTTGTCGGACATGCCGAACTGCGGCGAGAACCGCAGCACCCGCTGGGTCGCCACCGACTGCGACTCGGTGTAGCGGTGGATGCCCTCGCTCCCCTGCCGCCGGCCCATGCCGGACTCGCGCATGCCGCCCATCGGCGAGTCGATGCTGGCGAAGGTCGCGCTGAACGCCTCGTTGATGTTGACCGTGCCGCACTTGACCTGGCGGGCGATCGCGCGGGCGCGGTCGCCGTCCTGGCTGTAGACGGAGCCGTTCAGGCCGTACTCCCCGTCGTTGGCTCGTGCAACCGCGTCGACCTCGTCGTGGAAGCGGTAGACGGAGACGACCGGGCCGAAGGTCTCGTTGCCGAAGCAGGTCATCTCGGGGGTGACGCCCTCGAGGATGGTCGGCTCGAAGAAGTACGGCGCCAGGTCCGGCCGCGCGTTCCCGCCGGTCAGCACCCGGGCACCCTTGGCGACGGCGTCCTCCACGTGCGCGACCACGGTGTCGAGCTGGTCCTGGGAGATCAGGCTGCCCATGTCGTTGCCCCAGTCAAGGGTCGCCCCCAGGGTCATCGCCTGGGTGCGGGCCACGAACCGCTCGACGAACCGGTCGTAGACCTGGTCGGCGACGAACATCCGCTCGGTGGAGACGCAGAGCTGGCCCGCGTTGGAGAACGACGCCCGCACCGCACCCTCCGCGGCCTTCTCCACGTCGGCGTCGCGGAGCACCAGGATCGGGTTCTTGCCGCCGAGCTCCAGCGAGCAGCCGATCAGCCGCTCGGCGCACTGCTTGGCGATGAGCTTCCCGGTGGCGGTCGAACCGGTGAAGCAGATGTAGTCGGACCGCTCGATCATCGGGGTGCCGAGCTCGCGACCCGGGCCGGCCACCACCTGCCAGAGGTCGCGCGGGAACCCGGCCTCCTCCAGCAGCTGCGCGCCGAGCAGCGCCGACAGCATGGTCTGGGCGTCCGGCTTGGCCACGACGGCGTTGCCCGCCAGCAGCGCCGGCAGACCGTCGCAGAGGGCCATCGTGAACGGGTAGTTCCAGGGCGAGATGATGCCGACGACGCCCTTCGGGATCCGGTGGACGTCGACCCGCGTGAGGACCGGGACCACGCCGAGCTTGCGCTGGGTGTCGAGGTGCTCGTGCGCCGTACGGCCGTAGTAGCGGGCGGTCAGCGCGATGTGCATCGGCTCGTCGAACGCGTGCTTCCGGGCCTTTCCGGACTCGAGGACGATCAGGTCCATGATCTCGGCCTGGCGGTCCAGGACGAGATCGTGGAGACGCATCAGGGCGGCGGTGCGCTGCTCGATCGGCGTCCGCGCCCAGGCCGCCTGCGCGGCCCGCGCCCGTCGGTAGGCCTCGCCCACGTCCTCCGCGCTCGACTGCGGGATGTTCGCCAGCGGAGCGCCGTCGATCGGCGAGCTCACCGCGACCGTGCGGCCCGTGGTCGAGAGCACCCGGTCGGTGAGGCCGGCGACGTAGTCCGGCTCGAGGGCGTACGACGCGCGCGGGTCGTGCTCCGGGTCGTGCGGACCGTCGACGAGGGGACCGCCCGGGGTCGGGTTGGCAGCGCTCATGGGCCGAGCGTAGGTGGTCCTCGGCACTCGGGCTACCGGTCGGTAGCCAGGCGGACCGGCTTTACACATCGCACACGCCTGTCAAGTGACAGGGATCACAGACGATGACCACGAACAGCACCCCTCGTCCACGGCGCCGGCGGCTGAGAAAACTCGCTCGACGTCGTGCGGCCTCGTCGCCATGCTCCTGCCATGGAGCTCTCCGTCTGCGTCACCGACGACGACTACGAGGCGTGGCGCAGGGTGCGTCTCGAGGTGCTGCCGGGTGAGCGGTGCGACACCGTCGCCGAGATGCGCGAGCAGGACTCGCCGAGCCGGCTGCTGCTGCTCGCGTCGGTGGACGGGACCGCCGTCGGCATCGGCGCGGCGGACCGCGCGCAGACGGCCGGCCTCGGGTTCGTCGCCCCGCGGGTGCTTCCCGAGCATCGCCGGAGAGGCGTGGGCACGGCTCTGCTGCGCGCTCTGGCGGAGCACTGTGCCGCCCTGGGGCTGCCCGGCGTCCGGGCCGGTGTCGAGGACGACGGTTCCCTCGCCTTCGCGCACCACTTCGGGTTCGCCGAGGTGGACCGCCAGGTGGAGCAGCTGCGGACGATCGGCGACGAGCGCGCCCCGGCAGGTCCTCCGGCCGGCGTCGACGTCGTGATGCTGAGCGAACGCCCGGAGCTCTGGGCTGAGTGCTACGAGACCTTCGCGACGGAGGTGCTGGCCGACTTCGCGGTGTACACGCCGCTGCACGTCACGCCCGAGCAGTGGGAGACCGCCTGGCGGGCCGACCCGATGTTCCTGGCGCTGCACGATGGTGAGGTGGTCGGATGCGCCGGGCTGGACGTGGACAGCGACCATCCCGAGCGCGCCGAGCACGCGTTGACCGCGGTGCGCCGGGACTGGCGCGGCCGGGGCATCGCGGCCCACCTGAAGCTGTGCACCCTCCACTGGGCGGCCGCGAACGGATTGTCCCAGGTCTACACGTGGACCCAGGCAGGGAACATGCCGATGCTGACCCTCAACGAGCGGCTCGGCTACGTCCCGGGCGCCACCAGCATCACGGTGTCCCGGTCGCTCCCGCTCGAGGGGTGATCAAGGAGTCGTGCGCACCCGGTGCCGGTGGCAGCGGGTCGTACTCCACGAGCAGCAGCGCCAGGTCGTCGTGGAGCCCGCCGGTGCCGGCCCGGAGGCTCGCGAGCACGGCGTCGAGCACGTCGGGCAGGTCCCCCTGCGCGGCGATGGCGCGGAGCGGTTCCAGGTCGACGAAGGCGCCCTGGGCGTCCCGTGCCTCGAGCAGGCCGTCGGTGTAGAGCAGCAGCCGGTCCCCGGGTCCCAGGCGGTCCGACGTGAGGAGCGGCTTCGCGCCCAGGCCCAGCGGCGGAGCCGGCTCGACGTCCAGGTCGCGCCAGGTGCCGCCGCTCGTGAGGAGCGGCGCGGGATGGCCGCAGCAGACGACTGAGACTCCGCCGTCGGGGTCGATGTCGACGAGGCAGGCGGTCACGAACTCCTCCTCGTCGGTCAGGTAGTGCTGCAGCTGCCCGTCGATCCGTGCGGCGATGGCGGCGACGTCGCTCTCCCGGGTCGCGGCGGCCCGGAACTCACCGAGCACGAGGGTGGCGGTGCGGACGGCCGGCAGCCCCTTCCCCCGGACGTCGCCGATCAGCAGCCGGATCCTCCCCAGCGCGGGAACCACCTCGAACAGGTCGCCGCCGACGTGGGCGTCCTCCGCGGCGCTGACGTAGCGGGCGGACAGGGCCAGCGGTCCGAGCCGCGGAGGCGGCGGTGCGAGTATCGCCCGCTGCGCGGCCTCGGCGACCTTCATCATCCCGGTGAGCCGCTCGGACTGCCGCCGGAAGCTGGCCGCGGTGTCGAGGGCGGTGGCGACGCGGTCGGCGAGGTCGCCCAAGAACCCCAGGTCGTCGTCGGAGTAGTGGCGACCGGACTCGGCGTGGGCCATGCTCACCGCGCCGATCACCCCGCCCCGCCCGCGGAGCGGCACGATCACCGCGCTCGACAGCCCGAGCCGGCGGAGCACCGCCGCGTGCTCGTCGTTCACGGCGGCGGTCTCGATCAGCTCCTGCGGCACGAACGGGTAGATCTCGGGGCGGCCCGTTCGGACGACCGCGGGTGCACCGGTCATCGCGTCCATGTTCACGGGGAAGGCGCCACGCATGCCCTCGGCCCACTCGGTGGTCTCCGGGTCGCGGTGCTGGAGCACGACGGTCTCGAGGGTGGCCCCGCGCAGGAGGGAGACCGCGCACCAGTCGGCGAAGCGCGGGACGAGCAGCCGGCAGACCTCGGCCAGCGTGCTCTCCTGGTCGAGGCTGCGGGACAGCGAGAGCGAGGCCTCGGCGAGGAGGAAGGTGCGCTGGGCGGCTGCGTCGTCGGCCTCGAGCCTCCGGGCGCGGACGATCGCCCCGGTCAGCGCGCCGGCGAGAGAGACCAGCAGCGACTGCTCCTCGGCGGAGCGGACCACGGCCGGAGGGAAGGTGAGCGCGAGCAGGCCGATGGTGTCCCCGCGGTGCACCAGGGGCAGCAGGTGCAGGCTCCGCTCGTCCGGGTAGTAGCCCGCCAGGAGGGGGAAGTCCGACTCGATCGCCCTGCGACCGGAATAGTGCCGTGGCCGTTGCTCCCGGGCCGCCACCGACCCGGGGAGGTCGCCGTCGAGCGGGACCTCGGCGTAGGAGTCCGCCTGGGGACCGCCGCGGCCCATCCAGGTCACGGAGCGGAGCATCCCGTCCTCGTCGAGGACGTAGATCGACGCCGACGTCGCCTGCAGCCGGGTCGCCGCCTCGCCGACGAAGCTCTCCGCGACCTCCTTGACCGTGCGGGCACCAGTCAGCTCGACAGCGAGAGCGTCGAGGAGCGCCTGCGCGAGATGGGCGGTGTGCCGCAGCACCGCCTGGTACCGAGCGATCAGACCCGCGGCGACCACGGACGCGATGCCGCCGACCACGCAGCCACCGAGACGCCACCACCAGGCGGTCTCGCCGACGTTGTCGTTCCAGCCCCCTGAGACGGCGGCCGCCGCGACGGCCAGGGCTGCGACCGCGGCGGTGCGCCGGGCCGACGCGCTCACCGACGCCACGACCGCGGCGGTGACGTAGGTACCGCTCAGCTGGAGCTCGTTGACCAGGTCGGCGACGACCGCGACGACCAGCACCAGGAGTCCGACGCCGGGCGCGACGGTGGCCCGAGAGAGACGGCTGTCGATGCCCGTCACGGCCACTCCTCGTCGCGGTCCTGCGCAGCCGTCACGAACGTCCGCCGGCGCGCCGCGGCTACTGTCGCACGCCGGAGCCCCTCGGGGAGGCCGATCGCAACAGCCAGTGCGGGCCGGCTCGGTCAGCCCCGGGGGACCCGGGCGGCGCCGACCAGCAGCGGCAGGCGGTGCGGCGGGATCGGCTCGTCCACGACGTAGACCGTGTCGATCGGGGCGTGCACCATCGGCCGCGAGCCGTCGGCTGCGACCGGTGCCGACACCCAGCCGACGTGGTCGATCGCGCTGCCGGTGGCCGGGTCGGAGAAGAAGTAGAGGTCGCCGGTCTCCACCTCGTCCACCGGAACCGGCGGCAGCGCCGCCGCCTGGTCGGACGCGTCCCGCGGGAGCAGCAGCCCGAACGCGCGCGCCGAGCGGTAGACCAGCCCGGAGCAGTCGATGCCGGCATCGGTCAGGCCGCCCCAGAGGTACGTCGTGCCGACGTACTTCCTGGCCTCCTCGACCAGGCGGTCGGGCGTCCACGACCGCGGCTCCGGCCGCGGGGGTTCCACGTCGACTGTCTCCAGCCGGTCGGCCAGCACCCAGCCGGGGTAGCCGTCGGGGTGGCGCAGCGAGGTCTGCCACCTCACCCGCACCTCCGCCCAGCCGTCCTGCTCTCCGACCACCGTCACCGGGTCGCCGGCCAGCACCTGGCTGACCTGCTCCGCCTCGCCGTCCGGCTTGGCGTGCAGCGACACCAGCTCCCCGGCCACCGCGACCGCACCCTCGAACCCGCTCACACCAGTCCTCCGATCCCGCTCCCGACACCGTCGGGTAGCAGCAGCCTGTCACGCGCGTAGTGGATGCCTCCAGCCACCGGCGACTCCTTCAGCCACCATGCCGCGTCGAGGTCGGCCAGGCAGCCCTCCCCCACGGCTGCGACCAGAGCCGCCGCGGCACCCACCCCGACGTGCGACTCCATCATCGACCCCACCATCAGGCCGAGGCCGTGCCGCCGCGCCACGTCGAGCAGCTCGAGGGCCGCGGTGAGGCCGCCGCACTTGGTGAGCTTGACGTTGACCATGTCGACCGCGCCCAGCCGCAGCAGCTCCACCAGGTCGGCCAGGTCGAACAGCGACTCGTCGGCCATCACCGGCGTCGAGACATGCGCACGGACGTGGGCGAGGCCGATCCGGTCGGCCCGCGGCGTCGGCTGCTCGACCAGCTCGACGCCGACGCGGGCGTCCTCGAGCTCCCGGATCACGGCCACCGCCTCGTCCGCGGTCCAGCCCTGGTTGGCGTCGAGCCGCAGCACGACGTCCGGGCCGACGGCAGCGCGCACCGCCCCCACCCGCGCCGCGTCGCCGGCAGGGTCGGTGCCGACCTTGAGCTTGAGCACCCCGAAGCCTTCGGCGACCCGCCCCTCTGCGGCGGCGGCCATGGCGTCGGCCGTGTCGACTGCCAGCGTGACGTCGACCGGTACGACGGACGCGGCGTCGCCGGATGGATCCGACCACCCCGCGCGGCGGGCGAGGTGCGTGGCGAGCGACACGCCGGCGGCCCGCGCGGCCAGGTCGTGGACGGCAGTGTCCGCGGCGGCACGCGCGCCGGTGTTGCCGACGACGGCGCTTGCGATCCGCGGTGCCAGGACGTCGGGATCGGCCGGCGCACCGACGAGCACCTCGGCGAGCGGACCCTCCAAGCAGGCTTCGGCGCTCGCCAGCGAGTCGCCCGTGATCCGCCACGCCTGCGGCGCCTCGCCCCAGCCGGACCGGCCGTCGCTGTCCACCAGCTCCACGAGCACGGAGTCCAGCGAGTCCGTGCGACGGACCGCAGTGACGAACGGCGTGTGCAGCGGCACGGAGACCCGGTGCACCCGCACTTCCTCGATGCGCGTCACTGCGCCGCCTCGAGGCGACCGTGGACGGCCCGGGCGACCCGCGCGATCCGGCGGTTGGCCTCGTCGGTGGCCACCCCGAGCGTGGTGAGCACGGCCAGCGTGAACGGCTCCGCCCAGGCGGGCCGAACCAGGGCGGCGTCGTGGGTGACGTCCTCGATCCACCCCGTCTTGTTGGCGACGTAGGTGCTGGGCGGCAGCCCGGCCGGGATGCCGTCGCGATGGGTCTGCTGGGCGAGCACGGCCTCCAGCTCCTTGGCGGGGCCCACCCCGAGCAGCGCCCCGTTGCCCAGGGCGGCGAGCAGGACGCTGAGGTCGCGCGCCGTCGCCTCGTTGGCGAGACCCGCCTCACGGGCCGGCGCGTCCTCGATCCCGCGGCTCATCACGGTCGCCGGCGAGCAGCCGGCGTCCGCGATCAGCTCCGCGACCGCGGCCACGCCCACCCGCTCGAGCACCAGGTTGGTCGCGAGGTTGCCGGAGTGCACGATCGCCCGGCGCACGAGCTCACGGAGCGTGCAGGTGCCGCCGACCTGCGCCCAGGTCGGCGGGTCCTGGTCGTAGCCCTCGTCCATCACGAACCGCTGTCCCGCGACCTGGGAGTCGAACTCGTCGTGCACCGGGACCTCGGCGTCCAGGTCGAGCACGCCCCGTTCGTGCAGGCGGTAGGCGGCCATCGCCAGCGGGAGCTTGACGGTGCTGGCCGCGAAGTGGACGGCGTCGTCGTCGTACGCCGCCAGCACGCGGCCGTCGAGCGTCGCGGCGTGGATCGACACCAGGCCGGTGCCGCCGTAGTCGTCGCGGCGCAGCTCGGTCAGCAACGGCGCGAGATCCAGCACACCGCTGATCATAGGAGCGTGCGGGGCCGGGCAGGACCGACCCCGCACCCTCGCGGCCCGGCTATGTCGCCGGCGCGGAGAGGTACACCGACTGCAGCTCGGTGTACTGCGCGAGTCCCTCGGGCCCGAACTCGCGGCCGACGCCCGAGGCCTTGAACCCGCCGAACGGCGCGGCGAAGTCCATCGTGTAGGTGTTGACGCCGTAGGTCCCGGTGCGCACCCGCCGGGCCACCTGCACGCCGGCGTCCTGGTCCGCGGTCCACACGGTGCCGGCGAGGCCGTAGTCGGAGTCGTTGGCGATCCGGACGGCGTCGTCCACGTCGTCGTACGGGATCACCGAGAGCACCGGACCGAAGATCTCCTCCTGCGCGATCCGCATCCGGTTGTCGACGCCGGCGAACACGGTCGGCCGGACGTACCAGCCGCGGTCGAGCCCCTCCGGCATGCCGAGGCCCCCGGCCGCGAGCCGCGCGCCCTCGTCCTGGCCGAGGGCGATGTACTTCTCCACCCGCTCCTGCTGCCGCCGCGCGACCATCGGGCCGACCTCGGTGGCGGGGTCCATCGGGTCACCGACGACCAGACCGGTCACCATCTCGGCGAGCGCGTCCGCGACCTCGTCGTGCCGCCGTCGGCTGACGAGGACCCGGGTCTGCGCGACGCAGGCCTGGCCGGAGTTCATCAGGCCGATGAACTTCAGGCCCTCGACAGTGGCGCCGAGGTCGGCGTCGTCGAGCACGATCGCCGCGGACTTGCCGCCCAGCTCCAGCGAGCACCGCTTGAGCTGCTCGCCGCAGACCGCGCCGATCCTGCGCCCTGCGGCGGTGGAGCCGGTGAACGCGACCTTGTCGACGCCCGGGTGGGCGACCAGGTGCTCGCCGACCTCGCGGCCTGCGGCGACGAAGCTCACCACCCCCGCCGGCACCCCGGCCTCGGCGAGGAGCTCGGCCATCAGGTAGCCGTCCAGTGGGGTCTCCGGCGCCGGCTTCACCACCACCGTGCAGCCGGCGAGCAGGGCGGGCACCAGCTTGGACATGATCGTGAACTGCGGGACGTTCCACGGCGGGATCGCGGCGACCACCCCGACCGGCTCGTGCCGCACCAGCACGTCGGAGCCGAGCGCTCCCGGCCGGGTCGACTCCCACGGGAAATCTCGGGCGATCCCCAAGAACGCCTCGATCTGCATCCACGGGGCCGGCGCCTGGGCCAGGTTGCTGAACGAGATCGGCGAGCCCATCTCGGTCGAGATCACCTCGGCCATCTCACCCATCCGGGCGGCGTACAGCCCGGAGAACGCGGCGACCACGTCGATCCGCTCCTGGGAGGTCAGCCGCGGCCACGGCCCGTCGTCGAACGCCCTCCGGGCGGCCGCCACGGCGGCGTCGACGTCGGCCGTGCCGGCCTCCGGCACCCGGGCCACGACCTCCTCGGTGTGGGGCGAGACCACCTCCAGCACCGCGTCGGTGGCCGGCTCGCGCCAGTCGCCGCCGATGAAGAGGGTGTCGCGGTCGAGAGTCATCAGGTCTCCGATCAGGGGGCGAGGTCGAACCAGTCCTTGAAACCGCTCGGGTCGTGCCGGCCGAGCGCACCGTGCTCGAACAGGCCCCAGCCCTCCGAGCCTTCGGGCACACCGGCCCCGGGCCCGTGGACCGTGGCCCGGCCGACGTGGTCGATCACGCCGAACATCACGCGTCCGGCGACGGCCGGGGCGTCGATGTCGTAGGTCAGCCGCTCGGTGAAGCCGGGGCCCTTCCACGTGCCGTGGGTCCAGTCGGGGTCCCCGCCGTACCCGCCGCCGACGTGGATCGGCACCGCGAGCTCGGAGGTCACCTCGAGGATGAGGTCCTTGCCGTCCGGGGTCGTGCACTGGATCGTCGCGCCGGTCGGGACGCGGGTTCCGGAGCCGTAGCGGATCTCCACCCGAGGCCAACCCAGCTGCTCGACCCGCCCGTCCTCCCAGACGCGGGTGCAGTCGTTCAGGACCCGGTAGCCGTCCGGCGTCTCCTGGATGATCAGCACCACGCAGAAGTCGTCGAACCGCATCGGGACGTAGAGCCACCACATGCCTTCGAACGTCGGGTCGGCCGGCTTGCCCGCGGGCGCCGCCTCACCGACCGGCCGGATGCCCCAGGAGCGGTCGCGGGAGCCGACCCAGCGGTCCGGGGTCACCGCGATGTCGGAGCCGTCGACGGAGATCACCCCCTCCCAGGTGCCGACCTGGGCGAACCGCTGGGCGTCGAGCGTGGTGCCCGCGCCCTGCCGCATCACGTGCCTCACCTCCTGGACGACGTCGAACGAGCCCTCCCACGTCAGGTCGAGCGCCATCCCCTCGGTCTCCTCCAGGACCAGCCGCAGCCGGCGGAGCGGCTCGAGCACCTCGACCCGGTAGCTCCCGACCCGCTGCTCCATCCGGTCCGCGCCGCGGGGGTCGGCCGCATCGCCCAGGTGGAGAGCCGTCTGCTCACCACCCCGGCGCAGCAGCACGAACGCGTCCTTGGTGCCGAGGTTGGGGTAGAAGCCGAGGCCCGTGATCAGGAACAGGTCACCGGTGCGGTCGTGGGCGTTGAGGTAGCAGCGGTCGTAGAAGTTGCGGTCGCTGGAGCCGGCCCAGGCCACGGGTTGGGGCAGCTGGTGGATCGGGTACTCGTCCAGCGGCCCCAGCCCGACGTACTCCCCGTGGAGGCTCATGCCCCGACCTCGGCGAGCAGTGCCTCGAGGAGCGGACGGTGGTGGAAGACCGCCTCGGGGTCGTCCGGGCGCTCGATCTCCCCGAAGTGGATCTGCCGCGCACTGGTGCGCAGGAACACGCACCCCCAGTTGACGGCAGCCAGCAGCTGGTACCAGGTGAGGTCGCCGACCTCGACCCCGGAGAGCTCTGCGTACGTCGACCGGACGTCGTCGGCGCGCAGGAGCTCCGGCATCCCGGGGAGCTCGAGCATGCCGGCGATCTCCTGGAACACCCGGTGCGCGAACACCATCCAGGCGAGGTCGAGCTCGCGCGGCCCAACGGTCGCCATCTCCCAGTCGAGGACGGCGACGGGCGTGAAGTCCTGGTACATCGTGTTGCCGATCCGCGCGTCGCCCCAGCACAGGACCGGCTCGCCCTCGTCGGGCAGGTTGGCCTCGAGCCACGCGAGGCCGCGCTCGACGAGGGGCGACGGCGGACTGCCCTCGGTGGTGGCGACCGCGTACTCGTACCAGGCGCGGGTCTTCGCGAGGTTCCGCGCCAGGGGCGTCGCGCCCTCGTGGCCGGCGACCCCGGGATCGAGGAACGCGAAGGTGCTCGCGGCGTCGGGGATCGCGTGCAGCTTCGCCAGCACCTCCACGCTGCCGCGCTGGAGCCGCTGCTGGTCGGCGGACGAGGCGTCGAAGAGCCAGTTGTCGCCGAACGTGTAGGGCAGCACGTCGGGAGGCACGACACCCTTTACCCGGTCCATCAGGAAGTACGGCGTGCCCAGCACCTCGCCGGTCGGCTCGATCCACCGCACCGCGGGCACCGGCACGTCGGTCAGCTCGCCGGCGAGCCGCATCGCGTCGTACTGGTCCTGGAGGCGGTACTCCGGGAACACCGGCAGGTCGTCCGCGGCCGGCGCCACGCGGGCGACGTACTCCCCGGTCCTGCGCTCGCCACCTTCGGTCCAGGTGACGTCGAGGAGCACGGTCTCGCTCGACATGCCGTTGCTGTCGACGCCGGCTTGCAGCGTGACTGCCGGCTCGGCCCCCGGCGGCAGCACGCTCCCCAGCCACCCCTCGAGCCGGTCGTGCACGTCCGCCTGGTCACGGCTGGAGCGCTGCAAGGTCATGTCGGCGGGCGGCGGTGCCTGCGTCACGGGTTCCTCCTGGCGTCTCCGAGGGCTCTACCCGAGACCTGTCACGGTGGAACGCCAGCGTTGTGGAACAGGTTCTAGTTTGTCAACGGATGCGACCGAGCCTGCGAGCCCTGTGCCAGACCCGGTCGAACCGCTCGACGTCCCCTGAGCGGGCGCTTAGACTGTGCCGCCTGTCACACTGCTCGGGCGGACGCTGACACCTCAAACCGCAGTCAGAGGAGGATCCGTCCCGTGGCCACGACCGATCCGCCCCGCGCCCGGCAGGCGCGCGCGGACGAGACCCGGGCCCGGCTGCTGAAGGCAGCGATCGCGGCGTTCGGGGTGAAGGGGTTTCACGGGACGACCACCCGCGACATCGCGCAGGCCGCCGGCATGAGCCCGGCGGCCGTCTATGTCCACCACCGGTCCAAGGAGGAGCTCCTCTTCCTGATCGCGGCCGAGGGCCACGAGCGGATCCTCGCCATGGTGCGCGAGGTGGTCGGCATGAAGGGGACCCCGACCGAGCAGGCGCGCGAGCTCGCCTACCGGTTCGCCCGTAGGCACGCCAGCGAGCACACCTGGGCCCGGATCGTGAACTACGAGCTCGCGGCCCTCTCCCCGGACCACCTGGCCGTGGTGATGGAGCTGCGCCGGCAGATCAACCACGAGCTGCGGGCGGTCGTCGACGCCGGCGTCGCGTCCGGCGAGTTCGACACCGCGGACCCCAGCATCACGACCGTCGCCGTGCTCTCGCTGGGCATCGACATCGCCCGGTGGTACGACGAGGCGGGGCGTTGGTCGCCGGACCAGGTGGCGGAGCGGTACGCCGAGCTCGCGGTGCGGATGCTCCGCCGGCCGAGCGGCGAGGAGTAGGCGTCAGGCGCGGACCCGCGGTCCGAGGTCGGTCCGGTGGTCGGCGTGCATCGTGTGCCGCGCCCGGGTCTCGGCGACCAGGTCGGGGTCCAGCTCGGCGATGGCCAGGCCCTCCTCCTCGCCGAGCCGGGCCAGGGGCCGACCCTCGGGGTCGTAGACGGCGGAGCCGCCGATGAACGAGCTTGCTCCGCACGTGCCGGTCAGCCCCGACACCACGACGTAGAACCCGTTGTCGAGGGCGCGGGCGGCGTAGTAGAGGTCGCGGCGGTGCGCTCCCCCCGGGAAGTAGGCCATCGAGCTCAGGTACCCGACGGCGCCGTCGTCGGCGACGGCACGGGCGTGCTCGGGGAAGCTGCCGTCGTAGCAGATCGACAGGCCCAGCTCGAGGCCGTCGACGACGATCGAGGCTCCGTGGTCACCGACGGTGAAGTGCTGCTTCTCCAGGCCGTCGAGGTGCTGCTTGTCGTACGGCGCGTCGGCGCGCCCGTCCGGCCGCACGACGACCGAGCTGAGCGTCTTGTGCCCGGTCCGCTGGAGCGCGGCTCCGACCACGACGGTGGTGCCGGTCTCTGCGCACCCCTGCCGCAACGGGTCGAGGACGTCGGCAAGCGCCTCGACCGTCGGGAGCGGACCGGCGAAGGTCGCGTCGTCGTACCCGGTCAGGAACGCCTCGGGCAGCACCAGTACCGCGACGCCCTGCGTGCCCGCCAGCCGGGTGAGCCGCGCCGCGGTCGCGACGTTCGCCGCGAGGTCGCCCGCGACCGACGAAGCCTGTCCTGCCGCGACGATCACCCGACGACGACCTCGATCCGCTGGAACTCCTTGAGCTCGGTGTAGCCGGTGGTCGCCATCGCGCGGCGGAGCGCGCCGACCAGGTTCATGGTGCCGTCGGCGACCCGGGAGGGACCGAACAGGATCTCCTCGATGGTGCCGATCCGGTCGAACTGCACCCGCTGGCCACGGGGCAGGTCGTGGTGGTGGGCCTCGGCGCCCCAGTGGAAGCCGTGCCCGGGTGCGTCGGTGGCGCGGGCGAACGGCGAACCGACCATCACGGCGTCGGCACCGCAGGCGATCGCCTTGGCGATGTCCCCGGACTTCCCGATCGAGCCGTCGGCGATCACGTGCACGTAGCGGCCGCCGGACTCGTCGAGGTAGTCGCGACGGGCGGCGGCGACGTCGGCGACCGCGGAGGCCATGGGTACGGCGACGCCGAGCACCGTGCGGGTGGTGTGGGCCGCTCCACCGCCGAAGCCGACCAGCACGCCGGCCGCCCCGGTGCGCATCAGGTGCAGCGCGGCCTGGTGAGTTGCGCAACCGCCGACGATCACCGGCACGTCGAGCTCGTAGATGAACTCCTTGAGGTTCAAGGGCTCGGCCTGGCTCGACACGTGCTCGGCGGACACGGTGGTGCCGCGGATGACGAACATGTCGACGCCGGCGTCGACGACGACCTTCGCGAACTCCTTGGTCCGCTGCGGCGAGAGCGACCCGGCGACGGTCACGCCCGCCTCGCGGACCTGGCGCAGCCGCTCGGTGATCAGCTCGGCCTTGATCGGCTCGGCGTAGATCTCCTGCATCCGGCGGGTGGCCTGCTCCCCCTGGAGGCCGGCGACCTCCTCGAGCAGCGGCTCGGGGTCGGCGTAGCGGGTCCAGATGCCCTCGAGGTTGAGCACCCCGAGGCCGCCGTACTTGCCGAACCGGATCGCGGTGGCCGGCGACATCACCGAGTCCATCGGCGCCGCGAGGATCGGCAGGTCGAACCGGTAGGCGTCGATCTGCCAGGCCGTGCTGACCTCCTCGGGGTCCCGCGTGCGCCGCGAGGGGACGATCGCGATGTCGTCGAAGGAGTAGGCCCGGCGGCCGCGCTTGGCCCGGCCGATCTCGATGTCGGTCACCGATCAAGCGTATCGGGAGCGGCCCGGGCAGCCGCCTCGTGGCGACTGCTGACGCCGAGCTTGCGGAGGACCGACGCCACGTGGTGGTCGACGGTGCGGGGCGAGACGAACATGGTCTCGGCGATCTGGGCGTTGGTGAGGCCCTCGGCGAGGTGCTCGAGGACCTCGGCCTCGCGGGCCGTCAGCCCGAGCGGGTGGCCGGCCGTGCTGCGCCGCGGCCCTCGGGGTAGACCGCGCCGGACGCCTCGGGAACGGAGGAGGCGGGTCGCGTGGTCGGCGGCTGCGTGCGCGCCGAGCTCGCGGAACAGAGACAGCGCGGTCACCGCCACGCCGTCCTCCGGCGCAGCCAGCAGCGCCCACGCCTGGTGGTACGACATGCCGAGGGCCGCCCACGCCTCCGCGGCCTCGGCAGCCCGCCCGGAGAGCTCGAGCGCGTACGGCTCCGCCACGGCGCCGCGTTCGGGGAGCGGGTCGCGGAGACCCGCCCGTCGGCGCCACGCCAGCAGCTCCCCGTGCAGCCAGGGCTCCGCGACCCGTGCGGTGGCGGCGATCGCATCGGCGGTCTCGGAGGCGACCGACTCGGGGCGTGACTCGAGGAGGTGGGCCTCGGCGCGGGCTGCGCTCACCGGGGCCAGGCGCTGCACCTCGTCGGCCCGGCGCGCGAGCGCGAGGGCGGAGTCGAGCAGCCCCCACACGCCTGGCTCGCCGCGCCGCGCCCGCACCAGCCCGAGCACGGTCGACGGCATGATCCGGCTCGGCAGGGCGGCCCGCGGGTTCGTGAGCACCGCCGCGCAGACGCGGTCCGCGGCGTCGTACTCCCCGAGGTCGAGGTGCAGCTGTGCCAGCCAGCCGGTCATGTACAGCCGCCAGCTGTCCAGGTCGTGGTCGGAGCAGTACGCGATCCCGGCCTCCAGGACCGGGCGCGCGTCGGCGGTCCGTCGGTGCGAGACCGCCATCGACGCAAGGTTCGTGTACGCACGCGCCGCGTGCTCCTCCAGACCGTGCGACAGCGCCAGCTCCAGGCTCTGTGTCAGGAGCTCGGTGCCACCCGACCGACCGGCATTGTCCAGGGCCGTGCCGACGTTGTTGAGGGCGTGGGCCTCGACCTCCGGGTCGCCCAACCGGCGGGCGAGGTCCCTGGCCCGTTCACCCCAGGTGATCGCACCGTCGACGTCGTGCGCGAGCATGCGCAGCTGGGCGGCGTTGCTGTAGGCCATGGCCAGCTCGCGTCCCGGGGGGAGCGGCTCCAGCAGCGCGACCGCCGCCGCCGCTTCCGCGTCGGCTGTGTCCCGATCCGCCTGGAACCATGCGAGCCGGGACATCCAGCGGTGGGTGTCGCCCTCCCGCAGCCGGTCCCCCCTGTCGCGGTGGATGCTCAGCAGCTGGAGCCGCGAACCCATCGCCTCGTCGATGCGGTCGGTGAGGTAGCACTCGTAGGCGTGCCGGTCGAGGAGGTCGGCGCGGACGTCGTCGACCATCGGAGCCCCGGACTCCAGCGCCAGTGCGTACTGGTCCGCCGCCTCCCGGTGTGCCCGCAGGGACGCGGCCTGTCGACCAGCCCGCACCGCGTGCCTCAGCAGCGCCGCCGGGTCTCCGGCCCGGGCGGCATGGTGCGCCATCCGCGCAGGGTCACCCTCGCTGTGCGCCTCCATCGCGGCGAGCGCGCGTCGGTGGAGGTCGACGCGACGGAAAGGGGACAACGACTCCTCGACCACCACCCGGGCGATCTCGTGGCGGAACTGGACAGCATCCCCCTCGAGCACGAGAACGCCCGAGGCCAGGCAGGCGTCCAGACCTTCCAGGGACGCGCCGGCGAGGGCTTCGGCCAACCAGGGCTCGACCCGGCCCGGCACGATCGAGAAGGCGTCCAGGACGCCACGTGGGACGTCGACCAGCCGCGCGCGGCGGGCGAGCACCGCGTCCCGGACGGTGTCCGGCACCTCCCCGTCCCCGGCGAGCACCTCCGTGACGAAGAACGGGTTGCCGCGGGTGAGCCGGTGGAGGTCGCCCGCGTCGAGCCGGTCGTCGACCAGCTCCGCTACGCCGCGCGGTGTGAGCGGCGGGACGGTGATCCGGTGGACCAGCGGTTGTGGGGCCAGCTCACCCAGGACGGTCCGCAGCGCGTGCGCGGGGCCGATCTGGTCGTCGCGGTAGGTCCCCACGACCAGCGCCTTGACGCGGTCCAATCGTCGCCCCAGCACCCGGAGGACATCGAGGGTCGCCTCGTCCGCCCAGTGCAGGTCCTCCAGCACGAGCACGGGCACCGGGTCGCGCGGGAGGTCCGCCGCCAGCGTCGAGACGAGCTCGACCGCGCTTGCTCCCTCGGCGACCGCCGTGTCGATGCGCCCGCCGAGCTGGACGGCGACGTCCACCAGCGCACCCAGCGGCCGCGGTGCCGCCAGGGGCTCTGCATATCCCCGCACGGCGGCCGGGGCTCGAGCGGCGGTGAACGCCGCGACGAGCGAGGTCTTGCCCGCACCGGCCTCACCGCCGACGAACAGCAAACGCCCCTGCCCGTCGTCACCGACCGCCGCGAGGTGGGCGTCGAGGGCGGAGAGCTGCGCGTCCCGCTCGACCAGGTGGGCAGCACCCTCCGACATGTCGGCAGAATCGCACACCGCGCCCGCTGGGGTGCCGTTTGCGGTCGAACTGCGCCCGACCGGGTCGGCCGCGCCCGACTCAAGCGCGGTAGTTCGGGGCCTCCACCGTCATCTGCACGTCGTGGGGGTGGCTCTCCTTCAGCGAGGCCTGGGTGATCCGGATGAACCGGCCCTTCTGCTGGAGCTCGGGGATGGTGCGAGCACCGATGTAGAACATCGACTGGTTGAGCCCGCCGATCAGCTGGTGCGCGACCGCGGCGAGCGGCCCGCGGTAGGCGACCTGGCCCTCGACGCCCTCGGGCACGATCTTGTCGTCGCTGGCGACCTCGGCCTGGAAGTAGCGGTCCTTCGAGTAGGACTTCTTGCCGCGCGAGGACATCGCGCCGAGTGAGCCCATGCCGCGGTAGGTCTTGAACTGCTTGCCGTTCACGAAGATCACCTCGCCGGGCGACTCCTCGCAGCCGGCGAGCATCGAGCCGATCATCACCGACTCCGCGCCGGCGACGATCGCCTTGGCGATGTCGCCCGACTGCTGCAACCCGCCGTCCGCGATGACCGGCACCCCGGCGGGCCGGGCCGCGAGCGAGGCCTCGTGGACAGCAGTGACCTGAGGTACGCCGCACCCGGTGACCACCCGCGTCGTGCAGATCGAGCCCGGACCGAAGCCGACCTTCACCGCATCGGCACCGGCGTCGATGAAGGCCTGCGCGCCCTCCTTGGTGGCCACGTTGCCGCCGATCACCTGCACCCCGCGGGTCGCCGGGTCGCGCTTGAGCCGCTTGACCATGTCGAGCAGCAGCGTCACGTGGCCGTGAGCGGTGTCGGCGACGAGCACGTCGGCGCCGGCCTCCACCAGGGTCGTGGCGCGCTCCCAGGAGTCGCCGAAGTAGCCGATGGCCGCCCCGACCATCAGCCGGCCCTGCGGGTCCTTCGACGCGTGCGGGAACTGCTCGGACTTCACGAAGTCCTTGACGGTGATCAGGCCGCCGAGCCTGCCCTGCTCGTCGACGAGCGGGAGCCGCTCGCGCTTGTGCTTGCGCAGCAGCGCGGTGGCCTCCTCGCGGCTGATGCCGACCGGCCCGGTGACCAGCGGCATCGGGGTCATCACCTCGTCGA
>Ga0196958_10000214_pt1 | contig 18938 bp, 16 predicted proteins | sample S1v_10metaG_FD_148654 | JGI IMG/M metagenome (GOLD analysis project Ga0196958, IMG submission 148654) | Soil microbial communities from Anza Borrego desert, Southern California, United States - S1+v_10 | ecosystem: Environmental > Terrestrial > Soil > Desert | place: USA: California | collected...
CGTCGGACCGATCGCGGTCCGGCGCGACCCCCGCAGGAGCGAGCGAGTGAGCATCCCCACCGGACGGACCAGCACCCTCGAGGGGCCGGAGGGCATCACCAACCCCCCGATCGACGAGCTGCTGGAGACGGTGAGCTCGAAGTACGCGCTGGTCATCTACGCGGCCAAGCGCGCCCGTCAGATCAACGACTACTACGCCCAGCTGGGCGAGGGCCTGCTCGAGTACGTCGGCCCCCTCGTCGAGCCCGGCCCGCGCGAGAAGCCGCTCTCGGTGGCCATGCGCGAGATCCACGCCGGCCTGCTCGAGCACACCGAGGGCGAGTGACGCAGCGGGCCGGACGCGCAGCGGAGCGAGCGGAGCCGGACCGGTGACACCGCCCCGGGAGATCGTCCTCGGGGTCTCGGGCGGCATCGCCGCCTACAAGGCCTGCGAGGTGCTGCGGCGCCTGCGCGAGGCCGGCAACCACGTGCAGGTGGTGGCCACCCGCGCCGCGCTGGAGTTCATCGGCGCGGCCACGTTCGAGGCGCTGTCGGGCAACCCCGTGCACACCGGGGTGTTCGAGGACGTCCCGGACGTCGCGCACGTCGCCCTCGGGCGCCGCGCCGACCTCGTCGTGCTCGTCCCCGCGACGGCCGACCTGCTCGCGCGCATGGCCCACGGGCGCGCCGACGACATGCTCACCTCGACGCTGCTCACGGCGCGGTGCCCCGTGCTCGCCGTCCCCGCGATGCACACCGAGATGTGGGAGCACCCGGCGACGGTCGACAACGTCGCCACGCTGCGCCGGCGGGGCACCATCGTCCTCGAGCCCGCGTCGGGCCGCCTGACCGGAGCCGACACCGGACCGGGCCGCCTGCCCGAGCCGGCCGAGATCGCCGAGTTCGCCCGCCTGCTGCTCGAGTGGCGCACGGACGACGAGGACGGCGGCGGCATGGCCTTCCCGCTGCCACGGGATCTCGAGGGGCGGCGGGTCGTCGTCTCCGCCGGCGGCACCGCCGAGCCGCTCGACCCCGTGCGCACGCTGGGCAACCGCTCGTCGGGCAAGCAGGGCTACGCGCTCGCCCGGGTGGCCGCGCAGCGCGGGGCCGAGGTGACCCTGGTGGCCGGGACGGTCGCCGACCTCGACCCGCCGGCGGCGGTGGCGCTGCGCCGCGTGCAGACCACCCTCGAGATGCGCGAGGCCGTGCTCGACGCCGCCAAGGCCGCCGACGTGGTGGTCATGGCCGCCGCGGTCTCCGACTTCCGGCCCGCCTCGCTGTCCGTCGGCAAGATCAAGAAGGGCGACGAGCCGCCCGCGATCCCGCTGGAGTTCAACCCCGACATCCTGCGGGAGTTGGTCACCGAGGACGTCCCGCGGCGGCTGGTCGTCGGGTTCGCCGCGGAGACCGGCGACGAGCAGGGCAGCGTGCTGGAGTACGGGCGCGCCAAGCTCGAGCGCAAGGGCTGTGACCTGCTCGTCGTCAACGCCGTCGGGGCGGGCCGGGCGTTCGAGACCGAGGACAACGAGGGCTGGCTGCTCGGCGCCGACGGGTCGTCGTCGCCGCTGCCGATGGGATCGAAGGCCGCGCTCGCGGCCCGCGTCTGGGACGCGGTGGCCGAGCGCCTGCCCTGAGCGGGCCCGTCGCGCCATCCCACGAACGCGCGGTGAACACAACCGTTGTGTGACAGGCTTGGCATTTCGGCAGGTCAGAGGCCTCGCGATTCACGGAGATGCCGTTAGTGTGGACGGGTCCCATTGTCGAGGCAGGGAGAGATTGTGCCAGCTAGGCGCCTGTTCACCAGCGAATCCGTCACCGAGGGCCACCCGGACAAGATCTGCGACGCCGTCAGCGACGGCATCCTGGACGCCCTGCTGGCGCAGGACCCCAAGAGTCGCGTCGCGGTCGAGACGATGGTCACGACGGGCCAGGTGCACGTCGCCGGCGAGGTCACCACCAACGCCCAGGTCAACTACATCGACATCGTCCGCAAGACCATCCTCGACATCGGCTACGACTCGTCGGCCAAGGGCTTCGACGGCGAGAGCTGCGGCGTCTCGATCTCCATCGGGGCGCAGTCGAAGGACATCGCGCAGGGCGTCGACCAGGGCTACGAGTCCCGCGTCGAGGGCAACGAGGACGAGATCGCCAAGCAGGGCGCGGGCGACCAGGGCCTGATGTTCGGCTACGCCGACGCGGACACCCCGGAGCTCATGCCGCTGCCGATCGGGCTGGCGCACCGCCTGGCGCGCAAGCTGACCGCGGTCCGCCGCGACGGCACGCTGCCCTACCTGCGTCCGGACGGGAAGACCCAGGTCACCATCGCCTACGACGACGACAAGCCCGTCGGCGTGGAGACCGTGGTCCTGTCCACCCAGCACGCCGCCGACATCGACCTCGACGAGCTGCTGACCCCGGACATCAAGAACAAGGTCATCGATCCCGTGCTCGAGGGCATCGACCTCGACTCGTCGAACACCCGCGTGCTGGTCAACCCGACCGGGCGCTTCGTCACCGGTGGCCCCATGGGCGACGCCGGCCTCACCGGCCGCAAGATCATCGTCGACACGTACGGCGGCTACGCCCGCCACGGCGGCGGCGCCTTCTCGGGCAAGGACCCGTCGAAGGTCGACCGCTCGGGCGCCTACGCCATGCGCTGGGTCGCGAAGAACATCGTGGCCGCCGGCCTGGCGAAGCGGGTCGAGGTCCAGGTGGCCTACGCGATCGGCAAGGCCGAGCCCGTCGGCGTGTTCATCGAGACCTTCGGCTCCCACAACGTGGACCCGGCCAAGATCGAGCAGGCCGTGCACGAGGTCTTCGACCTGCGCCCCGGCGCGATCGTGCGCGACCTGCAGCTGCTGCGCCCGATCTACCAGCCGACCGCGGCGTACGGCCACTTCGGCCGCGACGACCTCGACCTCCCTTGGGAGCGCACCGACCGCGCCGACGCCCTGAAGTCGATCGCCGGCGGCTGAGAGCACGTTCCCGTGCAAGCCGTGCGGCCTCGCTTGCACTGAACGCCAGGATCTCCACATCCTCGCGCGGCCCGGTCACCTCGCACCTCGAGGTGACCGGGCCGTCGTGTGTGCGGGGGCGCGGCCCGGCGCGCCGAGGGGCACACCCGGTGTGGCCGACGCGCGGTGCGCCTGCCTGGTGTGCCCCTCGCCCGCGGGCACCGGGCCGGTCGGTGGGCTCTGGTAGACCGGGCGGCGTGGGGCGAGCGGACACGACGGCGGGCACGACCCCCGCCATGCCGGGGATGCCCGAGGTCCCGCCGCCGGTCCCGACGACGCCAACGGCGCCGAAGACGCCGAAGACGCCGAAGACGCCGAAGACGCCGGGGGCTCCCCGCCGCGGCCGGCGCAACGAGCGCCTCCCCGCCGCCGAGCGGCCGGTGGCGCGGGTGGCCGTGGACGTCAACCTCGCGCACCTCGATCGTCCCTTCGACTACCAGGTGCCCGAGCAGCTGGCCGACGAGGCGGTCCCCGGCGCGCGGGTGCGGGTGCGGTTCGCCGGGCGCACGGTGGACGGGTTCGTGCTCGCGCGGGAGGACACCAGCGAGCACACCGGGCGCCTGGGCTGGCTGGAGAAGGTGGTGTCGCCCGAGCCCGTGCTGGGCCCTGAGCTCGCCGGCCTGTGCCGGGCCGTCGCCGACCGCTACGCCGGCACGCTCGCCGACGTCCTGCGCCTCGCCGTCCCCCCGCGCCACGCCCGCGTCGAGGCCGAGACGCCCCGGGCGCGCCCGCCGGCCACGGCCCCGGGGACCATCGACGGCTGGGCCGCCTACCCCCGTGGCCCGGCGCTGCTCGAGGCCCTCGCCGCCGGCCGCGGCGCGCACGCCGTCTGGCAGGCGCTGCCCGGTGAGGACTGGCCCGCCCGCCTCGCCGAGGCCGCCGCCACCACGGCCGCCGCCGGGCGCGGCGCGGTGCTCGTCGTCCCCGACCGCCGCGACCTCGATCGCGTGCAGGCCGCGTGCGAGGCCGTCGCGGGCCCCGAGGCCGTGGTCGCGCTGGCCGCCGACCTCGGCCCGGCCGAGCGCTACCGCCGCTGGCTCGCCGTCGCCCGCGGGCAGGTGCGGATCGTCGTCGGCACGCGCGCCGCCGCGTTCGCCCCCGTCGCCGACCCGGGGCTCGTCGCGGTGTGGGACGACGGCGACGACTCCCATGCCGAGCCCCGCGCGCCCTACCCACACGCCCGCGACGTCGCGGTGACCCGCGCGCACCGCGACGGCGCGGCCCTGCTCGTCGCCGGGTTCGCCCGCACCGCCGAGGCCGCGCTGCTCGTCGCCAGTGGCTGGGCGCACGACGTCGTCGCCGACCGCGCCACCGTCCGCGCCCGCGGCCCCCGCGTCACCGCGATCGGCGAGGACGACCGCCAGCTGCTGCGCGACCCCGCCGCCCGTGCCGCCCGCGTGCCGTCGGTGGCCTTCGAGGCCGCGCGGGGCGCGCTGGCCGCCGGCGCCCCGGTGCTCGTGCAGGTGCCGCGCCGCGGCTACCTGCCCGCCGTCGCCTGCGCCCGCTGTCGGGAGCCGGCCCGCTGCCGGCGCTGCGCGGGCCCGCTGTCCCTGCCCGCGGCGGGGCACCCCGCCCACGAGGCCGTCCCCACCTGCCGCTGGTGCGGGCACCCCGACGCCGCGTACCGGTGCGGTGCGTGCGGGTCGCCCCAGCTGCGGGCGCTCGTGGTCGGGTCGGCGCGCACCGCCGAGGAGCTGGGCCGGGCGTTCCCGCAGACGGTCGTGCGCAGCTCGGGCGGCGGGGCGGCGGTGCTCGACACGGTCCCCGCCGCGCCGGCCCTGGTCGTCGCGACGCCCGGCGCCGAGCCGGTCGCCGAGGGCGGCTACGGCGCGGCCCTGCTGCTCGACGGGGCCGTGCTGCTCGCCCGGCCCGAGCTGCGCGCGGGGGAGGAGACGCTGCGCCGCTGGTTCGGCGCCGCCGCCCTGGTCCGCCCGGCCCCCGAGGGCGGACGGGTGGTGGTCGTCGCCGAGTCGTCGACGCCGGCCGTACAGGCGCTGGTCCGCTGGGACCCGGTCGGGCACGCCGCCGCCGAGCTCGCCGCCCGCGAGGAGCTCGCCCTGCCCCCGGCGATGCGCATGGCCGCGGTCGACGGCCCGCCCGCCGCCGTCGCCGACCTGCTGGCGGCGCTGCCCGACACCGTCGAGGTGCTCGGCCCCGTGGAGCTGCCGCCGGGGACGCGCCTGCCCGGCGCCGACGAGCGCACCGAGGGCGCCGAACGCTGCCTGGCCCGCGTGCCGCGCACGCAGGGGCGCGCGCTGGCCCGCGAGCTGCACACCGCCCAGGCGGTGCGCTCGGCGCGCAAGGAGCGCGAGCCGGTGCGCGTGCTGCTCGACCCGCTCGACCCGCTCTAGCTGGACAGCGGCCCCGCGCTCTGCCACTGTTCAACCGACAGGTTGAACAACGAGGAGGCCGCGATGACCGAGGAGACCCCCGCCGACCGCCACCGCGCCGTGGCCGCCGTCTTCACCGAGCGCGTGCGCGGCACCACCGACTGGGACGTGCCGACCCCCGTCGCCGAGTGGACCGCGCGCGACGTCGTCCGCCACCTCACGACGTGGTTCCCGGGGTTCCTCGCCGGGGCCGGGGTCGACCTGCCGGCCGGGCCGTCGGTGGACGACGACCCCGTGGCCGCGTGGGAGCACCAGACGGACACCGTGCAGGCGCTGCTCGACGACCCCGACGGCGCCGGCCGCACGATCGCGAACCCCCACATCGGCGAGATGACCGTCGCCGGGGCCGCCGACATGATCTACATCCCCGACGTCTTCATGCACACCTGGGACCTGGCCCGCGCCACGGGCCAGGACGACCGGCTGGACCCCGGCTTCTCCGCGGCGCTGGTCGACGGCATGACCTCCATGGAGGACGTCATCCGCGGCTCGGGCCAGTACGGCCCGCGGGTGCCGGTGCCCGACGACGCCGACGCGCAGACCCGCCTGCTCGGGTTCATCGGCCGCGACCCCGACTGGAAGCCCTGATCGTCCGCCCTACCTACACTGGACGGTCAGAGGATCGAGAGAGGACCGATGACCGTCCAGCCCCTGCGCCTGTTCGGCGACCCCGTCCTGCGGACGAAGGCCGAGCCCGTCGTCGACTTCGACCGCGAGCTGCGCACCCTCGTCGCCGACCTGCACGAGACGATGCGCGACCAGGGCGGCGCCGGGCTCGCGGCGCCGCAGATCGGCGTCGGGCTGCGGGTGTTCGTCTTCCGGGCCGACGGCGTCGAGGGCCACATGGTCAACCCGACGTGGAACGCCGTCGACGGCACCGAGCAGTTCGGGCCGGAGGGCTGCCTGTCGATCCCGGGGATGCGCTTCGACTGCCGCCGCTTCGAGCACGTCGTCGCCACCGGCTGGGATCTGCACGGCGAGCCGCAGACCGTCGAGGGCACCGCGCTGGTGGCCCGCGCGATCCAGCACGAGACCGATCACCTCGACGGTGTGCTGTTCCTCGACCGGCTCGACCCCGAGACGCGGCGCGAGGCCATGAAGGCGATCCGCTCGGCGCCGTGGTTCGACCCGGCCGCCCCGCCGACGGTCAAGCAGAGCCCGCACCCGCTCTTCGGCCGGGTCACCTGAGCTGTGCGCGTCGTCTTCGCGGGCACCCCCGAGCCCGCCCTGCCCTCCCTGCGTCGCCTGCTCGCGAGCGAGCGGCACGAGGTGGTCGCCGTCGTCACCCGGCCCGACGCCCCGGTGGGGCGGTCGAGGCGGCCACGGCGCAGCCCGGTGGGCGCGCTCGCCGACGAGGCGGGCGTCGCCGTCCTGACCCCGGCCACGGCGTCCGAGCCGGCGTTCCTCGACGCGCTGCGCGACCTCGCCCCCGACTGCTGCCCGGTGGTCGCCTACGGCAACCTGCTGCGCCGCGCGGCCCTCGACGTCCCGGCGCACGGGTGGGTCAACCTGCACTTCTCCCTGCTGCCGGCCTGGCGCGGTGCCGCACCCGTGCAGGCCGCGATCCGCGCCGGTGACGAGGTGACCGGAGCCAGCACCTTCGCGCTGGAGGAGGGCATGGACACGGGCCCGGTGTACGGCACGATCACCGAGGAGATCGGCCGGCACGACACCGCCGGGACGCTGCTCGAGCGCCTGGCGACGTCGGGCGCGGCGCTGCTCGAGCGCACCCTCGACGGCATCGAGGACGGCGAGCTGGTCCCGGTGCCCCAGTCGGCCGACGGCGTCTCCTACGCCCCGAAGGTCACCGTCGACGACGCGCGCGTCACCTGGAGCCACCCGGCGCCCGCCGTCGACCGGGGCATCCGCTCGGTGACGCCCGCGCCCGGCGCCTGGACGACCTTCCGCGACGCCCGCCTCAAGCTCGGCCCGGTGCTCACCACCGGCGAGCCCGGCCTCGACCCGGGCACGATCCGCGTCGAGCGCACCCGGGTCCTGGTCGGGACGGCGACGGCCACCGTCGCGCTCGGCGAGGTCCAGCCCGGCGGCAAGAAGCCCATGGCCGCCGTCGACTGGGCCCGCGGGGTGCGCCCGGAGCCGGGGGAGCGGTTCGCGTGACCGGGGCGAGCGAAGCGACGGGGGCCGTATGACCGACAGCTCCATCCCGCCCGGCGGGCACCGATCCGGCCGCGGCCCGCGCAGGAAGGGCCCCGACCGCCGCCGCACCGGCCCGCCCCGCGGCCGCCAGGGCCCCGGTCGCCCGCCCACCGGCGACCCCGCCCGCGAGGCCGCGCTCGACGTGCTGCGCGCGGTGCGCGAGGACGACGCCTACGCCAACCTCGTGCTGCCCGGCCTGCTGCGCGAGCGCCGCGTCTCCGGGCGCGACGCCGCGCTGGCCACCGACCTCGCCTACGGCGCCTGCCGGGCGCGGGGCCTGCTCGACGCCGTGCTCGCGGCCTGCTGCGACCGCCCCCTCGACGAGCTCGACGGCGTCGTGCTGGACGCCCTGCGCCTCGGGGCCCAGCAGCTGCTGCGCACCCGCATCCCCCCGCACGCCGCGGTCGGCGCCACCGTCGAGCTCGTGCGGGCCCGGGCCGGGTCGCGGCCGACCGGGTTCGTCAACGCGGTGCTGCGCCGGGTCGCCGAGCGCGACGAGGCCGCGTGGGTCGACCGCCTCGCCCCGGCGGACACCCTCGGCCGGCTCGCGCTCGCCCATGCCCACCCGCGCTGGATCGCCGAGGTCTTCGCGCGGGCGCTCGGCGGTCCCGACGGCACCGAGGACGAGCTCGCCGCCGCCCTCGCCGCCGACGACGCCCGCCCGGCCGTGCACCTCGCCGCGCGGCCCGGCGAGATCTCCGCCGACGAGCTGGCCGCCATCACCGGCGGCGACCCCTCGCCCTACTCGCCCTACGGCGTCCTGCTCACCGAGGGCGGCGACCCCGGCGAGCTCCCGCCCGTCCGCGAGGGCCTGGCCGTGGTGCAGGACGAGGGCAGCCAGCTGGTCGCCCTCGTCGCCGCGCGGGCGCCGGTCGAGGGACGGGACACCCGCTGGCTGGACCTGTGCGCGGGCCCCGGCGGCAAGGCCGTGATGCTCGGGGCGCTGGCGGCGATCGAGGGCGCCACCCTCGACGCGGTCGACCGCGCCCCGCACCGCGCCGGACTCGTCGCGAAGGCCACCGACGGCCTGCCGGTCCGGGTGCACACCGGCGACGCCCGCGAGGTCGCGCTGCCCGAGGCGGCCCACGACCGCGTGCTCGTCGACGCCCCCTGCACCGGGCTGGGCGCCCTGCGCCGCCGCCCGGAGGCGCGCTGGCGCCGCGACGCCGGCGACGTCGGGGAGCTGGCCGCGCTCCAGCGCTCGCTGCTGCGCGCCGGCCTGGACCGCGCGCGCTCCGGCGGCGTCGTCACCTACGCGACGTGCTCGCCGCACCCCGACGAGACCACGGCGGTCGTCACGGCCGTCGCCGCGGAGACCGGCGCCGAGCTGCTCGACACCGTCGCCCTGCTGCCCGAGGTGCCCGACACCGCGGCCGCGGACGGTCCGGGCGTCCAGCTCTGGCCGCACCGGCACGGCACCGACGCCATGTACGCGGCGGTGCTGCGCAAGCCCTGACCGCGCCCCCGACGGTGCCGCCGGACCCCCGTGGCCGGGCCACTACCATCCGTCACGTGGCGCGTGCCCCGATGATCGCTCCGAGCATCCTGTCCGCCGACTTCGCGCGCCTGGCCGAGGAGGCCGACGCGGTGCCCGGCGCGGACTGGCTGCACGTCGACGTCATGGACGGGCACTTCGTCCCCAACCTGACCCTCGGGCTGCCCGTGGTGCAGGCGCTGGAGCGGGCCACCACCATCCCGCTCGACTGCCACCTCATGATCAACGACCCGGACCGCTGGGCCCCCGGCTACGCCGAGGCCGGGTCCCGCAACGTCACCGTGCACGCCGAGGCGGCCCACGACCCGCGGGGCTGCGCCCGCGACATCCACGCGGCGGGCGCGCTCGCCGGGCTCTCGATCAAGCCCGGCACCCCGCTGGACGACTGGGTCGAGGTCCTGCGCGACTTCGACACCCTGCTGGTCATGAGCGTCGAGCCCGGCTTCGGCGGGCAGAGCTTCATGCCCGAGGTGCTCGACAAGGTCCGCACGGCCCGGCGGCTGGTGGACACCGGGCACCTCAACGTGCTCGTCGAGATCGACGGCGGGATCAGCGCCGACACGATCGAGCAGGCCGCGGAGGCGGGCGTCGACTGCTTCGTCGCCGGCTCGGCGGTCTACGGCGCCGACGACCCGGCCCGGGCCGTGACGGCCCTGCGCGAGCGGGCCGCACGCGCGGCGGCGCACCTCGCCCGCGGCTGAACGACGGGCGGGCGGCGGGTGGGCGACCGGTGAGAGCGGTCTCACCGCGGTGGTGATGCCGGGCGAGGGCGTCGTGAGGATGATGGCGGGCGGGCCCGGCGTTCCACCGGGACGGACGAGAGGATCGCGGTGTTCACGGGGATCGTCGAGGAGGTCGGCGAGATCGTCGACGTGGTCGCGCAGGAGGACGCTGCGCGCCTGCGCGTGCGCGGCCCGCTGGTCACGTCCGACGCCCGCCCCGGCGACTCCATCGCGGTCAACGGCGTCTGCCTCACGGTCGTCGAGCCGTCCGACGGCGAGTTCGGCGTCGACGTGATGGGCGAGACGCTGCGCCGCTCGAGCCTCGCGGGCGCCACCGCGGGCACCAGGGTGAACCTCGAGCGCGCCGTCGCCGCCGGCGCGCGACTCGGCGGGCACATCGTGCAGGGCCACGTCGACGGCACCGCCGCGGTCGTGGAGCGCACCGAGCACGAGCAGTGGACGACGGTGCGGTTCCGCGTCGGCGGCCAGGAGGGTGGCGGCCCGGGCCTGACGCGCTACGTGGTGGAGAAGGGCTCGATCGCCGTCGACGGCGTGAGCCTCACCGTCACCGAGGTCGACGACGAGTCGTTCGCCGTCGGGCTCATCCCGACCACGCTGCGGGAGACGACGCTGGGGGAGCGGACCGTGGGCTCCACGGTGAACCTCGAGGTGGACGTGGTCGCCAAGTACGTCGAACGGCTCGTCGGGGCACAGGTCGGGTCGGCCGGGTCGGGGAAGTAGGGGCACGTGGACGGGTTCGAGCACATCGAGCGGGCGATCGCCGAGATCGCGGCCGGCAGGGCCGTGGTCGTCGTCGACGACGAGGACCGCGAGAACGAGGGCGACCTCGTCTTCGCGGCCGAGTGCGCCACGCCGGAGCTCGTGTCGTTCATGGTGCGCTACACCTCGGGCTACGTCTGCGTGCCGCTGACCGGCGAGGCCTGCGACCGGCTCGACCTGCCGCCCGCGCACTCGATCAACCAGGACCGCCACGGCACCGCCTACACGGTCTCGGTCGACGCGCGCGAGGGCATCGGCACCGGCATCTCCGGCACCGACCGGGCGCACACCATCCGCGTGCTGGCGGACCCGACGTCGGGGCCCACCGACCTCACGCGCCCCGGCCACGTCGTGCCGCTGCGCGCCCGCGAGGGCGGTGTGCTGCGCCGCCCCGGGCACACCGAGGCCGCGGTCGACCTCGCCCGCCTCGCCGGCCTGCAGCCCGCCGGCGCCATCTGCGAGATCGTCTCGCAGAAGGACGACGGCGACATGGCCCGCTTCGACGAGCTGAAGGTGTTCGCCGACGAGCACGAGCTCTCGCTCATCACGATCAAGGACCTGATCGCGTACCGGCGCCGCTCGGAGAAGCAGGTCGTCCAGGTCGCGCACGCCAACATCCCCACCGACCACGGCACCTTCGTCGCCTACGGCTACGACTCGCTGCTCGACGGCATCGAGCACGTCGCGCTGGTGCACGGCGACATCGGCGACGGCGAGGACGTGCTGGTCCGCGTGCACTCCGAGTGCCTCACCGGCGACGTCCTGCGCTCCCGGCGCTGCGACTGCGGCCCGCAGCTCGACGCCGCCATGGCCGCGGTCGTCGCCGAGGGCCGGGGCGTCGTGCTCTACGTGCGCGGCCACGAGGGCCGGGGGATCGGGCTGATCCACAAGCTGCAGGCCTACCAGCTGCAGGACGCGGGCGCGGACACCGTCGACGCCAACCTCGCGCTCGGCATGCCCGCCGACGCCCGCGACTACGGCACGGGCGCCCAGATCCTCGCCGACCTGGGCATCAGGTCGATGCGCCTGCTCACCAACAATCCCGAGAAGCGCGCCGGGCTCGAGGGCTACGGGCTGCAGATCCTCGGCCGCGTCGCGCTGCCCTCGCGGGCCACGCCGGAGAACCTGCGCTACCTGCGCACCAAGCGCGACCGCATGGGCCACGACCTCGAGGGCCTCGACGCCGAGGAGGACACCGTGGTGGCGCAGCCCGACCCGGCGGTCGGGGGGACGCGCGGATGAGCGGCGAGGGACGCCCCGAGCCGACGGTCCCCGACGCGGCCGGCCTGCGGCTGGGCATCGCCGTCACCCGCTGGAACGCCGCGATCACCGACGTCCTGCTCGAGCGGGCCCTGGACGCGGCCGCGAAGGCGGGTGTCACCGACCCGACGGTCGTGCGCGTGGCCGGCGCGATGGAGCTGCCGGTGGTCTGCCAGGGCCTCGCCGACGGCCACGACGCCGTCGTCGGCCTCGGCGTGGTCATCCGCGGCGCCACCCCGCACTTCGACTACGTCTGCGACGCGGTCACCGCGGGCCTGCTGCGCGTCGGCCTCGACGCCCGCACCCCGGTCGGCAACGGCGTGCTGACGGTCAACGACGAGGGCCAGGCCTGGGAGCGCGCGGGCACACCGACCTCGGCGGAGGACAAGGGCTTCGAGGCCACCGTCGCGGCGCTGGACGCGGCGCTGACGCTGCGGGGGCTCGCGGGAGACGCCGTGCCGCCGAGCTCGACCCGGACGGCGACGTCGTGACGGCACCGCAGGACCAGGTCGACATCGGCGAGGTCGAGCTCGAGGTCCGCCCGCGCCGCATCCGCTGGACCGCGTGGGCCCTCGCGGTCTTCGTCTTCGCGTTCTTCCTCACCGGCGCCCTGCTGGTGTTCGTCGAGTCGTCCGGCTTCAACTTCCGGCCCGCCGACCAGGTGGCGATGGTCGTGCTCGGCGCGATCCTCGCGGGCTGCGCGCTGCTGTTCACCCGGCCGCGGCTGCGGGCGGGGCCGGGCGGGGTCGAGGTCCGCGCCACGATCCTCACGCGGCGCCTGCCGTGGTCCGAGGTGCTCGGCGTGAGCTTCCCGGACGGGGCGCAGTTCGCCCGGCTCGACCTGCCCGACGACGAGTACCTGACGGTCTCGGCGCTGCAGGCCGTCGACCGGGGGCACGCGGCGCGCGGGGTGAGTGCGCTGCGGCGCCTGCACGCGCAGTACCACCGCGCCGACGCCGGCGCCCAGGGCTGACCGCCGGTGGCCCGCCCCCGTCCGTACGACCTGCTCTTCCGCCACGTCGCGACGCGCGTCCCCGCCGAGCTGACCCACCGCGTCGGGGTCACCGCGCTGCGGGCCGCGGCGCCGGTGCTGCCGACGCGGGGCGTGCCGTCGGCGCCGGTCGAGGCCATGGGCCTGCGCTTCGCGAACCCGCTGGGCGTGGCCGCGGGGTACGACAAGGACGCCGAGGGCGTGCGCGGCCTGGCCCGGCTGGGCTTCGGCGCGGTCGAGGTCGGCACGGTGACCGCGCGACCCCAGCCCGGCAACCCCCGTCCACGCCTGTTCCGCCTGCCCGCCGACCGGGCGCTGGTCAACCGGATGGGCTTCAACAACGCCGGCGCCGACGTCGTCGCCGCCCGGCTCGCGGCGGTGCGCGAGGGCCCGGGCGCGGGCACCGTCCTCGGGGTCAACATCGGCCGGTCGAGGACCGCCACCGACGCCGTCGCCGACCACCGCTACTCCGCGCGCGTCCTCGGCCCGTACGCCGACTACGTCGTGGTCAACGTCAGCTCGCCCAACACCCCCGGGCTGCGCGAGCTGCAGGGCGTGGACGCCCTCGAGCCGCTGCTGGCCGCGGTGCGCGACGAGGTCGGCGCCACCCCGCTGCTCGTGAAGATCACCGCCGACCTGGACGGCGAGGGCGTCGACGCCGTGGCGGACCTGGCGGTGGCGCAGGGGCTCGACGGCATCGTCGCCACCAACACCACGATCGCGCGGGAGGGGCTCGCGTCGCCGTCCGACGTCGTGACCGCCGCGGGGTCGGGCGGGCTGTCCGGGGCGCCGCTCGTGGGGCCCGCGCGGGCGGTGCTGGCGCGGCTGCGCGACCGGGTGGGTGACGCACTGACCCTCGTCTCGGTCGGGGGCATCGACTCCGGCGCCGAGGTCCGGGCGCGCCTGGACGCCGGCGCGACCCTCGTGCAGGCCTACACCGGCTTCGTCTACGGCGGTCCGGCGTGGCCCCGCCGGGTGCTCCGGGAGCTCACGGGTACCTGAGCGGCATGACCGCCGCCACGCCCGAGGACGAGGGCAGCTCCGCTCCGCTGCGTGCCCCTGCCCCCGAGGGCAGCTCCGCTCCGCTGCGTGCCCCTGCCCCCGAGGGCAGCTCCGCTCCGCTGCGTGCCCCTGCCCGCCGTCCCCAGGTCGTCCTGTTCGACCTCTTCGAGACCTGCCTGCAGCTGGAGGGCCTGCGCCCGCGGTTCGAGGCGCTGGGGCGGCCGGGCCACGAGCTCGAGCTGTTCTTCGCGCGCCTGCTGCACCAGGGGATGGCGATGACGCTCGCGGGCGAGGCCCCGCCGTTCGCGACCGTCGCCGCGGACATGCTGCGGCGCACGAGCGGGCGCGACCTCACCGACGACCAGGTCGCCTCGGTGCTCGACGGCTTCCGCGCGCTGCCCGTGCACCCCGACGTCGAGCCCGCCCTGCGCCGCCTGCAGGAGGCCGGGGTCACGGCCTACGGCTTCACCCACGGCTCGGCCGAGGTGGCGGGCGCGGCGCTGCAGGCCGGCGGGGTGCGCGACCTGCTCGCCGACGTGATCTCGTGCGCCGAGCTGAAGATGTTCAAGCCGCCGCCGCGGGTCTACCACTGGGCGTGCGCGCAGATCGCGACCGCGCCGGCGCGGACGGCGCTCGTGGCCGTGCACTCGTGGGACGTGCACGGCGCGGTGTCCGCCGGGCTGGTGGGCGGGTTCTGCGAGCGGCTCGAGGGCCGGCTCCCCGACGCCGTCGCCCGCCCCCACGTCACCGCCCCCGCCCTGGACGACGTCGTCGAGGGCCTCCTCGCCCTCCCCGTCGAGCCGGGCACGTGAGCGATCCCCGGGGTCACGGCCCCGAACGCCGCCCGCGTCGGGCCTCACCGGGCGGTGACGGCGACGGCGGGCAGACTGGACGCTCGACCACAGCATCACCGGAGGTGTCGGTGTCCCCGACCGGTCCCAGCCGCCGCCAGGTCCTCTGCGGCCTCGCCGTCGCCCTCGCCGCCCCGGGTGCGCTCGCCGCGTGCTCCTCGGGCGGCGGCGGCGCGCCGGCCCCGACGGCGGCCCCCTCGACCCCGGGCGCCCCGCCGGCCCCCACCACGACCACCACGACCGCGGGCAGCGCCCCCGGCGTCCCGCTCGACCGGGTCCCCGTCGGCGGCGGCACCGTGGTCACCGTCGGCGAGCGCTCGGTCCTGCTCGTCCAGCCCACGGCCGGCACGGTCAAGGCGTTCGACGCGACGTGCCCCCACCAGGGCGCCACCGTCGCCCCGCCGGAGGGCGGCGTCATCACCTGCCCCGCCCACTTCAGCCAGTTCGAGGTCGCCACCGGCGCCGTGCGCAAGGGCCCGGCCGACACCGGCCTCACCGAGGTGCCCGCGCGCGTCGTCGACGGCGTGGTGCAGGTGACCTGAGCGGCGTGCTCGCCCTGCACGCCCTCTGGTCGCCGGGTCGCGGCGTGTGCCTCTGGGCCGAGGACCCGGAGCTGCCGGTGCGCAGCGCCAGCCGCGCCCGCCGTGGCGCGCGCCCGCACCCGTTCGCGGTGCCCGCCGAGCGTCTGGCGGCGGCGTGGGGGACCGGGCCGACGGTGACGGCCGGGGTCGCCGTGCTCGCCCTGCCGTCCGACCCCGACGCGCCGCGGGACTCCGACGCCCTCGAGCGCGCCGAGCCCCGGCCGGTGCCGGGACCGCCGGTGCTCGCCGACTGGAGCGTCCCCGTCCTCGAGCTCGCCCCCGGTGCGCCCCCGCCCGCGCCGCCGGCGGGCACCCGGGGGAGCGCGTCGGTGGACGCCCTGCGCGCCGTCGACGCGCTGGCCGCCGACCTCGTCACGCGCGGGCGGGTGCTGCCGGCGCCGGAGGGCGACGCCGGCGGCCTGGTGTGGCGCCCGGTGCTGCAGGGTCCCGACCTGGTCGCCGCCGACACCCTGGCCGCCGCGCTGCCCCCGGTGTGCCGGTGCGAGCGGGTCCCCGGCGAGGACACCCCGAGCGCCGCCGCGGTCGTCGAGGCCGCCCTGGCCGCCGCGGTCGACACCCACGCCCGCGCCCGCCTCACGGGCTCGGCCGAGCTCGCCGTCGCCCCTGACTGGGCGCACGCGCTGGGCGACGAGCCCGTCCTCGACGCGGGTCCGCCGCCCGACGCGCTGGTCGCGGGCCTGCGCCGCTGGGCCGTCGTCGGCGCGCCGCACGCCGGCCCGGCGCGGGCGTCGTTCCGGCTCGACGAGGTCGTCGTCGACCACTTCCTGCACGCGCTGGACGACCCCGAGCCGGCGTTCCGCCTGACGTTCGCCCTGCAGTCGGCCCAGGACCCCAGCCTCACCGTCGACGCCGAGACCGTGTGGCGCGACCCCACCGCGCTGCGCCGCTGGCTCGACGACCCCGCCGAGCTGCTGCTCGGCGAGCTCGGCCGCGCCGCCCGCGTCTACCCCGAGATCGGCGACGCCCTGCGCGTCCCGCGCCCGTCCGGGATGGACCTCGACCTCGCCGGCGCGCACCACTTCCTCGCCCACGTCGCCGCCGACCTCGACCGCGCCGGCTTCGGTGTGCTGCTGCCCGCGGGCTGGCGTGCGGGGCCGGCGCGCCTCGGGCTCGCCGGCGCGGGCCACGCCGAGGGGCCGGACGGCGTCGTCCAGACCGGCGCCCGCATCGGCCGCGACGACCTCGTCGACTTCTCCTGGCGCCTGGCCGTCGACGGCGAGACGCTCACCGACGCCGAGATGGACGCCCTCGTGCGCGCCAAGGCGCCGCTGGTGCGCCTCCGGGGACGCTGGGTCGCGCTCGACCCCGACCGGCTGCGCGACGGTCTCGCGTTCCTCGCCGAGCGCCGCAGCCGGCCCAGCGTCGGCGACGTGCTGCACCTCGCGGTCACGCACCCCGACGACGTCCCGGCGCCGCTGCCCGTGGAGTCGCTGCGCCTCGACGGCGCCCTCGGCGACCTCCTCGCCGGCGGCGCCTCCCTCCAGCCCCTCGACACCCCGCCCGGCGTGCGCGCCACCCTGCGCCCCTACCAGCTCCGCGGGCTGTCGTGGCTCGCGTTCCTCGCCCGCCTCGGGCTCGGCGGCGTGCTCGCCGACGACATGGGCCTGGGCAAGACGCTGCAGGTCCTGGCCCTGGAGGCCCACGAGCGCGCCGACGGGACACACGGTGCGCCGGGTCCGACGTTGCTCGTCTGCCCGACCTCGGTCGTCTCGACGTGGCGGCGCGAGGCCGAGCGCTTCGTGCCCGACCTGCGCGTCGCGGTCCACCACGGCGCCGGGCGCGACGACCCCGGCGCGGCGGCGGCCGAGGCCGACCTCGTCGTCACCTCGTACGGCACCCTCGTCCGCGACACCGACGCGCTGAGCGGGCTCGCGTGGCACCGCGTCGTGCTCGACGAGGCGCAGATGGTCAAGAACAACCGCTCGCGCGCCGCGAAGGCCGTGCGCCGCCTCGACGCCGAGCACCGCCTCGCCCTCACCGGCACACCGGTGGAGAACCGGCTCGCCGAGCTGTGGTCGATCATGGACGCGGTCAACCCCGGCCTGCTCGGCAGCGCGTCGACCTTCCGCGAGCGCTACGCCGTGCCCGTCGAGCGCCACGGCCGCACCGACGTCGCCGAGGACCTGCGCCGGCGCACCCGCCCCTTCCTGCTGCGCCGACTCAAGACCGACCCGACGGTCGTCGACGACCTGCCCGAGAAGATCGAGACCGTCGAGCGCTGCGGCCTCACCGAGGAGCAGGCCTCGCTCTACCGCGTCGTCGTGGACCAGGTGCTCGACCGCATCGACGACGTCCGGCCCGGCATCGAGCGCCGGGGCCGGGTCCTCGCCGCGATGACCAAGCTCAAGCAGGTCTGCGACCACCCCGCCCTGCTGCTGCACGACGGCTCCCCGGTGGGCCGGCGCTCGGGCAAGATCGCGCGCCTCGAGGAGATCCTCGCCGAGGTCCTCGCGGCGGGGGACCGGGCGCTGCTGTTCACCCAGTTCGCCGCGTTCGGCGACATGCTCGCCCCGCACCTGGCCGCGCGCTTCGACACCGAGGTCGCCTGGCTGCACGGCGGGGTGTCCCGGCGGGCCCGCGACGCCATGGTCGAGCGTTTCCAGCGCGGCGGCCGGGAAGGATCGGGGGGTCCGTCGCTGTTCCTGCTCTCCCTGCGGGCTGGCGGGACGGGGATCACGCTCACCGCGGCCCAGCACGTCGTGCACCTCGACCGCTGGTGGAACCCCGCCGTCGAGGACCAGGCCACCGACCGCGCGTTCCGCATCGGGCAGAAGCGCACCGTCGGGGTCCGCAAGCTCGTGTGCGCGGGCACGCTGGAGGAGCGCATCGACGACCTCATCGGTGGCAAGCGGGCGCTCGCCGACCTGGCGGTGCGCGACGGGGAGGACTGGCTCGCCGACCTGTCGACCGACGAGCTCGCCCGGGTCCTGAGCCTGGACGCCGTCCCCGACGAGCCCGACGAGCCCGACGAGGACCCGGGGGAGGACGACGATGGTGCGTGAGCACCGCTCGGGCCCGCGGTTCTCGGAGAAGTTCCCCGGCCCGTACGAGGACTTCGGCGAACGCAGGCCCGTCGAGGACGGGGTCGTCGCGCGCAGCCGCCGCGGCCCCATCGGCGCGTCGTGGTGGTCGGGGCGCTTCCTCGCGGTGCTCACCGAGCTCGGCGTCGGCGGGCGGCTCGACCGCGGCAAGACCTACGCCCGAGCCGGGCAGGTGATCGACCTCGCGATCGAGCCCGGCGCGATCACCGCCACCGTGCAGGGCAGCCGCGACGAGCCCTACCGCGCGCGGATCGGGCTGCGCCCGTTCGCCGACGAGGCGTGGGAGGCGGTGCTCGACGCGCTGGCCGCCGACTCCTGGTACGCCGCGGCCCTGCTCGCCGGGGAGGTGCCCGACGACCTCGAGGACGTCCTCGCCCGCGTCGGGCTCTCGCTGTTCCCGCAGGGCTCGGCCGAGCTGCCGATGGACTGCTCCTGCCCGGACTGGTCGGTGCCCTGCAAGCACCTCGCCGCCGTCGCCTACCTGGCCGCCGAGGAGTTCGACGTCGACCCGTTCGCGCTGCTGCGCTGGCGGGGCCGCGACCGGGCGACCCTGCTCGCCGCGCTGCGCGACCGCCGCGACGCCGGCTCGGGCACCCCGACGGCGCTCGAGGACCTGCTCGACCGCTTCCACCGGCCCGGCGTGCCCATCCCGGA
>Ga0196958_10000215_pt1 | contig 18861 bp, 12 predicted proteins | sample S1v_10metaG_FD_148654 | JGI IMG/M metagenome (GOLD analysis project Ga0196958, IMG submission 148654) | Soil microbial communities from Anza Borrego desert, Southern California, United States - S1+v_10 | ecosystem: Environmental > Terrestrial > Soil > Desert | place: USA: California | collected...
CGTGTTCTCCCCGCATGGCCTGTCTAAAGACGACCATGCTTTTCCTGGGGGTGCAAGCGAAAAGCGTGCTTGCACCCCCAGGAAAAGCATGGTAGCCCTCCGGGCAGGCCATACGGGGAGAACACGAGGGCATCGGTTTGCGCGGGCCGCGCCGGGGGCTGGGGCGGTGCGGGGTGGGGTGGGTGGGGGTGAGCGGTGCCACAAGGGGGAGGGGGTGACGCGGGCGGGTGGAGACCCAGGTGTGCGGGGCGGAACGCCGTAGTTCAGGCTGGTCCCCGGACCGCAAGGCCGTCGACGGGTGATCAAGGAGTGAGCGCGTGCCGATCCTGGACGAGAAGTTGGGTGACATCTACGACGAGGTGCTGCGCCGCAACCCCGGTGAGAACGAGTTCCACCAGGCGGTGCGCGAGGTGCTGGACAGCCTGGGGCCGGTCGTGGCCAAGCACCCGGAGTACGCCGACGCGGCCGTGATCCGCCGGTTGTGCGAGCCCGAGCGGCAGATCATCTTCCGCGTCCCGTGGGTGGACGACTCCGGCACGGTGCAGATCAACCGCGGGTTCCGGGTCGAGTTCAACTCGGCGCTCGGGCCGTACAAGGGTGGCCTGCGCTTCCACCCGTCGGTCTACCTGGGGATCGTCAAGTTCCTCGGCTTCGAGCAGATCTTCAAGAACTCGCTGACCGGAATGCCCATCGGCGGCGGCAAGGGCGGCTCGGACTTCTCGCCGCGGGACCGCTCCGACGGCGAGGTCATGCGCTTCTGCCAGGCGTTCATGACCGAGCTGTACCGGCACATCGGCGAGTACACCGACGTGCCCGCCGGGGACATCGGGGTCGGCGGCCGGGAGATCGGCTACCTGTTCGGCCAGTACAAGCGCATCACCAACCGCTACGAGTCCGGTGTGCTGACCGGCAAGGGGCTGGCGTGGGGCGGTTCGCAGGTGCGCACCGAGGCCACCGGCTACGGCACCGTGTTCTTCGTCGAGGAGATGCTCAAGGTCCGCGGCGACTCGTTCGAGGGCAAGAAGGTCGTGGTCTCGGGCTCGGGCAACGTCGCGATCTACGCGGTGGAGAAGGTGCAGCAGCTGGGCGGCACGGTGGTCGCCTGCTCGGACTCCAACGGCTACCTGGTGGACGAGGAGGGGATCGACCTCGAACTGCTCAAGGAGGTCAAGCTGACCCGCCGGGCGCGCATCTCCGCCTACGCCGACGAGCGGCCCGGTGTCCGGTACGTCGAGGACGGCTCGGTGTGGGAGCTGCCCTGTGACATCGCCCTCCCGTGCGCGACCCAGAACGAGCTGAACGGGCGGGACGCCGCCGCGCTGATCGCGAACGGGTGCGCCATCGTCGCGGAGGGCGCCAACATGCCCTGCACCCCGGACGCCGTCCGGCTGTTCGCCGACGCCGGGGTGCTGTTCGCCCCGGGCAAGGCGGCCAACGCGGGCGGTGTGGCGACCAGCGCCCTGGAGATGCAGCAGAACGCGTCCCGGGACTCCTGGAGCTTCGAGCACACCGAGCGCCGGCTCGCCGACATCATGCACGGCATCCACGACCGGTGCCTGGAGACGGCCGACGTGTACGGCAAGCCGGGCAACTACCTGGCGGGCGCGAACATCGCCGGGTTCATCCAGGTGGCCGACGCGATGCTGGCCCTGGGCGTGATCTGAGGCGGCGGGATCCGCGGTGGACGGCCTCCCGCGCGGGAGGCCGTCCACCGCGGGGCGCGGCGAGGCGCCCGCCGCCGGCCGGCCCGCGGCGCGGGGACCGCGTGGTCCCCGCGCCGCGGCGGTGTCACCGGTCGCAGTTGGCCTCGTAGGGCAGGTTGGCGCGCTCGTCGCCCTGGAAGTACACCGCGCTGGCCAGCCGCCGGCCGCCGTCCTGGCGGGACAGCACGAGCCAGACGTCGTTGGTGATGCCGGCGTCGGTGATCGGCTCGCCGTAGGTCCAGCAGTAGGCGATGGACGTGCTGCCCGCCGGGAGCCAACCGATGACCGGGCACGACGTGGCCTCGCACGACCGGACGTTGACGTCGTGCCACGTCGTGACGTAGTAGGGCGCGTTCGGGGCGGCGACCGCCGTCCCGGACGCGCCCAGCACCCCGGCCGCGGCGAGCGCGGCGCCGGCGGCGATGCTGGCGAACTTCATGTGGGAAATCTCCTCCGTGGAGCACCTGTGGTCGATCGACGTCGTCGATCGACCAGGAAGACGCCGCACGGTGACCGGAGGTTGCCCCGCGCGCTCATCCCGTTACGGACCGAAGTCATCGGGGAGCGGTGACCGCAGGTGGGGCGGTGTCCGGTTGCGGTGATCCGCAGGTGGGCCGTCGGCTACTCGGCGGCCTCTTCGTCCTCGGCGGGCGGCGTCGAGGTCCCCGGCGCGGGGCTGCTCTCGGAGGTCTCGGAGGAGGGCGGCGGCGCGCTCGACGTGGTCGGCGGCGGGGTGGTGGTGGTCGTGGGCGGCGGGGTGGTGAGGGTGGTCCCCGGGCTCGACGGCACCGCGGCCTCCGGGGTCGGGGCCGAGGTCGTGCCCAGCGGCGCTTGCGGGGCCGCCGGGCCCTGGCGCGGACCGGGCGCCTGCCAGGCGACCGTGACCTGCGGGCCGTCGACCGAGACCTTCGGCGAGGAGGGCAGGGGCGCCTCGGCGGCGGGCGGCGCGGTGGGGTCGGGGGCCGACGTCGCCGGCTCGCGGCCCGAGGTGGCGCCCATGGTGATCACGATGGCGCCGATCATCACGCCGGTGGCGGTGACCAGCCCCTTCCACGACGGGCGCAGGCCGTGCTTCGTCGCCGCGCGCATGTCGAAGTGCGCGGTGTCGGTCACCGCGGCTCCGACGGGGGAGGTGCTGCGGGGCGCGGGGCCGGCGGGTGGTGAGGTGCCGGCGGGCGGGGTGCTGAGGGGCGGGGTGCTGAGAGGCGGGGCGCTGTCGAGCGCGGCGGGGGTGGCGACCGCGGACAGGATCCGCGCGCACTCGGGCGCGGTCGGCCGGTCCTGCGGCTCGGTGGAGGTCATCCGGGCCAGCAGCCGCCGGGCGAAGGCGGGCAGGTGCTCGGGGATGGCCGGCGCGCGGTGCAGCCGAGCGATCGCGGCCTCGACCTCGCTGCCCCGGTACTCGCGCTGCGCGGTCAGGCACTCCAGCAGGACCAGGCCCAGGGCGTAGACGTCGGCCGGGTGGTCGACCTCCCCGCCGAGCACCTGCTCGGGGGCCAGGTAGGCGGCGGTGCCCACCAGGTGGTCGGTGCGCGTCAGCCGCGTCGCGCCGGTCAGGTGGGCCAGGCCGAAGTCGGCGAGGTGGGGCGTGCCCTCCTCGTCGAGCAGGATGTTCGACGGCTTGACGTCGCGGTGCACCAGGCCGTGGGCGTGCACGTGCGCCAGCGCGTCGGCCAGCCCCGCCCCGAGCCGGCAGACCTCCTCCAGCGGCAGCGGCCCGTCGGCGATCCGCTCGTGCAGCGTGCCGCCCTCGATCAGCTGCAGCACGACGAACGGCGTGCTGCCCTCGGTGTCGGCGTCGTAGACGGCGACCAGCCCGGGGTGGCAGAGCCGGGCCAGGGCGCGGACCTCGTTGTCGAAGCGGCGGACGGCGGAGGGGTCGAACCCCGGTTGGAACAGCTTGATCGCGACGTGCCGCCGCAGGAGGGTGTCCCAGCCCCGGTGGACCTCGGCCATGCCGCCGAACCCGATCGGCTCGTCGAGCCGGTAGCGGCCGGCCAACAGGTCTTCACTTACCGCCCGTGACACCGTCCTACCCTCCGGTCGCGTCCGCTGTCCCCGTTCGGGTGCCCTGCCGCCGGTGAGCGCAAACCGCCGATCGGGTCGCCCGCCGCGCCGCCGTTGCCGTCGAGGTCGGCCGGTGGGGCCGCCACGCCTCCTGGGCGGGGGACGCGCGGAAGCCCGCCGCCTGCGGACCGCGCCCCGGTGTTCCCACTGCGTGGGACGGCCGGCGGCTGCCGGTGACGCCCGGAACGCCGGTGATCCACCTGGTCGGGCGACGTGCCCGTGCTGCCGCCGGGGATTCGGCTTCCCGCGCGGGGCAACGGGTGCGCTATCTTCGGCGCAGAGGTCGAGAGGCGCTGCAACGGGCATCGGGCCCGCCACGCTCGGCCTCCGATCCTTCCCAAGGGCGTCTCCCGCTGTGTGACACGGGAGGTCGAGGGTGGGCACCGTCCCCGGACGAGACGACGACACCGCCGGGCGACCGGGCGGCGCGCTGCGCGAGGTGCTCGACCGGCGGATCGCCGTGCTCGACGGCGCGTGGGGGACGATGCTCCAGTCGGCGGGCCTCGGCCCGGCCGACTACCGCGACGCCGCCCTCGCCGACCACCCGCGCGACCTCACCGGCGACCCGGACCTGCTGAACCTGACCCGCCCGGACGTGGTGCTCGACGTGCACCGGCGCTACCTGGCCGCGAGGACCCGCGCGGAGCAGGAGCGCCTGCGGGAGGAGCACGCCGGCAAGCAGCGCCGGCCGCTGCTGAGCCTGGCCCGGGCCCGCGCCAACGCCGAGCGCGTGTCCTTCGCGGACCTGCCGACCCCGGAGTTCAAGGGCCTGCGCACCGTCCGGCCCGAGCTGTCCGAGCTGCGGGAGCTGATCGACTGGCAGTTCCTGTTCCTCGCCTGGGACCTGAGGGACAAGTACCCGAAGATCCTGGAGGACCCGGTCGCCCGCGAGCTGTTCGACGACGCCAACGCCCTGCTCGACCGGATCGTCGCCGACGGGTCGCTGCGCGCCGCCGGCGTGCTCGGCTTCTGGCCCGCCCGCGCCGACGGCGACGACCTCGTGCTCGGCGTCGACGCGGGCGACCTGCGGCTGCCCCTGCTGCGCCAGCAGACGGTCAAGCCCGAGGGCAGGGCGAACCGCTGCCTGTCGGACTACCTGGCGCCCGCCGGCGACCACCTCGGCGGGTTCGCCGTGGCCGTCCACGGGGCCGAGGAGCTGGCCGCGCGCTACGAGGCCGAGCAGGACGACTACGGCGCCATCATGGTCAAGGCCCTCGCCGACCGCCTGGCCGAGGCTTTCGCCGAGCACGTCCACCTGCTGGCCCGGCGCGCGTGGTTCGAGCCGGACGCCGACCCCGACGTCCGCGACCTGCACGCCGAGCGGTTCCGCGGCATCCGGCCGGCCTTCGGCTACCCGGCGCTGCCCGACCACGCGCACAAGCGGGCGCTGTTCGACCTGCTCGACGCGGGCCGCCTGGGGATGGGCCTCACCGAGTCCTTCGCGATGACGCCGGCGGCGAGCGTCAACGGCCTGGTGTTCGGCAACCCGGCGGCGCGCTACTTCACCGTGGGGCGCATCGGCCGCGACCAGCTCGCCGACTACGCCGAGCGCTGCGGCATCACCCTCGACCAGGCTGAGCGGCGCCTGCGCCCCAACCTGGGGTGAGCGGGCGCCCCGCGCCCGGTCACCGGTCCCGCCGCCCGGTCGCCGGTTCCGCTGCCCGGCCGCCGGCTACCGGCCGCGGGCCAGGCCGGTCTCGTAGGCCAGCACCACCGCCTGGACGCGGTCGCGGAGCCCGAGCTTGCCGAGGACCCGCCCGACCGGCGTCGACCACGTCGACTTCGCCGAGGCCGATGTGGAGGGCGCCGAGTTCGACGTGGCCTGTTCAGCCGGGGCGTGCCCGGTCGGCGCCCGCAGGGCCGCGGGTGAGCCGGTGTACCGTCGTGCCGGTTGATCGACTTCGGGGGGTGCCGTGGCGGAGCGCATCGTGCGGGCGGGGACGGTCCGGCTGTGGAGCGAGGACCGGGGAGAGCCGGGCGCGGCGCCGGTCCTGCTGGTCATGGGAGCCGGCGCCGCGGCGCCCGGCTGGCCGGACGAGTTCGTCGAGCTGCTGGTCGAGGGCGGGTGCCGGGTCATCCGGTACGACCACCGCGACACCGGCAGGTCCACGGCGGTCCCCGCGGCGGAAGCCGACTACGACTTGGGCGACCTCGCCCGGGACGCCGTGGCGGTGCTCGACGCCCACGGCGTCGACCGGGCGCACGTGGTGGGCATGTCGATGGGCGGGCTCATCGGCCAGCTGCTGGCCGTCGACCACGCCGACCGCCTGCGCTCCCTGACGCTCACCCATACCGGGGCGCTGGACATGGGCACCACGGACGAGAACCCGGCGGTCGGCCCCGAACGCCTCACGCGGGTGATCGCCCTGGCCGAACCGGGCGCCACCGAGGAAGCCGAGCTGGAGCGCCGCGTCGCGCTGTGGCGGGAGCTGCACGGCGACGCGCTGCCGTTCGACCCGGCGGAGTACCTGCGGCTGGAGCGGCGCGTCATCGCGCACGCCGGCACGTTCCTGCCGTCCACCGGGCACATCCGGCTGGCGTCCACCCCGCTGCCGCGCGGAGCGGACGACCTGCGCACGGCGGCCACGCCCACGCTGGTCGTCCAGGGCGGGCAGGACCCGTTCTTCCCGCTGGGCCACGGCCGCCACCTGGCCGGGCTGCTGCCCGACGCGCGGCTGCTGGAGATCCCCGAGCTGGGCCACGCCCTGCCGGCCGTCGTGCACCGCAGGGTCGCCGACGCGATCCTCGACCACCTCCGCCGCCACCCCTGACCGTCGCGGTCGGGCCGACGTGCCCTGACCGTCGCGCCCTGACCGACACCTCCTGACCCACGCGCCGTCCCGGGGCAGCGGTCCCGCCACTCCGGGCCGGCCGCGCCTTGCCCGGTGCCGGGCGGCGCGATCGCGCGGCTCCTCCGGCACGGCCTTCGCGGTTCGGAGCAGCGGCGCGGCCGTCACGCCGGGCGGTTCCGGCCGATGCCGCGAGCGGTCCGGTGCCGGCGACCGCGGTTCGGCGGTTCGAGTCCATTGTGGATTGACGGGGAACCGGGGGACGTGCTGCCGTCCCGGGGAACCCGCCTCGCACAGGGGCTTACCCAGAAAACAGGAACGTATTCCACGCGATACCTGACCCGGTGAAAGCATTCCCGCGTCGTTCCCCCGGCGATTCGACGGGTATCCGAACCGCACATCGGACGAGTGGAGCCATCATGGAACACTATGACGAGTCGACGCGCATTCGGTTCTCCGGCAAGGGGGACCGGTCCTCCCGACGACGAGCGCTGGCGGCAGCGGCGGCGGCGGTCGCGCTGGCGGGCGCCGGGGTCGGTGTGCTCGAACAGCCGGGCGTGGCCCAGCCCTCCGACCGGACGACCGCGACGGCGGAGCGCGTCGTGGAACTGGTCAACGCCGAGCGGGCCAAGGTGGGGTGCGCGGCGGTGACCGTGGACAGCCAGGCGCAGGCCGCCGCCCAGGCCCACGCCGACGACATGGCCGCCCGCAACTACTACGACCACAACAGCCCGGAGGGCGCGGACGCCGGCGACCGCCTCAACGCCGCCGGGTACACCTGGCAGAAGTGGGCCGAGAACATCCACAAAGGACCGTCGGCTCCCGAGCAGGCCATGCGGGACTGGATGAACAGCGACGGCCACCGCGCCAACATCCTCGACTGCGGCCTGCACGACCTCGGTGTGGGCGTGAACTCGAGCGCCAACGGACCGTGGTGGGTCCAGGTGTTCGCCACCAAGCGCGGCTGACACCACGTCGTCCCCGGCGGCGCTGCCGCGGGCAGCGCCGCCGACGCCGCGTTCCGCGCCGGAACCCCGGCGAATTCGTCCCGCGACCCGGACCGGCCGACGATTCGGCGAACCCGAGCCCGAACCCGAACCCGAGCTCCGAACGGCTTGACGACAATGGCCGGCAAAGCGATTCCGGACCTGCCACGACCAATGCGCGCAATGCGCCCGACAATGGCTGCGGGCCCGCGGGTCGTCGAAAGTGCCCGGCCGCGGGGCCGGGGCCCGCACGACCGGTGCGGGCGCGTCGACCTCGAACGGGCGGGGCCGGTGAGTAGGCGGCGGAGACCGGGTACCCGTGGCGGCATGATGACACGCGCGTTGTGGCAGGGCCTGGTCGCGGGAACGGCCGGGGTGCTGGTGATGACCCTGGGGGAGAAGGTGGAGCAGCGCCTGACCGGACGCCCCGACTCGCACGTCCCGGCGCGGGTCCTGCAACGGCTCACCGGGATGCGGGAGCGGGCCGGGCGTCAGCCCAGGTCGGTGAACCTGGCGATGCACTACGGGCAGGGCGCCCTGCTGGGCGTGCTGCGCTCGGTCATGGCGCACGCCGGGCTGCGGGGGCCGTGGGCCTCGGCGAAGTTCGCCGTGGTCCGGCTGACCAACGACCAGATCCTGGAGAACGCGACCGGCGTCGGCGCGCCGCCGCCGACCTGGCCCCGCGGCGAGCTGGCGGTCGACCTGCTGCACAAGACCGTCTACGCCTTCGCCACCGGCCTCGTGGCCGACGCCCTGGCCGCCCGGTCCGGTCCGGGGCCGGGGCAGCGCCACGCCGCGGTGCGCCCCGGCCGCCACTCCGGCGTGGGCCCGCTGCCCCGCGGGCAGGCCGCCACCCGGTGACCGGGGGCGAGGGCTCCCACGCCCCGGTCGACGCCTCGTGACGGGCGCCGCCCGCGGTGGCGGTCACCCGCCGTGCGGTCGTCAGTCCTCGGGTGGAGTCACCGGTACCCCCGGAGGGGTGCTCTTGGCCGCCCTTCAGGGCGACGGCCGCGGACTTCGGGTTTCATACCCCCGTGGGCACGAGACGAATTTCCGCGATGGCGACGGCCCTCTGCCTGGCGGTGGCCGGCCCGGCCGGCGTCCCGATCGGCGCGGCGGTCGCCGCGCCGGAGACCTCGGAGCTGTCCCGCACGGTGCAGCGCGACGCCGACGCGCTGCTCGCGCAGGGCGTGCCGGGTGTGCTGGTCGGCGTGGACGCGCGACGGGGCGATTTCACGGTGCGCAGCGGGTACGGCGACCTGGACGCGAAGACGCCCGTGCCGTGGAACGCGCACTTCCGGATCGGCAGCTTCACCAAGGCGTTCGTGGCCACGACCGTGCTGCAGCTCGTGGGCGAGCGGCGACTGTCCCTTGAGGACACGGTGGACCGGTGGCTGCCCGGGGTGGTGGCGGGCAACGGCAACGACGGGCGCGCCATCACCATCCGGCAGCTGCTGCAGCACACCAGCGGGCTGCACGACTACGCGAGGGAGCTGCCGTTCCTGTCCACGCGGGAGGGCTTCCTGAAGTCCCGGTTCGACACGGTCACCGCCGCCGAGGCCGTGCGGCTGGGGGTGTCCAAGCCGCCGACGTTCGCGCCGGGCGCGGGCTGGTCGTACTCCAACACCGGTTACGCCCTGGTCGGGATGGTGATCGAGCGCGTGACCGGGCGGACGTGGCAGCAGGAGGTGACCGCGCGCGTCATCCGCCCGCTGGGCCTGGGCAACACCCACGCGCCCTACACGTCGCCCCACATCCCCGGCCCGCACGCCAAGGGCTACGACCGGTTCCCCGAGGGCGACGCGGCCGACCCGGAGTGGGGGCCGCGGGTGGACGTGACGCTGCAGAACCCGTCGTGGGGAGGCGCGGCCGGCGCGATGACCGGCACGGTGGACGACGGCAACCGGTTCCTGCGGGCGCTGCTGGGCGGGCGGGTGCTGCGGCCGGACCTGCTGGCGGAGATGAAGCGGACGGTGCGCGCGCCGCAGTTCGACGACGCCTGGCCGGGCGCGCGGTACGGCCTGGGCATCATGTGGGCCCCGAACTCCTGCGGCGGGGCGTGGTCGCACGGCGGCACCATCCACGGCTACCTGACCCGCAACGGCGTGACCGACGACGGCGACCGCAGCGTGGTGGTGTCGATGAACACCCGCACCCCCGTGCCGACCGACGGCAGCCCGCCGGCGGAGAAGGACCCCGCGACCGCCCTGATCGACCACGCGCTCTGCGGCTGAGCCGAGCGAGCCGAGCGAGCCGAGCAGCGGGGGACCGGGACGAGGGGCGGCTGCCGGCTCGGTGAGCCGGCAGCCGCCCGTTCGGCGTCGCGCCCGGGGGTCAGCAGGCCCCCAGGTCCTGCCAGACGGCCCACGAGCCGGGCGCGCCCGGCTCGGCGCCGACGGAGTACCACTTGGACTGCCACTTGTGACCGTTGTGCGACACCACGTCGTTCGGCACGTAGGACGCAGCCTCGCCCCACGCCGCCACGCCGTCGCAGCCGCCCGGACCCCCACCCCCGGTGACGGTCAGGGAGTACGTGGCCGTGCGCGTCACCGCGCCGGAGCCGACGACGGTGATCGAGTAGGTGCCGTTGGCGGCCGACGCGGCGACCGAGACGGTCGCCGCCGACGAGGAGCCGGACTGGACGGTCGCGGGGTTGAACGTCACGGTGACGCCGCTGGGCAGGCCGGTCGCCGAGAGGGCCACGTTCTGCGGTGACCCGGACGTCGTCGTGGTGTTCACCGTGAACGCGCCCGAGGTGCCCACCCCGATCGACCCGGAGGCCGGACTCAGCGCCAGCGAGAAGTCGTTGTCCGGGGCGTCGGCGGTGACGGTCAGCGCGTACGTCGCCGTGCGGGCCACCGAACCCGTGCCCCTCACGCTGATCGACGACGTGCCACCCGCCGCCGACGGGCTGACCGAGACCGTCGCCACCGACGAGGAGCCGGACTGGACGGTCGCGGGGTTGAACGTCACGGTGACGCCGCTGGGCAGGCCGGTCGCCGAGAGGGCCACGTTCTGGGGAGACCCGGACGTGGTCGTGGTGTTCACCGTGAACGTGCCGGAGCCGCCCGCCGGGATCGTGCCGGAGGCCGGGCTCACCGCGAGCGAGAAGTCGGCGGCCGGGCTGTCGTTGACCGCCTGCTTCCAGATCGTGTGGGCGATGCCGTCCGAGGCCCGGTCCAGCGCCGTGGCGTTGATGTTGCCGGTCGTGTCGCACCTGTTGTGGTAGCACGGGTCGTAGGCCGTCCCGGCCGTGCCGCCCCACTTGGACGCCTGCGCGTTGGTCTTGCGGTACGAAGCGCCCGTGGCGTAACCCGACGACGGGATGCCCGCCCGCTGGAACGAGGCGTCGTCCGAACGGCCCGCGCCCTCGGTGTTCTCCTCCGGCGACAGGCCCAGCGACGTCCAGTACTCCCGCAGCGGCGCCGCCGCCGCGGTGTTGATGTTGTTGATGAAGTAGCCCGCGTTGCGGGACGCCACCATGTCGAAGTTGTAGTACGCCTTGATCGCCGACCTCTGCGCGGAGGTCAGCTGGCTGACGTAGTAGGCGGACCCGTTGAGGCCCTGCTCTTCGTCGGTCCACCAGGCGAACCGGACGTGCTTGGTCATCGTCGGCTTGCGCGCGGCCAGTTGGAGGGCGTTCTCCAGCAGGGCGGCCGAGCCCGAGGCGTTGTCGTTGATGCCGGGGCCCGCCGTCACGCCGTCCAGGTGCGCGCCGAACATGACGGTCTGGTTGGTGTCACCGCCCGGCCAGTCCGCGATCAGGTTGTTCGACACGTAGGTGCAGGTCGTGCACCGCTGCTCGACCACGGTGTAACCGGCCGCCTGGAGCTTGCCCTTGACGTAGGCGACCGACTGGGTGTAGCCGCCGCTGCCGGCGCGCCGGTGACCGCCGTTGCTCGTGGCGATGCTCTGGAACTGCGACAGGTGGGCCTGCACCGCGGCCACGTCGACGTCGGGCGGCGCGAGCGCCGTCGTGGTCGACGTCGTGCCGGGCTGCCGTTCCTCGGCCGCCGCCGCGGCCCCGGCGGGCGCGGTGACCCAGGCGAGGGTCGCCAGGGCGACCGCCGCACCCAGGACTCTGTGTTTCATCCGATGCTCCTCGTGAGGCAGGGAAAGGCCGACCGCGTCCGCCCTCGCAGGAATTGGCGGCCTGGTCGGGACGCGGTCGAACCAGCGAAGCGTCGCACCCGGGCGGTGCGCGGTGGTAGGTGCTTCCGGTCGGTACCGCCGGCGGCGTTTCCCGGCCACACTTCAGGGTTGCCCCGCGCACCGGCACCACCGGGCGCCCCTACCGGCACCGACCCCGCGCAGCCGTTCCCGCGGAGCCGTTCCCGCGGCGGTGGTCGACGCGGCGGTGGCCGACGGGCGGGCGCGCCGCGGGCGGTCCACCGTGGACCGGGAGGCGCCGGGGTCAGCCGTTCGAACCGGACCGGGCGGGCACGGGCGCGGGGCCGGGCAGCTCGACGCCCAGCGCCGCGGCGAGCCCCGCGGCCCGCGAGCGCACGGCCGGGGTGTCGTAGCGGGCGCACTCGGCCAGCGCGCGCACCCGGTGCTCCCGCGCCTCGGCGGGGTCGGCGGACAGGCCCGCCAGCCGGCTCAGGATCTCGACCCGGTTCTCCGACAGCCGCTCCTCGCCCAGCGCGCACAGCAGCTCGGCGCGCGCCTCGTCCCGGTGGCCCGCCTCGGCCAGCGCCAGCCCGCGCAGGTAGCGGACCCGCGACACGCCCGCCGGCGCGCCGTGCCGGGCGAACCGGGACTCGGCCTCGGCCAGCAGCCCCAGCGCGCCGGGCAGGTCGCCGGACGCGGCCAGGCCGGTCGCGAGGCGGGTCAGCACCATGGACAGCAGCTCGGCGTCACCCGCGCGGCCCTGCGAGTCGGCCCGCCGGTAGTGGGCGACGCTGCGCCGGTGCACCGCCACCGCCTCCGCCACCTCGCCCGCGGCGTGCAGCATCACGCCCAGCAGCGACAGCGCCAGGTGCAGGCCGTTGGCGTGGCCGGCCGCCTCGAACAGGGCGACGGCGCGCCGGCAGTGCGCGACCGCGGCGGTGGCCGTCGTCAGCCGCCGCTCGATGCCCGCCCGGTAGTACCACGCCCACGCCTCGGTCACGGTGTCCCCGGACCCGACCGCCGCCGCCAGCGCCCGCTCGTGCGCCCCGAACGCCTCGCGCGCCCGCCCGCACAGCGCGTAGAGCGCCCACGACAGGTAGTTGAGCTGCTCGGCCTCGGCGCGGCGGTCGCCCAGCGCGCGGGCGGCCTCGGCGCCCGCCTGGAAGACCTCGCGCCACAGGCCGCCCGTGCCGCGCAGGTCGGAGTACCAGTGCACGGCGCGGGCCAGGTCGAGCACCTGCCGGTGCGCGCCGCGCCCGGCCGCCGCCCGCAGGGCCTCCCGCCACGCGCCCTCCTCGGCGGCCAACCACCGGCCCGCCGACTCCCGGTCGGGCACCGGGTCCGGCCCGTCGACCGCGATGGCGACCTCGGTCCGGTCGTGGTCGAAGTGCAGCGCCGCCTTCGTCGCCACCGCCAGCAGCCAGTCGTGCATCCGCCGGGTCACCCGCGCGATCCCGGCCGCGTCCTCCTCCCGCTCCAGCAGCTCCCGGGCGAACACCCGGATCAGCTCGTGGCAGGTGTGGCGGCCGGGCTCGTCGCCGGCCCGCAGCAGGCTCGCGTCGGTCAGCTCCGCCAGGGCCGCCGCCACCTCCGCCGCCGGTAGGCCGGTCACCACGCGGACCAGCTCGGCGGAGGTGCCGGCGCCGGGCGCGACGGCCAGCCGCCGGAACACCAGCGCGACCTCCGGCCGCAGCTGGCGGTAGGAGACGTCGAACGCCGCGCGCACCTGCAGGTCACCCGCGATCAGCACCGACAGCCGGCGGTGGCGGGCGTCGAGCTGGTGCGCGAAGTGCGCGATGGTCCACCGGGGCCTGCTCGCCAGCCGGTTGGCCGCGATCAGCAGGGCCAGCGGGATGCCGCCGCACAGCTCGGCGACCCGCTGCGCCGCCGCGGGCTCGGCGGCCACCCGGTCGCCGCCCGCGATCCGGCCCAGCAGCGCGACCGCCGCCGCCGGTCCCAGCAGCTCCAGCGACAGCCGCCGCGCGGCCAGGCCGGCCAGCGCGCGGCGGCTGGTGACCACCACCAGCGAACCCGGACCGCCGGCCAGCAGCGGGCGGACCTGCGCCTCGTCGGCCGCGTCGTCCAGGACCAGCAGCACCGACCGCTCCCGCAGCAGCGAGCGGTACAGGGCGAGGCGGTCCGGCCGCTCGGCCGGGATGTCGCGCTCCGCCACGCCCAGGCCGCGCAGCAGCGCGCGCACCGCCCGCGCCGGCGTCAGCGGGTCGGCGCTCATGCCGCGCAGGTCCAGGAACAGGCAGCCGTGGGCGAACCGGGCGCCCAGCCGGTGCCCGGCGTCGACCGCGAGGGCCGTCTTGCCCGCCCCCGGCGGGCCGTGGACCAGCAGGACCTGCGACACCGCCGAGGAGTCCGCCTCGGCCGCGCACGCGTCCAGCACCCGCTGCTCGGGCTCCCGGCCGGTCAGCTCGATCAGGATCGGCGGCAGCGCGCACTGCCCGCCGGTGAAGCCCGGCGGCCCGGCCGCCGGGGCGACCCGGTCCCGGCGGCCGGCGCGGGCCAGGCCGGCGAACTCCGCCGCGTCCTCGCCGGTCAGGCCGAGGCCGGCGACCAGCAGTTCGACGGTGCGCCGCTGCGGGGTGCGCGCCCGGCCCCGCTCCACGTCGCTGATCGCCCGCACGCTGACACCGGTCCGCTCGGCCAGCTCCTCCTGCGTGAGCGCGGCCCGCAGCCGGTAGAAGCGCAGGAAGTCGCCGAACGTCGTGACCACTGGCGGAAACCCCCCTGCCGGGAGGGGCGCCCTCGCCCCGCGCCCCTCTGCGGTGGCGATCCTGCCACGCGCCCCGGCCACCGGTACTGCCGCCGGTTCCGCCGGTTGTTCTGCCTGGTCCCCCCGCGCTCCGCCTGATGGACTTGCGGCAGGTCGGAAGGCGGCACCGGGACCCCGGCGCTCCCCCGCGAAGGCTCCGCGTGCGCCCCCGATCCTCGGCGCGGTGGCAGGGACCGCGCCTGGCAGGGGTGGTCGGCGGGGCGGGGACCCGGTCCGCGGGCCACCCTTCCGCCCTTCCGCCCTTCCGCCCTTCCGCCGTGCCGCCCTTCCGCCCTTCCGCCCTTCTGCCGTGCCGCCGTGCCCACCGGCCCGCAGACCCCTGCGGCACCCCGCAGTCCTGCCGGTGGTCCTGTGCAGTTCTGCCGGTGGTCCTGCCTGGCCCACCGCCGCCGGGAGTGGTCCCCTGGTGCTCGGGCAGCGGGTCACCTCGGGCACGCGGGTCACCTCGGGCACGCGGGCCACCTGCGCCGGGAGTCGCCGCCTACCGGGGCGCGCGCGACGGAGCCCCCGGCAGAACCGGCCCTCCGTACCGGTTCTGCCGGTCCCTCCCGCGGCCGGAACGGGCGCGACCGCCGAGCGGCGTTCTGCTACCCTCGGCAACGGACTGTTCCCGAACGTCGGAGTGGTGACGTGGCAGGCGTGGCAGGTGACGACGACATCTCCGGGTGATCCCCGGGGTCGTTGAGCCACCGGCGAGCGCGCGCGGGTCGCGCGGCTGCCGTGGCGGTGTCGTCATACCACCCAGCCCACCAGCGGTGTCGCCGTGGTGCGCCCGCTCGCCACCTCCGAGGTCTCTTCCGTGTCCGACGCGTTCATCGTCTGCTCCGCCCTGTCGTTCTCCTGGCCCGACGGCACCCCGGTGTTCCAGGACCTGTCCTTCAGCGTGCCGGGTGGCCGCACCGGCCTGGTCGCCCCGAACGGCGCGGGCAAGAGCACGCTGCTCAAGCTGATCGCCGGCGAGCTGCGGCCCGCGAGCGGCAGCGTCTCCGTCGACGGGGTCGTGGGCCACCTCCCGCAGAGCCTGCCGCTGACCGGCGACCTGACCGTGGCCGAGGTGCTCGGCATCGCCCCGGTGCTCGCGGCGATCGCGGCCGTCGAGGCGGGCGACGCCGCCGAGGAGCACTTCACCACCATCGGCGCGGACTGGGACGTCGAGGAGCGCACCGCGGCGCAGCTGGAGCGGCTCGGGCTGGGCGGGCTCGACCTCACCCGGCGCCTGGGCGCCCTCAGCGGCGGGCAGGTCGTCTCCCTCGGGCTCGCCGCGCAGCTGCTCAAGCGGCCCGACGTGCTGCTGCTCGACGAGCCCACCAACAACCTCGACCTGGACGCGCGGCGGCGGCTGCACGAGGTGCTGGCGGACTGGTCGGGCTGCCTGCTGCTGGTCAGCCACGACCGGGCGCTGCTGGACCGCGTGGACCGCATCGCCGAGCTGGACCGCGGCGAGGTCCGGTTCCACGGCGGCAACTACACCGACTACGAGGCCGCCGCCCGCGCCGCGCGCGAGGCCGCCGACAAGACCGTCCGCAACGCCGAGCGGGAGGTCAAGCGCGAGAAGCGGGAGATGCAGCAGGCCCGCGAGCGCGCGCAGCGGCGGGCCGGCAACGCCGCGCGCAACCTCGGCAGCGCGGGCCTGCCCCGGATCTTCGCGGGCACCATGAAGCGCAACGCGCAGGAGTCGGCGGGCAAGGCGGGCGAGGTGCACGCCGCCCGCCTCTCCGCGGCCAAGGCCCGGCTGGACGAGGCCGAGAGCGCCCTGCGCGACGAGCAGCGGATCGCCCTGGAGCTGCCCGACACCGCCGTGCCGGCCGGGCGCACGGTCTTCCTGGGCGAGGGCCTGCGGGTCCGCCGCGGCGACCGCGCCCTCTACGCCGGCGACGGCGTGGACCTGGTGGTGCGCGGGCCCGAGCGGATCGCGCTGACCGGCCCCAACGGCTCGGGCAAGTCCACCCTGCTGCGGCTGGTCAGCGGCGACCTGGAGCCCGACGAGGGGAGGGTCGCGCGGCACCCGGGGCGGGTCGCCTACCTGTCCCAGCGGCTGGACCTGCTCGACCCCGAGCGCAGCGTCCTGGACAACCTGGTCGCGTACGCGCCCGCGCTGCCGCCGTCGCAGCGGATGAACCTGCTGGCCCGCTTCCTGTTCCGCGGCGCGCGCGTCCGGCTGCCGGTGGGGGTGCTCTCCGGCGGCGAGCGGCTGCGCGCCACCCTGGCGTGCGTCCTGTTCGCCGAACCGGCGCCGCAGCTGCTGCTGCTCGACGAGCCGACCAACAACCTCGACATCGTCAGCGTCGGCCAGCTGGCGAGCGCGCTGGACGCCTACCGGGGCGCGTTCGTGGTCGTCAGCCACGACGAGCGGTTCCTCGCCGACATCAAGGTCGAGCGCCGGCTGCGGCTCGCCGACGGCCGCCTGCTCGACGTCACCGCGCCCGACGCCCGCTGACCGGCCCGACCACCTCCGGGGGATCCCGCCATGCCGCAACCGGCCCTGCTCGCGCACGACCTGGTCCGCGTCCTGGGCGCGCGCCGGGTGCTCGACGGCGTCAGCTTCACCGCCGCGCCCGGCCGGCGGTGGGGGTTGATCGGGGAGAACGGCGTCGGCAAGTCCACCCTGCTGCGGCTGCTCGCCGGGGTGGACCAGCCCGACGCCGGCTCCGTCACCAGGCCGGCGGACCTGGGTTTCCTGCACCAGGAAGCGCCGTTCGACCCGGCCGGGACGGTCGCCGACGTGCTCGCCGACGCGCTGCGCGACGCGCGGGAGGACCTCGCCGAACTCGACCGCCTGGGCCGGCTGCTCGCCCGCGCCCCGGAGGACGGGGCCCTGCTCGCCGCCTACGCCGACCGGCTCGACCGGGCGCAGCACCGCGAAGCCTGGGACGCCGACCGGCGCGCCGGGGTCGCCCTCGCCGCGCTCGGCCTCGCGGCCCTGCCGCACGACCGCCCGCTCGGCTCGCTCTCCGGCGGGCAGCGCGGCCGGTTGGCCCTGGCCGCGCTGCTGGTGCGGCGGCCGTCGGCGCTGCTGCTGGACGAGCCCACCAACCACCTCGACGACGAGGCGGTGTCCTTCGTGGAGGAGCAGTTGCGCGCGCTGCCCGGTGTCGTGGTGGTCGCCGGCCACGACCGCGCGTTCCTCGACGCCGTGTGCACGGACCTGGTCGACCTCGACCCGGCGCTGGGCGGCCCCACCCTCTTCGGCGGCGGCTACACCGCCTACGCGGCCCGAAAACGCGCCGACCGCGACCGGTGGCAGCGGCGTTACCAGGAGCAGCAGGAGGAGTTGGCCGCACTGCGCCACGCGGCGGGCAGCACCGCGCGCCACGTCGCGCCGAACCGGGACAAGCGCGACAACGAGAAGATGGGCTACGGCCACTCCGGCGGCCGGGTGCAGAACCAGGTCGCGCGCCGCGTCCGCAACGCCACCCGCCGCCTGGAGGTCCTGGAGCGCGCTGCGGTGCCCGAACCACCGCGACCGCTGCGCTTCCACCCGGCCGCCCTGGCCGTCGAGGCGGAAGCGGCGGGCGGGGCGGTCGAGGAGAAGCCCGTGGTGCTGCGCGACGTCCGCGTGCCCGGCCGGCTCGTCGTGGACCGGCTCGACATCGGGGCGGGGGAACGGCTCCTGGTCACCGGCGGCAACGGCGCGGGCAAGTCCACGCTGCTCGCCGTGCTGGCCGGGAGGCTGGAGCACGGGGGAGAGGTGCGGCGGCGGCGCGGGCTGACCACGGGCCTGCTCGCCCAGGACACCGCCTTCGACCGCCCGGACCGGACCGCGCGCGAGACCTACGAGTCCGCGCTGGGCGTCGAGCGCGCCGAGGACGTGCCGCTGACCTCCCTGGGCCTGCTGGCCGAACGCGACCTCGACACCGCGGTCGGCCGGCTCTCCGCCGGCCAGCGCCGCAGGCTCGCACTGGCCCTGCTGGTGGCGGACCCGCCGGAGCTGCTGCTGCTGGACGAGCCCACCAACCACCTCGCCCCGGGGCTCTGCGACGAGCTGGAGGACGCGCTGGGCCCCGGCCCCGGCGCGATCGTCGTGGCCAGCCACGACCGGTGGCTGCGCCCCCGCTGGTCCGGCCGGGAGGTCCGACTGGAAGCCGGCGCAGTGCACCGTGAAATTGAGTCCACTATGGACTGACAACCCGCGGTGCCCGAGGCCGCAGGGCCCACCGAGCCCTCGCCCTCGGGCACCGCACCGGACAGGCCGCGACGAACAGCGGCAGCAGTCGGCCACCCACCCGGCACCCGTGCGCGCGATTTCCGCTCTTGGCTTCCAGGCTTTCGGCACGCCCCGTGCAGACCGATCGCCTCGTGTTCTCCCCGTACTGAGCTTGATTTGTTGGGCTTAGTCGGTGTCGGGGGTGAGTCCGGTGTGGGCGAGGAAGCCGTCCAGGAGGTCGGGTCGTTGTTGGATGCGGCGTAGGTGTTGGTGCAGG
>Ga0196958_10000216_pt1 | contig 18854 bp, 20 predicted proteins | sample S1v_10metaG_FD_148654 | JGI IMG/M metagenome (GOLD analysis project Ga0196958, IMG submission 148654) | Soil microbial communities from Anza Borrego desert, Southern California, United States - S1+v_10 | ecosystem: Environmental > Terrestrial > Soil > Desert | place: USA: California | collected...
TGCACGGCCGCCCGGGACCGGGTAGCCGTCCCCATGCCACGACCCCTCGCACTGATCACCGGCGCCTCCCGGGGCATCGGCCTCGAGCTCGCGCACGAGTTCGCCCGCCACGGCCACGACCTCGTCGTCAACGCCGAGGACGAGGCCATCGAGGAGGCCGCGACCGCGCTGCGTGCCCACGGCGTCGAGGTCCAGGCGGTGCGCGTCGACCTCGCCACCGAGGACGGCGTCGCCCAGTTGGCCGCGGCCATCCCCCGCCCCCTCGACGCCGCCGCCCTCAACGCCGGCGTCGGCCAGGGCGGAGCGTTCCTCGACGCGCCCGTCGCCGACCAGCTGCGCGTCGTCGACCTCGACGTCCGCAGCGTGGTGCACCTCGCCCACCTCGTGCTCTCCGACATGCGGTCCCGCGGCCAGGGCAAGCTGCTGCTGACGTCGTCGATCGCCTCGACCATGCCCGGGCCGGGCCAGGCCGTGTACAACGCGTCGAAGTCGTTCGTGCAGTCCCTCGCCGAGGCGCTGGCCGACGAGCTGCGCGACACCGGGATCACCGTCACCTCGCTGATGCCCGGGCCCACCGCCACCGACTTCTTCCGCCGCGCCGGGCTGGAGGGCACGCTGCTGGCCCGCTCGGCCACGGACGACCCGGCGAAGGTCGCGGCCCAGGGCTACGCGGCGCTCGAGAAGGGCCGGACGACGGTGGTCGGCGGGTCGCCGATGGTGAAGGCCCAGGCCCTCGTCAACGGCCTGCTGCCCGACCAGGTCAAGGCCGCGGCACACCGGGTGTTCGCCAGCGCGTTCCCCCGGTAGTCCCGCGCTTGATCGAGCCCGTCGGATCGGCCGGGGCCCGGGAGTTACCGCGAGGGCCGCATCGGCAAGCCGGTGTGTGCCGGGTCACCGACGTCCCGGCCGACGACGAGGAGGAGAACCGCGATGGCGACGAAGGCACGCGAGATCATGACCGCCGACCGCACCTGCGCGAACGAGACCGACACGGTGCAGGCGGCGGCGAGCACGATGCAGCGCCTCGGCGTCGGGGCCCTGCCCATCTGCGGGCAGGACGAGAAGCTCAAGGGCGTCATCACCGACCGCGACATCGTCATCAACGTCGTGGCGGCCGGGAAGGACGCCTCGTCGGTCAGGGTGGGCGACCTGCAGCAGCCCGAGGCCGTGACCATCGGCGCCGACGACTCCGTCGACGAGGTCTTCCGCACGATGAGCGAGCACCAGGTGCGCCGCCTGCCGGTGATCGACGGCAGGGAGCTGGTCGGGATGATCGCCCTGGGCGACGTGGCGAAGGCCCTGGACGACCCGCAGGTCGGTCAGCTCGTCGACGCGCTGTCCACCTCGAGCTGAGGTCCCGCGCCGACCTCGAGGTGGGTGACGATCACCAGCGCGTCGCGCAGCAGCACCGTCACCGGCGTGGAGTCGACGACGGCCGCGAGCTGCGCGCGGGCGTCGGCGTCGAGGTCGGCGGCCAGGCCCACCCGCCGGTGCAGCACCGGCGGGGGGCCGGCCTCGAGCGCGACGTCGACCTCGACGGTCGCGCTGTCGAGGTCGAAGCGGTGCAGGAAGGTGCGCACCGACATCGCGGTGCACGACGAGAGCGAGGCGGCGAGCAACCCGAAGGACGTCACCCCGTCGGGCTCGCCGTCGCCCGCCGGCACCGTGCAGTCGAGGGCCAGCCCGTTGATGTCGAGCGACACCACACGACCGTCCCCGTCCGGGAGGCGACCCCGGGCCCACGCCGCCGGCGCGTCCATGGCGACCAGCCTGCCACGCCCTCCGGTCGGCGGGGTCAGGCCGGGCGGCCGTGCCGGACGCGGGCCAGGTGCTCACGGCGTTCCTGCTCGCCCTCACCGCCCCAGACGCCGTAGGGCTCGGCGACGCGACGGGCCCAGTCCCGGCACGGCTCGCGGACGGCGCAGCCCGCGCAGATCCGGGCGGCCGCCGCGACGCGTTCGCTGCGCCGGGGGTCGCGTTCGCCGTCGGGGTGGAAGAAGACCTCGGAGTTCATGCCACGGCACGCGGCGTGGCGCTGCCAGTCCCAGTGGTCGGTGATCGCCCACGGCAGCCGGGAGACATCAGCCATTGATGCACACCTCCTACCGACCGTCGTACACCTCGGTACCCAGGGCCGGTGTGAGATCCCGGTCTCCCGGTCACGACCGCGTGGCGAGGACCGGTCGGGGGCGACCGGCGTGGGCTCAGGCCGCGGCCGGAGCCGCGTCGTCCCCGGTCGCGCCCGTCGCGCGACCCTCCCGGCGCCGGCCGACGAACTCCTCGGACAGCGCCTGCGTCCAGCTGAACGGGCGCCAGTCGTCGAGGGGCACCTCGAGACGGTCGGTCACCGCCACGAGGGCGGCCGGGTTGTGGGTGAGCCCGCAGTGGCTGCCGCCGGGGACGACGACGTTCTCGCAGAGGCCGTCGTCGTCCTGCCGGCACCCGTCGCCGTGCAGCAGGCCGTCCCAGGGCGAGTAGACGGACACCGAACGAACCGGCACCGGCTGCCGGATCAGGTCGACGATGCTCTCGGTGTCGCTCGAGAACCCCCAGTGGCGCTCCGCGGCACGGAAGGCCCCGGTCACGCGGTTGATCTCGGCCTCCGGACGCCACGGCGAGCCGAGGCAGACGATGCGCTCGACGGCGTCGGGACGCAGGTGGGCGAGCCAGCGGGCCATGAGGCCGCCCAGGCTCCAGCCCACGACGGCGACGGGCCGCCCGTGCCGGGCGTGGACCGCGTCGAAGCGCTCGACGAGCCCGTCCAGGATGGGATCGGTGAACCCGTGGTTGATGCCGAGGGTCCACCGGTGGGTGTGGAAGCCGCGCTTGCGCAGGTGCGCGCGCAGGGCCGCGCACGTCACGTCGCTGGTCATGAAGCCCGGGATCACGAGCACCGGCCGACCGTCGCCGCGCCCGCCGGCGGGCAGGACGTGGCGCACCGCGTGCCACGCGGCCACCTCGAGCCAGGCGCGGCCGAGGTCGGTGGCGGTGAGCCACCAGGGCGGGAACGGCAGGGACGGGACCCCGTGGGTGGAGCCCTCGGCCGGGCGACGCATCGGCGTCGGTGTGGCGGCGTCCATCACGACCACCTCCTCGCGCCGGTGCCGCCTCGACGCAGCTCCGGCGGCCCTGGAGTACCCCGCCGGTGCAACGCACACGCCCGACCGGATCACGGTGCCCGATCGAGCCCCCCGGACGTCCACTCGGCGCCCGTGACCCCCCACCGGGCTCTCCGCCGGTGCGGCGTCACCCGCGTGCGCGACACCGCTCTTGCGTCGTCCGACCGCACCCGCGACGCTGTGTGGTCAGGAACACACTCAGGGTCGGGGGACCGATGGACGAGGTGCTCGAGATCGCGTACGACCCGGCGCGCTCACGCGTCGAGGTCCGTCGCGAGGGCACGGTCGCCGGGTTCGTCGAGTTCGGGCTCCACGCCGACGCGGCCGTGCTCGCCTACACCGAGGTCGACGAGGTCCACGCCGACCCCCTGCTCGACGCGGCACTGGCGCTGCTGCGGGCCCGGGGGTACCGGATCGTCCCGCTGTGCCCGCGCGTACGGGGGTTCCTGCACGCCCACCCCGACCGGCAGGCGGGCGTCGACACCCGCTTCCTCGACGCCGCCCACACCCGCCGCGGCGAGCGTGACGAGGACCCCGACCCCGGCGCCTACCTCGTCGCCGGGTGACGCGGGCCCGCACTAGAAGTAGGCACGGGTGACCAGGTCGGCGACACAGGCCGGCTTGGCCGAGCCCTCGACCTCGATCGTCACGCGCGTGACCAGCTGGACCCCGCCCTCGCCCACGTCCGTGGCGTCGACGAGCACGGAGCGCGCCCGGACCCGGGTGCCCGCGCGCACCGCCGACGGGAAGCGCACGCGCTCGAGGCCGTAGTTCAGCCCCATCCGCGTGCCCTCCACACGGCGCAGGCCGTCGAGCAGCAGCGGGACGAGCGAGAGCGTCAGGAACCCGTGGGCGACCGTGGCGCCGTAGGGGCCGGCCGCGGCGCGCTCGGGGTCGACGTGGATCCACTGGTGGTCGCCGGTGACGTCGGCGAACCCGTCGATCCGGTCCTGGCCGATCTCCAGCCACTCCCCCGGCCCGAGCTCACGCCCCAGCGACCCGACGAGCTCCTCGCGTCCGTGGAAGGTCTCCATGACCCCGGTTCCTACCGCCTCGCGAGGCCGGCCGCCCGGGCGTCACAGCCGCGCGGCGCGGACCGCGTCGGCGAGCGACGTCGGCGCCCGGCCGAGGAGGTCCACCAGCGCCGGGCTGTCGGTCTCCAGCTCGCCCCGGGCGACGGAGAGCTCCAGAGCCGTGACGAACCCGGCGGTGTCGTCGTCCAGACCGGCGGCGCGCAGGTGGTCGGTGAACGCCTCGGGCGACAGGTCGCGGTAGACGACCTCCTTGCCGGTCACCTCGGTGATCGTGGCGGCCAGCTCGCTCATGGTGAACGCCTCGCCGCCGAGCTCCCAGTAGCCCTGCTGGTCGACGATGTCGCCGGTGAGCAGGGAGACGGCGGCCTCGGCGAAGTCGGCGCGGGTGGCCGCCGAGACCCGGCCCTCGCCGGCCGCGCCGACGATCTCGCCGGCCGTGAGGTACTCGTCGAGGCGCGTGGTGTAGTTCTCGATGTACCAGCCGTTGCGGGCGACGGCGAACGGCAGCCCCGAGGCCTGCAGGACGTCCTCGGTGTCGGCGTGCTTCGGGGCGAGGACGTTCTCGGTCTCGTCGGCGTGCAGGATGCTGGTGTAGACGACGAAGCCGACGTCGGCGGCGTCGGCGGCGCGGATGACGTTGGTGTGCTGCTCCAGCGGGTTCTCCGCGGCGGGGCTGGAGACCAGCAGCAGCCGCTCGATGCCCTCGAGGGCCGGGCCCAGGGTCTCGGGACGGTCGTAGTCGGCCTGGCGCACCCCGACGCCCAGCGCGGCGAGGTCGTCGGCCTTCCCGGGGTCGCGGACGAGGGCGAACACGTTCCGGGCCGGGACCCCGCGGCGCAGCAGCGCGTCGACCGCGAGGCGGCCCAGGTGGCCGGTCGCGCCGGTGACGGCGTAGCTCGCCGTGGGCAGGACGGGCGGTGCGGTCGGGTCCGTCGGCTCGGTCATGGTCCGCAGTGTGCCCCGCGCGGACCGCGGTCCGGACGTCCGGTCCCCGGCCGGGATCGCCGCCCGGGACGCGCCCGGCCCGTCGGGCACCATGATGGTGATGGTGAGCGGCGGCGGCGGCAGCGTCGCCACCTACCGCACGGTGCTGCGCCTGCCGGGACTGGCGCCGCTCGCCGCGGTCGGCTTCGCGGCGCGGCTGCCGGTCACGGCCACGAACGTCGTGCTCACGCTGCACGTGGCGGTCGGCCTCGACCGCGGGTTCGCGGCGGCCGGCCTGGTCGGCGGAGCAGTCACCGCGGGCATCGCGGCCGGCTCCCCGCTGCTCGGCCGGATGGTCGACCGCCACGGGCTGCGCCCCGTCCTCGCGCTCTGCGGCGTGGCCTCGGCGGTGTTCTGGGGCGTCGTGCCCCTGCTGGACGTGGCCGCGCTCGCGCCCGCGGCGCTGCTGGCCGGCCTGCTCACACCCCCCGCGTTCCCCGTGGTGCGCCAGTCGCTGGCCGCGTCGGTGCCCGACGAGCACCAGCGCCCGGCGTTCGCGCTCGACGCGATGTCCACCGAGGTGGCCTACGCCCTCGGTCCCGCGCTGGGCACGCTGGTGGCGCTCGCCCTGCCCGGGCGGACCGGGCCGTGGCTCGTCGGCGCGGCGTTCGTCGTCGCCACCACCGCGCTCTGGTGGCTCGACCCTCCCGTCCGCGCCGCGGGCACCCGGCCCGGCGAGCAGCCGGCCCCGCCCGTGCGCTCGTGGCTGCGCGGACCGATGGTCGTGGCCCTGTCCGCCACCGCCGCCGCGATCCTCGTGCTCACCGCCACCGAGCTGTCCGTCGTCGCCGTGCTCGCCGCGCGCGGGGAGACCGCGTGGTTCGCGCTGGCCAACACCGTCTGGTGCGCCGCCTCGCTGCTCGGGGGCTGGGTCTACGGCGCGGCGCGCCGCCCACCGCCGACCGCGGTGCTGCTCGGGCTACTGGCGCTCGGATCGCTCCCGGTCGCGCTGGGCGGGCCGTGGTGGGCGGTGACGCTGCTGCTCGTCCCGGCGGGTGCGTTCTGTGCGCCGGCCCTCGCCGCGGCGGCCGAGGCCGTGGGCCGGCTGGCGCCCGACGCCGCGCGGGGCGTCGCGACCGGGTTCCACGGCTCGGCACTGATGGTCGGCGCCACGGTGGCCTCGCCGCTGTCCGGCGTGCTCATCGAGGCGGTGTCCCCCGCCGCCGCGGTCGCCGCGGCCTCGTCCGTGGCCCTCGTCGTGGCGCTCGTCGCGGGCGCGGTCGGCCGCCCGCGGGGACCGTGACGCGCGGGCGCCGAGTGCCTACGGTGCCCGGTGGATCACCGCGAGACCGCAGCACGGGAGGAACCCGACCATGGACCTGAACGGCGTCTCGGCCGTCGTCACCGGGGGCGCGTCCGGCCTCGGCCTGGCGACCGCGCAGGCGCTCGCCACCGCCGGCGCCCGCGTGGTGATCGCCGACCTGCCCTCCTCGGCGGGTGGGGACGTCGCGGCCGACCTCGGCGGCGAGTTCGTGGCCGCGGACGTCACCGACGCCGAGGCGCTGGGACGGGCGGTCGCCGCCGCCGAGGCCGCGGGCCCCTTCCGCGCCCTCGTGCACTGCGCCGGCATCGGCAGCCTCACCCGTGTCGTGGAGAAGGACGGCGAGCCCGGCGACATGGCGGCCTTCGAACGGGTCGTGCGGGTCAACCTCTTCGGCTCGTTCAACGCGCTGCGCCTGGGCGGGGCGGCGATCGCCCGCACCGAGCCCGTGGACGGCGAGCGCGGCGCGATGATCATGACGGCGTCGGTGGCGGCGTTCGAGGGCCAGATCGGCCAGATGGCCTACTCGGCGTCCAAGGGCGGGGTGGTGTCGATGACGCTGTGCGCCGCGCGCGACCTCGCGTCCAAGCTCATCCGCGTCAACACCATCGCCCCCGGCCTCTTCGACACCCCGCTCTTCGCGACGCTGTCGGACGAGGTGCGCGAGGCGCTCGGCGCGTCGGTGCCCCACCCCCGGCGCCTCGGCGACCCCACCGAGTACGCGCAGATGGCCGTGTCGATGCTGCAGAACCCGATGCTCAACGGCGAGACCATCCGGCTCGACGGCGCGATCCGGATGCCCCCGCGATGAGCGACGAGGAGATCGTCCTGCGCACCGAGCGCGAGGGCACGACGCTGGTCATCACGATCGACCGGCCGCGGGCGCGCAACGCGGTGGACGTGGCCGTCGCGCGGGGCATCGCGGCCGCGCTCGACGAGCTCGACGGCGACGACGCGCTCGTGACCGGCATCCTCACCGGCGCCGGCGGGTTCTTCAGCGCCGGCATGGACCTCAAGGCCTTCCTGCGCGGCGAGCGGCCGCACGTCGAGGGCCGGGGGTTCGCCGGCGTCACGCAGGGACCGCCGGCGAAACCGCTCATCGCCGCGGTCGAGGGCCCGGCGCTGGCCGGCGGCTGCGAGCTCGCGCTGGCCTGCGACCTGATCGTGGCCTCGGAGCAGGCGAGCTTCGGCATCCCGGAGGTCAAGCGGGGCCTGGCCGCGGCGGCCGGGGGCCTGCTGCGCCTACCCGCCCGCATCCCCCGGACCGTCGCGATGGAGCTCGCGCTCACCGGCGACCCGATGAGCGCCGCCGACGCGCACCGGTGGGGCCTGGTCAACCGGCTGACGGCCCCCGGCGGCGCGCTGGACGGGGCCCGCGAGCTGGCCGCCCGGATCGGCGCCAACGCCCCGCTCGCGGTGCGGGCGAGCAAGCGGGTGATCGTCGAGTCGCCCGACTGGAGCGCGGCGGAGATGTGGGAGCGCCAGGGCGCGATCCTGGGGCCGGTGCTCTCCAGCGAGGACGCCCGCGAGGGCGCCGCGGCCTTCGCCGAGAAGCGCGACCCGGTGTGGACGGGGCGCTAGGCGGGTGGGCGGGGTGACCTAGACGGTCTCCTCGCCGTACATCTCGCCGAGCGGGTCCTGGATGAACTCGATGCGCGCGCCGTCGGGGTCGCGGGTGTAGATCGAGACGTCGGACTCCAGCATGTAGTCGATCCCGCGCTCGTCGAGGCGGCGCTTGATGCCGTACCACTGGGTTCCCGGCACCGAGATCGCGAGGTGGTGCAGCCCGCCGAGCACCTCGGCGTAGGGGCCCGGGTCGACGCCGGGGAGATCGAAGAAGGCCAGGCAGTTGCCGTTGCCGACGTCGAAGAAGAAGTGCGTCGACCCCGCGAGGTCGCGGTTCTCGAACAGCACGGTGACCGGGAAACCGGCGACGTTCTGGTACCACTCCACCGTCGTGCGCACGTCGCGGCAGATGAGGGCGGTGTGGTGGATGCCCTTGCCCGTCGACGCCGGCCGGTGCTCACGGGAGAACAGGAACTCCTCGCGGATGCGGTCGCGGGCCGCGGTCAGCCGCTCCCGCTCGTCCTCGCTGATCAACGACGACTTCTCGGCGCTCACGGGAGCACCGTAGTCAGACCCCGCACCCGAGGGCGAGTCACCGCAGGTCGTGCACCGCGAGCGGCCCCGCGTCGCGCTCGACCTTGCCGTCGGCCGAGCCGTGGCCGACGGCCAGGTCGGCGAGCAGCCGGTAGGTCAGGGTCCGCGGCCGCAGCCCCAGCGCCTCCGCCGCGTCGGGGTCCAGGCGCTCGACGAGCGCCTTGGTCACCAGCCGCTGCCCGCCGCTGGCCACCTGCTCGACGCGCGCGCACTCGTTGACCTCGTCGCCCAGGGCCGTCACCTCGAGCCGACCGCCGGTGACGACCTGGCCGATGAACAGGTCCGAACCCCAGTGGGCGCCGACGTTCATCCGGCAGTCCTCCGGGCGCAGCTCGACCCCGGTCTCGGCCAGGTCCGCGACGACGCCCGCGACCGCCTCGGACAGCTCCTGGACCGTGCGCAGCGCGGCGAGCGCCGCGTCGGAGTCCGACCCGTGGCCCTCGGTGAGGAAGTACGCGCTGGCCCCGTCCCCGGCGTGCTTGCCGACGATCCCGCCGTGGCGCGCGACGAGGGCGTCGAAGGCCGTGGTCACCCCGCGGATCAGCTCGAAGTAGACCGGCGTCGGCAGGCGGCGCGACAACGGGCCGGAGCCGTCGATGTCGGCGAACAGCACGGCGGCCGGGCGCTGGGCCGGCTCCGAGAGGTCGGCCATGCGGGTGAACATGGCCTCGTCGCCCTCGCTGACCAGCGCGAGCACGCGCGCCGGGAGCAGGGGGGCGTAGATGAGCACGGCGCCCAGGGACGACCCCTCGGCGTTCCGCAGCGTCACGCCCAGCATGCCCACCGACCGCTGGCGGGCGCCGATCTGCAGGTCGATCGCGAGGACCCACAGCGGCGTCGTGGCGGCCGGGTCGGCGAGGCGGGGGTACAGCTCGCCGCGCAGGGTCTCGACGGCGCCGGGGGTGAGCAGCTGCTGCCACACCGGGCGCTCGAGCACCTCGTCGACGTGGTGGCCGAGGCCGACGTCGGTGTCGGGCCCGGCGCCGGAGAGCAGCAGCATCTGCTCGGACACCCACGCCAGCCGGCCCTGCGCGTCGACCACCTGCGCCGCGGCACGGCTGCGGGCCAGCGCCGCGACCACGTCCCGCAACGGCCCCTCGTCGGGTCCCTCCACGGGCCGGACCCTACGACGCCGGATCGGCCGGGTGGCGGATCAGGGCTCGGGCGGGTGACCGGTCACGTCGCGGCGGTGCCCCGCGTCGTGCACGAGGAGATCGAGCAGGTCGGCGACGTGGTGGTCCCGCGCCCGCGAGAGCACGTGGCGTCCGGCGCGGCGCTGGGTGACGAGACCGGCGAGGCGCAGCTTCGCCAGGTGCTGGGAGACGGCGGGTCGGGTCGCCCCGAGGCGTGCGGCCAGCGTCGAGACGTCCAGCTCGTCGCCGCAGAGCAGCCAGAGCATCCGCAGGCGCGTGGGGTCGGCGAGCATCCGCAGCCCCTCGACCGCGACGTCCACGTGCTCCGGCGGCGGGAGGCGCGACCAGTCCCCACCCCGTCGCACGTCGTCGTGTGCGCACACGCTTACCTATCGTGCCACCATGGGTGATCGTGGGTGCGCGGACGCCGCCCCGACCTGCGCGCCCGGTGCGCGGCCGGCGAGTACGCCCTCGAGCGGGCCTGGGCCCGCCGGGTGCTCGCGGCGAGCGAGCTCGCCGCGGCGCTCGAGCGGGGCGATGGTGCTCGCCCGCAGCGCGCACTCGCTGCGCACGCTGCTCTACCCGGTGCTCGACGTGGGCGACGGCGGGCCCGGCGGGCTCGACCCCGTCGCCGTGCTGCACCCGCACACCGACGTCGTCAACTCGGTGGTGCTCGCGCGCGTCCCGGCCTGAGCAGGGCACCCTGGGCGCGTGCCCGCGACCCGGACCCGTCCCCACCCCGTCGCGGTGGGCGCCGTGCTGCTGCTGGTCGCGATGATCGCGGCGGCACTGTGGAACTCCGACGAGTCGGGGACGGGCGCGCGGAACGTGGGCGCCACGGCGTCCCCGGCCACCGCCCCGGGCCCCGCCCCGGGCCCCGCCCCGGGCGCGGCACCCGCCCCCGGCGCGACGTGCGCGCCGACGGTGACGAATCCGGGCGGGCGCAACAACTACCGTCCCCGCGCCCCGCTCGACGTGCCCCTGGGTCGCGGCCTGGTGATCACCGGGGTCGTGCGGGACACCCTGTGCCGGCCGCTGCCCGGCGTGCCGGTGCAGGTGTGGCTGCAGACCGCGCTCGGCAGCGAGCGCGAGAACCGCACCACGGTGTTCACCGGCCCCGACGGGCGCTACCGCGTGCACAGCGACCCGGCGGTCGCGCAGTTCGGCGAGCCCAACGTCCACGTCGCCCACGACGCGGAGGGCCCGTGGCGCGCGGTGTTCCAGCGCCACGTCCTCGACGCCGAGGACACCCTCGCCGTCGTCGACCTCGTCCTGGTGCCGACGTCGTGACCCCCGTCCGCGTGGTGGGGGTCGTCGCCGTGCTCGGGGCGGCGGTGCTGGTCGGCCTCGCGCTCGCGGGCCGGCACCTCGCCGGGGCGCCGACCCTGGTCGTGGTGTCGACGGTGGCCGCCTGCCTCGCCGTCGCGGCCCTCGCCGTGCAGCCCTGGCTGACCCGGCGCCGCGTCGGGGTGCACGTGCGCGTCGGCGGGATCGTCGCCGTGCTGGTCGCCCTCCACGTCGTCGCCCTGCTCGTCGAGGACCCCGACGACGCGCTGTACTCGATGTCGCCCGACGGGCCGACCCGAGCGCGGATGGCCCTGATCGCGACGCTGCTGCTGGCCGTCGTCACGGCGCTCGGGCTGCTGCGGCGGCGGCTGCGCTGGTCGCCGGCCACGTGGCGGTTCGTGCACGGCAGCCTCGCCGCGCTCGTCGTGGTCCTCGGGGTCGGGCACGCCCTGCTGATCCAGGGCGCGCTCGACGGCTGGGGCACGCCCGTGCTCGTCGCCCTCGGCGGGCTCGGGGCCGTCGGCGCGGTCGTGCGCCTCGTGCGGGTGCTGCGCGCTCCCCCGCCGGGTGACGCGACCCCGCCCGATGGTGGGCGCGTCCCGTCCGGCGGGCGGACGCGCGGCTAGCGTCGCGGCGGTGGAGCCCACCCCGATCTTCGCCGCGCTCGCCACCCCGGCAGCGCACGGCGACGAGCGCGCCGACCGCCGGTCGGTGCCGGAGATCCTCCGGGCGCTGCGCGCGGAGCGCGACGCCACGCCCCCGGGGCGGCGGGCCCGCGTGGGCCACGTGCCGGGCGTGCTGAGCTTCCGTCCGACGGCCCGCGACTGAGCGGCCCCGCCCGGTCCCCCACCGCGCGCGCCACCCGACGGTGTCCTCGTCACGGCGCTCACCTGACCGGGGCGCCGGGCGTCCACCGGCCGGCCCAGCGGTCCCCGCGAGGGATCCGCGTGACGGCCCGGCGCGGTTAGGGTCCGGATCGTGAGCGTGCCGCCCCGTCCGTTCCAGCGCCTGGCGATCGTCAACCGCGGCGAGCCCGCGATGCGTCTGATCAACGCCGTCCGGGAGTGGAACGCCGAGCACGAGGGCGCCCTCCCGCCGATCCGCACCATCGCCGTGCACACCGCGGTCGACCGGCACGCGATGGCCGTGCGCGAGGCCGACGAGGCCGTGCTCATCGGGCCCGACGACCCCGACGACATGGGTCCCGTGCCCTACCTCGACCTCGCGGAGCTCGAACGTGCCCTCGTCGACTCCCGCGCCGACGCCGTGTGGCCGGGCTGGGGCTTCGTCTCCGAGCGCGCCGAGTTCGCCGAGCTCTGCGAGCGGCTGGGCGTCACCTTCGTCGGGCCCGGCTCCGGGACGATGCGCCGCCTCGGTGACAAGATCGAGTCGAAGCGCATCGCCGAGAGCGTCGGGGTCCCGATGGCGCCGTGGAGCGGCGGGCCGGTCACCGACGCCGAGGCCGCCCGCACCACGGCGGAGAAGATCGGCTTCCCCCTCATGGTCAAGGCGACCGCCGGGGGCGGCGGGCGCGGCATCCGCTCCGTGGCCCGCCCCGAGGACCTCGCCGACGCCGTGGCGCGCGCGTCGGCCGAGGGCGCGCGCACCGCGGGCGACGGCACCGTCTTCCTCGAGGGCGCGGTGCGCGGCGGGCGCCACGTCGAGGTGCAGGTCGTCGCCGACGCGCACGGCGGCGTCGTCACCCTCGGCGTGCGCGACTGCAGCGTGCAGCGGCGCAACCAGAAGGTGCTCGAGGAGTCGGCGTCCACGGCCCTCGACGCCGAGCGGGACCGGCTGCTGCGCCGCAGCGCGGCCGACCTCGCGCGCGCCGCGGGCTACCTCAACGCGGGCACGGTGGAGTTCCTCTTCGACCCGGCGCACGACGTCCTGTCGTTCATGGAGGTCAACACCCGGCTGCAGGTCGAGCACCCGGTCACCGAGGCCGTCACCGGCGTCGACGTCGTGAAGCTCCAGCTGCACGTGGCCATGGGAGGGGCGCTGGCCGACGTCCTCGGGGACGACGTGATGGCGGACCCGATCCTGCCCCCGGCCGCGGGCCACGCCATCGAGGCCCGCCTGACCGCCGAGGACCCCGAACGCGGGTTCGCCCCCGCCCCGGGCGCCATCCGGCACCTGGTGCTGCCCGCCGGCCCCGGGATCCGCGTGGACACCGGGGTGGCCGCGGGCGACGTCATCCCGCCCCAGTACGACTCGATGATCGCCAAGGTGATCGCGTGGGGCCGCACCCGCGACGAGGCCCGGGCGCGCCTGGCCCGCGCGATCCGCCAGACCGCGGTCGTCGTCGAGGGCGGCACCACCAACAAGGCGTTCCTGCTCGACCTGCTCTCCCGCCCCGAGGTCGCGGGCGGCACCGCCGACACGACCTGGCTCGACACGATGATGGCGCAGGGCTACACCCCGCCCCGACGGATCGACGTGGCGCTGCTGGCCGCGGCGGTCGAGGCCCACGGCGCGCACGAGTTCCGCCAGCAGGGACGGCTGTTCCTCTCCGCGGAGCGCGGCCGGCCCGAGGTGGGCCACGAGGTGTGGCACCAGGTCGACGTCCGCGTCGTCGGCGAGTCCTACCGCCTGCGCGTGGCCCGCACGCGCCCCTCGCACTACCGGGTGGTGCTCGACGGCGACACCGGGACACGGCGCGGCGCGGAGCTCGACCAGCGCAGCTCCGGGGTCGACGTCGTCGTCGAGCGCTCCGGGCGCTTCGAGCGCCGCCTCACCGTCGGCGGACACACCTTCGGCGTGCTGTCGGTGACCCAGGGCCCGGACTACCTCGTCGAGGTGGACGGGGCCGTGCACCGGATCGCCGGCGGCGAGGCCGGGCTGGTGCGCGCCCCGGCGCCGGCCATGGTCGTGGCCGTCCCCGTCTCCCCCGGCGACACGGTCGCCGAGGGCGACACGGTCGCGGTCGTCGAGAGCATGAAGCTCGAGACCGCGCTGCGGGCGCCGGTGTCCGGGCGGGTCGCCGAGGTGCTCGTCGACGCCAACACCCAGGTCGAGGGCGGCACGCGCCTGGTGCGCCTCGAGCCCGACGCCGACGACCCGGGCGCCGGCGGGGGCGGGGCGCGGGCGCGGGCGAGCCTCGCGGCGCTGGTGGCCACCGACGCCGCCGAGGCACCGGACGCCCGCACGCGGGCCCGGGACGCGCTCGCCGCGCTGCGGGCGCTGGTGCTCGGCTACGACGTCGACGAGCGCGAGGCGCGGCCGCTGATCGAGGCGCTGGACCGCGCCCGCGAGGAACTGCCCCCCGACGACCCGGACCTCCTCGAGGACGAGGTCGGCATCCTGCGCATCGTCGCCGACCTCGCCGCGCTCTCGCGCAACCGGCGGCTCGAGGGCGGGGTGGAGGTCGACGACACCGCGGTCGACGAGGAGTCGGTGCGCAACTCGCAGGAGTACCTCTACGCCTACCTGCGCTCGCGCGACCCCGACGCCGAGGTGCTGCCCGAGTCGTTCCGCCTCAAGCTGCGCCGGGCGCTGGCGCACTACGGGGTCACCGACCTGGCCGGGAGCCCCGAGGTGCTGGGGCCGGCGCTCTACCGCGTGTTCCTCGCCCACCGTCGCGCCGGCGCGCACCAGCCGGTGGTCGCGGCGCTGCTGCGCGCGCGGCTACGCCACCCGGACATCCCCGCCCCCCAGGGTGAGGCGTACCGCGCCGTGCTCGACCACCTCGTCGCCGCCACCCAGGTGCGCCACCCCCAGATCGGCGACCTCGCCCGCCAGGTCCGGTTCCGGTGCTTCGACGCGCCGCTGATCGAGTCCGAGCGGGCCCGGGTGCAGGACCACGTCCGCGCCGAGCTGGACGCCCTGTCCGACGACCCGGACACCCGCGCCCGGCAGATCGACGGGATCGTCGCCTCCGGCGAGCCGATCCTCGGGGTGTTCGCCGAGCGCCACCACGCCGTGATGCTCGAGGTGATGACCCGGCGCTACTACGGGCTCATCCGCGACCTCGGCGAGGTGCGGGTCGAGGAGCACGACGGGCGCCCACTGCTCATCGCGCGCTACCACCACGACGGGCACTCCTACGTCGTGCTCGCGACCGTGGCCGGGGTCGACGAGCCCGAGGGCGCCACCGCGCCGGCCACGGTCTCGACCGACCTGCACCGGCTCGTCGAGTCGCTGCCCGACGACGACCGCGTGCTCATCGACCTCTACGTGACCTCGCCGCGCGGCGCGCAGGGCGCCGACGGCCCCGACGACCGCGCCGCCCGCATCCGCGAGAAGATCGGCACGGTGCCGTCCTCGGTCGTGCGGGTGACCGTCGGCGTGCGCGGCGCCGACCGCGAGGGCGACGGCGGCGGCGCGACGACGAGCTGGTTCACCTTCCGCCGCGCCGACGACGGCTCGGGCGCGGAGGACCGCACGCTGCGCGGCCTGCACCCCATGGTCGCCGAGCGGCTGGGGCTGTGGCGCCTGCGCGACTTCGAGCTCACGCGCCTGCCCTCGGCCACCGACGTCCACCTGTTCGACGCGCGCGGGCGCAACGTGCCCGAGGACCGGCGCCTCATCGTCACCGGCGACGTCCGTGACCTCACCGTCCTGCGCGACGACGCCGGGCGCATCCGCGCGGTGCCCCAGGTCGAGGCCGTGCTCGACGCGGCGCTGGACAGCCTGCGCTCGGCGCGCGCCGCCGACGCCGAGCTCGGCCGGCTGACCTGGAACCGCGTGCTGCTCTACGTCTGGCCCGTCGTCGAGGTGCCCCTCGGCGAGCTCGACGGGATCGTGCGCACCCTCGCCCCGCGCACCGAGTCGCTGGGCATCGAGCAGGTCATGGTGCGGTTCCGGACCCCGGACGACGACGGGAGACGGGACGGAGGGGACCTCGACACGTCGGGCCGGCCGGGGCGGGCCACACGCGAGTGGGTCCTGCGGATGAGCCGCCCGCCGGGCGCCGGGCTCACGCTGCGGATCACCGAACCGCCGAGCCACCCCATGGGCGAGCTCGACGCCTACACGCAGAAGGTGATCAAGGCCGCGCGGCGGGGCGCGCTGTACCCGTACGAGCTGATCCCGCTGATCACCCGCAACCCCGATCCCGACGGTCCGGCGGGCACGTTCACCGAGTACGACCTCGAGGACACCGACGGCGGGGACCCGCGCCCGGTGCCCGTGCAACGGCCCTACGGGGCGAACACCGCGAACTTCGTGCTCGGCATGGTCAGCACCCCGACCCGGCGCCAGCCCGAGGGCCTGACCCGCGTGGTGCTGATGGGCGACCCCACCCGCGCGCTCGGCGCGATCGCCGAGCCGGAGTGCCGCCGGGTGCTCGCCGCGATCGACCTCGCGCGGGAGCACGGCGTGCCGATCGAGTGGTACGCCGTCTCGGCCGGCGCCAAGATCGCCATGGACTCGGGCACCGAGAACATGGACTGGATCTCCCGGGTCCTCCGGGCGATCATCACGTTCACCCAGGAGGGCGGGGAGATCAACGTCGTCGTCACGGGCATCAACGTCGGCGCCCAGCCGTACTGGAACGCCGAGGCGACGATGCTCATGCACACCCGCGGCATCCTCGTGATGACCCCGGACTCGGCGATGGTCCTCACCGGCAAGCAGTCGCTCGACTACTCCGGCGGTGTCTCGGCCGAGGACAACTACGGCATCGGTGGCTACGACCGGATCATGGGCCCCAACGGCGAGGCGCAGTACTGGGCGCCGGACCTGTCGGGCGCGGTGGACGTGCTGTTGCGCCACTACGCCCACACCTACGTCGTGCCCGGCGAGCGGTTCCCCCGCCCCGCGCCGACGACCGACCCCGACGACCGCGACGTCCGGGACGCCCCGCACCACGGCGACGGCTTCACCCGCCTCGGGGAGATCTTCGACCCGGCCGTCAACGCCGAGCGCAAGAAGCCCTTCGACATCCGCTCGCTGATGGGCGGCGTCGCCGACACCGACCACCCCACGCTCGAGCGCTGGGCCGACATGCAGGCCGCCGAGTCGGTGGTCGTGCTCGACGCGCACCTCGGCGGGCACCCGGTCGAGCTCATCGGCATCGAGTCCAAGCCGTTGCCGCGCCACGGCCCGCCGCCGGTCGACGGGCCGGCGCAGTGGACGGCGGGCACGCTGTTCCCGCGCTCGTCGAAGAAGACCGCGCGCGCGATCAACGCGGCCAGCGGCAACCGCCCCGTGGTCGTCCTGGCCAACCTCTCGGGCTTCGACGGCTCCCCCGAGTCGCTGCGCGGGCTGCAGCTCGAGTACGGCGCCGAGATCGGCCGGGCCGTGGTCAACTTCCGGGGCCCGATCGTGTTCTGCGTCGTCTCGCGGTACCACGGCGGGGCCTTCGTCGTGTTCTCCGGGACGCTCAACGACGAGATGGAGGTCGCCGCCGTCGAGGGGTCCTACGCCTCCGTCATCGGCGGCGCGCCGGCCGCGGCGGTGGTGTTCGCGGGCGAGGTCGCCAAGCGCACGGCCGCCGACCCGCGCGTCGCCGACCTCGAGAGCCGCATCAGCGAGGGCCTCGCGCGCGGTGAGGACGTCGCCGAGCTGCGCGACCGGCTCGCCGTGGTGCGCCCGGCGGTGCGCTCGGAGAAGCTCGGCGAGATCGCCGACGAGTTCGACACCCACCACTCCGTGGAGCGCGCCCAGCGGATGGGCTCGGTGCACCAGGTGGTCCCGCCGGGGCGGCTGCGGCCCTACCTCGTCGACGCCGTACGCCGCGGGATGGAGCGCACGTCGGCCGGCCCGTCGGGGTCCTCGGGGTCCTCGGGGTCGGCGTCCTCCGTGACCGCGGTGGTGTCGCAGACCTGATCGTCGACCGGCCCGGGCTCGCGGGGCTCGGGCCGGGGCCCGGGCAGGGCGAGGTCGAGCTGGTCGTCCCCGGCGCGCTGGGGACGGCGGTAGTGGCTGACCACCCACCCCGTCTCGCGCGCGTGGCCGTGGACGAACGCCATGGACCCAGGAAACCACGTCCGGCCGACGGTGGCCGGGTCGAGCTACCGCACGACGAAATCGAGGCCGCGGCTGGTGGCGCACTCGCGGGCGCAGGCGAGCACCCGGGCGAGGTCGGGGTCGTCCGCGCGGTCGCCCGCGGCGACGACGATCGTCAGGGCGTCGCCGGCCTCCCCGATGACCCCGTGCAACCGGCAGCTCAGCGTGGCCGCCGCGTCCCGCCCGCGCCCCTCGGGGACCGCGACCACGACCTCCGTCGGCTCGACCGGCAGCGCGGCCTCGGGGGTCAGGGCGGGGTCGGGGCGCACGGCGGTCACGGGTCCTCCTCGGGCGCCGAGGGGCGCCGGGTAGGGCAACGGGCGACGACACCGCCGACCCGGACTGACGACCCTCCTACCCGGACGGGGCGAAGTCCACGCCCTCCGACACCCCGAGACCGGCTCGTCGTCGTTCCGTGTCCCGCCCCGGTTCCGGTCAGGGTTGACCGTGCCCGCCGCCGCGGCGAGGGTGCGGCGGAGCGACCCGGCGACGAGGAGGACGGCGTGGGCGACGGCGTGGACGACGGCGCGGACGGGTTCACCGAGATCGACTACTCGGTCGCCGACGGGATCGCCACCGTGGTGCTCGACCGGGAGGCGCGCATGAACGCGTTCACCGGCCGGATGTGCGACGAGCTCGTGGCGGCGTGCGACGCGATCGACGCCGACGACGCCGTGCGGGCGCTGGTGGTCACCGGCCGGGGCCGGGCGTTCTGCGCGGGCGCCGACCTCGGCGGGGGTGGCAGCACCTTCGACGACCGGGGACGGGACGAGACCGCGCGCCACGGCGAGGCCGGCGGCGTCCGCCGCGACCGGGGCGGGGTCGTCTCCCTGCGTCTCGCCGCCCTGCAGGTGCCCGTGATCGGGGCGATCAACGGCCCGGCGGTCGGCGTCGGGGCCACGATGACCTGCCGATGGACGTGCGCCTG
>Ga0196958_10000217_pt1 | contig 18851 bp, 20 predicted proteins | sample S1v_10metaG_FD_148654 | JGI IMG/M metagenome (GOLD analysis project Ga0196958, IMG submission 148654) | Soil microbial communities from Anza Borrego desert, Southern California, United States - S1+v_10 | ecosystem: Environmental > Terrestrial > Soil > Desert | place: USA: California | collected...
AGTTCGGGCGCACCCGGCCGGCGGTGCCGCGGCGGGGCGGGCGGAGCGATCACGGCGCGGCAGGTGCGGCGGGGCGCGGTGGGGCGGGGCGCGGCGCGACGGGGCCGGCGGGGCCGGACCGGCGCGGTTCCCCGGGGGTGCGCGGCCCCGGGCCGCCCGATCAGCGCCTCCTGCCCGGCGGCGGGCTCAGCTCGCCGGTCCGCACGAGCTGCTCGGCGAGGTCGCGCACCTTGGTGTTGGTGTGCTGGCTGCCCCGCACCAGCAGCGCGAAGGCTTGATCGGCGGTGATCTTGTGCCGCTCCATCAGGATGCCCTTGGCCTGCCCGATCAGGTCGCGGGTGTGCACCGACTCGGCCAGGTGGTCGCGCTCCTGGGCGGCGGCCAGGGCCACCGCGGCGTGGCTCGCGAACAGCGACCCCACGTGCTCGGACTCCTCGTCGAACGCCTCGGTGACGGGCGCGTACAGGTTCAGCGCGCCCAGGTCGTCGTCGGCCACGTAGAGCTGGAACGACAACATGCTCGCCACGTCCAGCTCCCGGACCCGAGCGGCGAAGTCCGGCCAGCGCTCCTCGGCGGCGACGTCGGGCACGCTGACGACCCGCTGGTCGAACAGCGCGGTCAGGCACGGGCCCTGCCCGGTCTCGTACTGGACCTGGTCCACCAGGCCGGGCAGCTCACCGGTCACCGCCACCGTGTCGACCTTGCGGCGGGAGACCACCGTCATCACCCCCGCGTCGCACGCGCCGGGGATGGTGCCCACCGCCGCGCGCACGATCGCGTCCAGGGTCCCCTGCGCGTCACCCTGCTCGTGCAGGGTGCGGGCCACCTCGCTGAGCCGGGCGGCCAGCCCGTCCCGGTGGTCGTCCGGCAGGCCCTGCCCGGTCTCGCGCCCCTCGGTGCTCTCCTCGGCCACAGCCATCCCTTTCCCGGTAGGGCGTGCGGGGGACGGGTGTCCACCGCGTCGGTGCCGGACACCGCGCCGACCGGATCGATTTCCCGGTGCGGGCGCCGGCCAACCCCCTGCCGGCGATCGACCGGCGGATCGACGACACCGGTCCGGACGAACCGAGGGTCGCACACTTCACCCTGCGTCTCCATCGACGTGCTTCCCGGCCTGCTCCTCGGCCTGACGGGGGTCCGCGCCCCGCTCGCGCTCGCGGATGGCGACGCGCAGTTGCTCCGGGGTCATCAGGTCGTGGTCGACGATGCCCAGCAGGGCGGCGCGCTCGTGCAGTTCCGACTGGTCGTCCACGATGGCTCCTCACGTCGGGGGAGGGCGCCCGGCCCGTGCCGGAGGGGTACCCGGGCACCGGCCGCCCGACGCCCGCGCCGGCCGACCACTCCGCCAAGCGCTTGCGCGGCGGCCCGTGCCGCCGAAGCCGGTCACCGGCCCTCCCGCGCCCTCCGCTCGCGCTGCGGCCCCACGACGTACTTCGGGTCCTCGGCGGAGGCGACGCCGGCGTGGAAGACCCCGAACCGCGTGCACGCCGACCCGGCCAGCGCCGCCAGCCCGCCGAGGACGGCGGCGGCCCGCGAGCGCCTGCCCAGGGTCGCGCCGAGCAGCCCGCCGGCCGCGGTCAGCGCGGAGGCGGCCTTCATCAGCCGGCCGCCGCGCCCGGTGCGCAGGGTCTCGGCGGCCGGCCCCATCCGGCGCTCCATGACCTCGGTGGCGACCAGCTCGAACACCCCGCCCGCCAGCGCGGCGCGGCGGGCGGGACCGGCCTGCTCCACGGGCGCGACGACCATGCCCAGGCCGCCGGCGGCGCTCGCGGCGGAGCCGACGAACACGAACGGCAGCTCGCGGTGGCCCTCGTGCCACGCCGGGACGGCGGTGTCGGCCACCAGCACCGCGGTGTAGGCGGCCACCGCCGGGCCGACCAGGCCCGCGCCCACCGTGGCCACCCGCCCCAGCCGGGTGAACCGCCCGCTCAGGGCGGTGACCGCGGCCAGGCCGGCCTGCGGGCCGTAGGCGACGAGGATCCAGGAGCCGACGCTCATCGGCGAGCTGGGCTTGACCACGCGCAGCATGTTCAGGAACCGCCCCGGCCGGCCCAGGTCGTGCACCAGCGCGAACAGCGAGCCGGAGATCGCCGCGAGCGCGCCCGCCTTGCAGCCCTTGGCCAGGGCGGTCCGGCCGGTCAGGTCGGCGCCGGCGGCCAGCACCGAGGACGCGCCCGCCAGCCCGCCCAGGAACAGGTACCCGGCGATGTCGCGGGCCGCCCAGGTCGGCTTCTTCAGCACCGGCCGGCCGTAGTAGGAGGTGAAGCCGGTGTCCCGGCGGCTGTGGCGGCCGGCCATCACGGACCGCCCAGGAAGGCGGCGGCCAGGCCCGCGAGCAGCGCGGCGGCGGCGACGCCGGCGTGCTTCCACATCGCCGGCAGGTCGCGGGTGGTGACCACGGGGTCGGGCGGCAGGCCGTAGACCTCGGGTTCGTCCAGCAGCAGGAAGAACGCCCCGGCCCCGCCCACGCCGTCGTCGGGGTCGTGGCCGTAGAGGCGGGCGTCGGTGACACCGGCCTCGTGCAGCCGCTCGACCCGTGCCGCGGCGCGCTCGCGCAGCTCGGCCAGCTCGCCGAATTGGATGGAGTCGGTCGGGCAGGCTTTGGCGCACGCCGGTTCCTGGCCGACGCCCAGCCGGTCGTAGCACAGGGTGCACTTCCAGGCCCGGCCGTCGCCCTCCCGCTGGTCGATGACGCCGAACGGGCAGGCCGGCACGCAGTAGCCGCAGCCGTTGCAGATGTCCTCCTGCACCACGACCGTCCCGAACTCGGTGCGGAACAGTGCGCCGGTCGGGCACACGTCCAGGCAAGCGGCGTGCGTGCAGTGCTTGCACACGTCCGACGACATCAGCCACCGGAACTCCGACCGCTCGCCGTCCCCGCCGCCCGGCTTGGTGAACGAGGGCATCCCCAGGTCGGTGACCGGGCGCGGCGCGGGCTGCTCGATGAACGCCACGTGCCGCCACGTGTCGGCGCTCAGGCCCTGCGTGTTGTCGTAGGACATGCCGGTGAACACCAGGCCGTCGTCGGGGACGTGGTTCCACTCCTTGCACGCCACCTCGCACGCCTTGCACCCGATGCACACCGTGGTGTCGGTGAAGAACCCGAAGCGCGGCGCCGGGTCGGGGTAGCCGCCGTCGTGCGGCGGGTCGTCGCCGACCAGCATGGTCCGCAGGTCGAAGCCGTCGTGGTCCACGTCCCTCACACCTCCGTCCCGGTGCGCTCGGTGATGCCGGCCAGTTGCTGGTAGGAGCGCACCAGCTCGACCAGGCCCGGGCCGCGCGGGCGGCGGCCGGGCCGGATGTCGGCGCTGAACGCCTTGACCTCCTGGATGTGCGCGCCGGGGTCCAGGACGATCGCCGACAGCTCGTTGACCGCGTCGCCGGTGCTCAGGCCGTTGGGCCCCCAGTGGTAGGGCAGGCCGATCTGCTCCAGCACCCGGCCCTGCACGGCCAGCGGCGTCATCCGGTCGGTGACCAGCACGCGCGCCTCGATCGCGTTGCGGGGGGTGACGATGGTGGCCCACCCGCCGTTGGCCAGGCCCTTCGCGGCGGCCAGGGCGGGGGAGACCTCGCAGAACAGCTCGGGTTGCAGCTCCGACAGGTAGGGCGTCCAGCGGGACATGCCGCCGGCGGTGAAGTGCTCGGTGAGCCGGTAGGTGGTGACCACGTACGGGAAGACCTCGCTGCCCGGCGCGTCGCCGTCGGGCGCGTAGCGGTTGTGCTCGTGCGGGTAGACCAGCCGCGCGGGGTTGCGCTGCTGGGCGTACAGCGCGTTGGGGAACGGCGAGTCCTGCGGCTCGTAGTGGGCGGGCATGGGGCCGTCGACGATGCCGGAGGGCACGTACAGCCACGCCTTGCCGTCGGACTGCATGATGAACGGGTCGATGCCGGACAGGGCGTCGACCCCGGTGGCCCCCGGCGCGGGCCGGTAGTCCGGCGGCTTGGTCCTCTCGAAGTCCGGCACGTCGTAGCCGGTCCACTCGCCGGCCTCGGCGTCCCACCACACGAGCTTCTTGCGCTCGCTCCACGGCGTCCCGTCCGGGCGGGCGGAGGCGCGGTTGTAGAGGATGCGGCGGTTGGCGGGCCACGCCCACGCCCACTCGGCGGCGATCCAGTCCTGCTCCTCGGCGGGTTTGCGGCGCGCGGCCTGGTTGACGCCGTCGGCGTAGACGCCGCAGTAGATCCAGCACCCGCACGCCGTGGAGCCGTCCGCCGCGAGCTGCGTGGAGGTGCTCAGCGGCACGCCGTCGGCGTCCCAGCCGTTGATCTCGGCCAGCACCGCCTCGGCGATCGGTTCGTCCAGCGGCCCCTCGGTGGGGTAGTCCCAGGTCAGGTCGAGGACCGGCCGGTCGCGCGGTTCGGTGGACCCGGCCAGCCGCTGCCGGATCAGGCGGCCCAGGTGGTACAGGAACCACAGGTCGCTGCGCGCGTCGCCCTTCGGGTCGACGGCCTGGTGGTGCCACTGGAGCATCCGGTTGGTGTTGGTGAAGCTGCCCGCCTTCTCGGTGTGCGCGGCGGCGGGGAAGAAGAAGACCTCCGTGCCGATCTCCTCGGTGCGCAGCTCGCCGGTGTCGATCTCGGGCCCGTCCTGCCACCAGGTGGCGCTCTCGGTCAGCGAGAAGTCGCGCACCACCAGCCACTCCAGGTTGGCCATGCCCAGCCGCTGCGCCTTGGCGTTGGCCGAGCCGACCGCGGGGTTCTCGCCCATCAGGAAGTAGCCCTTGCAGTTGCCGTCGATCTGCTCCAGCACGGTGTCGTAGGTGCTGTGGCTGCCGGTCAGCCGCGGCAGGTGGTCGAAGCAGAAGTCGTTCTCCGGCGTGGCCGCACCGCCCCACCACGCCTTGAGCAGGCTCACCACGTAGGTGTCCATGGCGGACCAGAAGCCCTTGCGCGCGGCGTCGGCGCGGATGAACGAGGCCAGGTCGTGCTGGTGGTGGGCGTAGGGCATCGGGATGTAGCCGGGCAGCAGGTTGAACAGCGTGGGGATGTCGCTGGAGCCCTGGATGCCGGCGTGCCCGCGCAGCGCCTGGATGCCGCCGCCGGGCCGCCCCATGTTGCCCAGCAGCAGTTGCAGCACGCAGGCCGCGCGGATCATCTGCGAGCCGGTGGTGTGCTGGGTCCAGCCCACGGCGTAGACGAACTCGCTGGTGCGCTCGGGCCCGGAGTTCTCGACCAGGAGGCGGCAGACCTCCTGGAACGCCTCCCGGGGGACGCCGCAGACGCGTTCGACCTCTTCGGGGGTGTAGCGGGCGTAGTGCCGCTTGAGGACCTGGAACACGCAGCGCGGGTGCTGCAGCGTCTCGTCGCGCCGCGGCTCGCCCTCCATCGCCGTGCCGCCCGAACCGTGCGTCTCGCCGCGCCCGCTGGCCCGCACCTGCCCGGTGTCGCCGGCGGTGTGCTCGTGCTCCCCGCCGTCCGGGGCGTCGGGTGCGCCGTCGCGCTGCCCCGACGCCGGGGCGACGTCGACGCCCTCGTAGGCCCACGTGTCGAACGAGTAGTGGCGGCTGTCCGGGTCGAACCCGGAGAACAGGCCGTCGAGGTCCTCGGTGTCGCGGAAGTCCTCGGACACGATCGTGGCCGCGTTGGTGTAGTGCACGACGAACTCGTGGAAGTGGGAGCCCGTGCTCAGCACGTGGTTGATGATGCCGCCGAGGAACGCGATGTCCGTGCCCGCCCGGATCGGCACGTGCAGGTCCGCCAGAGCGCTCGTCCGGGTGAACCTGGGGTCCACGTGGATGACCTTCGCGCCCCGCGCCTTGGCCTCCGTCACCCACTGGAACCCGACCGGGTGGCACTCGGCGAAGTTCGACCCCTCGATGAGGATGCAGTCCGAGTGCTGGAGGTCCTGCAGGAACGTCGTCGCGCCGCCGCGCCCGAACGACGTGCCCAGGCCGACCACGGTCGAGCTGTGGCACACGCGGGCCTGGTTCTCCACCTGCACCACGCCCAGCGCCGTGAACAGCTTCTTGATCAGGTAGTTCTCCTCGTTGTCCAGCGTGGCCCCGCCCAGGCTCGCGATGCCCATGGTGCGGTTGACCCGGTAGCCGCCGTGCTCGTCCTGCCAGGTCTCCCGGCGGGTGCGCAGGACCCGCTCGACGACCATCCGCAGCGCGGTGTCCAGGTCCAGCTCGCGCCACCCGGTGCCGTAGGGCGGCCGGTAGAGCACCTTGTGCCGGCGGTTGGAGCCGGTGGTGAGCTGGAGGGTCGCCGAGCCCTTCGGGCACAGCCGGCCGCGGCTGACCGGCGAGTCCGGGTCGCCCTCGACCTGCACCACCTCGTCGCCGCGGACGTAGACGTCCTGGCCGCAGCCCACCGCGCAGTACGGGCAGACCGACTTGACCACCCGGTCGGCCGCCGCGGTGCGGGCGCGCAGCGCGGCGCTGCGGCGCGACTTCGCCGCGGCGGCCCGGCCGGCCGGGTCCCCACCGGTCAGCTGCCGGTACACCGGCCAGGAGCGCAGCCACTCGCGCGGGTCCATCGCCGACCCCCTACCGCGCGCCTCGGCGCGCCGACCGCATCTGCTCGTCGGCGTGCGCGCGCCCGCGCACCCAGGCGAGCACGTCGGGCCGCTCGGTGGGGTTGTGCACGCGGTCCAGGACCAGGCGCTGACTGCCCGCGCCGGCGTAACCGGGGCGCCGCTGGCGCTCCCCGGTCACCGCGTCGCTGTTGTCGGCGGGGATGCCGGTGGCGATCAGGTGCGCGAGGCCGGGCGGGATGCCCAGCCGCCGCGACACCTCGTCGTAGTCGCAGCCCCGGTCGACCAGCTCCAGCACGGTCCGCTTGCTCGGCACGGCACCCTCCCGGCGTCTCGCCCCCGCCGACCACCCTGAGCCGGCCCACCGGAACCCGCCACCGCGCGGGCCGCGGCCGGGCGGCGGCCGTCGTCCGTTCGTGGCAGGGACGGGGTCCCCGCGCTGGAGGGGCACGTGCGGATGTCACCTCTTCGGGTTGTCCTGCGGCACGCGGGCGCGGCGCGGGTCCCGTTTGGCCCGCGGGGGTGCGGGTAGCCGGGGCTCGACGCGGCGCGGGGCCGCGTCGGACCCGGCGCCGAGGTCTGGAGGGACGATGTCCGCGACCGCCCGAGACGACGTGCAGCGCTGCCTGGAGGGGGTGGGCTTCCCGGCGAGCAGGGACGACCTGCTCGACGCCGCCATCCGCAGGGGCGACCCCACCGCCGTGCAGGCCCTGCGGGAGATCCCGGAAGCCGAGTACGCGAGCCTGGCCGACGTGGTCCGCGCGGTCGCGCCCGACGGGCCGGGGCGCTGAGGGCCGCGCCGGGCCGGCCGCCCGCGCCCGGTGGGCGGGCGGGGCCGGCCGGCGGGTGACCGGCGCGGCCCACCCCCAGCGGCCGTCCTCGGCGGTCCTCCTCAGCGGACCTCCGACGCCCACACCACGCCCACCCGCACCTCCTGGCCGGCCAGGTCGGGCGGCGAGGACAGCAGGACCTCCCACCGGCCGGCCAGGGGGCGCTCCACGCGGAGCACGTCGAGCAGGTCGGGCTCCTCCGGGCGCCGCACCCGTCCGGCCGGGTCGACCAGGGCCGCGGACACCCGCCGGTCGTCCCGGAGCACGACGACCGCCACCGCGACGGCGCCGTCCGGGACCGCGACGGGCAGCCGCACCCCCTCCGGGCCGAGCCGGGCGCGCTGCAGCCCTTGCTGCCCGCCGGCGCACCGCCCGGCGGCGATCACCGACGCCACCGCGTCGACCAGGTCGTCGGCGGCGCGGGTGGCGGGGGTCCGACCGGTCCGGGCAGCCCGGCCAGCGCCGCGAGGTAGCGGTGGCCGAAGCGCGCGGACCGGGGGGCGGGGCCCCGCCGACCGGCAGGGTGGCTGCCGGTCAGCGCGGCCCAGTAACGGGCGGTGAAAGAGGTGCGCCCGGTCATCGGACGGCCTCCGAACCCTCGACGAGCGGTCGTGGCGCCGCCCGCGCCGGGGCGGCGGCCCCGTTCACCGCGGACCCGGCCGGTTCCGCCGGCCGGGCCCCGTCGTCCTGCCGGATCGCCTGGCGAGCCGACTGGAACGACCCCAACTGCTGCAGGACCGCCGGCGCGGACGCGCCGACGGCGATCGCCGCCGCTATCCCGGCGAGCTGGTCGTGGAACACCGCCCCGGCGGCGGCGCCGAGGACGAGTCGGGTGATGCCCGCCGCCACCCGGGCGGGCACGTCGACGAACCTGCGGAAGGGCGGCAGCGCGGTCCCGCTGCGCGCCCGCTTCTGCTCACGAGCCTCCTGCCATGCCTGTACCTGCGCGAATACCGTGATGGCCTCGACCAGTGCTCCGCCCGCCGCACCCAGCGAGATGGCGGTCAGCAAATCCATCCGATCCCCGCTCCCGTTCACCGGAGTCGACCCGGTCACCGATCAGGTCGCCCGCGGGCGGGGGTTCGTGTCGCCGCCGGCGGGAATATCACGCGTTCGAGTGAGGAACCCGAAGGGGACCACCGGTCGACGCACCGGGTTCGCGAAAACCCTTCGCACCGCGGTCGGGGCGGTGGCGGCTTCGCCGGCGGTGCGGTCGCGACGGGCCTTCGGGACCTTCGCCCGCTTCGCGGCCTCGGCTAGGGTGGGCGCGTTCGCGACTGGCGTGACGAGGGTGGAACCGACCACCGGGGAGCGACGAGCCGGCCTGCACCGCGCGCCTGGGTGCCCGGCGTCGTTGGAGGTTGTCGTGCACCAACCCCCGGTTCCCGCGCTGTCGGCGGCCGACCCCGTGATCGCCCGGCTGGTCGAGGCCGAGGCGCGTCGGCAGTTCGAGAAGATCCGGCTCATCGCCTCGGAGAACTACGTGTCGCGGGCCGTGCTGGAGGCCACCGGCACGGTGCTGACCAACAAGTACTCCGAGGGCTACCCGGGCCGCCGCTACTACGAGGGGCAGCAGGCCGTCGACCCGGTCGAGGCGCTGGCCGTCGAGCGCGCCCGCGACCTGTTCGGCGTCGACCACGCCAACGTGCAGCCCTACTCCGGATCGCCGGCGAACCTGGCCGTGTACCTGGCGTTCCTCCAGCCCGGCGACACCGTGATGGGCATGGCGCTGCCGATGGGCGGCCACCTCACGCACGGCTGGGGCGTCTCGGTGACCGGCAAGTGGTTCCGCGGCGCGCAGTACGGCGTGCGCGCGGACACCGGCCGCGTGGACCTGGACGAGGTGCGCGACCTGGCGCTGCGCGAGCGCCCCAAGGTGATCTTCTGCGGCGGCACCGCCATCCCGCGCGCCATCGACTTCCCGGCGTTCGCGGAGATCGCGCGCGAGGTGGGCGCCCTGCTGGTCGCCGACGTCGCGCACATCGCGGGCCTGATCGCGGGCGGCGCGCACCCGTCGCCGGTCGGCCACGCCCCGGTCATCACCACCACGACCCACAAGACCCTGCGCGGCCCGCGGGGCGCGATGGTCCTCACCGACGCCGAGCACGCCAAGGCGATCGACAAGGCCGTCTTCCCCGGCCTGCAGGGCGGGCCGCACAACCACACCACGGCCGCCATCGCGGTGGCCCTGGGCGAGGCGTCCACGCAGTCCTTCCGGGACTACGCGCACGGCGTCGTGGCGAACGCGCAGGCGCTCGCGGCGGCGTTGGCGCAGCGCGGCTTCGACCTGGTGTCCGGCGGCACGGACAACCACCTGGTCCTGGTCGACCTGACCGGCAAGGGCATCGGCGGGAAGCCGGCGGCCAGGGCCCTGGACCGGGCGGGCATCGAGACCAACTACAACACCGTGCCCTACGACCCGCGCAAGCCGTTCGACCCCTCCGGCCTCCGCCTGGGCACGGCCGCGGTCACGACGCGCGGCCTGGGCCCGGACCGGATGCCGCAGCTCGCGGCGTGGATCGACGCGGCCGTGCGGGCGGCCGGGGACGACGCCGTGCTGGACCGCATCGCCGCCGAGGTGGCGGAGCTGATGGCCGCCCACCCGATGCCGGGCTGGGCGTAGGGGCCGCCGGCGGGTCGCCGGGCCGGTTCCGGTGCGACCGGGGCCGGGCCGGCTCGGCGGCGCGGGACCGCGCGGGCGGCGGTCCCGGTCCGCGGTGGGCCCGCGGCCCGGGGTCGTGCCGGGCGCCCCGCCCCGCGCCCCCGTCGCTCCGGGCCTCCCGGCCCCCGGGACGCGCTTCGGCCCCCGGACGCGCCCCGGCCGCCGTGCTCGGCGCCCGGCCGGCGGCTCACCCTCGGTCAGCGACCCGGTCACCGGAGCGGGTCGGCCGGCGGCACGGGCGGGGGAGAGCCGGATCACAAAGGGTGCGCAGGTTGTAAATTTGCAGTGACTGCACTTTTATTCGTACGCTGAACGAGTGAACAGCGAGCCCGGTCTGCGTGATCGGAAGAAGCAGCGGACGCGGTCGGCGCTGAACCGGTCCGCGCTCGTGCTCGCTGCCGAACGCGGTCTGGACCACGTGACCGTCGAGGACATCAGCACGGCCGCCGGGGTCTCCCCGCGCACGTTCTTCAACTACTTCACCAGCAAGGAGGAGGCCGTCGTCGGCCCGGACGCCGAGACCGGCCCGCGGATCCGGCGCCGGGTCCTGGAGCAGCCCGCGCACCTGGGCGCGGCCGAGGCGCTCAAGGCCGCGATGCTCGCCGAGCTGGCGGAGGAGCTGGCCGAGGACCGGGAGTTCTGGTTGCTGCGCATGAAGGTCGTGCAGCAGCACCCCGTGCTGCTGGCCCGGCTGTTCGCGGGCGGCGAGGAGGCCGAGCGCCAGGTCGTCGCGGGCATCGCCGAGCGCGTCGGGCTGCCGCCGGACGACCTCTACCCGATGCTGCTGGCCGCCGCCGCGAGCGCCGCGGGCCGCGTGGCCTTCGCCCAGTGGGCCGAGCCGGACGGCCTGCGCCCGCTGGAAGCCCTGTTCGGGGACGCCATGGACCTGCTGTCCGCGGGTCTGGCGAACCCGCCCGGAGCGTAACCGAACCACCACACACAAAGGGGGGAACGATGTCCGTCGAAACGACCGAGCCGAGCGCGGGGAGCACCGCGCGCCGGGACGTCGTGCAAGCCATGTCCGGGCTGATGCTGGGCATGTTCATGGCCATCCTGGCCTCCACGATCGTGTCCAACGCGCTGCCGAGGATCATCGCCGACCTCCAGGGCTCCCAGTCGGTCTACACCTGGGTGGTCACCACCGAGCTGCTGGCCATGACCGCGACCGTGCCGCTGTGGGGCAAGCTCGCCGACCTCTACAGCCGCAAGCTGCTCATCCAGCTGTCGCTGGGCATGTTCGTGGTGGGCTCGCTGATCGCCGGGTTCTCCCCGAACGTGGAGGTGCTCATCGCCAGCCGCGTCGTGCAGGGCCTGGGCGCGGGCGGCATGACGGCGCTGGCCACGATCGTGATGGCGGCCATGATCCCGCCGCGCGACATGGGCAAGTACGCCGGCCTGTTCGGCGCGGTGTTCGGCGTCGGCACGGTCGCCGGGCCGCTGATCGGCGGCGTCATCGTGGACACGTCCTGGCTGGGCTGGCGCTGGTGCTTCTTCATCGGCGTGCCGTTCACCCTCGCCGCGATCGCCCTGCTCCAGCGCACCCTGCACCTGCCGGTGGTGCGCAAGGAGGTCAAGATCGACTACCTGGGCGCGGCGCTGATCGTGGCCGGCGTGTCGACGCTGCTGGTGTGGACGACGCTGGCGGGCAACCAGTTCGAGTGGCTGTCCGGCTGGACCGCGCTGATGGTGGTCGGCGGCCTGGTGCTGCTGGCGCTGGCGGTGTGGGTGGAGGCGCGGGCCGAGGACCCGATCGTGCCGCTGTCGATCTTCGCCAACCGCACGGTCACCCTCACCACGCTGGCCAGCGCGCTCGTCGGCGTGGCGATGTTCGGCGGCACGGTGTTCCTGTCCCAGTACTTCCAGATCGGGCTGGGCAAGACGCCCACGCAGGCCGGCCTGATGAGCCTGCCGCTGATCTTCGGCCTGCTCGTGTCGTCCACGGTGGCCGGCCAGCTGATCACCAAGTGGGGTCGCTGGAAGGTGTTCCTGGTCGCGGGCGGCGTGGTGATGGTCGGCGGGATGGCGCTGCTGGCCACCATCACCGCGGGCACCAGCGTGTTCGTGGTGTCGGTGCACATGGCCGTGCTGGGCGTCGGCGTCGGGATGCTGATGCAGAACCTGGTGCTGGTGGCGCAGAACGACGTGCCCGCCAAGGACCTCGGCACGACCACGTCGACGCTGACGTTCTTCCGCTCGCTGGGCGGCGCCATCGGCGTGAGCGTCCTGGGCGCGGTGCTGGCCAACCGGGTGACCGGCCTGATGACCGAGAAGTTCGGCCCGCTGCCCGGCGGCGACTCGGGCTCCGTGCCCGACCTGTCGCAGCTGCCCGTGGAGGTCCGCGGCATCATCCAGGACATCTACGCGACCGCGACCGCCGAGCTGTTCCTCATCGGCGCGCCCATCGCGGTGGCCGCGCTGCTGGCCGTGCTGTTCATCAAGGAGAAGCCGCTCAAGACCCTCAGCGGTGACGAGCGCCTGGCCGCCGAAGCCGCCGCCGGCCACTGACCCGCAGCCCGGTTGCCGGGGATCGTCGCGCTCCGGTGCGACAATCCCCGGCATGGGACGACCTGCCGGTCTGCGGGAGCGCAAGAAGCTGGCCACCCGCACCGCCCTGGCCGACGCCGCGCTCCGGCTCTGCGCCGAGCGCGGCGTCGACGGCGTGACGGTCGAGCAGGTGGCGCACGAGGCCGGCGTGTCGCTCAGGACGTTCTTCAACTACTTCTCCTCCAAGGAGGAGGCCGTCGTCGCGGGCGACGTGGCGACGGCCGAGGCGTTCGTCCTGGCGTTCGCCGCCCGCCCCGCCGGCGAGCCGGTGCTGGAGGCCCTGCGCCACGCCCTCGTCGACATCGTGCCCGAGCGCATCGACCGGACCAGGCTCGCCCGGCTCCGGGCGCTGCGCCGCACCCCCTCCCTGCTGCCGCACGTGATGGCCGCCTTCCACGCGCAGGAGCGAGCCCTCGCCGACGCCGTGGCCGACCGGGTGGGGACCGACCCGGACACCGACCTCTACCCGGCGATGCTCGCCGCCGCGGTGATGGCCACGCTGAGGGTCGTGGTGACCCGGTGGCTGGACACCGACGACCGACGGCCCCTCGCCGACCTGGTGGACGTGCTGGTCGAACGCCTGGACGCCGGTTTCGCCCGCTAGCCGGCCGTGAGCGCCTCGGTCGGGCTGAGGCGCGCGGCGCGCGCGGCCGGGTAGAGACCCGCGATCAGGCCGGTGGCGATCGCCGCCGCGAGACCCGCGCCGACGGCGGCCCACGGCAGGGTGACCGGCAGGTCGCGGCTGAGCGAGTAACCGACGCACGCCCCGATGCCCACGAGGACGCCCAGGCCCCCGCCGAGCGCGGACATGACCGCCGACTCGGCGAGGAACTGCGCGCGGACGTGGCCGCGGGTGGCGCCGAGGGAACGGCGCATCCCGATCTCGCCGCGGCGTTCGAGCACCGAGATGATCATCGTGTTGGCCACGCCGATCCCGCCGACGAGCAGCGACACCGCGCCGAGGCCGAGGAACAGCTCGTCGAACGCCGAGCGGGCGGCCAGCTGTGCGGTCAACGCGTCCGACGGCCTGCTGACCACCACGTTCTCCGGGCTCTCCGGGTTCACCGTCGCCGCGAGCACCGCGCGCACGTCGGCCACCGCCTCGTCGGTGGACCGCTCGTAGATCGTCGTCGGGTGACCGCTGAAGCCGAACTGCTCCCGGGCGACCGGCCAGCCGATCAGCGCCGCGCGGTCGACCTCCGGTGCGAGCGGCAGCGGCGCCAGCAGCCCGGTCACCGTGAACCACCGGTCGCCCAGGTGGACCTGGTCGCCGACGGAGCCGATCCCGAGGCGCGACGCGGCCACCGAACCCAGCACCACCGCCGGGTAGCGCTCGGTCGCCGCGGTGAGGAACGAACCCGCGGCGACCGAACCGCCGAGGGCGCCCAGCAGGTCCAGCCGGGCCGCGAGCACCGCGATCCCGTTGGTGTCGGCGGCGTCGACCTTGTCCGTGCGCCGCACCGAACGGCCGGGGACCGCGCCCACCGCGCTGACCGACTGCACACCGTCGATCCGGCCGACCATGGCCACCGACTCGATCGGCAGCTCGGTCTGCCCGCCGAACAGGTCCCGGCCCGGTGAGACGGTGAGCATGGTGGTGCCCAGGCTGCTGATCCGGGCGAGCAGGCCGGCCCGGCCGGCGGCGCTGATGCCCAGCACCGCGACCATCGCCGTCACGCCGACCGCGATGCCCAGCAGGGACAACACCGCCCGGCCGGGCCGGCCGCGAACACCGGACGTGCTCTCCCGCAGCAGGTCCGGCACGCGCAACGCCGACGACGGCGGCAATTCCGCGGGCGCGGTCACCGGGCACCGGCCGAGTCCTCGACGACCGAGCCGTCGAGGATGCGCACCCGGCGGGGGAGCCGGTCCGCCACCCCGTTGTCGTGGGTGATCACCACGATGGTCGTGCCCTCCCGGTTGAGCTCGTGCAGCAGGCCCAGCACGACCGCGCCGGAGGCGGAGTCGAGGTTGCCGGTCGGCTCGTCGGCCAGCACGATCGCCGGGTCGGCGACCAGGGCACGCGCGATGGCCACGCGCTGCCGTTCGCCACCGGACATCCGGGCGGGCCGGTGACCGAGCCGGTGGCCGAGACCGACCCGGTCGAGCACCTCGGCCGCTCGCGCGCGGCGCCGGCGGTGCGGCACACCCTGGTACACCAGGCCGGCCGCCACGTTGTCCACTGCGGACAGGGTGGAGCCGAGGAAGAACTGCTGGAACACGAACCCGATCCAGTGCGCGCGCATCGCGGCCAGCGTGCCGTCCCGCACCGCGGACACGTCGTGGCCCAGCAGGCGGATCGTGCCGCTGGTCGGTGCGTCGAGCGTGCCCATCAGGTGCAGCAGGGTGCTCTTGCCGGAGCCGGACGGCCCGACGACGGCCATCAGCTCACCTTCCCGGACCGCGAGCGAGACGTCGGTCAGCGCGGGGACACCGCCCCGGTAGACCTTGCTCACCCCGGACACCGCGATCACGTCGTTCACCGCGCGGGCACCTGCACCTCCATGCCGTGGGACAGCCCGTCGGCCGAGACCTCGACCTGGCCGCCGGCGAAGAAACCGGGTCGCACCACCACCCGGCGCGCCCGCCACGTCCCGTCCTCGCCCGTCTCGATCACGTCGACCGCGTAGTCCCCGTCGGGCATCGCCAGCAACGCGACCAGCGGCACCGCGAGCACGTCCTCGTGCGCGTCACTGGTGAACTCGACGGAAACCGGTGCGCCGTCGAGGGTTCCGGCCGCCTCCGGCTCGTCCAGCGCGATCCGGACCGGCACGGTCGCCCCCGCACCGCCGTCACCCGCGCTCCCCGGGTCGCGCGGCGGCGCGGTCGCCACCGTGCCCACGGAGGCGACCTTCCCCGGTGTCGGGGCGCCGCCGGGCAGCAGGACCCGCACGGCGGCGCCCGGGACCGCGAGGCCCTGCTGGGCGACGGCCATGTCCACGGTGACCACGCGTGCCGTGCCCGAGGCGGTGGCCACGACGGGTGGCAGCTCCCCGCCGAGCGTGGCCCGGACCTCGACGACCCGCAGGTCGGTCGGCGCCACGACGGCCTCCCCCGGCCGGACCTCCCCGGTGCCCGGCACGCCGAGCGCGCGCTGCCAGCGGCCGACCGCGTCGCCGACCGCGGCCGAGAAGTGGTCGCTGTCCACGACCAGGTCCGGCCCGAAGCCCAGCGCCCGCAGGTTGTCGCGCAGCAGCCGGACATCCGGGCCGTCGTCGACACCGACAGCCAGCTCCCGCCACAACGGCACGTCGCCGTGCAGCAGCGGAATCGGCCGGTTGTTCACCGCGTACACGCGCTCGCCCCGCCGCACCACCGCGCCCTGCGCGGGCAGCCACGTGGCGATGCCGCCGCCGGGAGCGGCGATCGGGAAGTTGCCGTCGAAGCCGAGAGCGCCCTCGACGCGGGTGGTCTGCACGAGGTCCGCGCGCACCACTTCGGCGGTGGGCGGAACCGGTTGCGCGCCCGCGACCGCGGCCGGCCGGTCGGGGCGCAGGAGCACGAAGGGCACCGCGCCGACGGCGATCGCACCGATCACGCCGGCGACCCACCACCGACGGCGCTCACTCGCCACCGGACTGCCCCCCGGTGGTCCGCCGGCTGTCCCGGCGGCAGTCCTGCACCGCCTGCACCGCCTTCGGGTCCTTCGAGTCGAGGTCGAGCCGCAGCGGTTGGCCCGGCGCCGGGTCCTGCACCGCCATGCCGCGCTCGCGCAGGCAGCGGGCCAGTGCGAGCGCGCGGTCCTGCGCCTGGGGGTCTTCGGCGTCCTTGCCGCTGCCCTGGCCGAGGAAGTGGCGGCACCCGTCGACCGCGGCGGCCATCGCCGGGTCGGTCTTCGCCTCGGCGGGCAGTTCGACGGTCTGCGCGCCGGGTGACGGGTCGGGCAGGGTGAAGCCCCGCTCGCGGACGCACTGGGTGAAGCGGACCGGGCCGTCGGCGGCGACCGGGGTCGTCGTCGCGGGCGACCCGCCGGACCCCTGCGAGCACGCGGTGAGCAGTGCCACGCCGAGCAGCACCGGCCCGGCGAGGCGGACGGACAGCGGAACCAAGGTGAACACCTTCCCTCGGGAGCGCGCGGCTTTCGCGCGTCACCGGGAAGCTCTATCCGATCGGGGTTTTCCGCCGCGTCTCGCTGCGCCGATACGCCGGTGAAACACCGCGGTCCCTACCCTGTCCGCAACGGGCATGGGAGGGCTGTGGACGTGCGGGTGCTGGTCGCCGAGGACGAGCCCGCGCTGGCCGGGCTGATCGCCGAGGGCCTGCGCCGCGACGCCTTGGCCGTGGATGTCGCCCTTTCGGGGGATGAGGCGATCGAACGGCTCGCGGTGAACCGTTACGCCGTCGTCGTGCTGGACCGGGACCTGCCCGGCGTGCACGGGGACGAGGTGTGCCGGCGGATCGTGGCGGGCCTGTCCACCGGCCGGGTGCTGATGCTCACGGCGGCGGTGTCGAAGCAGGACCTGATCGGCGGGCTCTCCCTCGGTGCGGACGACTACCTGGCCAAGCCGTTCGACTTCGACGAGCTGCTGGCCCGGGTGCGGGCGCTGGGCCGCAGGCCGGCCGAGGTGATCTCGCCGGTGCTGCGGCACGGCGACCTGGAGCTGGACGTGCCGCGCCACCAAGCGGTGCGCGGCGGGCGGTACCTCGCGCTGTCCAAAAAGGAGTTCGCGGTGCTGGAGGCGCTGCTCGGCGCCCGGGGGAGCGTGGTCAGCGCGGAGAGCCTGCTGGAGAGCGCGTGGGACGAGAACACCGATCCGTTCACCAACGCCGTGCGGATCACGATCAGCAGGCTGCGGGCCAAGCTCGGCGATCCGCCGTTGATCGAGACGGTGCCGGGGGTCGGCTACCGGGTCCGGGACGGCCTCGCCGCAGCGCCCGGTTGCGCCTGACGCTGTTCTACGGCGGCCTGTGCCTGGCGTCGTGCCTGGTGCTGCTCACCGTGGTGCTGCTGCTGTCCGGGCAGACGCTGGCGGGCAGCGTGGAGGTGGTGATCCGCGACGCGTTCGCCGGCGAGCGCCGCACGAACGTCACGGTGCTCCCCAAGCAGTCCGCGGAGGCCGCGGCGATGACTCCCGGGCAGGTCAAGAGCCTCGCCGAGGAGATCCGCGACAACGCGTTGCACCACCTCGTCCTGATGTCGGCGATCGCCGTGGGCGTGATGGTGCTGTTCGCCTCCGTGGTCGGCTGGTGGGTGGCCGGCCGGGTGCTGCGGCCGTTGCACACGATCACCGAGCAGGCACGCAGCATGTCGGCGCGCAACATCCACGAACGCATCGCGCTCGACGGGCCGCCCGACGAACTGCGCGACCTCGCCGACACGTTCGACGACATGCTGGAGCGGCTCGACCGCGCCTTCACCAGCCAGCGCAGGTTCGTGGCCAACGCCTCGCACGAACTGCGCACCCCGCTCGCGATCGAACGCGCGATCATCCAGGTCCGCCTCGCCAACGCCAGGCCCGAGGACATCGGCGCCATACGAGAGGAACTGCTCGACGCCAACCGGAGGTCGGATCGCCTGCTGCAAGGCTTGCTGCTGCTCGCCCGCAGCGAGAACGGCCTGCCCGAACGCCACCCGGTCGATATCGCCGCGGTGGCCGAACGCGTCGTCGGCGAAGCCCTCGCCGGCTGCTCCGGCCTCCGCGGCGACCTGGTCACCGCCCCGCTGACCGTCCTCGGCGACGAGGTGCTGCTGACCCAACTGCTCGACAACCTGGTCCGCAACGCCGTGCTGCACAACACCGAGAACGGCTGGTTCGCGGTCACCCTGACCTCCGACGGGACCATCACGGTCGCCAACAGCGGCCCGCCCGTTCCTCCGGAGACCGTGGACAGCCTGTTCGAGCCCTTCCACCGCGGCGCCGGCAAGAGAGTCGCATCCACCACCGGGGCCGGCCTCGGCCTCGCCATCGTCGGGTCGATCGCCGACGCCCACGACGGCACGGTCACCGCCACCAGCCGCCCCACCGGTGGCCTTGACGTAACCGTCCGCCTCCCGCCGCACCGCCCCGCCCGAAGGTGATTCCCCGCGGACCGGTCCAGCGCCGAGTTCGTCGCCCACCGCCTCGCGGCCACCCGCTACGAATCCGTCATCCACCTCGCCGCGACCCACCTCGCCGCGACCAACGACCAACTCCGACCAGTTCCGACGCAGACCCCGGACGAACCGACGCGGCCCGCGCCCCCCGCTTTCGGCTTTTGGCTTTCGGCTCGTGGCACGCCCCGTGCAGTCCGGTGCTCTCGTGTTCTCCCCGTATGGCCTGCCCGGAGGGCTACCATGCTTTCTTGGGGGGTGCAAGCACGCTTTTCGCTTGCACCCCCCAAGAAAGCATGGTCGTCTTTG
>Ga0196958_10000218_pt1 | contig 18812 bp, 13 predicted proteins | sample S1v_10metaG_FD_148654 | JGI IMG/M metagenome (GOLD analysis project Ga0196958, IMG submission 148654) | Soil microbial communities from Anza Borrego desert, Southern California, United States - S1+v_10 | ecosystem: Environmental > Terrestrial > Soil > Desert | place: USA: California | collected...
CGTCCAGGAGGGTGTCCGCGCGGGCGAGCAGCCGCACCCGGTCGGGCGTCTCGTCGAGCACGCCCCCGTCCGGGTCGTCCAGGCCGCGGGAGAACGACGGGTCGAGCGGTGTCCGGATCGGGTCGTGCTCGGGCCGCAGGACCGACCGCACGACGAGCGCGGCGACGGCGAGCACGGCGAGGTCGCGCAGGAGCACCGCGCCGAAGAACCACGGCGCGGGCAGGCCCTTCGCGTCGGTGCCGAGGTAGTAGTACATCCGCGGTACCCAGACCAGGGCGTCGACCGCCATCCACGCGAGCAGCGGCCGCCAGCGGGGATACGCCAGGACCGCCAGCGGCACCAGCCACAGCGAGTACTGCGGGCTCCACACCTTGTTGGTCAGCAGGAACGCGGCGACGACGAGGAAGGCGACGGCCGCGAACCGCGGCCGGCGGGGCGCCTTCACGACGAGCACCGCGACGCCCAGGCAGCACACCGCGAACAGCACCGCGCTCACGGCGTTGAGCACCGACGGCGCCTGCCCGGGCGCGAGCGGGCCGTCGAATCCGCTCCAGCCGGTCAGGCCCGCGACGATGTTGTAGAGCGAGTCGGGGTCGGCGGCCCGCTCCGAGTTGAGCCGGAAGAACTCCCACCAGCCCGCCGGCGCCGCGATCGCGACGGGCAGGTTGAGCAGCGCCCAGGTGAGCACCCCGGCCGCCGTGGCCTGCGCCCACGCCCGTACCCGGCCCGCGCGCAGGCAGAGCAGGAGCAGCGGGAAGAGCAGGAACAGCGGGTAGAGCTTGGCCGCCGCACCGACGCCGAGGACCACCCCCGCGAGCACGGGACGGCGGCGGGCCCACGCGAGCATGCCCAGCGTGGCGGCCGCGACGGCGAGGGTGTCGAAGTTGGTGAACGCGTGCACCGCGACCAGCGGCGAGACGGCGGCGAGGGCGGCGTCCCAGGGCCGTCCGGGTCGCAGCCGCACGAGCGCCCAGATCGTCACCAGCCACGCGAGGGCCAGCCAGGACGCGGTGAGGTCGAAGTAGACGACCACCGGCAGCGCGCCCGGCAGCAGGCCCGCCGCGGCGCCGGCGAGCCAGACGTCGGCGAGGCGGGCGTTGGCCCACTGGAAGAACCCGGTGAGCACCGGGTACTCCATGTAGCGCACCTGCTCGGTGCCGTCGTCGCGCCGGTCGACCCACGAGGTCACGTAGGGCACGCCGCCTGCGTCGAGCCGCTCCGCGGTGTAGAGCGGGACGGTGTCGGAGTAACACATCGCCACGTACTGGCGGCCGTCGCGCCAGTCGAGCTCGAGACCGCGCTCGCCCGGGTACTGCTGCAGGCACGGCGCCTTGGCGAACCACGCCAGGGCGAGCACCACCACCGCGAGCAGCAGCACCACGCGCAGCGGCGTGAGGAAGCGGGCGCGGCCGGCGACGGCGTGCTCGCCGAGCGGGCCGCCGACCACGGCCGACAGCGACGCGACGAACGGGTCCTCGTGCGTGGGGCGGACGCGCTGGTCGGGACCCAGCGACGCCGGGTCGTGCGTGCGGGCGCGGCCCGAGCTCGTGCGGGTGGGCGCGTCGCTCATGCGGTTCCGCGCCGGCGGTCTCGGCCGCCGCGTGGGGACCGCTCAGCCACCGAACAGGCCGGGGTCGCCGCCGCCCGCGGGGTCGCCACCGCCACCGCCGCCACCGCCGCCGTCACCGCCGCCTCCGTCGCCACCGCCGCCGTCACCGCCGCCGCCGTCACCGCCGCCACCGGCGTCGCCACCGCCACCGCCGCCCTGGTCGCCGCCGTAGTAGGGCTCGCCACCGCCGTACGGGTCGCCGCCGTAGTAGGGCTCGCCGCCGTACGGGTCGCCGCCCTCGTCGCCGCCGCCCTGGTCGGGGGTGGTGGGCGGGCAGGGCTGGCCCTCGACGCAGCCGGGCTGCTCGGGCGGGGCCGCCGGCGTGGTCTGCGGGGGCGTGCCGATCGGGCGGAACTCGGAGAACTGCTCGACCGGGTCTCCGCGCAGGGCGTCGTTCATGTAGCCCTGCCAGATCTGGCCGGGCACACCGCGCCCGTAGATCGGCCGGCCGTCGCCGTTCTTGATCGGGGTGTTGTCGTCGGTGCCGACCCACACGGCCGTCGAGATCGACGGCGTGAAGCCGACCATCCACGCGTCGTTGTTCTGGCCGTCGACCGACGACTGCACGGTGCCGGTCTTGGCGGCCACCGGGCGACCGCCGGAGAGCGGGATGCCCGAGTGGTCGGCGACCTGCAACATCGCCTCGATGACGTTGCGGGCGACCTGCTGGCTCATCCGCTGCTCGCCGGTCGGCGCGCCCGCGTCGAAGAGCACCCGCCCGTCGGCGGTGGTGACCCGACTGACGAGGTGCGGCCGGTGGTAGACGCCGTCGGCCGCGAACGTCCCGTAGGCCGAGGCCATGTCGCCGGGCCGGACCTCGCGGTCGCCCAACGAGATGCCGCCGCTGGGGTTCTCCAGCGGCGCGGTGATGCCGGCCTGGTGCGCGGCGTCGGCGACCCGCTGCGGCCCGACCTGGACGCCGAGCTGGTAGAAGACGGTGTTGATCGACTGCGTCATCGCGGTGCGCAGGTCGCAGTTCGGACAGCTCTCGCCCTCGTTGTTCTCGACCTCGGTGCCCGCGATCGTCTGCGGGCTCGAGCCGTCGAAGGTCGTGCCGAGGCCGATCGGGGGCGTGCGCTCGAGCGCGGCGAGCAGGACGAACGGCTTGAACGACGAGCCGGGCTGGCGCTGGGTCTGCGCGTAGTCGAAGCCGGAGCCGTCCTCGCCGCCGTAGTAGGCGAGCACCGCGCCGGTGCGCGGGTCGAGCGAGACGAGGGCCGTGCGCAGGTTCGCCGGCTGCCCGCGCAGCTGGCGCTCGACCGACTCCACCGCCTGGTCCTGCAGGGCCGTGTCGATCGTCGTGGTGACCTGCAGGCCCTCCTGGTTCACCTGCTGCTCGGTGATCCCGTAGGAGTTCAGCTCGGCCCGGACGGCCGAGACGATGTGGCCGCGGTCGTTGTCGGGGATGCCGCTGCGCCGGGGCTGCGGCGGGATCACCGTCGGGAAGGTCTGCGCGCGCCGCTCCGCGGCGGGCAGCCAGTTCTGGCTGACCATCCCGTCGAGCACGAAGTTCCAGCGCTGCTCCGACATCTCGCGGTCCACCGCGGGGTCCCAGCGCGACGGCGCCTGGATGAGGCCCGCGAGCACCGCGCCCTCGGAGAGGGAGAGCTGGGAGACGTCCTTGCCGTAGTAGGCCTGCGAGGCCGCCTGGATGCCGTAGGCGCCGCGGCCGAAGTAGATCGAGTTGAGGTAGTTGCCGAGGATCTCCTCCTTGGACTGCTCTTGGGAGATCTTCGTAGCGATCACCACCTCGCGGTACTTGCGCCAGATCGAGTACTCGTCGCCGACCAGCACGTTCTTCACGTACTGCTGGGTGATCGTCGATCCACCGCCGACGCCACCGGTGGTCTGGTTCCACGCCGCGCGCAGGATGCCGATCGGGTCGAAGCCGAGGTTCGAGTAGAACGAGCGGTCCTCGGCCGAGAGCACGGCCTGCTGCACGTGCAGCGGCACCTGCGTCAGCGGCACCTTGATCCGGTTGCCCTGCTCGGGCACGAGCGAGGCCAGCGAGGACCCGTCCGCGTAGGAGATGGTCGCGACCTGGTTGTTGGCCGCGTCGTCCGGCGTCGGCACGCGGAAGAAGATCCAGCCGACGGCGAACGCGAGCACCGGGCCGAGCACCAGCAGCCCGACGAGCAGGTAGACCGTGCGCCGCACGCGTCGCCACCGCCTCTTGCGTGGGTCGGGCGCGGGGTCGTCGCGCCGGGATCGGGGTCCGTCGCGGGGCGGGTCGTCGTCGCCCCCGGCGGGACGGGTCGGTGCCGGGGAGACCGCGGTGCCCGAGATCCCGCCGGCGGCCATGGCGGCGGCGGAGGACCCCGAGGCCCCGGTGGCGGTGGGCGACATCGCCCGGGTCGCGCTCGTGCGGGCCGGCTCGTCGCCGGTGCGCACGCGTCTGCCGGTGTCGTGGGTCAGCAGGTGCGTGTCGCGCGCCTCGCGACCCTCGGGCGGGGTGACGGTGCCGACCGCACCGCGCTCCGTGGCCCCGGCCGCGTCGGCGACCGCCCCGGTGGAGACCGTCGCCGCGTCGGTGGGGTGGACGTGGGTCGGGTTCTGCGACGGGGGCACCGCCCGCCAGCCGGTGGGCAGGCCGCCGTCGACCGGCCGGTCGGCGCGGGGCGGTCCTCCCGGGGCTCCGGGCCCGTGCGGCCCCTGCTGCCCGTTCGGGCCCTGCGGACCGTGCGGACGGTACTGGCCGTTCGGGCCCTGGGGGCCGTACGGGCCGGGCGGGCCGGGACGCGGTCCCGCCGACCCGTGCTGGTAGCCGGGACGCGGGCCGGGGGACTGACCGGGGGACTGACCGGGGGACTGGCCGGGGGGTGGCCCGGCGCGTCCGGCGGGGGGAGCGGGCCGCTGCGGGCGCGGTCCGGGGTGGGACCGGTCGGGACCGGAGGGCGTGCCCTCGCGGTCCGTGCGCCGCTCGTCGTCCACCGATCGCCTCCCGGTGCCGGGTGGTTCCCCCGCAGCCCGCTCCTGTCGGTCCCCGGGTCGGACGCCGCACCGGGCCGTCAGGTGGTGGCGGTCCGGCGGCGCCGGCGCCCTCCTCCCGACGCGTCGTCGGTCCCCAAGACGTATGACTGTACGAGGTGGTTCCACCGGCAGGATCGGCAGACCTCCACGACGTGCACGGTGAACTCGCTGATCGCATCGGCCAGACGGCTGATCTCGTCGGCGGAACGAGCGGATCCGGCCGCCGCACCGAGGCGTTCACCGAAGATCCAGAGCACCTCGACGAGGGGCTCGCGGTGGCACATCGGGCAGGTCCGGGTGGTGGGCCGGCCGTGGTACTCGGCGGCCCGGAGCAGGTAGGCGCCCGCGTCGCACGCGTCGGCGGTGGACACGCGGCCCGCGGCGACACCGGCGAGCTGCGCGCGGCGCTGCAGCGCGTAGTCGACCACCTGGCGGGCTCCCGGCACGAGCCCAGCGTAGCCACGCCGGGCCTCCGCGTCCCCTGCTCGCGGCGGACGCCGGGGACCCCCGGGGGTGTGACGTGATCGTCCCGTGGCCACCCCTGATGTATCGCGGCGATACAGTCGCGCGCGGCCGCGATCGTCGCGGCGGGGACGAGGGGACGGAGGTGGCCGTGCTCGAGCTCGCCGTGCTCGGCCTCCTGCACGAGGCGCCGATGCACGGCTACCAGCTGCGCAAGCAGCTGCACGCCCGCCTCGGCACCTTCCGGGCGTTCTCCTGGGGCTCGCTCTACCCGACCCTGCGACGGCTCCAACGGGCCGGGCTCATCGCCGAGACCAGCGACGAGCCCGCGGGCGAGGGCGGCGAGGAGGGCCCCGAGTCCGCCGCGTCCGCCCGGTCGCGGGGATCGTGGGGCCGACGCGGTCGCCGGGTCTTCGAGCTCACGGCCGACGGCAAGGACCGGTTCGACGAGCTGCTGGCCGAGGCCGGCCCGCAGACGTGGGACGACGAGAGCTTCGGGGTCCACCTGGCCTTCTTCTCCCGGACCCCGGTCGACGTGCGCATGCGCATCCTCGAGGGCCGGCGTCGCCGGGTGGAGGAGCGCCGCGAGGGGCTGCGCTCGACGCTGTCCCGCGCCGGCGAGCAGATCGACCACTACACCCGTGAGCTGCACCGGATCGGGCTGGAGTCCACGGAGCGCGAGGTCCGCTGGCTCAACGAGCTCATCGCCGCCGAGAACGCCGAGACGCCTGCGCGCCCGGGACCACGCGACGCCCCGGACGGTGCCCCGGCCCGTCCGCCGTCCGAGAACGACGCCTGAACCACCAGGTCCGTCCAGCACCCACCCGAGGAAGAGTCGTAGAGGAGAACAAACATGGGTTCGGTCCGAGTGGCGATCGTCGGCGTGGGCAACTGCGCCGCGTCCCTCGTGCAGGGCGTGACCTACTACGCCGACGCCGACCCGGCCGCCCGTGTGCCGGGTCTCATGCACGTCGACTTCGGCGGCTACCACGTCGGTGACCTCGAGTTCGTCGCCGCGTTCGACGTCGACGCCAAGAAGGTCGGTCAGGACCTCGCCGACGCGATCGCCGCGTCGGAGAACAACACCATCAAGATCGCCGACGTCGCCCCGACCGGCGTCACCGTGCAGCGCGGGCCCACGCTCGACGGCCTCGGGCGCTACTACCGCGAAACCATCACCGAGGCCGACGGCGAGCCCGTCGACGTCGTCGCTGCCCTGCGCGAGGCGCAGGCCGACGTGCTGGTGTCCTACCTGCCGGTGGGCAGCGAGGAGGCCGACCGCTTCTACGCGCAGTGCGCGATCGATGCCGGCGTCGGCTTCGTCAACGCGCTGCCGGTGTTCATCGCGTCGGACCCCGAGTGGGCGCAGAAGTTCACCGACGCCGGTGTGCCGATCGTCGGCGACGACATCAAGTCCCAGGTCGGCGCGACCATCACGCACCGCGTGCTCGCCAAGCTGTTCGAGGACCGCGGCGTGCAGCTCGACCGCACGATGCAGCTCAACGTCGGCGGCAACATGGACTTCCGCAACATGCTCGAGCGCGAGCGCCTGGAGTCCAAGAAGACCTCGAAGACGAACTCGGTGACGTCGCAGATCGAGCGCGACATGGGCGCCAACAACATCCACATCGGCCCGTCGGACCACGTCGCGTGGCTCGACGACCGCAAGTGGGCGTACGTGCGCCTCGAGGGCCGCGCCTTCGGCGACGTGCCGCTGTCGCTGGAGTACAAGCTCGAGGTCTGGGACTCGCCGAACTCCGCGGGCATCATCATCGACGCCGTCCGCGCCGCGAAGATCGCGATGGACCGGGGCATCGGCGGCCCGCTGCTCGCGCCGTCGTCGTACTTCATGAAGTCGCCGCCCGAGCAGTACCGCGACTCCGTGGCCTACGACCGCGTCGAGGAGTTCATCCGCGGCGAGCGCGGCCCCGCCTGACGGCCGACGCACGAAGGGCCCCGCCGGTTCCCGGCGGGGCCCTTCGTCGTGCGCGGGTCAGCGCACGACGTTGACCAGGCGACCGGGAACGACGATCACCTTGCGGGGCTCGGCGCCGTCGAGGAGCTCGACCACCCGGGGGTCGGCGAGGGCCGCCGCGCGCACGTCGTCCTGGCCGGCGGTGGCCGGCACCGTGATGCGCGAGCGGACCTTCCCGTTGACCTGGATCGGGTACTCGGCGGTGTCCTCGACGAGCAGGGCCGGGTCGGCCTCGGGGAAGGGCTCGAAGGCCAGCGTGTCCGGGTGGCCCAGGCGCGACCACAGCTCCTCGGCCAGGTGCGGGCACAGCGGGGCGAGCATGAGCAGCAGTGGCTCCATCACCGACCGCGGGGTGCCGCTCGAGGCGTAGGTCTTGGTCAGGTGGTTGGCCAGCTCGATCAGCTTCGCGACCGCCGTGTTGTAGTGCATCGCGGGCAGATCGGTGCGCACGCCGTCGATCGCGCGGTGCAGCGCCGCGAGGGTGTCGCGGTCGGGCTCGGCGTCGGTGACCCGCAGCTCGCCGGTCTGCTCGTCCACCGCCAGGCGCCACACCCGCTGCAAGAAGCGGTGGGAGCCGACCACGTCGCGGGTGGACCACGGGCGCGAGGCCTCCATCGGCCCCGTCGACATCTCGTAGAGCCGGAAGGTGTCCGCCCCGTAGACCGCGCACATCTCGTCGGGGGTCACCACGTTGCGCAGCGACTTGCCCATCTTCCCGTACTCCTGGCGCACGGGCTCGCCGTTCCACGTGAATCCCGTCGGGGACTCCGCCGACTCCACGACCTCCTCGGCCGGCACGTACACGCCCCGCGCGTCGGTGTAGGCCCAGGCCTGCACGTAGCCCTGGTTGAACAGCCGGCGGAACGGCTCCGACGACGAGACGTGGCCCAGGTCGAAGAGCACCTTGTGCCAGAAGCGCGCGTAGAGCAGGTGCAGCACCGCGTGCTCGACCCCACCGACGTAGAGGTCGACCCCGCCGGGATCCCCCGGCGACCGCGGACCCAGCCAGTAGCGCTCGACCTCGGGGTCGACGAAGCGCTCCTCGTTCCGCGGGTCCAGGTAGCGCAGGTAGTACCAGCACGAGCCGGCCCATTGGGGCATCGTGTCGGTCTCGCGGACGTACTCGGCGAACCCGCGCTCGGGGTCGGACGCGAGGTCCGCGGAGAAGCGCACCCAGTCGCTCGCCCGCGCCAGCGGCGACTCCGGCGCGCTCTCGGCGTCGTCGGGCGCGTAGGTGCGCGGCGCGTAGTCCTCGACGTCGGGCAGCAGCACCGGCAGGTCCCCGTCGGGCAGCGCGCGCGGGATCGACGGACCGCCGTCGGTCTCGCCCTCGGCGGCGTAGGCGACGGGGAACGGCTCGCCCCAGTAGCGCTGCCGGGAGAACAGCCAGTCGCGCAGCTTGTACTGCACGACCGACTCGCCGTCGCCCCTCCCCGCGAGCCAGGTCACGATCGCGTCCTTGGCCTCGTCCACGCCCAGCCCGTCGAGGCTGATCTCGTCGTTGGCCGAGTTGATCGCCGGACCGGCGCCGGTGTACGCCTCGCCGTCGAAGTCCGGCGGCGGCTGGACCGTCCGTCGGATCGGCAGGCCGAACACCGTCGCGAAGTCCCAGTCGCGCTGGTCCTGACCGGGCACGGCCATGATCGCGCCGGTGCCGTAGCCCATGAGGACGTAGTCGGCGACGAAGACCGGCAGCGGCTCGCCGTTGACGGGGTTGGTCGCCCACGCCCCGGTGAAGACGCCGGTCTTGTCGCGGGCCTCCTGGCGCTCGAGGTCCGAGCGCTGCGCCACGACGCGCCGGTAGCCGGCGACGGCCTCGGCCGGGGTGGCGGCGCCGCCGGTCCAGCGCCCGTCCAGCTCCTCACCGGTGTTCGGCGACGGCCAGGCCTCCGGCGTCAGCGCGTCGACCAGCGGGTGCTCGGGGGCCAGGACCAGGTAGGTGGCACCGAAGAGCGTGTCGGGGCGGGTGGTGAAGACCTCGATCGCCGGGGCCGATGGTCCGGCACCCCCGTCGGCGTGCGGCGTGGCGGCGGCGAACCGGACCTTCGCGCCCTGGGAGCGCCCGATCCAGTTGCGCTGCATCGCCTTGACCGACTCGGGCCAGTCGACGCCGTCGAGGTCGGCGGCGAGCCGGTCGGCGTAGGCGGTGATCCGCATCATCCACTGGCGCAGGTTGCGTCGGAAGACCGGGAAGTTGCCGCGCTCGGAGCGCCCCTCGGCGGTGACCTCCTCGTTCGACAGCACCGTGCCCAGCGCCGGGCACCAGTTCACGGGTGCGTCGGCGAGGTAGGCCAGGCGGTGGTCGTCGAGGACGCGGTCCTGCTCGGGGCGCGACAGCGTCACCCAGTCACGGCCGTCGGGCAGGGCACGGATGCCCGCTGTCAGCTCCGCCTCGAGCTCGGTGATCGGGCGCGCGCGGCCGGCCTCGACGTCGTACCAGGACCCGTGGATCTGCAAGAAGATCCACTGCGTCCAGCGGTAGAAGTCGATGTCGGTGGTGGACACCGACCGGTGCTGGTCGTGGGCGAGGCCGAGCTGGCGGATCTGCTCGCGGTAGCGGGCGATGTTGGTCTCGGTGGTCGTGCGCGGGTGCGTCCCCGTCTGCACCGCGTACTGCTCGGCGGGCAGCCCGAACGCGTCGAAGCCCATGGTGTGCAGCACCGTGTGCCCGGTCATGCGCAGGAAGCGGCCGAGGACGTCGGTCCCGATGAACCCCAACGGGTGCCCGACGTGCAGGCCCGCGCCGGAGGGGTAGGGGAACATGTCCATCAGGTAGAACTTCTCGCCCGCCGGCGCCGGGCTGTCCGGCCCGGGGTTCGCGACGGCGAAGGTGTCCGCGGCCTCCCAGCGGTCCTGCCACCGGCGCTCGATCTCCCCGGCGAGCGCGGCGGTGTAGCGGTGGGGTGGCACGCCGGACGCACCGGTCGCGGTGTCGGCGCGGGCCACCTCGGGCTCGGCGGTCACGGGGGTCCTCCTGGGTCTCGACCGGTGGTCCTCGCGCCCGCGGCCCGCCCGGCCGGCACCCGCCCCGGCGTCCGCCGACGACCCGGGCGCCGCGCCCCGACGGGGGGCACCGCGGATCCCGCGAGGACACGGCGAGCCTACTCTGGGGGTGTGCTCGTCCCGGCCCTGGTCCTCGCGGTGGCGGCGCTCGTCGTGGGCGTCGCCGGCGTGCTCGCGTCCGCCCATCGCCTGCCCCGCAACCGCGTGCTCGGGGTACGCACGGTGTGGAGCATGAGCACCGTCGACGCGTTCCGGCGCGCCAACCGCGTCGCCGCGCCGGCCTTCGTCGCCGGCGGCCTCGTCGGGCTCGCCGGGGCGGTCGCGGCGGCGCTGGCGGCGACCACCGTCGCGGGGGTGACGATGCTGGTGCTCGGGGCGGCCGGGCTCGTCGTCCTGCTGGGCGTCGGCGGCGTCGTGGGCGCCCGCTTCGCCGCCGCCGAGGAGGCCGAGCACGAGGCCCTCGCGGCGATCCCGCCGACGCCCTGCACGGCCGGGGCACCGGAGCCCGAGCCCGCGGGGGACGCGACCTGCGCGCCCGCCGGCGCCTGCGGCGGGTCGTGCGCGCTGTGCCCCCACGCGCAGGCGTCGTCGGAGGCCTGAGGTCGGCTCACCAACCCCGGGTGCCGGGGCCGCCCTTGAACGGCCCGACGACGTCGCGGGTGATCCAGCCCCCGTAGAAGCCACCGGGCTGGGGCTCGATGCGCTCGCCGTCGAGGGTGATCTCGTCGAACGGCGCGGGGTAGAGCGCGACCCGGTCGGCGAGCTCGGGGAAGGTCGCGCTGGCGCCTGCCTCCCACGGTCCGGTCCCGCTCCGCCGCGCGTCCGCCGCGGGGTACCACCAGCCCACGTCGGTCAGCGGCGGCGCGCCGGGCACGACGACGTCGACGTAGCGGGCGGCGCCCTTCCACTCGCACACCGTGCGCCGCTGCGCCGGGCGCAGGACGCCGTCGGCGAACGCGGTGCGCGGGAGGTAGTAGGTCGGCGGGTGGCTGGTCTCGAGCACGCGGACCACGTCGTCGGTGTCGGCGACGACCGTGCCGGCGTGGGTCACGACGGCCCGGCGGTGCACCGCCTCCGCCCGCGGCGGGCGCGGGTAGTCCCACACCGACTCCTGGCCAGGGCCCGGTTCGACGCGTCGCACGAGGAGCACGCTAAGCGTGTCCCGGCGCCCGGGCGAGCGGACGGGGAGTCCGCGCGCGTCGAGGCAGCGAGTCAGGGGAGCACGCCGATGGGGGCGTGCGCTGCACCCGGACTCAGTTGCGGCGCGGCTCCCTGACGTGGGTGGCGAGGAGGGCGAGGGGGACGCCCTGGCGGCGCAGGACCCCGCCCCACAGGTCGTAGCCCGCGGGGGCGAGGACGTCGTCGGGCAGGGCGGGGACGACGAACCAGTCGCCACGGCCGATCTCGCCCGCGAGCTGGCCCCGGTCCCAGCCCGCGTAGCCGGCGAAGACCCGCAGACCGCGGACGCGGGGCGCGAGGTCGTCGGGGTCGCCGTCGAGGTCGACGAGGGCGACCGGGCCGCGGACGCCGACCACGCCGCCGGTGCGGGCGGGGTCCTCGCCGGCGCGCAGGGCCGCGAGGCACAGTGCGGTGCGCTGCTCGACCGGCCCGCCGACGAAGACCGCGTGCGGGGTGCTGGTGTGCGGGCCCCAGGTGGGCAGGACGTCGGCGACCGACACCTCGCTCGGCCGGTTGAGGACGACGCCGAGTGTGCCGGTCGCGCGATGGTCGATGACGAACACGACCGACCGCGCGAAGTTGGGGTCGGTCAGCGTCGGGGAGGCCACGAGGAGCGTCCCCGCCTCGACCTCGGCCTGCTGATGTTCACCCACACCACTGGCCACGCGCCCCATCGTCGCACCGAGGCGCGGGTGGGCGGCAGGCGCACCTGAGTGGCGGTGCGCACCGCCCGGACGCCTGTCCGTTCGCCGCGTCGGGCCCGGTCCGCGCGGCCGGACGGGCGCGTAGCGTGGGCGCCCGTGCCCGTCGCGCCCGGTCCGACCGCCTCCGCGCCGGGGTCCACGTCACGGCTGCTGCGCCCGGTCGCCCGGCTGCGCGAGCTGCTCCTGCACCCCGGCTTCGGCCGACTGCTGACCGTCCGGCTGGCCGCCCAGTGGGGCGACGGGGTGTTCCAGGCGGCGCTGGGCGGGCTGGTGCTGTTCAGCCCCGAGCGCCAGGCCGACCCGGTGATGGTCGCCCTCGGGTTGGCCACGGTGCTGCTGCCCTACTCGATCGTCGGACCCTTCGCCGGCGCGCTGCTCGACCGGTGGGACCGCAAGCGGGTCATGATCGTCGCCGGCGCCGTGCGCGCGGTGTTGACGCTGCTCACCGCGGGCGTGGTGCTCGCCGGCATCAGCGGCCCACCGCTCTACCTCGGGGCGCTGGCGACGATCGGCGTCAGCCGCTTCATCCAGGCCGGGCTCTCGGCCGCCCTGCCCCACGTGGTGGCCGACGAGCACCTCGTCGGCGCGAACTCGCTGGTCACGACGTCGGGGGCCGTGGCCGCCGCCGTCGGCGCGGGCTGCGCGATCGGCCTGCGCGGCCTCCTCGGCCCGCAGGACACCGACGCCGCCTGGACCACGATGCTCGCCGCCCTCGGCTCGCTGGTGATCGTCGCGGTGGCCACCACGATCACGCGCGGGTCGCTGGGGCCGGACGAGCGTCGCGAGGCGGCGCGGGCCCTGCGGGCGGTGGCCTCCGGGCTCGTGGACGGGGCCCGCGCGGCCCGGGACGCACCGGGGGTGGTCGCGGCGTTCTGCGCCGTGGCCGCGCACCGCCTGGCCTTCGGCGTGACGACGCTCGTCGTGCTGCTGCTCATGCGCTACTCGCTGACCGACGTGGGCCCGCTCAAGGCCGGCATCGCCGGGCTCGGCGAGGTGGTCGTCGCGGTGGCGGCCGGTCTGGGTGTCGCGGCCGTGGTGACGCCGTGGCTCACCGCCCGCGTCGGGCGCCCCGGGACCGTGCGGATCATGCTGGTCCTCGCCGCGGCCGCCCTGCTCGGCCTCGGCCTGCCCATGACCCTGCCGACGATCCTCGGCGGCTCGTTCGTCCTCGGGCTGGTGGGCCAGGCCATCAAGCTGTGCTCCGACGCGGCCGTGCAGCTCGAGGTCGGCGACGGGGTGCGCGGGCGGGTGTTCTCCCTGTCCGACACCACCTTCAACGTCACCTACGTCGCCGCGGTGGCCGGAGCGGCCTGCCTCGCCCCGCCCGACGGCCGCTCGCCCCTGCTGCTCGGCCTGGCCGCCGGCCTCTACCTGCTCGGCCTCGTGGTCCACGAGCTCGCGCTGCGCGCGCAGGCCCGGACTCAGGGCGGGACCCAGCCCGCCGCGCCCTCGGCGATCGCCGCGTCCACCGCCCCGTCCGCGTCGGTGTCGACCAGCACCACGTCCCACCGCGCCGACGGCGAGGCCGGCTCCGAGGACAGATAGGCCCGCTCGGCGCGGCCGTCGTGGTCGGCGTCGACCAGCATCTGCTCGGCACGCCCGTCGCCGTCGAGGTCGCTGACCACCTCGTCGCCGGGCTCGTGGTCGGCGTCCACCGCGACCCCGTCGAGCACCCCGTCGGCGTCGGTGTCCAGCGCGGCGTCCCCGCCCGCGGACCGGCCGCGCACGTCGGTCCAGGTCAGGGCGACACCCACGGTCGTGGGGCCCGGACCGGCGTCCAGCGGCGCGCGGGCGTCCCACACCCCGCGACCCGCCGGATCGGCGTAGGCGTGGTCGGCCCGGCCGTCGTCGTCGAGGTCGAGCACCGAGCGCTCGGCGACCCCGTCGCCGTCGGCGTCCCACAGCGCGTCGTCGACCCGGCCGTCGCCGTCGAAGTCCAGCGCGACGGCGTCCGCGCCCTCCGCAGCGCCGCCGGGCAGGTCGGTGTCGGCGGGGGAGACGTGCCGGTGCACCGGGCCCCGCCCGGTGCCGAAGACGTAGCTGATCGGGCCCACACCCTCCTTCGACGCGGGCGTCAGCCCTCCGGTTCCGCCTCGGGTCCGGACGTGCCCGCGGCCGGCCCGATCCCCTCGGCCGCGGCCCACCGCAGCAGCTCCCCCCGGGCCTCGTCGTCGTCGAGCGGCCCCCGCTCGAGGCGCACGTCCTTGAGGTGGCGCCACGCGCGACCGACGAGCGGTCCCGGCGGGATGCCGAGCAGCTCCATGATCGCGTTGCCGTCGAGGTCGGGGCGGACGCGCGCGAGGTCCTCCTCCTCGGCGATCCGGGCGATGCGCTCCTCGAGGTCGTCGTAGGAGCGCTGCAGGGCCGCGGCCCGGCGCTTGTTGCGCGTCGTGGAGTCCGAGCGCACCAGCTTGTGCAGCCGGTCGAGCAGCGGCCCGGCGTCGGTGACGTAGCGACGCACCGCGGAGTCGGTCCACTCGCCCTTGCCGTAGCCGTGGAAGCGCAGGTGCAGGAACACGAGCTGGGCGACGTCCTCGACGACGTGCTTGGGGTAGCGCAGCTCGCGCAGCCGCTTGCGGGTCATCTTCGCGCCGACGACCTCGTGGTGGTGGAAGCTCACCCGCCGGCCGGGCTCGACCCGGCGGGTGGCCGGCTTGCCGATGTCGTGCAGGAGCGCGGCCAGGCGCAGCACGAGGTCCGGGCCCTCGGTCTCGCGGTCGATGGCCTGCTCCAGGACCGTCAGCGAGTGCTCGTAGACGTCCTTGTGCTGCGCGTGCTCGTCGATCTCCAGGCGCATCGCCGGCACCTCGGGCAGCACGACGTCGGCGAGCCCGGTGTCGACCATGAGCTCGATCCCGCGGCGCGGGTGGGCGCCGAGCAGCAGCTTCGACAGCTCGGCCTGCACCCGCTCGGCGGTGATGCGGGCGAGCTCGGGCGCCATCGCCGTCATCGCCTCGCGGACCCGCGGCGCCACCTCGAAGCCGAGCTGGGAGACGAACCGCGCCGCGCGCAGCAGCCGCAGCGGGTCGTCGCCGAAGGACGTCTCCGGGTCCGTCGGGGTGTCGAGCACGCCGCGGGCCAGCGCGGCGAGCCCGCCGTAGGGGTCGACGAAGGTGCGGTCGGGCAGCGAGAGCGCCATCGCGTTGGCCGTGAAGTCGCGCCGGACGAGGTCGCCCTCGACGGTGTCGCCGAACGCCACCACCGGGTTGCGGCTCACTCCGTCGTACGCGTCGGCCCGGAACGTCGTGATCTCGCAGGTCTGCCCCCGGCGGGCGGCGCCGACGGTGCCGAAGGCGATGCCGGTGTCCCACACCGCGTCGGCCCATCCCGCGACCAGCCGCTGGATCTGCTCGGGGCGGGCGTCGGTGGTGAAGTCGAGGTCCTGCCCGTCGGGTCGAGCTCCCCCTATCGGCGTGCTCCCCTGATCGGCGTGCTCCCCTGAACGCTCCGTCTCCGAGGACAGGCGCCCCAGCAGCGCGTCGCGGACGCTGCCGCCCACGAGGTAGAGCCGGTGCCCCGCGTCGGCGAAACGCTGCGCGAGCTCGTCGGCGACGGGGGAGAAGCGCAGCATCTCCACCACCGCCGCGTGGTCGGCGCCGGTGGTGGACGAGGGGGCCTGCGCGGGTCCGGGCACGACGGGACAGCGTACCGCGACGGCGCGTGACGTCCCGGACACCGGCCCCGCCCGGGGACGTCACCGGACCGACGAATCGTCGACACGTCCCCGTCACCGCGCGGGCGCCGTACGATCGCGCACGTGTCCACCCCGTCCCGCCGGTCCGGCGACCGGCGCCGACGGGGCTCCCGACGGCGCATGCGCACGGTCGACGAGACTTCCGCGGGCGGCCTCGTCGTCGACACCACCGGGTCCAGCGCGGCCCTGATCGGGCGTCTCGACCGCCGCGGTCGGCTGCTGTGGTCGCTGCCCAAGGGACACCTCGAGGAGGGCGAGACCGCCGAGCAGGCCGCGGTGCGCGAAGTCGAGGAGGAGACCGGCATCATCGCGTCCGTGCGCGCGTTCCTCGGCAGCATCGACTACTGGTTCGTGGCCGAGGACCGCCGGATCCACAAGACCGTGCACCACTACCTGCTCGACGCCCACGGCGGCGAGCTCTCCGACGCCGACGTCGAGGTGACCGAGGTGGCGTGGGTGCCGCTGGCCGAGCTCGACGCGCGCCTGGCCTACGCCGACGAGCGGCGCCTCGTGCGGCGCGCCGCCCAGATCCTGGAGGAGTCGGCGTGAGCGCTCCCCGCCGCCCGCGGGGAGACCGTCGTCCGTCCTCGCGCGCCGCCGCGGGGCTCCTGCTGCTGACGCTCGTCGGGCTGCTGCTCGGGCTGCCGGCGGCGCCCCCGGCCCGGGCCGCTCCCGGGGACGGGACCGTCGAGGTCGTGCTCGACGCGCTGGCGCCGCGCGTCGTCACCGCCGACGGGCCCGGCGAGCTGGTGGTCACCGGCCGGGTCGCCAACCGCTCGGCGGTGCCGGCGCGCGACGTCGGCGTGCGCCTCGAGCGGGGCACGCCGCTGTCGGGTCCGCGGGCGGCGCTCGCCGCGTTCGACGGTGACGGGTCCACGTCGGCGGTCCGGACGCCCACCGCCGAGGTCACGCGCGTGCTCGACCCCGGCGAGGAGGTGCCGTTCACCGTCCGCGTGCCGCTGACCGGGAACGGTGCCGGCTCGCTGGCCCTCGCCGCGCCGGGCGTCCACCCCCTGCTCGTCGACGTCGACGGCGCGCTCGGCACGGCCGGTCCCGCCCGCCTCGGCGCCGTGCGCCTCCTGCTCCCGGTCGTGGGCGTGCCCGGGGCCGGGCCGGTCGTCGCGCCCGCCGTGGGCCGGGCGACGGGGGTCTCCCTGCTCTACCCGCTCGCCGACCGCCCCCGCCGCGTCCCCGTCGTCCCGGGCGCGCCGACGATCCTGACCGACGACGACCTCGCCGCGTCGTTCGCCCCGGGCGGGCGGCTGGCGGGCCTGGTCGACGCGCTCGGGCGCGGCGCACCGCCGGGGTCGGCGGCGGCGCGCTCGCTCTGCCTCGCCGTCGACGCGGACCTGCTGGAGACCGCGGAGGCGATGGCCGGCGGCTACCGGGTGCGCACCGCCGCCGGCACCGCCGCCGGCACCGGCGCCGCCGCGGCCACCCGCTGGCTCGACGCGCTGCGCACCCAGGCCCGCGGGCGCTGCGTGACCGCGCTGCCCTACGCCGACACCGACCTCGTCGCGACCGCCCGCGGCAACCTCACCGACCTGACGACCGCCGCCCTCGCCACCGGCACCCGCCGCGTCGCCGAGATCCTCGGGGTCACCCCGGTCCCGGACACCGTGTGGCCGGCGGGCGGGGTCCTCGACGAGCGCGGTCTCGCCGACCTCACCGGCGGTGGCACCCGCGCCCTGCTGCTCGACGCCGACGTCCTCGACGGGGGCCTGCCCACCGGCGCCCTCGCCCGGCTCCCGGGCCCGCCCGCCGACGCACCCGTCGCGGTGGGGCTCGACCCGCTCGCCGCCGCGGCCCTCGCGCCGCGGGCCGGGGACCGCGCGGGCCCCTCGACCAGCCCCGCCGGCACCGCCGCACCGCTCGCGGCCCAGGACGCGCTCGGCGCGCTGACGCTGCGCGCGCTCCAGGAGACCCCGGACGACGAGGCGCCGCCCGTGAGCGTCGTCGCCCCGCCGACCGACTGGGCCGCGGGCACGGCCGAGGCGGGCGCCCTGCTCACCGCCGTCGAGGACCTGACCCGGCTCGGTCTCGCCCGCCCGGTCGACCTCGCCGCGCTCCTCGGCCCCGTCGGCTCCGGCACCCCGCTGCCCGCGACGGCGCTGGCCACGCCCTCGTCCGAGCTCGACGGCCTGCAGGAGTCGGTGGTCACCCGCGCCGGGGAGGTCCGCGAGCGCCAGCGCGAGCTGCTCGCCGCCACCGAGCGCGACGGCGTCGGGGCGCCCTCGCCCTCGGACTTCGTCGAGCCCCTCACCGACGGGGTGCTGCGCAGCCTGTCCGCGGCGTGGCGCGACGACCCCGCCGCCCAGGACGCGGCCGTGGCCGCCCTGGAGCGCCAGACCGACGAGCTGCGCTCGCTGGTGCGCGTCGTCCAGCCGTCGGGGTCGTACTCGCTGGGCTCGAACGACGCGCCGCTGCTGCTCACGGTGGAGAACCGGCTGCCCGTGGCCGTGCGGGTCGAGGTCGTGCTGGAGCCCACGAACGGCCTGCGGACCGGCCCGCTGCCGGTCATCACCGTGCCCGCGTTCGGTAGCCGCCAGGTGCAGGTCGAGGTCGAGGTGACGCGCGCGGGCCAGTTCGCCGTGGACGCGCAGGCACGCACACCGGGGGGTGAACCTCTCGGACCCACGGCTCGTCTGCTGCTGCGATCGACCGCCTACGGCACGATCACGGTGTGGTTGACCGCGTCCGCAGCCGTCGTGCTGGTGATCCTGGCGAGCGTACGGATCGCTCGCCGGGTGCGGGCGGCTCGCCACGACCGCCGGTCCCGGCGCAGTCGACGCCGTCGGGACCCGAGCACGCCGACGGGCCCGCACGACCTGCCGACCCGCGAGCTGCAGAAGCGGTGACCGCGCCCGAGCCCGGCCGGCGCCCCGGGGCGGCGCATGACGACGAGGGCCGCGGCGACGCACCGGAGGTCCCCGAGGTCGTCCCCCCGCCGCCTCCGGCGGGCGGCCCCGCCCGCGGCGACGCCCCCGTCGACGAACCGCCCGGGCCACGCCGCGGTCCCGCTCCCGGTGCCCCGCCCGGTCCGCCCGGCGCCCGCCCCGGCCCACCGCCCGGCGCCCGCCCGGGTCCGCCGTCGGGACACCCGGCCCCGCCGCCCGGTCCGCCCCCGGGCCCGCCGGGGGCACCGGCGGGCGCGGGACCGGCCCCCGCCCGACCGGCCGGCCCCGCACGGCCACCCCAGCAGTCGCCGGCCGGGTC
>Ga0196958_10000219_pt1 | contig 18812 bp, 17 predicted proteins | sample S1v_10metaG_FD_148654 | JGI IMG/M metagenome (GOLD analysis project Ga0196958, IMG submission 148654) | Soil microbial communities from Anza Borrego desert, Southern California, United States - S1+v_10 | ecosystem: Environmental > Terrestrial > Soil > Desert | place: USA: California | collected...
GATCACCTCGAACCCGAGGACGCGATCCGCCAGCTCGCCGAGCTCACCTTCGACCACCACGAGGCGAACCCGGACTTCATCCGCCTCGTGAGCATCGAGAACATCCATCACGGCGAGCACATCGCGCGGTCCGAAGCCTTGTCCGGCATGGCGAACCCGGCTCTCGACGTACTGACCCGCATCCTCGATCGCGGCCGTGAGACAGGCCGGTTCCGCGACGACGTCGACGCGCTCGACGTGCACATGGTGATCAGCTCGTTCTGCGTGTTCCGCCTCGCGAACCGGCACACCTTCTCGGCGATCTTCGGCCGCGACATGCTCGACCCCGTGCGCCGCGCCCACTATCGCCTGATGCTGGGCGACTTGGTGACCGAGTACCTGACAGCCTGAACTGCCCCGCTCTTGACAACCCAGGGCGCCCCTCTTTTCTTATCACGTAAGGCCGCACTGACGTGTTCGACAACGTCTTCTTCCTCAGGCGCACTGCCTCTTTTCCGCGACACGGGGCGGATGAGACCCGGTTCCGGGGTGAGACCAGAATCGAGGTTCGCTGTCGTCCAGACCAAAGCCTCCCCGATCTGCCAGTACCCCAGAACAGCTGGAACGGCAAGGAACGAGAACCCGCCCCCACGCTCAGAACCCCGGCCAGCCTCGCCGCAGGAAGACGAAAGCGGCTTCCAGCGCCGCGGCGGGATCCGGCTCGGCACCGGCCAGGTCCGGGACCTCCAGGACGTAGCGGGCCAGCAACCGCACGGAGAAATCGTCCTGTCCGGCCTCTTCGGCGATGACCTTCGTGAGCGCGTCCTCACAGCCCGTCCACAATGTCCTGGCGTAGGCGCGCAATGCCGGCGTGGCGAGCACGAGGTCCGCGACACGGCGCGCCGGCGGGCTGGGATCCGGAGCGAACGGACCGCGAGTCCCGAGGAAGTTCCGCAAGGCCTCCAGGATCGAGACGCCCTCGGCTCGTTCGCGCACCGCGGCGGCCAGTGCCGCCTCGCGTTCGTGCCCGTGGCCGAGGACCAGCGCCTCCTTGCCGCCCGGGAAGTGCGCGAACAGCGTGGACACCGCCGTGTCCGCGGCCTCCGCGATCTCCGCGACGGTGACGTTGTCGAATCCCCGTTCCAGGAACAGCTCCCGCGCCGCTTCTGAGAGGGCCTGGCGTGTCGCCGCCTTCTTGCGTTCACGCCTGTTCGGCTCGGGCCGTCCCATGCGGTCACTCTATGCCGAAGTCACTCCAAAATCAAAGTAAGTCTATATTCGGAATGACTACGACTTCGAGGGGGAGCCCGCCATGACGCGCTGGGACGTCCACCACCTGCCGCGAGCCGACGGCAAGACCTTCCTGGTCACCGGGGGCAACGCGGGCATCGGCTACTTCGTCGCCGAACAGCTCGTCGGCGCCGGGGCCACCGTGCTGCTCGGCAGCCGGAACACCGCCAAGGCCGACGTCGCGATGGCCTCGATCCGGTCCCGGGTCCCGGACGCGAACCTCGGGCACCTGCGGCTCGACCTTTCCGATCTCTCGTCCATCGAGTCCTCCGTGGACACCCTGGCAATCGAGCGACTGGACGCCGTCGTGTGCAACGCGGGCGTGCTCCTGGAGGACCAGCCGAGGCAGGAGACCACCGATGGTCTCGAACTGACCTTCGCCACCAACCATCTCGGCCATTTCGTGCTGGTGCACCGACTGATGCCCTTGCTCGCCGCGGCGGAGGCCGGCCGCGTCGTCACCACGGGCAGTTTCGTGGGCAAGTCCGCGGCACTCGATCTGGACGATCTCCAGAGCAAGCGCGACTACCAGCCCAAACGCACCTATGCCCGGTCGAAGCAGGCACAGATGCTGTTCGCCTTCGAACTCGACCGGCGGCTGCGCGCGGCAGGCAGCACGGTGCTGAGCGTCGTCGACCATCCCGGCGGTGCGCTCGACTCGCTGACCCCGCCGAGGCCGGTGCACGCGGCGCCGGGTGGGCGGAAGTTCCCCGCAGGGCTTCTGTTGCAGGGCAAGGAAGCCGGGGCCTGGCCCGCCGTCCGGGCCGTCCTCGATCCCGCCGTGCGCGGCGGCGAGATGTTCGGCCCCCGGCTGTTCGGCCTGCGCGGCGCACCCCGGCGGGAACCGGTTCGGGGCAAGCTGGCCGACACCGCGCTCGCCGCCCGGTTGTGGGCGGCGAGCGCGGAACTCATACCGTGACGTCGGTGGCTTCCGGTGCGGACCGGCGGCGGGACCGCAGGCCCAGCAGCAGGTCGATCACCAGGAACGCCAGCAGGCTGAGGCCGAACAGCGGCACGAACCAGCCGATCGCGGCGGCGAGGACGAGCAGGCCCACCACCAGCGCGAGCGGGGCCTTGCGCCACTGGCCGCGCGGAATCGGCCGCCCGAAGGTCAACCCGGTGGCCCGGGTCGGCCTGCGCCGCCACCACATCCGGTAGCCGAGCACGACCAGCGTGACCAGGCCAACGCCGAGAAGGAGCAGCAGGATCTGATTGGGCCAGCCGAACAGCACACCCATATGCGCGTCGATTCCCCAGCGGGCGAGCTTGGCCATCAGCGGGTAGTCGTCGAACCGCACCTCGTCCAGGATCTGCCCGGTGGCCCCGTCGACCGCGACGGCGTCGACCTGCGTCGGCCAGCCGCGTTCGATTTCCGCCACCTGCCAAGGAGCGCCGGGTCCGGTCGGCAGTCCGATCTCCACCGAAGGCGCATCGACCCCGGCGGCACGAGCCGAAGCGAGCATCGCGTCCACGCTCTCGGGCTTCACGGCGGGCGCTTCACCGTGACCCGAGTGCCCGGCATGTCCGGCGTGTTCATCGGCGCCGGTCACCTTCAACGCCGGCGTGGCCCAGCCGAGGGATTCGCGCAGCGCCGAGACGTTCTCGCCCGCGTACGTCGACCACGTCAGCCCTGTCGCGGAAAGGAACAGCGCGCCGAGCAGCACCCACAGGCCGACGGATCCGTGACGGCGCACCGACTTCCCGCGGGTGGACTCGGTCTTCTCGTTCCGGCGGGCGCGGCGGCGGCTCACCCACAGCACGAGACCGCCCAGCGCGACGACCCACAGCCAGGAGGCGGCTAGCTCGCTGTAAAGCCGTCCCGGTTCGCCGAGCAGCAGGTTGCGGTGCAACTGGTCGAGCGTGGTCCGGAACGGCAAGGCGCCGCTCGAGCCGTACGCGACGAGGTCCCCGCGCACCTGCGCGGTGGCGGGGTCGACGAAGATCGCGCGCCGTTCGGACTCGCCGAGCCCGTCCTGGGCGAAGAGCACGCGGGTCGTGTCGCCCGGTTCGGGAGCGGGCCGGACGGCGACGAGGTCACCGCCGGGGTTGGCCGCCTGAGCCGCTTTGACCTGGTCGGAAAGGGAGACCTGGTTCAGCCCCACGGGTGCCCGGAGCTGATCGGCGTAGATCCAGGACTCCATCTGCGGGGTCGCCGCGTACAGAACGCCGGTGAGCGCGGCGATGAGGACGAACGGGCCGACGAGGACACCGGCGTAGAAGTGGAGCCGGAGGAACAGTCCGCGCCAGCCGGACGTGCGGGGTGGACTCGTGGTCGGATCGGTTTGCGTTGCCATGGGGAGCTCCTGAGGCGTCGGTGGGGAGGCGTGCGCCTGCGCCGCGCGCCGGGATGCTCACGGCACGCGTGCTGAGCCCTGCCGGGGCATGGGGCTCGGCAGGGTTTCGGGGATCAGGCGAACGACATCGGTGGACCACGCCGTGAGAGCACGTCACGCAGCAGCGCCTCGGTCGCGGGGAACTTCACCGCGAGCGGGACGCGGATCCGCAGCGGCGCCGTCGCCGGCCGCGGGGTCAGACGGCGCGGCAGGACCGAGGCGATCAGCGCCGTGAGCGCGAACAGGACCCGCTCGGCGCCCGCGAGCACCATGGCCACCACGAGGGTCGCGGCGGCGTGCCCGGCCGCCATGGCCAGGCCGTTGCCGGGGGTTTCGGGGTGCTGAGAGTGCGACTGCCAGGTCAGGAAGGTCAGGCAGGCGTGCATCGCCACCTGCCCGCCGGCCACCAGGCCGAGGATGGCGAGCGGGCCGCGCCGCCGGCCCGCGAACGCGTACGCCACCCAGCTCAGCAGGGCGACGAGCAGCACGACCACGCCCAGGTCGGGGACACGTCCGCTGGTCCCGACGTGGGCGCCGGTGGCCAGGGTGCCGGTCAGGACCCCCACGGCCCCGCCGCGGAGGCGCCGGGCCGGGCCTCGGGTCGGGGTCGGCGTGCGCACGGAGGCAGAGTAGAGCGCGACCGGGCCCGTTGTCTCTCCTTGCTATCGTCACCCGGTGCTCCGCAGCCTGTCGTTCGTCCGGCTCTGGACCGGGAACACCGCCTCCGGACTGGCGACCTGGGCTCTGCCGTTCATCCTCGGACTGGCCGTGCTGGAACGGTCGCTTTCGGCCGTGGACCTGGGCATCGTGCTGGCCGCGCGGACGGCCGGATTCCTCGTGGCGGTCCCGGTGGCGGGGGTACTGGCCGACCGGTATTCACGGCGCGGGGTCGTGCTCTGGGCCGGTCTCATCGCGGGTGTCGGCACTCCCCCGATCGCGGCAGGCATGGGCCGGTCCGTCCTGCTGATGGCCGTCGCGGCCGCCGTCGTCGGGGTCGGACAGGGCGCGTGCCGCCCGGCGTTCCAGGCGCTGACCGCGGAGGTGATCACCGAGGATCGGCGGCAGCGGGCCAACGCCGCGATGACCCTCACCGTCCGGGTCACGACCCTGGTCGCGCCGGGTCTCACCGCCCTGCTCTCCCAGATCGCCCCGACGCCGGCTCTGGTGATCGGGACCGGGGTGCTGTGGCTGGGCGCGGCCCTGATCCCGCCGCGAGGGTCTTTCGCGCCCGTCCCGGCCACGACCAAGGTCCGCTTTTTCGGCGAGTTCGCCGACGGCCTCCGCGAAGCCCGCCGTCATCCGTGGTTCCTGGCCGGGCTCGGCGCGCTGACCGCCGTGATAGCGACCGGCTATTCCGCCACCGGCGTCGTGTTGCCGCTGGTCAGCCGCGACCGCTACGACACCGAAGCCGTCCTGGCCGCCGGGCTCACCGCGTACACGATCGGCGCGCTCGCGGGCGCGGTCGTCATCGCGCGCTGGCGTCCCGGACGGCAGGGCTGGGCGGCGCTGATCGGGCTCGGCTGTTATGGCTTCGCGCCCCTGAGCCTGCTGTTCCCGGTGCATCCGGCCTTCGTCGTGGCCGCTTACGCCGTCGCCGGGCTGGGCATCGAACTGTTCAACGTCCCTTGGTTCACCGCGACCCAGCGGGAGGTCGAGCCGGGCAAACTCGCCCGGGTGTCCTCTTTGGACTTCCTGTTCTCCTACGGCCTGGCGCCCGTCGGGCTGGCCTTCATCGCGCCCGCGATCGACCGGTTCGGGGCGGCGCCGGTTCTGGCGGCCTGCGCGGTCGTCTGCTTCGCCGCTCCGGCGGCCGCCGCACTCGTTCCCTCTTCGCGCGATTTCCGGGTCGCGGCCCCGATCAAGCATGTCTAGTTCGCCGCCGCTGTGACCGCGCACCTGATCACCGGCCGGTGGTGCCCGGCTGATCCGGCCGCCGTGCCCGTCGTGCCGTCGCCCCCTCCGGCACGACGGGCCCTTCCTCACCCTGTGAGAAGTTCCGGTCTTCCCTTTGCCCTACCCCTCAAAAGTACGGTATTGACGACAGGGAACGCCGCGCCGGATCGGCTCGCGCGGCTGGACCCGGCTTCTTCCGCTGATGGCTGAACCGTTGCACCGCAACGGATTCATCGGCCGGATCGCCAGGAAATCCCGCCATATCATCCCACGTTCAAGCCGGGTGATATGACCCAAATGGTATGTACCAGTCGAGTGAGGCGCCTCGTACGGTCGGGGACGAATCCCCCTCCCCCGCCAGTTTCGAGGAAAGCGCCGATATGAACAGAAAGATCTTAGCCGCGACTGCCGCGGCCATAACCGGGGCAGGCTTGGTCACCGCCATCGCCCTCACCCCCAGTGCGAGCGCCGGTCAGCAAGCCACCGCCGGCGACCAGGCCCAGTCCGAAATGCTGGCCGCGATGGCCCGCGACCTGAAGATCAGCCCCGAGCAGGCCAAGCTCCGGCTCGCGAGCGAACAGCGCGCCGCGGTCACCGACAACACGCTGAAGAAGCAGCTCGGCACGTCGTACGCCGGTTCGTGGCTGGACGGCACCGGGACCACGCTCACCGTGGCGGTCACCGACGCCGCCCAGGCCGACTTGGTGCGCGCCGCGGGCGCGAACCCGAAGACCGTCGCCCGCAGTGCCACCGATCTCGACGCGGCGAAACTGCGGCTGGACGCCAAGTCCGGCAAGGCACCGAACACCGTGCCCGGCTGGTTCACCGATGTCACCACCAACTCGATCGTGGTGCTCGCCAACGCCGGCGGGGAAGCCGCCGCGAAGTCGTGGGCGGCCGACTCCGGCGTGCCGTCCGACCTGGTCCGGGTCGAAGCCAGTACCGAAGACCCGCGCCCGCTGATCGACATCATCGGCGGCAACGCCTACACCTTCGGCTCGGGCCGCTGCTCCATCGGTTTCGCCGTCGACGGCGGCTTCGTGACCGCCGGGCACTGCGGCACCACCGGCACCCGCACCTCGAACCCGAGCGGAACCGTCGCCGGCTCCAGCTTCCCCGGCAACGACTACGCCTGGGTCCGCGCCGACGCGGGCAACACCCCGCGTCCGCTGGTGAACCGCTACCCCGGCACCGTGCCGGTCGCCGGTTCGACCGAGGCCCCGGTCAACTCCTCGGTGTGCCGCTCCGGCTCCACCACCGGCTGGCGCTGCGGCACCATCCTGCAGAAGAACACCTCGGTCACCTACCCCGAGGGCACCATCACCGGCCTGACCCGCACGAACGCCTGTGCCGAGCCCGGTGACTCCGGCGGTTCGTGGCTCACCGGCGACCAGGCGCAGGGCGTCACCTCCGGTGGCTCCGGGAACTGCACCTCCGGCGGCACCATCTACTTCCAGCCGATCTCGGAGATCCTGAGCGTCTACAACCTTCGCTTGACGGTCAGCGGAAACCCGCCGTCCAGCACCACCACGACGCCGACCAGGACCACCACCCCGACCCCCCCGACCAGCCCGACCACGTCGAACCCGCCGGGCGGCACCTGGGCGCCGTACACCTACTACGGCTCCGGCGCGACCGCCAGCTACGGCGGCAGCAACTACCGGGTGATCCAGCCGCACACCTCCATGCCCGGCTGGGAACCGCCGAACGTGCCCGCGCTTTGGGAACTCGCCTGACCTGGACCGCCCCCGGCGAACTCACCTCGCCGGGGGCGGCTCCTTCCCCTGACGGCGGCGCGGAGGCGGCGGACCTCGAATCCCTGGTCCCCCGCGCCCGCCGCGGTGATCCCGCGGCGACCAACGAGTTGATGAGCATCGTCCAGCCGGTGGTCGCGAACTACTGCCGGAGCCGGATGGACGGAACCGACGCGCGGGTGATCGCCGCCGAGGACGTCGCCCAGGAAACCTGCCTAGCCGTGCTCGCCGCGCTGCCCACCGCCCGGACCACCGGCGGCTCCTTTCTCACCGTTGTGCTCGGGATCGCCGCCCGGAAGGTCGCCGCCGCCTTCCGATGGCGAGCACGGGACCGATCAGAGCCCACGTCCGATCCGCCCGACCGCGCGACGCCCGAGCCCAACGAACCCGAGCGCCACGCCCTCGCCGCCGACGGCCACGACCGGTTGACGCGCCTGATGAGCACCCTGCCCGGCATCCAGCAGGAGATCCTCCGGTTGCGGATCATGGTCGGCATGACCGCGCCCGAGACGGGCGCGATTCTGCGGGTGAGCCCCGGCCTGGTCAGGGTCGCCCAGCATCGCGCGCTGCACAAACTCCGCACGATCATCGACGAGGACGACCTGTGATCAGCCCCCTGATCGGTCCCGGGGACGGCCATTCCTGGCCGTCGGAGATCGATGTCCGGCATCTGCGCCTTCTCGACGCGATCGCGTCGGCGGGCAGTCTCGCGACGGCCGCGACCGCGCTCGGACTCTCCCAGCCCGCGCTGAGCGCGCAACTGCACCGGGTCGAGCGGGCACTGGAGCGGACGGTGTTCGAACGCGATCGGCACGGCATCCGCCCCACCGCGCTCGGTGTCGTGCTGCTGAAACACGCGAAACGGGTCTTGGCCGCGGCGGACGAACTCGAACTGGCGATCCGCCGGTTCCACCGTGCACCGCCCGGAAGTCCGCTCCGGATCGGCGCGTTCCCGACCGTCTTCGCCGAGACGTTGAGCGGCGTGGTCGCCGCCGCTACGCCCGGCCGTCCGGTCGAACTGCGCACGATGACGGGCAGGACCGCGTTGTTCACCGCGCTCCTCGACGGCACGGTGGAATTGGCGCTGTACGTGGACCACCCCGGACAGGAGATCGTTCCGCCGGAGGGCGTCCACCTGCTTCCCGTCGGAACGGAGCCGGTGTTCGTGCTCGTGTCCCCGGACCATCCCGTCGCCGAACGCGGCGAGGTGTCCTTGGCCGAACTGGTCGGCTCGGCCTGGTGGACAGTGGCGGGGGTGGACGAAGGATTCCGCGATCACCTGACCGATCAGTGCGCCCGCGCCGGCCTCGGTGCGATCACCGTGCGGGAAGTGGAACCGACGGCGTTGTGGCAGGCCGTCCGGAACGATCCCCGTGCGGTGGTGCCGGTCCCGTCCCTCGATTCCGGTACCACGATACCCGGCCCGGTGGTGGCCCTGCGCGGCGTTCCGTTGAGGACGCGGTATCTCCTGCTGTGGCGCGACGGTTCACCCGTCGAAGTCGCCTCCGTCCGAAATGGACTGATGCACGCGATCTCGGAGCCCGGTGCGATCCGCCACCGTCTTCCCGACTGGGCCGCGGCGAACCCCGGCTGGCTCGGTACCTGATCCGGCTCAGCGTTGAATGCAGTCGAGACCGATTCCGAACATCGTGAACACGTACTGGCAGACGTGTGTCGCGTGTGCTTCGTCGGACTCCAGGCAACTCACCGGGCCACCCAGCAGGTCGACGGCGCACGACACGTAGAACTGCTGCGGGTTGCCCGGCACCGGGTCCGCGTCGGCGGGCGAGGCGGTGACGGCTCCCGCGGAGACCACGAACGTGACTGCGGCCGCCAGCGCGGCGATACGTGACTTCATCGTTCTCTCCTTTTCCTCCACCCGACGGGTCGATACCCGTATATTCCCCGGATCCGGCCTGCTCACCGGGCCGTCACCGGAAAGTGTCACGGTGACGTACACCGATGACGTCGTCCGACGGGCGCGGCGGCCTTCTCGGCCGTCCTAGCGTGATCTCATGCCCGCATGGGGGAGGCTCGCCCTCCTCGCCGTTCTGCTCACCACCGCCTGCGGCACTCCCCCGCCCGCCCCGCCGGTGGCCGCGGCCGACTGGTCACCCGCTCCCGTGGTGTCGCCGGCGTCCCAGCCACCGCCGTCGCTGGTCGTGGACGCACCCTCGCCCGAGCAGCTCGCGATGGGCCTGGTCGTGCTGCGGTACCGGGCGGAGAATCTCCGGATCGTGCCGGTGTACGGACCCGCCGCCCTGGACGTCTCGCCCCGGATCGGCCACATCCACGTTACGGTCGACGACGCGGCGTGGCACTGGGCCGACGGCAGTGGGAAACCGCTGAGCATCCAGTCGCTGCCGGCGGGGCCGCACAAGGTGTGGATCGGGCTCGCCGATCCGACCCACAAGATCCTCGACCAGAAGACGGTGGACTTCGTCGTGCCCGTCCACAGTGGACATCACTGAACCATCGATTTCCTTTCACGACAGTCGATCAGTACTACCTGCTCGGCCGTTCCGGACCGCGCGTCAGCCGGATCTCACCCGGCACGAGCGGCTTCCACGCCGCTTACGGACGAGGTCCGCCCGAGACGATCCTCGACCACCTCATCGCCGAGGCGAAGGTGCGCGACCGGGTCGTGCTCACCACCAGCGTCGAGGACAGCGGCCCGAACGCGGGCGGAAACGGGCGCGAGCACGCGATCCGGGTACTCGACGCGTCGTTGCGACGCGAGATGTAGCCCTTTGCTTGTCGCCATTTGACGGCAAGAACTCGGACGGTCACATCGCGGCCTCAGCCGATGCCACCGACGCCCCCTGCCTGGCGCCGTTTCGCGGCAACAGGCGAGCGGCCATGCCCTGGAACCGACCTCACCACGACCGCCTCTGAGCCCTGTCGCCGTTTTACGGCAACGGACCAGACAGCGATGTCACGAAATTATTGAGTGGTAGGGCGAATATGTCGTGTGGGTGGCAAGTCCGTGAAGGCCTCCTTCCCTACCTTCAGAGTGGCAAGAAAGCCTTCACGACCAGCAGACCGCCTGCGTAGAGCGACCACACGGCCTACCCACGACAGGTCGACTTACCTCTCAATAACGCAGTGCAGATAACTCAAAACGGCATCGACATCAGGAAACGTCCTCATGGATGGCAGGGAGCGTCATGACTGACTTGCGAGTCCGCTGCGCCGCCGATCCCTGCATGCCATGTTTGCCTTACCCTTCAATAGCCTCGCGCCGTTGCCGCGGACTTGTCGCCGATCCACGGCAACAGGCCGAGCAGCCACGCCCCGGAACCGACCCACACCACCACCGCCTCTGAGCCCTGTCGCCGTTTCCCGGCAACAAGACTGCCCGCCTTCGACAACCACGAGCCCGAACCGACATATGAGCGGCCGATGATCGATCCTCGGCAAGTTCCCTGACCTCGTAGTCGGGCACGTTCACGCCCGCCGAGAAATTCGAACTCCAGTCGATGCCGAACTCATCGGCGGCATATCGCGCCCGTCGTGCCCTCATGGATTGACTACGGATTGAACTTCACGAAGTCCGGCTTCGGGTCGGAGGAATTCCATACCGAGACGAGCGGGGACTCGAGCACGTCACCCGTGACCACGTACCCGAGGAGAATCTTCGCATCGACTCCCGTGGTCGAACCATCCTGGTTCGTGCCACCTCGTGAAGCAACTCGGGAAAGCGCGGTCTTCACCGCGTCGGCCACGAGCCGACACGCTTCAGTCACCACGACCGAGTCGTCGTGCGCGGAGATCGTTCGCCCGCGGTGGGTAGCTCCCGGTCGAGGTGGCACGGCCGGCGTTGTGCGCACCGGCGGCAACTCGCCACGTAGCCTCGTGCGGTTCGGCCCGCCCACTTGCCTGCACCCGTCCGGGAATCGCCGCGTCAGGCGGGATGGCGGCACCGACTGGCGACCGGCGTCAGAGAGACTTCTTCCGCTGGTTGGCAGCGAACCGCGCCTTCTTCTGACGGTTCCCGCATGTGTTCATGTCGCACCACTTGCGGGTGCGGCTTTGGCTGGTGTCGAAGAAGGCGGCTTGGCAGGTCGGCGATGCGCACAGGGCCAGTTTCCCGTCGCGTTCACCTGCGATGACACTGACCGCGTCGGCGGCGATCACGCTGAGGGCGTCTTCCACGCGGGAATCCGAGCCGAGCTGCCATCGCCGCTTGCCCTCGGGCGTCAGGACGGCCGCGGCCCTGCCCTCGGTGCTGCGGTCGTTGATGACTTGGACGGCGGAAGCGGGGAGCGCGATTCGGAGCGCGGCCGCGGTCGCCGCGGCGTGGATCGATTCCCTCAGCTCTCGGGCGAGTTCGAGCTGGGCGGTGGTGCAGGAGTCCACGGCGAGGCCGTTCACCGCGAGCCAGTCGACGAGGCGGTGCGGCGTGGGAATGCGTTCCACCGCGTCACCGCAACGCTCCGTCAGAGTCGCGGTGAAGCTGGTCGCGAGCACGGTGCCGAGGCGGAAGTCAGGGAACCCAGCAGGCATGGAACCACCTTAGCCGGTTGCACGCGAGCCGGAAAACCTGCTAGAACCGTCTTAGCCGGTTCCACTTCGACAGGAGGTCCCCATGTCCGATCCGACCAGCGATGTCCGGCCGTTCGAAGCCCAAGCGTCCGACGCCGACCTCGACGATCTGCGCGCGCGATTGGCCGCGGCGCGGCTACCGGAGGCCGAGACGGTCGATCACCGATGGGGACAAGGCGTTCCGCTCGCCGACCTCGTCGATGTCGTGGACTACTGGCGCACCGGGTACGACTGGCGATCCTTCGAGGAGTGCCTCAACCGGATCGGCCAGTTCCACACGACCATCGACGGTCTGGGCATCCACTTCCTGCATCGCCGGTCCACGCGCGCGGATGCCGTTCCCCTGGTCCTGACGCACGGCTGGCCGGGCAGCATCGCCGAATTCGTCGATGTGGTGGACGAGCTGGCGGCTCCCGAAAATCCGGACGCGCCGGCCTTCCACGTCGTGGTTCCCTCGCTACCGGGCTTCGGTTACAGCGACAAGCCGTCCACCACCGGATGGGGCACCGAGAAGATCGCGGCCGCGTGGGTGGAGCTGATGGGCAGGCTCGGCTACGAGCGGTTCACCGCCCACGGCGGCGACTGGGGCGGCAACATCACCACGGTTCTCGGCGGCCGGTTCCCGGCGCACGTGCTCGGCATCCACACGACGTTCGCCCAGGGGCCGCCCGGGCTGACCACGGACGGGCTGACGGTGATCGAGCGAGAGTGGACAGAAGAAACCCACCATTTCTGGCATCACCGGGCGGCGTACGCGAAACAGCAGGCGACGCGGCCGCAGACCATCGGCTACTCGCTCGTCGACTCACCGGTCGGGCTTCTCGCCTGGATCCTCGACAAGTTCGCCGAGTGGTCCGACACCGAAGACAGCCCGTTCGAGACGATCTCCCGGGACCGCGTCCTCGATGACGTCACCCTGTATTGGCTGACCCGCACCGGCGCCTCGTCGGCGCGCATCTACTACGAAAGTCACAACTCGCTCGATCCCGATCTCCGGGTCGACGTTCCGTCGGCGATCACCGTCTATCCCCGCGACATCGAGAAGTATCCGCGCCCCTGGGCACAGGAGCGATACCGGCAGATCGTCCGATGGCGGTCGCCTGAAGCCGGAGGCCATTTCCCGTCGCTGGAGGTGCCGAGGTACTTCGTCAAAGATCTCCAGGAGGGTCTCGCGGCAGTGCTGGCCGCCAACCGGCACGCGGTATAGGGCGTTATACGAACCGGGAGGCGTGACCGCCCATCGATGGCCCACCAGATCCGCCCGGTCTCCGAGCAGATCGGACACGGCGTCGGCCACCGCTTCGAGCGAGTACTTCGCGGCGGGAGCGCTGGCGCCGTGTCCTGACAGATCGACAGCCAGCACACGACGACCGATCAGTCGTGGCACGAACTCGTCCCAAGTGCCCGCTTCGCTGCCCAAGGCATGCAGCAGGACCACGGGTACACCGCCCCGCGGACCGGTCTCTCGAACGGCGAGCGTTACGCCCGCAAGTGTGCCCGGCCCGGTGCGACGGCGTGCTGAAGCGGCTCCCCGAGGACGAACCGCCGCAGCTCTCGCGCGACGAGTTCGCCCATCCGGGCTCGCTCGGCGCCCAGCGCGCCGGCCAGATGCGGGGTGAGCACCACGTTCGGCAACGTGTACAACGGCGAGTCCGGCTCGGGCGGTTCGGGCCAGGTGACGTCGAGGATGGCCGTGAGGTCCGGGCGGTCGCGCAGCACCGGGATCACCGACGGTTCGTCGACGACCGCGCCGCGGGCGGTGTTGATCAGGGTCGAGCCGATGCCCATCCTGGTCACCAGCTCCCCGTTCACCAGACCCTCGGTCTCCGGAAGCAGCGGTGCGTGCAGGCTGACCACGGGACACGTGGCGAACAGTTCGTCCAGGCCCGCCAGCCGCACGCCCAGTTCGGCGGCGGTCGCCGGGTCGACGACGGGGTCGCTCGCGAGCACGTCCACGTCGAAACCACGCAAATGCGCCGCGACGAGAGCACCGATCTCGCCGAGGCCGAGCAGACCGACCCGGGATCGGTAGGCGCCCGCGACCCTCGGGTCCGGCGGATAGGCCCGCCGCTCCCGGATCTCCCGGGAGATCCGGTGCACCTGCTTGAGTCCTAAGAGGACCTGGGCCAGGGTGAACTCGGCGACCGGCACGGCGTTCGCGGCCGCGGCGGACACGATCGGCACCTCGCGCGCCCAGAACTCGGACGTGGTGAGCGGCCGGACCGATCCGGCGGCGACGAGCACCGCGCGCAGGTCCGGCGCGTGCCCCAAGAGGGCGGAGTCCAGCATCGGGGCACCCCAGCCGGAAAGCAGGATCTCCACGCCTTCCATGGCCGCCGGATCCTCCGCCAGCCGCTCGCGGGTGAGCGGCTCACGCAGGTTCACCAGCGTGCCGATCTCCTTCAGCACCGCCTCGGGGTAAACGTCGTCGCGGCGGCGTTCCTCCATCACGAGAAGTGCCGTCGGCCGGTGTTGCAGCTCGGTCATCCCTACCTCCACCGGCGACCATACATCGGATGCTTTCCCCGGTCCACGTGCGGCAAGACCCACGCAGAGGCAAACCCGGCCGATTGAAATTCGTAATCATCGGACCATTGACCTCGGGTCGGGAAAGCGCTTACCGTCCCCACCGAAGTAGACAGCGTGGTCCACAGTGAACAGGAGAAGCGATGCGGAAATCGCGGTGGATCGGCGTGGGACTCACTGTCTCGGCGCTGGTCCTTTCGGGCTGCTCGGCAGGCCCCGCCGGAACGAACGTCGCGCAGGACACCAAGGCGCCCTTGGAACTGTGGACCCGGACGACCCCCGGCGGCGCGGGTGAGCAGGCCACCAAACGGCTCGCGGAAGCCTTCGAGAAGGCCTCGGGGTTCAAGGTGCAGGTCACCGCGATCTTCGACGACTTCGAGACGAAGCTGGCCCAGCGCGCCGCCCAGCGCGACCTGCCGGACATCGTGATGAACGACGTCACGCAGGTCGGCACGCTGAAGAGCCAGGGGCTCGTGCGCGAGATCGAACAGGGCAAGATCAAGCACGCCGCCGAGCTGACCGAGCAGGCGTTGAAGTCCAACCAGACCCCGGACGGCAAGCTGTACGGCCTGCCCTACAGCGCACAGGCTTCGGCGCTGCTGATCCGCAAGGACTGGCGCGAGAAGCTCGGCAAGAGCGTGCCGCAGAGCTGGCCGGAGCTCGTCGACCTCGCCAAGGCGTTCACCACCGGTGACCCCGACGGCAACGGCAAGAACGACACCGCGGGCCTGAACGCGACGCTGTCGACCAAGCGGGGCTACGCCTCGTGGTACTTCTCCAACTTCCTGTGGGCCGCGGGTGGCGACTTCATCACCGAGGCCGGGGGCGGCAAGTACAAGCCGTCGATGAGCACGCCCGAATCCGTCGCCGCGGTGCAGTGGTTCCGCGACCTCGGCTGCAAGGACAACGTGATCCAGCCCGGTTCGGTCACCATGCCGACCCCGGCGACCAACGAGACCTTCGAAGCGGGCAAGGCCGGGCTGTACGTCGTCGGCCCGTATCTGCTGCCGCGTTTCGACAAGGCGCTCGGCAAGGACAAGTACGAGGTCGTCCCGATGCCCAAGGGCGCCAAGAACGCGGACGTGCTCGCCGAGGGGCTGTCGATCTACATGATGGCCGGTTCGCCGAACCAGGCCGGGCAGGACGCCTTCGGTGACTTCGCGATCTCGGCCGACGGCCAGAAGATCGGGATGGAGGGCGAGACCGCCTTCATCGTCCAGCTCCCGGTGAACAAGAACGTCGACATCGCCCAGGTCCGCCCGGACCCGCGGTGGAAGACCTACGCCGAGATCTACGCCAAGTCCGGCCACTACGCGCCGTCCATCCCGAACTGGACGCCCGTCCGCCAGGACACCGCCGACACGGTCAGCGCGCTCATCGCCGACTGCAAACTCGACACCAAGGCGGAACTGGCCAAACTCGACACCAAGCTCACCACGACCTTGCAGCAACAGGGGATCAGCGCGTCATGACCGTAGATCACGCCAAGCCGGCGGCCGTCGGCGCGGACCGTCCCGCCACCGAGCGGGCGCCCGCGCCGAAGGCCCGCAGGCGCAGCGACCGCGACGGGAAGTGGTGGACGCCGTGGCTGTTCCTGGCCCCCGCCCTGATCCTGTTCGTGTACTTCAAGTTCATCCCGATGATCACCGCGGTGACGATGTCCTTCCAGGACGTCCAGCCGTACCTGGGCAACCAGTGGGTCGGCGGGCAGAACTACGGCACCGTCCTCGGTGACGAGGCGTTCCACTCCGCCATCTGGCACACCGTGATCATCGCGGTCGGGCAGACGGTCGGGTCGATGGTCATCGGCCTCGCGCTCGCGCTGCTGATGGAGGGCCAGAGCAAACGGCTGAAGTTCCTGCGGTCGGCGGCGTTCCTGCCGGTGGTCGTGCCGATCGCGGTGGTCGCCGAACTCTGGCGGATCATGTACCACCCGACCGAGGACGGGATGCTGAACTCCATCCTCGGCCTGGTCGGGCTGGGGCCGTCGGGCTTCATCAACGATCCCGACACGTCGATGGTCTCGGTGATCGTCACCGGCATCTGGCGCGGAGCGCCGTACGACATGATGATCTTCCTCGCCGGGCTGGCCGGGATCGACCGCGGTCTCTACGAAGCGGCCACTGTGGACGGTGCCTCCCGCTGGCGCAAGATCCTCCACGTGACACTGCCGGGCCTGCGGTCGGTGTTCTCCATCCTGTTCGTGCTCGCGGCGATCCGCGGCCTGCGGGTGTTCACCGAGGTGTTCCTGCTGACCAACGGCGGGCCGAACGGCTCGACCGAGGTGGCGATGACCCTGATCTACAAACTCGGCCTGGAACAGAACCGGCTGGGCGTCGGCGCGGCGGGTGCGGTCCTGCTGTTCCTCGCGACGCTCGTGCTGACGCTGTTCGTCCAGGTGCTCCGACGGAGGCGAGACGCATGACCGCGGCCAACGATTCGGCACTCGGCCTCGACGCCGTCAAGTCGCCGGGTGGACGGATCCTGAAGTTCGTCCTGTACACCCTGCTGCTCCTGGTGTTCGCCGGGCCGCTGCTGGCGCTGCTGGTCAGCGCGTTCAACAACGTCTCCGATCCGACGGCGCTGAGCGTCGTCCCGTCGAGCCCCACCTTGGACAACTTCGGCATCGCCTTCGATTTGGGCGTCGGGATGTACCTGCTCAACTCGTTCCTGGTGGTCGGCTTCGGCCTGCTGTTGCAGGTCGTCGTCTCGGTGCTGGCCGGCTACGCGCTGGCACGCAAGAAGTTCCGGTTCATGACCTTCGTGCTGGTCGCGATCCTGGCGACGCTGATGCTGCCGGAGGAGATCCTCGCGATCCCGCTGTCGCTGATCCTTTCGGATCTGCCGGTGGTGCACCTCAACCTGATCGGCAGCCTCGCCGGGATGATCGTGCCGCTGGGCGCGTGGGCCTTCTCGATCCTGGTGATGACCGAGTTCATGAAGGACGTTCCCCGCGAACTCGAAGAGGCCGCGCGGATCGACGGCGCCGGCGATCTGCGGATCTTCGCGCAGATCATCCTTCCGATGTGCAAGCCCGCGCTCGGCGTGATCGGTGTCTTCGGCTTCACGATGATCTGGGACCAGTACCTGCTGCCCCTGCTCGTGTCGACCGACGCCTCGACCTACACCCTGCCGCTGGCCCTGCGGACCCTGCGGATCGACACGAACGTCACGCCGGGCGTGATCATGGCCGCGTCGCTGCTGGCGCTGCTCCCCTCGGTCGCCGCGTTCCTGTTCTTCCAGCGTTCGTTCGTCCGCGGTCTCGCCTCGGGCGCGCTCAAGGGCTGACCCGCCATCGCAGCGCCCTGCCGAGGTCGGTCGCGGTCGCGGGTTCACCAAAGACAATCGAGGAGCGATCCTGTAGTGAGTTCCACCGCCTGGTTCACCCACGACCGGTTCGGGATGTTCGTCCACTGGGGACTGTATTCGCTGGCCGCCCGGCACGAATGGGTGCAGAACCGCGAAAAGCTGACCGACGAGCAGTACCGGGTCTACTTCGACCATTTCGAGCCGGACAAGTACGACCCGCGTTCCTGGGCGCGGGCCGCGAAGGCCGCGGGCATGACCTACGTCGTGCTGACCACCAAGCACCACGACGGTTTCTGCCTGTGGGACAGCGACCTCACCGACTTCAAGGTGACGAACACGCCCTACGGCAAGGATCTGCTCGGCCCGTTCGTCGACGCCTGCCGCGAAGAAGGCTTGAAGGTCGGCTTCTACCACTCGTTGATCGACTGGCATCACCCCGCGTTTCCCGTCGACGGCACCCATCCCCGCCGTGACGACGCCGAGTACATCGCGGCGCACCAGTACGCCGACATCGCCGAGTACCAGCTCTACCTGCACGGTCAGGTGCGCGAACTGCTCACCCGCTTCGGCACGATCGACTACCTGTTCTTCGACTTCTCCTACCAGGGCCGCAAGGAATGGTGGGGCGGCAAGGGACCGGACGACTGGGACTCCCCCGGCCTGCTCGCGCTGGTCCGCGAACTCCAGCCCGACATTTTGGTCAACGACCGCACCGGGATCCCGGGCGACTTCATCACCCCGGAGCAGTACCAGCCGTCCGGTCCGATGACCCGTGACGGCGTCCCGGTGGTGTGGGAGGCGTGCCAGACGCTGAACGGCAGCTGGGGTTACGACCGCGACAACCTCGACTACAAGAGCCCCGAGCTGCTCATCCGGATGCTGGTCGACGGCGTGTCCAAGGACGGCAACCTGCTGCTCAACGTCGGGCCGAACGGCCGGGGCGAGATCGACCCGCGGGCGCTCGAAGTGCTCGGCGAACTCGGCCGCTGGATGGACCGGCACGAACGCGCCATCCGCGGTTGCGGCCCGGCCCAGTTCACCGCGCCCGCCGACGGCAGGTACACCCAGCGCGGAGACCGGCTGTACCTGCACCTGTTCAGTTGGCCGATGAACCACGTCCACCTGCCGGGGCTGGCCGGGCGGGTGCGCTACGCCCAGCTGCTCGACGACGCCTCGGAGATCC
>Ga0196958_10000220_pt1 | contig 18793 bp, 16 predicted proteins | sample S1v_10metaG_FD_148654 | JGI IMG/M metagenome (GOLD analysis project Ga0196958, IMG submission 148654) | Soil microbial communities from Anza Borrego desert, Southern California, United States - S1+v_10 | ecosystem: Environmental > Terrestrial > Soil > Desert | place: USA: California | collected...
GCGATCCATTTCGTGCACGAGCGGGCGGATGCGCTCGACCGCAAAATCGTGCACGCTCTGCTGGAACATCTGTTCTTCCTCGGACAGCACCGTCAGCGGCGCGCCCGGATTCAGTTCGACTGTAGTGGTCATGATGGTGCCTCCGGAGGGCGTTGAAGTAAGCGGCGCGAATGATATCCGATTGCATCGCGGTTATGATCGCGTCCGGCCCCCGTGGCGGAATCGGTAGACGCTACGGACTTAAAATCCGTTGTCCCGTGAGGGGCGTGCCGGTTCGAGTCCGGCCGGGGGCACCAGCGATGGTCAACGTGTTGACCTCCTGCACACGTTCCGTTACAGTGTCGTCCAACGGTAACGAAGCACGTCGCGCAAATCCCGCTGGGGACCCCGCGGATTTTCGCCAGGGGCCGCTGATTCGTTGATCAACGCATTTCCGGGTGAGGTGGGGGAGCACATGGGGACCTGTTCGTTTTGCGGTGCGGCATTTCCGAGGACTCGGCGGACGCGCAAGTACTGCACGAACCGCTGCCGCACGAATGCCTGTCTGGTGAAGAAACCGCGGCTGCGTGCCGCTGAAGTCGAGGCGCTCCACGAGGTGCTCAGCGCCGAGTTCGCCTCGGTCGACGCGATGCGCGAAAAGCTCCGCACCATCCTCGCGCCGGAGCTGCCGCCAATCCCACTCGTCGACGGACGGGCGGCGGTGCCGAGACTCGATTGACTCTCAAGCGCATCGTGCGACGCCTGCTCGGCCCGCTTTACGGGCCGTTGCAGAGGACCTGGTCGAGTGCGCGATTCCGCTTTGCTCGCGCCGCCTCGGAGCGCCGGCGTACGCGAGTGTGGCAGACGCTCACACGGGATGGCGTTCGCGTCCTCAGTGGGCCGTTCGCCGGGATGCACTACGTCGACGAGCCTGCCGAGGGGAGCATCTTTCCGAAGCTCGCGGGGACGTACGAGCGCGAGCTGGCGCCGATCATCGAGCAGGTCGTCGCCACGCCGTATGACGTGATCATCGACATCGGTGCGTCCGAGGGGTACTACGCGGTGGGTTTGGCGATGCGGATGCCGGGCGCGACGGTGCATGCATACGAAATCGATGCGCGATCGCGGGAGGCGTGCGCGGAGCTGGCGCGGAGGAACGGTGTCGCGGATCGTGTGCAGGTCCATGGCGCGTTCACACCGCGCGCGTTCGGGGCGAAGCGGATGTTCGTGATCTGCGACTGCGAGGGGTGCGAGCTGCAGGCGCTCGATCCGGTGCTCTTTCGCGATGCGGACCTGCTCGTGGAGCTGCACGACTTTCTCGATCCGGCCATCACGCCGACACTCGTCGCCCGGTTTCGCGACTCGCACGAGATCACGCTCGTCGATACCCGGCCTCCCGATCTCGCGCTGCCGGTGCTGCAGCGTCTGCGGACGAAGGATCGCGCTTTTGCGGCCGACGAACAGCGCCCCGGCCCGATGCAGTGGGCCTGGATGGTCGCCCGCTAAGCAGAACGCATTCGCTCGCCAACGAAAGGGATGACCGGAGGCCTTCGTCGTTCCCGTTCGTTGGTCGAGTCAAAGCATGCTGCTTAGTCGAGCTCCCACTGCAGGATGGGGGTGATCAGGCCGTACTGTCCGTGGCGCGCGCCGGGGTTGTGCTCGTCCGTGACGGTGAAGCTGAGGATGCCTTCGCGGTGCACGTGGCGATTTCCGGCCGGTTCCCACATCGAGAGAAAGTAACGGCCGGGACGCAGCAGGCCGCCGGGGATCGTGCAGCGGTAGCGATGGCGTCCGGGCGTGATCTCGTGATTGAGGTGCGGGCGGTTGTCCGAGCTGACGGTGTTGAGGAGAGTCTGCCCGTCCTCCATCAGCAGATGCAGTGCGATGTGCGTCGGCGGCATCGGATTTTCGAGGCTGAAGTCGAGCACGATGTGGATGGGCATGTTCCACGCGAACGCGTTGCCGCCGATCTCGTCCTCGCGCACGAGGGAAACGGAGTGAAAGCGCAGCGGCCGCCGCGGATCGTGTTCATTCGGACGCCACTCGAGCTCCGATTCGCGTCCCTCGGCCAGGTATTCGGTGATGACCTTCGTCGGATTGCCGATCGCGCGCAGCTCGCCGGAGCGCAGCCACGCCACGTTGTTGCAGAGCTGGCCGACGACGTTCATGTTGTGGCTGACGAGGACGACCGTGCGCCCTTCCTCGCTCACCGACTCGATCTTGCCGAGGCACTTGCGCTGAAAGGCAGCGTCACCGACGGCGAGGACTTCGTCGACGAGGAGGATGTCCGGATCGACGTGCGCGGCCACGGCGAACGCGAGCCGCACGTACATGCCGGACGAGTAGCGCTTGACCGGGGTGTCGAGGAACTTCTCGATCTCGGCGAAGGCCACGATCTCGTCGAAACGCGCGCGGATCTCGCGGCGCGACATCCCGAGGATCGAGCCGTTGAGGAAGACGTTCTCGCGGCCGGTGAGCTCGGGATGAAAGCCGGTGCCGACCTCGAGCAAGGACGCGACGCGGCCGTAGAGCCGCGCCTCGCCGGACGTCGGTTCGGTGATGCGGCTCAATACTTTGAGCAGCGTGCTCTTGCCCGCGCCGTTGCGTCCGATGATGCCGAAGACGGAGCCGCGTGGGACGTCGAAGCTCACGTCGCGCAGGGCCCAGAAGGTGGTCGAGCGGCGCGGCGCTTCGCGGCCGATCATGCGCCGGAAGCTGGTCGTGATGTGATCGCGCAGGGCGCCGTAGGCGACGGTCTCGCCGAGGCGGTACTGCTTCGAGATCTCGCGGACTTCGACCGCTGCGTCAGACGAGGTCGGCAAACGTCCTCTCCGTCTGTCGGAAGTAGTAGATGCCGGAGATCAGCAGGATCACGCTGACGGCCACCGCGCCCGTGATTTCGCCAAGACGCAGCGCCGGCTGGCCGAGGGTGCACCAGCGGAATCCATCGATGACGGCGACGAGCGGATTGAGCGCGTAGAGCGTGCGCCAGCGCTCGGGGACGATGTCGCTCGAGAAACCGACCGGGGAGATGTAGATGCCGAGCTGGACGATGAACGGGACGAGGTGACGCACGTCGCGGTAGCGCACGAAGAGTGCGGAGAACCAGAAGCCGAGGCCGAGCCCGAACGTGATGCAGAGGGCGATGTAGAGCGGGAGGGCGAGAAGGCGCGGCGAGAACGGCACGCCGTAGACCGCCAGAGCGATGAGGAAGATGACGAGCGAGATCGCGAAGTCGACTAAGGACGCGATGACCGCGCTGATCGGGATCAGCACGCGGGGAAAGTAGACCTTCGAGAGGATGTGCGCGTTGCCGACGACGGAGACGCTGCTGTCGCCGAGCGCGGTGGCGAAGAGCTGCCAGGGGAGGACCGCCGCGAACGTGAGGAGGGGATACGGCACACCCTCCGATGGCAGACCTCCGAGCTTGCCGAAGACGAACGTGAAGACGAGGATCGTCAGCAAGGGGCGGATGAGCGCCCAGAGGATGCCGATCACGGTCTGCTTGTAACGGACGAGGACGTCACGCCAGGCGAAGAGCGCGAGCAGTTCGCGAAAGTGCCAGATGTCGCTGAGCTGCAGGGCCGCGAGACCGGTGCGGCGGCGGATGACGATGGGCGCGGTCGGCACGGGCGCAAGGATAACGGAAGGTGCGGCGGCGAGGACGCCGGCGTACCGCGTTCTCGCGTAAAAACAAAAAGGGCGCCGTTTGACGGGCGCCCTCCGGGGTGGAGCGTTACCGCGCAGGTTTCCCTACGAAGCAACCCCCTTAGGTTTATTAGAACAATCCATGCGAATTTTGTTACCTCCTCCCCATGAATTTCCGGCGGCCCCGCAACGGGCGTCATCTCACGTGCGATGACCCACCGCGCCGGTGTTGCGGACCGGATCGACCGCCCACACACCCCGTGGTGGAGGGGAGGAGCGGGAACCTTATGTCTTGTGAAAGATCATGCGACCGAAGCCGCACTGAATCGTACTCCTAGGGAAACAGTGCCGGCGTGCTTTTATTGCAGCCTCGCCCGCCCGTTTCCTTGTTCTGCATGGAGAAGATGATACGTTTTTCGCTCCTAAACACAACTGAAAATTCGCACGATATTCTTACTTCAATAGGCATGCCGGAAGCACAAGATCGTGTGCTAGACTTCGAGGTTCCCGGAGTCAACCCAATGAAACGATTCCTCGTCGTGGCGAGCCTTGCCATTCTGCCGTTCGTGCTTTCGAGCAGGGATCTCGCCGCTGCGGTCGTCAGCGGGAAAGTGAACTTCCTCAGCAAGCGCGGCCAGAAACCCGTCCTCAGCGAAACGCTGGTGTGGCTCGACCCCGCGGGGAAAGCCTCCGCGAAGCGGGCGGGCAACGCGTTCACCATGACGACGCGGAGCAAGACGTTTCTCCCACATGTGCTCGCCGTCCCCGCGGGCTCGACCGTGAGTTTTCCGAACGAAGATCCGATCTCGCACAACCTCTTTTCGCTGACGCCCGGGCATACGTTCGATCTCGGCCTCTACCGCAAAGGTGCAGGCAAAACGCACAAGTTCGACGCGCCCGGCGTGGTCAACGTGTACTGCAACATCCACCCGAACATGTCCGCGGTGGTGCACGTGATGGCGACGCCCTACTACGGCTTCGCCGATGCGAGCGGCGCGTACTCGCTCGACGTCCCGCCCGGCAAGTACCGCCTCACCGCCTGGAACGAGCAGGGCGGCAGCGTCTCCTCGGACATCGAGGTGCAGGCCAACGGCACGATTGCCGGCGCCACGCAGCTCACGATCGACGGACGCAACTACCGCTTCGTCCAGCACGCGAACAAGTTCGGGAAGACCTACAAAGCCCCCAAAGATTACTGAGATGACCGTACAGACGCTCGACCGCCGGACTGTCTCCGATCGCGAGCTGCCGCAGAAAAGGGAGTACGCCGTCGAGCGTGCACGCGTGCCGCTGGTCCTCAAGCTCTTCGGCCTCACGGCGCTGCTGATCGTGGTCGTCGTGGCGATCGCCGTCGGCATCACCATCCAGCGCGCGAATGTGGTGGCGCAGGAGACGGTCAACGCGTCGATCACCGGTGCGGCGAAGCTGTTCCGCGATCTCGAAAAGCAGCGCCTCGCGCGCGTCGAGCTCCCCACCGCGCTCCTCGGCAATGACCCCGCGTTCTCCGCCGCGGTGCAGACGGATCTCGCGCCGGCACCCGATCCCGCCACGCCGGCCATCGTCCCCGGTCCGGATCTCGTCAGCATCACGGACCAGCTCGAGCAGCGGCGCGAGGCGTTCGGCACCGACCTGCTGCTGCTGCTCAACGATCAGGGAGAGCTCATCGCGCGCACCGATCAGCCGGTGACGGCCACGCCGCCGATGACGGACTTTTACGAGCAGCAGGTGCTCGTGCGCCGCGTGATCGACGACACGCTGCCGGCGGCATCGGGCGTGCTGGCCCTCGACGGGAAGCTCTATCACGCCGCCGTTGCGCCGGTCGGCCTCGGCACGCCACGCATCATCATCGGCCATCTCGTCAACGCGGTGGAGATCGACCAGAGCTTCGCGAACGGCATCGCCGATTCGACGCGCGCCGGGGTGATGTTCACGACGCCGGGCGGCAGCGCGATCCGCTCCGCGAACGCGCCGAGCGTCATGCCGGGCAAGATCGAAACCGGCAAGACGCAGACGCAGACCGTCGATCGCAGCCGCTACATCCTCACCTCGCAGCCGCTCCTGTCCGGAGCCGCGGTCGTCGGCACAGCGATTTTCCTTCGCTCGCTCGACCGCGAGCTCGCCCCGTTCCGCGAGATCGAACAGGCGCTGATGATCGGCGGCGGAGGCGCGCTGCTGCTCGCGTTCATTCTTTCGTGGCTCATCGCCAAGCGCCTCACGCGCCCGATCGAACAGCTCGCGGGCATCGCCCAGGCCGTGACGGCGGGCGATTACAGCGTCGTCCCCGACGTGAACCGCAACGACGAAGTCGGGATCCTCGGCCGCTCGTTCGGCAAGATGATCAACTCCCTCCGCGACAAGGCGGAGCTCGAGGAGCTCTACGCGGAAATGGCCGAGAAATCGGCGGAAGCGCCCGCTGCGCGTCCCACCGAGGCGGCGAAGCTCGACGAAGGTACGGTGCTGGTCACCGATCTGCGCGGATTGCCCGCGACCGTCGGCGACGGCGATGCCGCGAGCGTGATTACGAGCGTCGAGCGCGCGATGCGCCTGCAGGAGCGCGAAGTCGCCCGTCAGGAGGGGGAGGTGCGGGAGATCAACGGACATCGTCTCGTGTCCGTCTTCCGCGGCGAGCGCGGGATCATCCACGCGATCCGCGCCGCGCGCGCGATCAACGAAGAGCTGGCGTCGCAGCTCGGCGCGACCACTCCGATGTCGATCGGCGTCGGTATCGCTACCGGCGAGTTCGTCACCGGCTCCGTCTCGCTCGACGCCGACAGCGGCCTCGCCATCGTCGGCAACGCGCCGCTGCTTGCATTGCTCTTCGCGTGGCACGCGCCGAACGGCGTTGCCTACGTCTCGTACGAAACCGCGCAGGCCGCGGGTGGGGAAGTGCTCAGCAGCTCACAGCGCGAGGAAGTGCGTCTCAAGTGGCTGCCGAATGCGTTGCCGGTCGCCGCGCTGCCGTTGATCAGCGTCAACACAGGGATGATGCGCTCGATCGGCGCGACGACGTCGTCGATGGCCACGATGAAGATGGACGGTACCGTCGCCGGTCCGACCGCGCCTGCCGGCCCCGCCGCCGATCTCACGCTCGGCCACGTCTTCGCGAACCGTTATCGCATCGAACAGATCCTCGGACGCGGCGGCATGGGCGTCGTCTACAAGGCGATCGACACGCAGCTCGATGAGATGGTGGCGATCAAGACGCTGCCCGGCGACGTCATGACGCGCTCGCCGGAAGACCTCGAGCGCTTCAAGCGCGAGATCCGCCTCGCCCGGAAGATCACGCACCGCAACGTCCTGCGCACGTACGACTACGGCGAAGCCGAGGGCGTGTACTTCATCAGCATGGAGTTCGTGCGCGGCTACACGCTCTCCGAGCTGCTCGACGAAGCGCCGCAGCGACAGATGCCTTCGCGCGCGTCGGTCGGCATCACGCGCCAGATCTGCCGCGGCCTGCATGCGGCGCACGAACAGGGGATCATCCATCGCGACATCAAGCCGCAGAACGTCCTCATCGACGCGAAGGGCGAAGTGAAGCTGATGGATTTCGGCATCGCGCGCATGGCCGAGACGCCCGAAGGCGTGACGCAGGCCGGACTCATCGTCGGCACCCCGCATTACATGAGCCCCGAACAGGTGCAGGGGAAACAGCTCGATGCGCGCAGCGACGTCTACTCGATGGGCGTGCTGATCTACCAGATGCTCGCCGGACGGCGTCCGTTCGAGTCGTCATCGCTCACGGGCGTACTGACCGCGCACATCACGGAGAAGGCGCAGGCGCTGATCGAGCTGCGGCCGGATGTCCCGCGGGAGATCAACACGATCGTGATGCGCTGCCTCGAGAAGAACCCGGCCGCGCGTTACGCGGACGCGGGTGCGCTGCTCGCGGATCTCGATCGCGTGCAGGTGTTCACCGCCGCCGCCGCTTAGCGCACGCCCAGCAGTTTCTCGAGCACGCCCGCGCGGACGTAGAGACTGCCGAGGGTGAGATCGTCTTCTTCGTCGTCGGCGGTGTACGAGAGCTTCTTGAATTTCACGATCGGCACTTTCTTGAAGCGCCGGAAATTCAGCTCGACGTAGACCGGCGTGCCGGGCACTTTGCGCGCCGCTTCCGCGGTGCCGGGCGAGATCCCGGCGACGAGGCGATGCACGATCGTGCGGAACTGCTCGTTCGGCGGCACGACGTCGGTCGTCCAGTAATCGATCCACGCGGTGGGACCGTAGACGATGCGGTAACGCGTCGCCGGAATGCCGCTCACGGTGCCTTTCACGCCGGGATCGAGCTTGAGCGGACCGCTCTGGCTGCCGGCCAGACGATCGCCGCCGGCCATTTTCGCGAGGATGTCCGTGATCTCCGCGATGGCCACGTCGACGTACATGCGGCCCAGCGGGTTCGCGACGGTGATCGATTTCGCGCCGTTGCGGCTGAACGCGTTGAGCCACAGCGCGTCCGCGCGCACACCGCCCGCGTACACGTCGATGTCGACGTTGCCGAAACGCGAGAGGTACGGAAACGCCGCTTCCGGTGTGGCCTCGAGCTCGAGGTGGTACTTCTGCTGGGCGAAGAGCGGGGCGGCGAGGAAGAGCGCAAGCACGAGGAGCAGACGACGGGACATGGCGTTCATTCTATAGGTGCACGTCGTTGTTGTCGGTGATCGTTTCCTCTGATCCGTACCGCACAGAGAACCGACCACCGACAACAACACGAAGTCGTGTCAGCGGTCACAGATGCTCGGACGCCCGAGCGGGTTCGCTTCGAAAAGATTGTGCGGCGACATCTCGAATCCGAAGAAGTGGGCGAGGGTGATGCCCCAGTCGCCGTTCGGCTGGCGGTCTTCGTCGATCGGATCGTGATGCGCGGTGGCCATGTACCAGAGCACGACGTCGGTGTCGCTGATGCTTTCCGGCGCGGGCTTCGTCGTGTAGTCGATGAGATAGCGGTCGGGGAACGTGTAGCGGTCCGCCCAGGCCGTGTTCTCTTCCGGCTTCCAGCGCGTGATCCAGAAATCGAACTTCGTCCACTCGCGCTCGGACGTCGACTGCGTGACGATCGACTGCCGCGCGTTGCCGAAGCGGAGCGGATGGATGCCGTAGCCGGGATGATTGCCGAAGCGGTTCACGCGGGAGTGGTCTTCGATGACCAGCGACGTGAGCTCGGCGGGATTCCACTCGATGCCGCCTTCGAGTCCGTTGTTGAACGGGCGTTCTTCGTCGGTTTGCGGATCGCCGTCCTTGTGCGCGGTCTGATGCACGGAGTCGCGCAAGCCTTCGTTGAGATCGGAGTCGATGCGCCACAGCACGTCGTGGATGTGCGGCACGGCGCCGCAGCCGCCGGGCTCGCCGGTGCACAGACGCGGATTGTTGTAGCCGGTCGCACCGGCGCGGAAGGACATGCTGCCGTCGTCGCGGAATCCGTACTCGACGACGAAGTCGTAATTCGCGGCGTCGAACACGCCCCACAGCACGAGCTCTTCACCGCGGCGCACGGCCGTGGCGGCGTTGCCATGACACAGCCAGGCGATGCCGCGGTCGCGGCACTCCGCGGCGGCGCGCGGTCCGAAGCCTTCGACGGCGTCCCGCGAAAGCGTGAGGAGTTGTCCCGTCGCCTGCGGCACGTGTTCGGGCGTGAGCGGATTGATCGACCAGTTGTGCCGCGTGCGTCCGCCGGCGCGCGCCCATTGCGAGAAACGTGTGTCGTAGAGGCGCGTCGCGTTCTGATCGCTGGGGAGGTCGTCGTAGCCGGTGAAGATCTCCGCGGTGCCGGCGGTGTAGAGCACGCGCTGCCACGGCGAGTTGGCGGCGGCGCGGAAATCGACCGGGCCGACCGCGAATCCTTTGCTCATGCCGGCATTGCCGCTGCCGTACTGCGTCGCGTAGATGCACGCGCGCCACGCCTGGCCATCCGCGAAGCCCGCCTGGACGCAGGAGCTGTTCGTGTTCGGGAAGCAGTACTTCGCCGCGTCGCATGTCTTGCGCGTGGCGTTGCACGAGCCCGCGGCCGGACCGGGACCTGTCGGATCGACGACGGACGCCATCACCTTCCCGCGATCGCCCACCGGCGTGGTGGTCTTGCGCACGCTGCGACGCTTCGCCGCGTCGGCGGGGAGGGTGGCGGGGACGAGGAGCACGAGGGCAAGGGCGAGGGCTCGCATGGGGAGATCGTAGCGCACGTCGCGCGAGGTCAATTTTTGTCTCTACCCACAGGGCGGCAGTGACACCAGACTTTCTGTATGGAGGAAAGTCATGAAACCTGTTACTGCGGTAGTGGCAATCGTCCTCATGGCCGTTTTTCCGATCAACGCGTTTGCAGGCTGTCCCACCATCCAGGGACCTTACGCATGTTGCGGCGGGTACCAGTGGTACATCTACGAGTTCGATAACACCTGCGCGGGGACGTCAGGCAACGTCACGAACTCGAATCTGTGGTGCTACAACACGCCGGGCAAGACATTCGGCACCGGCTCGAGCAGCGCGACGTACTCGTACACCATCGGCGCGTCGGATCCCGACCTCAACACGTGGACCGCGGATGCGCGTTACGTCGAGTGGTACGACCCGAACGGCAGCATCTACAACACGATGACGATCACGGCCAGCGTCACGCGCAGCGGCGTGACGACGAACTACCAGATCCTCAGCGTGAACGGCACGCAGTCGCGGAGCTGCACGCTCGAATACGCCAACATCGGCAACGTCTCCGCCGGGAACACCGTCACGGTCACGATCAACACGACCATCTTCAACAGCAACGTCACGGCGCAGGTCGGACGGCCGCTCCTCTTCACGGAAGGGTGACGCCATGAAGATCCGCCTGCTGCTTCTGCTCCTCGCAATGACCTCGCTGGCGACTGTCGCCGAAGCGGGTTGCTATCAGTGCAGGAACCTGCGGCCGATGCCGTGGTACCAGGGCGCGTGCGTCGATGCCCAGATCGGTCTGTGCAGCGCGCAGTGCTGCGGACAAGTGATCGGCACGCAGTGCACGCTGCCGGACAACGACAACTACTACTGCTACGACCCGCCGGACGGGCTGGCGACGAACCGCTTCTTCACGAGCCGCGGAGTGCAGCAGACGACCGCGATCTCCCTGGCGCAAAAGTCGGCCGCGTACGAGCGCTACCAGCGCGAGGCGGTGAAGCGACGCATCCCGCGACGCTGCGGCGCGAACGTGTGAAAACACTTCGGGCCGGCTTGCGCCGGCCCGATTTTTGTGCCCCGGCTTGCGCCGGCCGGAATCGTTTGCATCCTAGAACGTCGCGTCCAGGAACGGACGCAGCTTCTTCGATCGCGACGGGTGACGCAGCTTGCGCAGCGCCTTCGACTCGATCTGGCGGATCCGTTCGCGCGTGACGTTGAACGAGCGGCCCACTTCCTCGAGCGTGTGCTCGGCACCGTCGCCGACGCCGAAGCGCATCTTGAGCACCTGCTCTTCGCGCGGGGTGAGTGTGCGCAGCACCTTGGAGGTCTGCTCCTTGAGATTCGCGACGATGACGTGTTCGATGGGGGAGATCACGCCACGATCCTCGATGAAATCGCCGAGATGCGAATCTTCCTCTTCGCCGATCGGCGTTTCGAGGGAGATCGGCTCCTGCGCGATCTTCATGATCTTGCGCACCTTCGCCACCGGCATGTCCATCCGCTCGGCGATCTCCTCGGCCTGAGGCTCACGGCCGAGCTCCTGCACGAGCGCACGGGACGTGCGCGTCAGCTTGTTGATCGTCTCGATCATGTGCACCGGGATGCGGATGGTGCGGGCCTGATCGGCGATCGCACGGGTGATGGCCTGACGGATCCACCACGTTGCGTACGTCGAGAACTTGTAGCCGCGGCGGTACTCGAACTTCTCGACCGCCTTCATCAGGCCGATGTTGCCTTCCTGGATGAGATCGAGGAACTGCAGGCCGCGGTTCGTGTACTTTTTGGCGATCGAGACGACGAGGCGCAGGTTGGCGACGATCAGCTCCTGCTTGGCCTGATCGGCTTCCTCTTCACCCGAGCGGATCTCGCGGATGGTCTTGCGCAGATCCTCGTGCGTGACGCCGTAGAACATCTCCAGCTCGCCGAGCTTCTCCTGGTACTTCGTGAGGCGGCGCTTGTAGAAATCCTTGCGCGTCTTGTCCTTCTCGCGCTTGAGCGCCTGCTCGTCCTTGCGGATCATCGACACCGCCTGCGCCAGCTCGTTGTCGATGTCCTTGAGCTTGTTGATCATGCGATTGCGCGTCTGCGGCGTGAAGTCGACGCGCTGCAGCTCGTCGGCGAGCTCCTGTTCGAGCTTGTCGATGTTCTTCAGCGTCTGCGCGATCGTGCGGTCGGACAGCTTCTTGTTGTCGGCGAGCTTGACCAGCCCGTCCTTGATCTTCTTGTCGAGCTTGGCGATGCCCTCGAAGATGCCCATGATGTCGGCGATCTTGTTGATCGCCGCGGCCGGCATTTTCGGCTCGCCGTCGGCGGCGGCCGCGTCGGTCGTGGAGCCGTCGTCATCCGGCATGGCCAGATCGATCGTCTCCTTGATCACGCGGGCGTCCTTCTTGGCGGCCTCGTAGATCTTGAGGATTTCCTCGCGGATGATGCGATTCGCGGAGAGGGCCTTGAAGACCTTCCGCTCGCCCTTTTCGATGCGCTTGGCGATGTCGACCTCACCCTGACGGTCGAGCAGCTTCACCGTACCCATCTCGCGCAGGTACATGCGCACGGGGTCGTTCGTCTTGTCGACGATGCCGCTGGACGCCGCGATGATGTCCTGCTGGACTTCCTCGCGCTGGTCCATCTCCTTCTCTTCGATCGTACCGTCGATCGTGACGATGCCCTTCGGCGTCGCCTGGAGAGGCTTCTCGGCGTCTTCGATCACGTCGATGCCGAGATCGTTGAAGCGGATGTAGATCTCGTCGAGCTCTTCCGGCAGGGAGGTGACCTCCTCCGGGAGAACCTCATAGATCTCGTCGTAAAGCAGAAAGCCCTTTTCCTTGCCGATTGCGATGAGCTGCTTTACTTCCGCATATTTTTCTTCGACACTCAACTCGCCAACCCCCTCGTCTTCAAAGTTGGAATCTGGTTCGAGATTCGAAGTGCGCAGGCGTGTCGTCATGTCTTTCGCTCCTCGCAATGGGCAGCTTGATCAGTCGCCCTGTCGGCACTCGAGGCCCCCGAACGAGGCCTTGGCGGGATCGTCAGTTTCGGATTGACAAACCGGCCAAAGTATCGTCCGTATAGGACACTCGCGTAATCTCTGGGGGACGATAATTATTTCAGAGAGTGCAACATACGGGACAGCTCGAGCTTTTCATTGCTGAGCCGCGCCAGACGATCCCCATCGGTCGCCGGGTCGATGATTTCGCGCTGGATCTGCTGCATGCGACGGGAGAGGAATCCACGTTCCATCGGTCGTAGATTTTCGTCGATGCGCTGGAGAGAACGGTCGTCAATGTCGTCGGTGAGACTCAGCTCGCTGAGCAGCGTCAGCTCGGTCTCGCCCCTAAGATGGGTCGCGACTTGCGCAAAATCAATAGGTTGGCCGGCCGTGAGGTCGCTTTTCATGATAGAAAAGACCGTTTTGCAGGCGGCGTCCTCGAAAAGCTCCTCCCGCAGCCGCCCCAACTGCTCGTCATTCAGCTTTCCCTGAGCGGCCGCGAGCAGCACGAACTTCTCTCCTGACGGGACCGGCAGGCGCACCTGTTTTTCCGCCGACGGTGCCGCGCTCGCTTTCCCCCGCACGCGCGACCAGACCGTTTCGAACTCGAGCCGGAACGCATCCGCGACACGCTGCGCGGCCTCGTTGCGGATCACCGGATCCGTGACCGCGGACAGGAGCGGCATGAACTGCTCGACGCGCTCCGACTTTTCGCGGCCCGAAAGCGCCGCCGCGTCCGCCGCCCACTCGCGCAGGCCGAACTCGAAGATGTCGGTCGCGTTCGACAGGATCTCGAGGAACTTGTCGGGTCCGTGTTTCTGCACGAGCGAATCGGGATCCTTCTCGCCCTGCAGATCGAGCGCGGAGACGTTGATGCCGGCCGCGAGCAGCACTTGCGCCGCCCGCAATGTCGCCGCGCGTCCCGCGTTGTCGCCGTCGTACGCCACGACGACGTTGCGCGTGAAGCGCCGCATCAGCGATGCCTGTCCCGCCGTCAGCGAAGTGCCCATCGACGCGACCACGCCCGGCACACCGGCGTGATCGATGGCGATCGCGTCAAAGTAGCCTTCGACGAGGATCGCGCGATCGTAGCGGCGCATCGCGTCTTTGCTGCGATGGAGGTTGTACAGCAGCCGGGATTTGTTGAAGAGCTCCGACTCGGGGGAGTTGAGGTACTTCGGCTCGCTGCCGTCGAGCGAGCGTCCGCCGAATCCCACCAGCGCGCCGGTCTCCGAATGAATGGGGATGATGAGGCGATTGCGGAAGCGGTCGTAGTAGCCGCTCTTCTCTTTCCGCGGCGTGACGAGCCCCACGAGCTCGAGTCGTTTCTCGCCATGCTTCTGCCCGAGCCTGCGCAGGAGGTAGTCCCACGAATCGGGCGCGAAGCCGAAGCCGTAGCGCTGGATGATGTCCTTCGCCACGCCGCGATCGCGCAGATACTCATCCGCCGGATTCGGCGTCCATTTCAAAGCCTGATGAAACGCCTCGGAGGCGTCATCGAGCACTTCGAAGAGATCTTCCTTGTCGCTCTCGCGCTGCGTTCTTTTCTTCTTCGGCAGCTCGATGCCGACACGTGCCGCGACATGCTCGACCGCTTCGGGAAACGTGTAGCGCTCCGTGAGCGTGAGGAACTTGAAGACGTCACCACCCGTGCCGCAGCCGAAGCAGTAGAAGAGTCCCTTGTCGCGGTCGACGTGAAACGACGGCGTCTTCTCGCGGTGAAACGGACAGAGTCCCTTGTAGCTCCGCCCCGCCAGCTTGAGCGGCGTGACCTGCTGCACGAACTCGACGATGTCCGCCGCCGATCGCACCTGCGAGATGATCGAGTCGTTCAGGTCGACGAACGCCATTCAGCGATTCACCCGTGATGGCTGACTATTCATCGAGTACTGCAATCGTGGCTCCGTCGCCGCCTTCATTCTCCGCGCCCGGTCTCCACGACCGCACCGCGGGATGTTTGCGCAGATGTTCGCGAATGGCTTTGCGCAGCGTTCCGGTCCCGAACCCGTGAATGATGCGCACCGCCTGCTTCCCTTCGAGGAGCGCGCGATCGAGAAACTTGTCGGACTCCTCGAGGGCATCGTCCACACGTTGACCAACGAGATTGAGCTCGGCGGAAACCGCGACGGCGACGTCGCTGCTCTTTTCCCTCGCCCCGCGCGAGCGGGGAGCGGGCTGCGGCGCGGGCGGCGATCCTTTCGGCACCAGGTCCCGCTTGTCCATGACGACCTTCCGCCCGCTGACGATCATCGACACCTTGTCGCCGTCGATGGCCGTCACTTCCCCGACCACCTTGAACTTGCGATGTTCCGCCTTATCCCCGACGCGCACTTCGCGCTGTTCGGCGGGGATGAACTCCATCGCCTTGTCGAGAGGCTTCGTGATCGTGCGCATCACCTCATTCGCATTCAACGACGCGCGCGCCGCGCGATCCATGTCGCGCAGGTTCTTGATCTCGTTCGCCACCTGACGCGAGATGTCGTCACGCAGCCGCTCGAGCTCTTCGCGGTACGTCGTGCCGAGTCGCGTGCGCTCTTTCTCCAGCGCGGCCGACTTTTCTTCCATCGTCCTGCGCTCGGCTTCGACCGCTTTGCGCAACCGCGTCATCTCGTCCTGCTGCGCCACCACCTCGGACATCCGCGTCTGCAGTGTCGCGAGCAGATGATCCGTCTCCGCGTAACGCTCGCCGAGGCGTTCTTTGGCGCTGTCGATGATCGAAGAGGGGAGACCGATGATCTTCGCCATCTCGATCGCGCGCGAGCGGCCCGGAATGCCCGTGAGCAGGCGATACGTCGGGCGTCCTGTCGCGGAATCGAATTCCATCGACGCGTTCACGATCCGCTCGTCATTGACCGCGAAGCTCTTGAGTGCGGAGAGGTGCGTCGTGACGACGAGTAACGCGCCGACGCTGAGAATGTGCTCGATCACGGCAGCGGCAATCGCAGCACCTTCCTCGGGATCGGTGCCCGAGCCGAGCTCGTCGAGCAGCACGAGCGACTTCGGTGTCGCACGCGCCAGGATGCGCTTGAGCCGCGTGAGATACGCGGAGAACGTGGAGAGATGTTCGAGCACGCTCTGGTCGTCGCCGATCAGCACGTGCAGCGAATCGGCGACCGGCAGCACCGTGCCTTCGGCCGCGGCGACGGGAAGGCCGCTCATGCCCATGGCCACGAGCAGACCCGCGGTCTTGAGCGCGACCGTCTTGCCGCCGGCATTCGGACCGCTGACGACCAGCGCCGCACTGTTGCCATCGAGCTCGATCGACAGCGGCACGACCTTGCGATCGCTCTCTTCCTCGCCGAACGAATCCTGCCGCGCCGGCGCGAGACGCTCGTCGAGCAGCGGATGGCGTCCGTCCAGGATCTTCAGCGTGCGGTCGTCGCTGAACGACGGCCGCGACGCGCGCACGACGTCGTGGAACACCGCGCACGCCTGCAGCGCATCGAGCTCGCCGGAAAGACGCATCGCTTCGAGGATCTCCGCGTGCTGGTCGAACAGCGTCTGCGAGACGAAACGGGTGATGCGCGCGATCTCCTCGCGTTCCTGGATGAGAAGGTCGGCGAGATCGTTGTTCAACTCGATCGCCGCCATCGGCTCGATGAAGAACGACGCGCCGGAGCCGGAGCGCTCGTGCAGGATGCCGGGCACCGCGTTGCGGTTGTCGCTGCGCACGGGGATGCAGTAGCGATCGCCGCGCATGACGATGAGCTGGTCCTGAATCGCGTCGGCCTGGCGATTCATGATGTCGGTCAGCGTGCGCGTGATGGCCGCGCGCTTCTGATGCACGCGGTTGCGGATCGCGCGCAGCTCGGCCGAGGCTTCCTCGCGCAGCTTCCCTTCCTTCGTGAAGTACTTGTTCGTCTTCGTCAGCAGCTCGCCGAGTTCGGGGATCTCCTGCGCCATCGCGGCAAGCCGCGGGAAGCCGCTCGTGCGCACGAGCGCCTCGCGCATGGCCTGCGTCGCGCGCACGGCGCGGACGACGTGCCACGACTCTTCGATCTCGAGCACGGTCTCGCGCGCAAACAGCGGCGCGACGTCGTCGAGACCGGCCAGCGGCAGCAGTCCTTCGGTGTGGTAGTAACGGACCATCTCCGCGAGATCCGCCTGCGCGGTCTCGCAGTCTTCGAGCTTGCGCAGCGGACGGCGTCGCGCGATGGCGTTTTTGCCGACGATCGACTTGGCCTCACGCGCGATGAGGGTGAGGACGCGATCGAATTCGAGTGTGTTCAGCGAATCCATAGAAGTAGTCGGAGAAAACAAAAACGGCCCGCGACCGAGTCGCGAGCCGTCAGCGTAAATCGTGATCTGGCGAAATCAGTAGCCGGCGCGGCGCTCTTCAGCGAGCTTGCGCAGCACCTTCTTGCGGGCGGCAATCGCTTTCCGCTTTCTCTTGGTGCTCGGCTTCTCATAATGCTGACGCTTCTTCAGCTCGGAGAGGATCCCCGATTTTTCACACTTGCGCTTGAAACGACGCAGTGCGTTTTCGAATGACTCGTCTTCTTTGACGTGTACGAGAGGCATTCCCCGATTTCCCCCCCTTCGGCTTGAGCTGGTGGCGCGGATCAGAACCCGTGGGCGCCGATCATTTTAGGTTCCCCACGGCAGCCGGTCAATTGGCGGCCTATGGAGTACCGGTTTCAGTTGCGCTTCAACCAGCGCCCGCGCCCGCTGATTCCGGAATGCCTGTGAATTGTTGTAACTTGCACACCCGTAAAGGAATCTGCCCGCTGAGACAGTCAAAAATAATGCTCGCTGCCGCGATCCTGTCCGGCTGCGTGACCGCTCCGGCTCCCTGGACCGCTTCCAAAGGAGCCGGTCCGGCTTGCCCGGTTTCCTCGGCTCGGCATCCGTCAACTGAGGAGGCGTTCCACCCGCGCGATGATCGCGTCGATCGCCACCATGTTCTCGCCCCCCTCGGGGATGATGAGGTCCGCGTGCCGCTTCGACGGCTCGACGAACTCTTCATGCATCGGCCGCACCGTCGTGACGTACTGCTCGATCACCGACTCGACGCCACGTCCGCGGGTGCGGATGTCGCGCATGAGGCGCCTGACGAAGCGAATGTCCGCGGGCGTGTCGACGAAGAGCTTGATGTCGATGCGCTTGCGCAGTTCCGGCTCGGCGAGGACGAGAATGCCTTCGACGATGATCACCTTGCGCGGCTCGACGCGATGCGTCTCGCTCTTCCGCGCGTGCGTCGTGAAGTCGTAGATCGGCACTTCGACCGACGAGCCTTTGGTCAGCACGTCGAGATGCCGCGCGAGCAGTTCGGTCTCGAGCGAGTCGGGATGGTCGTAATTGATGTGGTGCTTCTCTTCGGCCGAGAGCCCTTCGAAGTTGCGGTAATACGAATCGTGCGAGATCCACTCGATCTTGTCGCTGCCGACGCGATCGTAGATCGCACGCGCGACGGTGGTCTTGCCCGAGCCCGTGCCTCCGGCGATGCCGACGATGATCGGTCCGGCCTTCACGAGAGCTCTTCCAACTCGGCTTCGGTCATGAACTCGGTGACGTCGTCGTTGCCGCAGGTCGTGCAGACGATGGTCGCGATCTTCCCGTTCGCGTACTCGAACTGGTAGGTCGGCGTCTCGCACTGCAGGCAGATCAGGTACTCAGGCTCGTCCATGCGCGCGGAAGGATAGCAAACGGGGGAGCTGGGGAGGCATTTGGAGCCGTTGAGCCGTTGAGCCGTTGAGCCATTGAGCAAGGAGCCGCCCTCCGTAGCTCAACAGCTCAATGGCTCAATGGCTCAACAGCTCACAGCCGGTCGAGCGTCAGCGAGACCCCATCCGCGGTGCGATGAAGCGTGCGCCGTTCGTCTCGTTCTCGATCACCGACGCGTACACGTGCGTATCCCGTGCGGCGGTTTCCACCACCACGGAAAACCCCGAGCCTTTCGCGATGAGAGGGAAGAGCGACTGAATCGACGTGTGCACCATCGAACCGCCGCGCACGCGAAGGGGCGTCACGGCGATGTCGCGGCCGGCGATGCGTTGCACGCGTAGCACGAAATCCACGTCCTGCTCGCCGAAGTTCACGAGA
>Ga0196958_10000221_pt1 | contig 18737 bp, 18 predicted proteins | sample S1v_10metaG_FD_148654 | JGI IMG/M metagenome (GOLD analysis project Ga0196958, IMG submission 148654) | Soil microbial communities from Anza Borrego desert, Southern California, United States - S1+v_10 | ecosystem: Environmental > Terrestrial > Soil > Desert | place: USA: California | collected...
GGGCGCGGTGGCGGCGGGCTCGGTGGCGGCGGGCTCGGTGGCGGCGGGCTCGGTGGCGGCGGGCTCGGTGGCGGCGGGCTCGGTGATGGGTCCGGCGGCCTGAGCCACGGCGGCGGCCCGGGCCACGGCGGCGGTCGGCTCCGCGACGGCGGCCGAGGCGTCGAGGGACGCTTCGAGCTCGCGCACGATCGGCAGCACGGTGCGGCCGAAGTGGGCGACTTCCTCGTGGTAGTGCAGGAAGCCGAGCAGCAGCAGGTCGACGCCGCGCCGCCGGTACTCCACGATCCGGTGAGCGACCTGCTCGGGCGTGCCGATCAGGCGGGAGCGGAAGCCGTCGTTGTACTGCACCAGGTCGTCGAACGTCGAGTCGGCCCACATGCCCTTCCTGTCGCCCGTGGCGGCGCCCGCCTGCCGGACGGCGTCGCGGAACCCCCGCACCGCCTCGACGTCGGCCTTGGCGACGATCTCCCGCAGCGTCTCGCGCGCCTCGGCCTCGGTGTCGCGGGCGATGAGGAAGCCGTTGAGCCCGAAGCGCACCCGGCGCCCGTGCGCCCGCGCCGCGGCCCCCACCTCCTCGACCTGCTCGGTGACGCCCTCGAAGTCCTTGCCGTTGCTGAAGTACCAGTCCGACACGCGCCCGGCCATGGCCCGCGCGGCCGTCGAGTTGCCGCCCTGGAACACCTCCGGGTGCGCGCGGCCGGGGACGGCCGGGGGCTTGGGCCTGAGGTCGTAGCCGCGCAGCCGGTAGAAGTCGCCCGCGAACTCGGCGGGCTCCTCGGTCCAGCTCGCCCGCAGCACGCGGATGAACTCCTCGGCGCGCCGGTAGCGCTCGTCGTGCTCCAGCCACGGTTCGCCCAGGGCGGTGAACTCGCCCTTGAACCACCCGCTGACGACGTTGACCGCCGCGCGCCCGCCGGAGAGGTGGTCGGCGGTGGCGACGAGCTTGGCCAGCACGGCGGGGTGCCACAGGCCGGGGTGCACGGCGGCGATCACCTTCAGCCGCCGCGTGGCCAGCAGCAGCGCGAGGCTGAAGGCGGTGGACTCTTGCTGGTAGGCGGCGCCGTACCCGGCCAGGTAGCGCACCTGGGTGAGCGCGTAGTCGAACCCGTTGCGCTCCGCGAGCACGGCCAGCTCGCGGTTGTAGTCGTAGGACCAGTCGGTCCGCTGCTCGATGTTGCTGACGACGAGACCACCGCTGACGTTGGGCACCCAGTAGGCGAACTTCAACGGCTCCCGCTCCCGGTTCTCGGGCACGGCAGGACTCCGGATCGTGGTGTCGGACGAGCACTGTCCTCAGTGGACAGCTGTGGGCGGTTGCGGCCTAGCGGGGGCAACAGCGCTGGCCGGCGACGCGGACGAAGTCCACGTGCCGGCGCCTGGTCAACACGGTCGGTCGCGGCACGGCCCCACTCCAACAGCACCGCACCGCCCGGTCAACGCGGAGCAGCGCGGTCCCACAGAGTGAACGCGGGCCGCAATCGGACGGTCACCGGCCCGATCGGCGAGCCGGGTGACGGCACCTCCCGTCCGGGTGAACCGGTGCACTCGGCGGCTCCGGGGCGGCGCGACCGGGCGTGCCAGTGCCCGACGGCCCGGGGCGTTAGTTTGGAAGCGTGGCGGAGGTAGGGGGAACCCGGTCGTCGGCGCGGCTCCGGAGGGCGGTGCTCGACGCCCTGCGGGTGCTGGTGTTCGTCGTGGTGAAGGGGACGGGCCCGGCCCCGGGCAGCAGCCCGCGGGTCCGGTCGACGGTCGTCCTCGGGGCCGCCCTGGCGGTGTTCTTCGCGATCGTGCCGGTCACCCCGGTCCCGTCCGCCACCGGGGGCCTCGTCGTGGTGGTCGGCGGGCTGCTGGCCGCCCTGCCGGCGCTGGCGGTGCTGTGGCGCCCGCTGGTGGCGTGGCGGTTGGCCGTGCTGCAGCTGCTGGTCGCGCCGCTGGTCTACGCCCCGCACGTGGACCTCTCCCGGATGTGGGGCTGGCCGTGGACGATGGGGCTGTCCCTCACCGCGGCGTCCGTGCTCTACCTGGTCGCCGAGACCAACGAGAAGCCGGTCCTGCTCCAGGTGTGGGCGCTGACCACCGCCGCGGTGGCGCCGCACCTGCCCGACTGGCGCAACCTGCTGCTCGTGGCCGCGCTCGCGGTGGGCGTGGTGCTGCTCGGCAACGCGGTGCGGCTGCGCCGGCAGGCCGACCACCGGCGGCTGGTCGAGCAGTCCAAGGCGCACGCGCTGGAGGAGCGCGCCCGCATCGCCCGCGAGCTGCACGACGTCGTCAGCCACCACATGTCCGCGCTCGTGCTGCGCGCCGACGCGGCGGCGTACCGGCTGCCCGACCTGACCCCCGAGGTGCGCGCCGAGTTCGACGTGGTGCAGCGGATGGCCCGCGACGGGCTCGCCGAGATGCGCCGGATGCTCGGCGTGCTGCGGTCGCCCGACGACGCGCCGGGCGCCGCGCCGCAGCCCGGCCCGGAGGACGTGGCCGGGATGGTGGCGCGGTTCCGGGCGACGGGCGCCGAGGTCGCCCTGCGGGTGGACGGCGACCTGGGCCGGCTGCCCGCGGGCGTCGGGCTCTCGGCCTACCGGATCGTCCAGGAAGCGCTGAGCAACAGCGGGCGGCACGCGCCGGGCGCCGCCGTCTCGGTCGAGCCGGCCGTCGTCGGCGGGCGGCTGCGGGTCACCGCGCGGAACGCGGCGGGGCTGCGGCCGGCGCTCGACGTGGACCCGGCCCGGCCCCGGCACGGCCTGGTGGGCATGGGCGAGCGGGTCCGGGCGCTGGGCGGCGGGTTCTCCGCGGGCCCCACCCCGGACGGGGGCTTCGCGGTGGTCGCGGACCTGCCGCTGGACGAGGGGGGCGACGGGTGACGACGACGGTGCTGATCGCGGACGACCAGGCGATGATCCGGGAGAGCTCCCGGGTCGCCCTGGACAGCCGGCCGGACCTGGCGGTGGTCGGCGAGGCCGCGACCGGCTCCGAGGCGGTGGCCCTGGCCCGCGCCCTCGCGCCGGACGTCGTGCTGATGGACGTCCGGATGCCGCTGATGGACGGCCTGGAGGCCACCCGGCGCGTCCTGGCCGACGGCGCCGGGCGATCGCGGGTGCTGGTGCTCACGACGTTCGACCTCGACGAGCACGTCTACGGGGCGCTGCGCGCCGGTGCGAGCGGGTTCATGCTGAAGGACTCGCCGCTGGCGGACCTGATGAACGCGGTCCGGGTGGTGGCCGCGGGCCACACGCTGTTCGCGCCCTCGGTCACCCGCCGCCTGGTCGCCGCGTTCGCCGAGCGCGCCGCCGGCCGGCCCGACCCCGCGGCCCTGGCCGGGCTGACCCCCGCGAGGTGGAGGTGCTGCGCCTGGTCGCGCGCGGCCTGTCGAACGCCGAGATCGCCGGCGCGCTCACGATCGCCGAGCAGACGGCCAAGAGTCACGTCAGCCGGGTGCTGACCAAGCTCGGGCTGCGCGACCGCGCCCAGGCCGTCGTGCTGGCCTACGAATCGGGCCTGGTGACGCCGAACGAGGGCCCCGGGGAGTAGGACCCGGTCAACCTCACCCCGGCCGACTGCACCCCGGCCGGCAGCGCCCTGCGGACCGCGACCCGGTCGACCGCACCCCGAGGGGTGGTACCCCGGTACTGCCCCCGGCCGACCCGGTACCGGCGGGCGAGGGCAGGACACCACCGCGGCGGGACGACCCGCGCGCCGCCCGTGCCTACCGTCCGGTGGGTGATCGACACCGCGCCGCCCCGCTCCCCGCTCCTGTCGCGCCCGGCCCACCGGACCCTGGTCGCCGGCGGTCTGGCCGGGGTCGCGGTCGTCGCGGTCGCGCTGCTGTGGTGGCGGTGGGGGTGGCCCCTGGGGATCGACAGCGCGGTGTACCGCTCCGGGGCGTTGGCCGTGGTCGACGGCCAGGACCTCTACGGGCGGCTGGCCGCGACCCCGGAGTGGTCGCCGGACCTCCCGTTCGCCTACCCGCCGACCGCGGCGCTGCTGTTCCTCCCGCTGGCCGTGCTGCCCGCGCAGCTCGCCTGGGGCGCCATGGCGCTGTCGACCGTCGCGGGCCTGGTCGTGGTGGTGCGCCTGGTGCACGCGCACTCGCCGTCCGCCGCGCGGTCCGCGCCTCCCCTGCTGCTCCTGCTCGCGCTGGAACCGGTGTGGCGCACGCTCGGGCTCGGGCAGGTCAACGTCGTGCTCATGGCGCTGGTCTTCGTGGACGTGCTGGTGCTGCGCGGTTCCCGCTGCGGCGGGGTGCTCGTCGGCCTCGCCGCGGCGATCAAGCTGACGCCGTTGATCTTCGTGCTGCACCTGCTGGTCACGCGTCGGCGCGCCGACGCGCTGCGGGCGCTCGGCGCGTTCGCCGGGCTCGGCGGCGTGGCGTTCGCGGTGCTGCCCGGTGACACGGCGCGGTACTGGGGCACGGCCGTCCTGGGCGCCAACGGCGCGATGTCCAACGCCTGGTGGGGCAACCAGTCGCTCAACGGCCTGGTCCAGCGACCGGCGGGCGATCGGCTCGTGGCGACACCGGTCCTGGTGCTGCTGGTCGCCGCCTGCGCCACGGCCGCGGCGCTGCTCGCGCGGGCCGCCGAACAGCGCGGCGACCGGGTGGGGGCCCTGCTGGTCACGGGTTTCTGCGGGGTGCTCGTCAGCCCGGTCTCGTGGACCCACCACCGGGTGTGGGTGGCGCCGCTGTGCGTGCTGGTCGCGGCGCGGGGCCGGCGGGCGGTGCCGGTCGTCGCCCTGGTCGTGGCGTGGTCCAGCGGTTGGGCGTTCGGGCTCGTGCCGCGCGGCGACGGCCGGGAGCAGGCGTGGACGCCGCTGGAGTCGTTGGCGGGCAACGCCTACGTCCTCGGCGCGCTGGTGGCGGGCGCGGCCCTCGCCGCCCGCTCGGCCAAGCGCCGGTCCGGGACCGGGCCGAGCGCCGGCCGGAGCGGTGGAGGCCCCGCGGACCGCGGTGGCGGCGGCTCGTGCTCGTCGGCGGACGAGGCGCCCGGGACGGCGCCGGGCGCCCGCTCGACCTGGTCCGACAGGGGCGCGGCGACCTCCGGCGCCGAGGGGGAGGCCGGGCCCGGGGTGGCGCGTTCGTGAACGGCTGTAGTTAGGACTCCTGAAGGTTGAGCTGTCGCCGATCCCGTGCCAGGAGGTATGGTTAGGAGTCCTCAGCAACACGATCGGGGGTGGACCGGGAGTGCGAGACCAGGGCGGCGACAGCACGCAGGGCGACGACGCCGACGAGAACGGCACCGACGGCGCCCTGCCCGCCGAGACCACGGCGGTGGCCAAGGCCGACACCGAGCTCGACCGGCGGCTGGTCGCGGCGCTGGAGCGGATCGGCCACGTCACCCGCACCCTGCTGTGGCGCGACGCCTACAGCACCGGGATGAGCCCCATGCAGGCCCAACTGCTGCTGCACCTGGACACCAGGCGGCAGGCGCACCGGGTGGGCGACCTCGCCGCCGAGTTCGACGTCTCGCCCCCGACGATCAGCGACGCCCTCGCCGCCCTGCGCCGCAAGGGGCTCGTCGCCCGCGAGCAGGACCCGAACGACCGCCGCAGCTTCAGCTTCACCCCGACCCCGGAGGGCGCCCGCGTCGCGGCGGACCTCACGTCGTGGGCCGACCCGATCACCGCGCAGCTGCCGGTGGTCACCGCGGAGCAGAAGGCCGCGACGCTCCGGCTGCTGCTGACGATGATCGCCGGGCTGCACCGGCAGGGCGTGCTCGCCGTCGCCCGGACGTGCCTGACCTGCCGGTTCTTCGTGCGCGACGCGCACCCGGACACCGACCTGGTCCACCACTGCCGCCTGCTGGGCACCGCGTTCTCCGACGCCGCGCTGCGCGTGGACTGCGCCGAGCACCAGGCGGCCGACCCCACCGGCTGAGGGCCGCCCGGCCGGGGTGGAGCACCCGCCGAGCGCACCCGCCGGCCCGTTCAGCCGATGGTGGCCCCGCCAAGCCGCACTTGTGGGGAGAACCCCCGCCCCGGCTCGACCACGATGCGCTCCCATGAGCGATGACGACCTGGTGCCCGACGAACTCCGGCTCATCCCGGTGAGCAACACCGCGGACGGCGCCTTCACCGGCGTCCAGGCGGGCGTGATCCACGGCGGGGTGCGGCTGGGCGTCGACCGGACGCCCCGGCTCGTCGCGCTGCGGGCCACCCACGCCGAGCTGGACGACGTGCGGCGGTACTTCGAGCGGCCCGGCGGCTACACCACCGCGCGGCAGACCCTGCAGGCGCACGGCCTGGTCGTCCTCGCCGGCCCGGGTACCGGCCGCTCCTACACCGCGCGGCGGCTGCTGGTCGACGTCGGCGCGGAGGAGGTCGTCGAGGCCAACCGCGAACGGCCGCTGGGCGCGTTCGACGACCTCGCCGCCGGCGTCGGCTACGTGTGGGACGTGCGGGAGTCGACGCGCGACCCGTTCGACCGGGCCGAGTTCGAGCGGGTCGCCCGGCTGGTGAAGGCGACCCGCTGCCACCTGGTGATCGTGCTCGACTCGGCCGTGCAGGCGCCGCCCGAGGCGGCCGACCACGTGGTGCAGCTGACCGCGCCGCCCGCACTCGGCGTGGCGCGGGCGGAGCTGCGGCGGCTGCGCCCCGACGACCCCGACGGCCCGCTGCGGGTGCTCACCGCCGACCTGGAGCTGGAGGACGAGGCCGCGCCGGAGAAGGCGGTGCGCGCCGCGGGGCTGGCCGTGCAGGTGCACGAGGGGCTCGACCCGCGGGAGGCGCTGACGAAGCTGCGCGAGCGCGTCGAGCAGGCCGTCGAGCGGCACCTGGCCGAGCGCACGGACCTGGAGTTCGCGCTGTCGTTCGCCGTGGCGCTGCTGGAGCACCAGCCCTACGACGAGGTGATGGCGCGGGCGCTGCAGCTGGACGAGGCGCTGCACAGGGCCGGGCAGGAGGACGGGGAGCCACTGCGGCGGCGGGCTTTCGGCTTGTCCAAGAAGGACCTGCTGACCGCCGTGGCCGCGACCACGACCGAGCGGGACCACCCCGACTACCCGGGGCTGAAGGAGGAGACGGTCCACTTCACCCGGCAGGGCTGGGCGGGCGCGGTGCTGCGCCGGCTGTGGCGCGAGTACCCGCTCGCGCACGACGTGCTGTGGGAGTGGATGAGCGAACGCTCCATGATCACCCGGTTCACCGACGCGGTGCACCGCGCGGTGGTCGCCATCGTCACCGGGATCCCCGCCCACGAACCGCTCCAACTGCTGGACAACCTCGCGAGCCGGGGCGCGGTGGCGCACCAGTACCTCGCGGCGTCCGTGGTGGCGCGGCTGGACGAGCGGTACGGCGACCTGGTGTCGCGCACGGTCGAGGCGTGGACCGAGGGCCGGGCCTACCAGCAGGCGACCGCGGTGTGGTTCAGCCTCACCCTGACCGAGTCCCGCCCGCTGGACGAGGCGCTGCGCCGGCTGGAGCTGATCGCCCGGTCGCCGAAGTGGACGCCGCGCAACGCCGTCGTGGCCGCGGTGCTGGACCTGGTCCGGGACGAGGGCCACCGGGCGCGGGTGCTGGACGCGGTGGTGGCGTGGACCACCAACCGCCGCCTCGCCCAGGTCGCCCTGCCGCTGGCGATGTGGCTCACCGGCTACTTCCCGTACCCGCCGGCGGCGGAGCTGGCCGGATCGCACCCGGAGCGGCTGCGGGTGCTGGCGAACCGCGTGCTGACCGACCCGGAGAGCCGCCGGGCCGCGCTGGAGTGCCTGGCGGTGCTGGCGGAGGAGGCGCCGCTGAAGGCGGCCTCCGCGCAGCGGCTGGCGCGCCTGGCGCGGCTGCTGGTGCCGACGCCGACCTGGCTGGGCCGGCGGAAGGCGGTGCTGGAGCTGTGCGCGGCGGCCCCGGACGGCCGCGGCACGCTGTACCGGGCGTTCCGCGTGGCGGCCCGGGTGCGGGAAGCGGCCTGAGCCCGGTGGGGCGCCGCGCCGCCGTCGGGGGCCGGCGGTCCGCGCGTGCGCGGCTGTCGCATTCGGTCACACGACTGTGACGAAGCCGTGGACGGACCCGCACGAACCGCGCCGACCATGGGGCATGGGCACGAACCGCGTCATCACCGGGCGACCGCGCCCCGGGCCACCCGGCCCGCTCGCGCCGGCCGGTCCGGGGCGGGGGTCGGCGCGGCGTGCGTGGACCGTTCGGCGTAACCGCTGGTATACCGTTGCCCCGCAGAAACCCGCTACCGGCGAGGAGCCCCACCAGTGTCGCGGTTGTTGCTCGTGGAGGACGATGCGGCGCTGGCCGAGGCGCTGTCGCGCGCGCTGCGCGGGCTCGGGCACGAGGTCACCGTGGCGGCGACCGGCGAGCAGGCCCTGGAGTCCGTGCTCGACCGGCGCGCGCCGACCGACCTGGTGCTGCTGGACGTGATGCTGCCCGGTGTCGACGGGTTCGAGGTGTGCCGCCGCATCCGCGCGAGCGAGGCGGTCCCGGTGATCCTGCTGACCGCGCGCGGCGACGCGGTGGACGTCGTGGTGGGCCTGGAGTGCGGCGCCGACGACTACGTGGTGAAACCGGTCGAGCCGCGGGTGCTCGACGCGCGGGTCAAGGCGATCCTGCGCCGGGCGGCGCCCGCGCGGCCGACCAGGCGGCACGTGCACACCGTCGGCGACCTGGAGCTGGACACCGTCGCCATGGTGGTGACCCGGGGCGGGGTCGAGGTGAACCTCACCGCCACCGAGATCCGGCTGCTGATCGAGTTCGTCGAGCACGCCGGTCAGGTCCTGAGCAGGCAGGCGCTGCTCAAGCGGGTGTGGGACTACGGCTTCGCCGGCGACTCGCGCCTGGTCGACGCGGCGGTGGCCCGGCTGCGGGCCAAGATCGAGCCGGAACCGGCCAACCCCGTGCTGCTGCGCACCGTCCGGGGGTTCGGCTACCGCCTGGTCCGCCCGTGACCTGGCGGCCCGGCCTGCGGACCGGCATCGTGCTGACCGTCGTGCTGGTCACCCTCGTGACCACCGTCGCCATGGCGTTGACGACCTACGGCCTGCAGGCCGGGGCCGCCCGGGAGCGGTTCGCCGCCTCCGCCCGGACCGGGTTCGACTCCGACGCCCAGCAGGCGCACCAGTTCCTGGTCCACAGCGCCGCCTTCGAGTCCCCGGTCGCCGGCGTGGCCGAGTACATGCGCGCCCGGCTCGGCCTCACCTGGGCGCTGGTGAACTTCACCGGGACCTCCGGCCCGCTCTCCTCCGCCGAGGACGGGCACTACGTCCCGGTCGCGGGGTCCGCGGGCTCGTCGCCCGACCGGCTCCCGGTGGCGGAGGTCGACCGCGCGCGGCAGCGGCGGACGCCGCTGAGCTACCCCGTGGACACCCCGGACGGGCCGCAGCTGGCGATCGTCGGCGAGGTCGAGCCGGGCCTGCTGCTGGCCGAGTTCTACAACATGCGCGGCCTCGACGACGAGCTGGCCACCCTGCGCCGCCGGCTCGCCGCGGTGGCGGCGGTCATCGCCCTGCTCGGCGGCGGGCTGGGCGTGCTCGTCGCGCGCCGCGTCCAGCGGCCGGTGCGCACGGCCGCCGCCGCGGCCCGCGAGTTCGGGGCGGGCGCGCTGGGCACCAGGCTGCCGGTGCGGGGGCGCGACGAGCTGGCCGACCTCGCCGGGTCGTTCAACGCGATGGCGCAGCGGCTGGGCGAGTCCATCGAGCAGCTGCGGGCGAAGGACCGGCAGCAGCGCCGGTTCGTCGCCGACGTGGCGCACGACCTGCGCACCCCGGTGGCGTCGGTGATCGCGGCGGCGGACGGCCTGCGCAGCCCGGACGAGGCGGACCGGGAGCGGTCGGCGGAGCTGCTCGGCGCCCAGGCGCGGCGGCTGGGTGCCCTGGTCGAGGACCTGCTGGAGATGTCGCGGTTCGACGCGGGCGCCGCCGAGTACCGGCCCGAGGTCGTCGACCTGCGCGCGCTGGTGGACGACGCCGTCGAGCTGAGCGCGCCGGGGGTCGACGTCGCCGTGCGGTGCGCCGGGGACGTCACCGTCGTCGGCGATCCCCGCCGCCTGCACACGATCGTGCGCAACCTGGTGTCCAACGCCGTGCGGCACGGCGCGCCGCCGGTCGCGGTGACCGTCGACGGGACGGACCCCGACCTGGCGCGGGTGGTCGTCGCCGACTCCGGGCCCGGCCTGCCCGCCGAGCTGGCGCCGGTCGCCTTCGACCGCTTCGTGCGCGGCGACCGGGCCCGCGGGCGCACCGGGGGCAGTGGCCTGGGCCTGGCCATCGCGCGGGAGAACGCCCGGCTGCACGGCGGCCGGCTGGAGGTCGGCCACGACGGCGGCGCGGTGTTCACCCTGACCGTGCCGCGGGGCCGCGTGGGGTGACCCGGGCGGCCGGTCCTGTCACACGACCGTCACGGTCCGCGGACCGGGCGCGCACACGGCGGCGGCAGGCTCGGTGGGGCGGCCGGTCCCGGCCGCCGACCCACCGGGGAGGACGACTTGTCAGCAGTGGAACACCGGCCGGTCGCCGCCGGGCTCGACGCGCGCGGGGCGGTGCGGGCGCCCCGCGACCGGGTCCCCGCCGCCCCGGTGGCGGAGGCGCGGGTCGACCTGGGCGCCGTCGCGGACAACGTCGGGCTGGTCGCGAGGAGCACCGACGCCGGGGTGATGGCCGTGGTCAAGGCCGACGGCTTCGGCCACGGCGGCGTGCGGACCGCCCGGGCCGCCGTGGCCGGCGGGGCGGGCTGGCTGGGCGTGACCTCCGGCGCGGAGGCGCTGGAGCTGCGCGCCGCCGGGGTGACCGCGCCGATCCTGTGCTGGCTGACCGCGCCGACCCAGGACTTCCGCGCGGTGATCGCGGCCGACGTGGACGTCGCGGTGTCCACCGTGCCGCACCTGCGCTCGGTCGCCGAGGACGCGGCCCGGCTCTCGACGCGCGCGGTGGTCCAGCTGGAGGCCGACACCGGCCTGTCCCGCAACGGGGCCCGCCCCGGCGACTGGTGCGAACTGGTCGCGGCGGCGCGCCGCCTGGAGCGCCGGGGCCTGGTGCGGGTCCGGGGGATCTGGTCGCACCTCGCCCACGCCGACCGCCCGTCGCACCCCGGTGTCGACGAGCAGCGGCGGCTGTTCGACGAGCTGGTCGGGCAGGCCCGCGCCGGCGGGCTGGACCCGGAGCTGCTGCACCTGGCGAACTCGGCGGCGGCGCTCGGCCACCCCGGCACGCACTACGACCTGGTGCGCGCGGGGTTGGCGGTCTACGGCGTGGAGCCGGTCGCGGGCCGGGTCTTCGGGCTGCGGCCGGCGATGACGCTGTGCGCCCGCCTGATCAACGCCAAGCGGGTGCCCGCGGGCACCGGGGTGTCCTACGGCCACCGGTACACCACGGCCGCGGCGGGCGCGCTCGGCCTGGTGCCGCTGGGCTACGCCGACGGCGTGCCCAGGGCCGCGAGCGGCAGCGCCGAGGTGTGGGTCGGCGGCGCCCGGCGCCCGGTGGCCGGGCTGGTCTGCATGGACCAGTTCGTGGTGGACCTGGGCGGCGGCGGGGCGGCGACCGGCGACGAGGTGGTGCTGTTCGGGCCGGGTGACCGCGGCGAGCCCACGGTCCTGGACTGGGCCCGGTGGGCGCGGACGAACCCGCACGAGGTCCTGACCGGAATCGGCGGTCGCGTCCCGCGCCGCTACCCCCGGGCGGCGGGTGCGCCCCGTGGCTGAGTCGCGCGTGCGGATCGCGGTGCTGTTCGGTGGCCGCAACGGCGAGCACGAGGTCTCCTGCCGGTCCGCGGAGGGCGTGCTGGCCGCCCTGGACCCCGCGCGGTACGACGTCCTGCCCGTCCGGATCACCAGGGCGGGCCGCTGGGAGGTCGGTGGGGCCGTCGGCGTCGGCGTCTTCGCCGCGGTGCGGGCGCTGCGCGCCGTGGACGTCGCCTTCCCGCTGCTGCACGGGCCGTTCGGCGAGGACGGGACCGTGCAGGCCGCCCTGCGGCACGCGGGGATCCGGCACGTCGGCAGCGACGCCCCGGCCTGCGCCGTCGGCATGGACAAGGAGTGCACGAAGAAGTTGTTGGCCGACAACGGGATCGCGGTGGCGGAGTCGGTCGTGCTGCGTTCGGCGGCGCGCTCGCTGTCCCACCGCGAGCGCGAAGCCCTGGGGCTCCCGGTGTTCGTCAAGCCCGCCCGCGCCGGGTCGAGCGTCGGTGTGTCCAGGGTGGACGGTTGGGACCGGTTGGGCGCGGCGGTGGCGGCGGCGCGGGCGGTGGACCCGAAGGTGCTGGTGGAGCGGGCGGTGCCGGGCCGGGAGGTCGACGTCGGCGTGCTGGAGCTCCCGGACGGCGGCCTCGCGGTGAGCCCGCCGCTGGAGATCGGTGTCGCGGGCGGGCGCGACTTCTTCGACTTCGAGGCGAAGTACCGTGCCGGCGGCGCGGTCTTCACGGTCCCGGCGGCGCTGGGCGAACCGCTCGGGGCGCGGCTGCGCGCCCTGGCCGTGCGCGCCTTCCGCGCGCTGGGCTGCCGGGGCCTGCTGCGCGTCGACTTCCTGCTCGGCGACGGCGACGAGCCGGTGGTCAACGAGGTGAACACGATGCCGGGCTTCACCCACGCCTCGCAGTTCCCGAGGATGTGGCAGGCGGCGGGGATCGACTACGGGCGGTTGCTCGACACCCTCGTGGAGACCGCGCTGAGCCGCTGAGCCCACCGACGGGCGCTCGGTCGTCGCTGCGTGTAACGTGGACGACAGGCGCTCCCCCAGGCCCCGTCAAGACCGGCACGCACACCGCTTCGTCGTTCCCCGACCGGGCGGGCGAGGTGCGTCCGGAGGTGCTCCCCCCTGGTCGTCAGGTGGCCGAGCGCTGCTCATCATCGCGTCGCGGACAGCGAAAAGCCCGTCCGCCGGCGATCCCATTCGCTTCGAGGCGGCCGGTGCGCACGCGCGGGCCGGTCCGCCCCTTTTCCAGTCAGGTAGCAGTCATGAGCACGCAAACGCTCTCCACGCCCAAACCGGTGCTGGCCGAACCCCGTACCCGCAGCGAGTTGCTGGTCATCCGGTTGTTCCTGCTGATCCCGTTCGTCGCGCTGGTCGCCGCCGTGCCGCTGGTGTGGGGGTGGGGGTTGACCTGGGTGGACGTGGCGCTCGCCGCCGCGTTCTTCACCGTGTCCACGCTCGGCGTCACGGTCGGCTACCACCGGTACTTCACGCACAGCGCGTTCAAGGCCAAGCGCCCGCTGCGCATCGCCCTGGCCATCGCCGGCAGCCTGGCGGCGCAGGGCCCCGTCCTCGGGTGGGTGGCCGACCACCGCCGCCACCACGCGTTCTCCGACCGGGAGGGCGACCCGCACTCGCCGTGGCTGTTCGGCACCGGTCCGGTGGCGCTGGCCCGCGGTTTCTGGCACGCGCACATGGGGTGGCTGTTCGGCCGGGACACCACGAACGTCGACCGGTTCGCGCCGGACCTGAAGGCCGACGGGGACATCCGGGCGGTCGACCGGCTGTTCCCGCTGTGGGTGGCGCTCTCCGTGGCCCTGCCGGCGGTGCTCGGCGGTGTGCTCACGTGGTCGTGGTGGGGCGCGCTGACCGCGTTCCTGTGGGCCGGGCTGGCCCGGGTGTCGTTCCAGCACCACGTCACGTGGTCGGTGAACTCGATCTGCCACATGATCGGCGACCGCCCGTTCGCCTCCCGCGACCGGTCGGCGAACTTCTGGCCGCTGGCGATCCTGTCGATGGGCGAGTCGTGGCACAACTCCCACCACGCCGACCCGACCTGCGCCCGCCACGGCGTCCGCCGCGGTCAGCTGGACGTCTCGGCGCGGGTGATCTGGGCGTTCGAGAAGCTCGGCTGGGTGTGGCAGGTGCGCTGGCCGCGCCCGCAGCGGCTGGCCGCGCTGAGCGTGGGCGGCCGCTGAGCGCGGCGGGACCGGGCGGGCGCGCAACGGCCCGGCGCGCAACGGCTTGATGGCAACACCGCGGCGGGTGGTCGGCGGCGCCGACCACCCGCCGCGGTGTGCCCGCGAGTGCTCCCGGTCCGACAGCCGGCCGGGCGGGGTGCCGCGGCCGGCCGATCGGGTGCGCCGTCCGGTCGGGCAGCCCGGCCCCCGGGGCGTCAGCGGCCGAAGCGCTCCGGCCGGCGGGAACCGCTGCGCCTGCGGGGCAGCGACTCCTCGGCCGGTTCGTCGTGGTGCGGGCCGCCCGGCGGCTCCTGGAACACCGCGGTCGGGAAGCGACGCCCCTCGACGAGCGCGGCGGGCTTCGTCGGGCGCGAGGCGTCCGGGTGGCTGAACAGCGCGTCCGTGTGGCGTGCCGTCATCGGACGCGCTCCGGCAGGTGGTCCAACACGTGCACGACGCGCACCGCGACGTCGAGCGCGGCCTTGTCGTCCAACCCCGAGAGCTCCCGGAGGGTGTTGCGCACGAGGTCGACTCGTGCTTCGTAACGCGAAACGTACTGGGATGACATGGTTTTTCCGTCTTTCTCCGCGTCCCGTGGGCGCTCACTGCGAACTACGTGGGAGCCGCCGCACGACGCGGGGGATTCGGGTGGGCTCCGCATGAGCCCGCCCGATGGCATCGACGCTACACCCCGCGACGCCGTCGCGTGCGGTCGGTGCGCCGGACGGCGGGTCCGACCCGCGCGGCGGGCGCGGCGCGGGAGGCCGCGGCGCACCGTCCCGGGCGGACACCCGCCCTCCCGGCTACCGGCAGATGCAGCTCCTGGTCAGCGCCGAGGCGGTGGTGGCGGCGCAGAACCTCTCGCCGAGGGCGTCGTGCGCGCTCCGCTGGTGGTCGCAGGCGGAGCAGCGGTCGTCGGCGGGGGCCCGGAGGTCGACCCTCGTGTCGTGCGGCAGGGCAGTGGTCATGCGGTGCTCCGATGAGCGATGGGGAAGACAGGACGCCGGACGACCGCCCAGCGGGCTTCGACCGCCTGCCGGGCTCCTGTCCCGCGGCGCGCGGCGCGCTCCCGTCACCACCGACGGTACCCCGGTGCGCGGTCGCCCGTGGACGAGCCGACGCCTCCCGCCGGCCGGATCGCGCGGCGCGCGGGTCGGGAGGCGTCGTCGGGTGTCCCCGGAAGGAGCAGGTCACGGGCTCGCGCATCGGTCGATCGGTGGACTTCGCGGAGCCGGGGTGGAGGTCGGGGATCGGTTGATCCACCGATCCGCCGCGCCGCGCGGCCGAGCACGCTGGGGCCATGTCGTTCAACGGAGCAAGCACGGGAGTGGGACCGGTCACCGCCCGGGAGCGGATGCTCGCCCCGGACCTCGCGCGGGGGCTGATGCTGGCGCTGATCGCGTTGGCCAACTCGGTGGTGTACCTCTACGGCCGCCCCTACGGCGTCCGGCAGCACATCATGGAGCAGGCGTGGTCGACCGCGTCGTCAGCGTGCTCGACGTGACCCCGGTCGACGCGCGCGCGTACCCGATGTTCGCCGCGCTGTTCGCCTACGGCGTCGTGCAGGTGCTGCAACGGCAACGGGCGGCCGGCGTCCCGGAGGGCGAGGCCAAGCGGCTGCTGCGGCGGCGGAGCCGTTGGCTGATCGCGTTCGGGTTCGTGCACGCGGTGCTGCTGTTCCCCGGTGACGTGCTGGGCCTGTACGGGGTCCTGGGCTTCGCGCTCGTCGCGCTGACGCGGGTGTCGGACCGCGCGCTGCTCATCGCCGCCGTCGCCTGGTGGTGGTCGTGGCGGTGGTCCAGGGGGCCGCCTACGCGGTGCCCGCGGGCGGCGGGCGCTCCTTCTTCTGGTCGTTCGAGACGGCGGACCCGGTCGAGGCGATGTCCCTGCGCCCGATGGAGTGGCTGATGACCCCGTTCGGGATGGTGGGTGTGGGCAGCGCCGCCCTGGTGGGCACGTGGGCGGCCCGGCGCGGGGTGCTCGCCGACCCGGCCGCGCACCGCGTCCTGCTGGCGCGCACGGCGGTCGGCGGGCTGGTGGCGGCCGTCGCGGGCGGGTTGCCGGCGGGGCTGGCGGTGGGCGGCTACTGGGAGCCGGCCTCGTCGCTGGCGCTGTGGGGCTCCTCGGCGCTGCACGCGGTGACCGGGATCGCCGGCGGCCTGGGGTACGCGGCGCTGATCGGGTTGCTCGCGCTCCGCGTCGGCGACCGGCGCGGCCCGGTGGTGCGGGCGGTCGCGGCGTGCGGGCAGCGCTCGCTGAGCTGCTACCTGTTCCAGTCGGTGGTGTTCGTGGCGCTGCTGGCGCCCTCCGCCCTCGGGCTGGGCGGGACGCTCGGGACGGCGCAGACCGCGCCGGTCGCCCTGGGGACGTGGCTGGTCTCGGTGCTGCTGGCCGACCTGCTGCGGCGCGCGGGGCGGCGGGGCCCGGCGCAGGCGCTGCTGCGCCGGCTGACCTACCGAGCCCCGGCGGGGAAGATGGCGCGGTGACTTCGGTGGAGCAACGGCTGGGCCTGGTGCGGGAGCAGCGGTGGAACCTGACGTGGGCGCTCGCCCCGTACGGCCTGCTGGTCCTGGCCTGCGCGATGTCGCTGGCGCAGCCGGGCGCCGCGGGGTGGCGGCACGACCTGGTCACACTGGGTGTCGCCGCCGGGCTCGGGCTGTGGCATTGGTGGTTCGTCGTGGCGCACCCGCAGTGGTGCGAGCGCCTGACGTGGTTCATGGCGGTGTACTTCGTCGGCCTGCTCGGCTTCACCACGGTCCTGGTGCAGCGCAGCGACGCCTTCCAGCTGTTCGTCCCGGCGTGCTACGTGCTGGCGTTCGTCACGATGCCGGGGTGGCCCGCGTACCCGGGCGTGGTGGCGGCGGGCGCCCCGTGGCTGCTGGCTCCGGGACCGACCTCCGGATGACGCTGTTCGACATCGCGATGGCCACGCCGCTGGCCGCGCTGGTCGGCGGGGTGATCCGGGCCATGGAGCGGGAGGCGATCCGGCGGCGGGAGGTCAACGGCGAGCTGGTCGCCATGGCCGCGGAGAACGCCCGGCTGCACGAGCTGCTGGTGACCCGGGCCAGGGAGGCGGGGATCGCGGAGGAGCGCGCGCGGATGGCCCGCGAGATCCACGACACCGTGGCGCAGGGGCTGACCGGGATCGTCACGCAGCTGGAGGCGGCCGGGGAGCTGCCGGCCCCCGACCCGGTGCGCGGCCGGATCGACACCGCCCGGAACCTGGCGCGCACCAGCCTGGTGGAGGTCCGCCGGTCGATCGAGGCGCTGCGCCCCGGCCCGCTGCAGGGCGCGCGGCTCGGCGAGGCCGTGCGGCAGGCGGTGGCGACCTGGCGGGAGCAGTACGACGTCCCGGTGACCTTCACCGTGACCGGGGAGCCGCAGCCGGCGCACTCGGAGGTCGAGGTGACCGTCCTGCGCGCGGCGCGGGAGGCCCTGTCCAACGCCGGTCGGCACGCGCGGGCGCGCCGGGTGGACGTCACGCTGTCCTACATGGAGGACGTCATCGTCCTGGACGTGCGTGACGACGGGGTGGGCTTCGAGCCGGCGGCGGTCGGGGGGTTCGGCCTGACCGCCCTCCGGCAGCGGGTGCGGTCGCTGCCGGGGTTCGTGGACGTCGAGTCCGCGCCGGGGGCGGGGACGGCGGTCAGCGTGTGCGTCCCGGTGATCGAGGTGGAGCGGTGACGCCCCTGCGGCTGGTGGTCGTGGACGACCACCCGGTGGTGCGCGACGGGTTGCGCGGGATGCTCGGCTCCCAGCCGGACTTCGAGATCGTCGGCGAGGCCGCGAGCGGCGCCGAGGCGCTGACCGTGGTGGCCGCCGCGCGGCCGGACGTGGTGCTGACCGACCTGCGGATGCCCGAGCCCAGCGGCGGCGCGCTGATCCGGCTGCTGCGCGAACGCGTCCCCACCGCCCGGGTCCTGGTGCTCACCACCCACGACACGGACTCCGACGTGCTGCCCGCGGTGGAGGCGGGCGCGATCGGGTACCTGCTCAAGGACGCGCCCCGCGAGGAGCTGTTCCGCGCGGTGCGCGCCGCCGCACGCGGCGAGTCCGTGCTCTCGCCGTCGGTCGCCGCCCTGCTGCTCGGCCGGGTCCGCCCGCGCCGCCCCCTGCCGCGGGCCCGGTTGAGCGCGCGGGAGCGGGAGGTCCTCGCGCTGATCGCCCGGGGCCGGACCAACCGGGAGGCCGCGGCGGCGCTGCACATCAGCGAGGCCACGGTCGAGACCCACCTCCTGCACATCTACGCCAAGCTGGAGGTGCCCGACCGCGCCTCCGCCGTGGCCGCCGCCTTCCAGCGGGGCATCCTGAGCTGACCGCGGTGCCGGGATCGGGCGGGACTGCCCGAGCCGGTGGCGGGCGGCGGCGTTCGAGGTCGGCGGCCACCGGTTCGCCACGGCCGAGCACTGCGTGATGCGGCCGGACCATGAAGCGGCGGTGCCTGCTGAACACCTCACGAGCCGTCCCGAGGCACTGCCGATCAACGCTTGGCGTCACCTGACAGCTGCACTACCCCGCAGGAGCACGCAAAGTATTTTCCACGCAGGAGTGGCGCACCTCGTGCGCATACCGGTCGCTTCGTGTTCTCCTCCCCGTACGGCCTGGGCGCAGCCCAATCATGCCGAGCAGGGGGTGTCAAGCACGCTTCACCGCTTGACACCCCCTGCTCGGCATGATTGCCTCCGGCAGGCCGTACGGGGAGGAGAACACGACCGCTCTTTCTTTTCCTCCTCCTTGGGGGCCTCTCGGCCGCTCTTCATACTTGTGTCCCGCACCGATCCGGGTGAGAATTGGTGCTGTACCGCCCGAGGCTGAAAAGAAAAAGAGTCCTCGCCGGACAGGCAGGCCGCCAAGGAGAATGAAAAGAAACTGCGGTCGTGTTCCCCCCGCATGACCTGTCAAAGACGACCATGCTTTTCCTGGGGGTGCAAGCGAAAAGCGTGCTTGC